>OWIP01001136.1_pt1 | contig 17389 bp, 27 predicted proteins | sample 1732581 | NCBI WGS metagenome assembly OWIP01 (sample SAMN05065731, study PRJEB22554) | human gut metagenome | biome: ENVO:2100002; feature: ENVO:00000062; material: ENVO:00002003 | host: Homo sapiens | place: USA
TCTACACTTCTAGCTTCGTCGGCAGCGTCAGATGTGTATAAGAGACAGGCGTAGGTCTGGCCGGCGATCTCGAAGGTTTTGGTCTCCTTCAGGGCGACGATTTTGTCGATCATTTTTGCAAGCATTGTGTTGTCCTCCTTTTCTTATTTGCCAGCTTGTACGAGCTTCAGGATCTTGGGGGCCTCTTGCTGAGTGCCGTCCATATTCATTTGGCCGGGGATCTGCGGCACCATCTCGGCTACGACCATTTCGCCGTTGCCGTCGCTGGTGATGCAGAGGGATGTTGCGACGGGGTTGGTAGATGCGAGGGCCGACTTCGCTGTCACTGCGACTTGTATCTGCCGGCGCTCGTCGTCTGGCGTCAGCTCGATGGTGAGAGTGATCTTTCGCTTGGCGGTCGCCTTGGTGTTGAGGTCGAGGATATTGTCGATCACTCGGCTCATTTCGTAGTCGACGCGCTCTTGGAAGGCGCCCTTTGCCATCTGCATGATGCTGTTGCGCTTCTGTGCGGTTTTATCGTCCATGATGTACTCCTTCCTTATGCCCCGGGCCCGAGGATGGTCATTTGCTCGGGTTCGGTGGGGTTGTCTGCGTAGGATGCGGCCGGCTCCCCTGCGTTGCTCGCAGGGGCGGATCTGGCCCATACAGCCTCGGTGGCGTCCGATCGGGTGGCCTTCCTGCGGCCGACCGTCTCGAGGACGCCGATGTCCTTCAGCTCGGTGAGCCTCGGGGCGACGTAGTTGCGGTTGAAATAGGGGATTTTCCCGGCAGCTACCAGCTCCTCAGTGATCTCGCTGGCCGTCATCTGACGGTCGCCGAGTGTCTCAAGGATCAGGCGACTGCGCTTCTTGACCTTCGGCAGGATGGCGTCATAGCTCTCGCGCCGGGTCTCCTTGGTGATGCTGTTCATCGGTTCCTCCTTCCTGAGCGGTTTCGAGCTCGTCTGCGATGAGGATCTTCGGCTCGTGACCGTCCTGCCCGACGATCCCGTGCAGGAACTTAATGTATCCGGCCGTCGCCGGCACCTCGTATGGAATAAGCTCGGCCTGTTTGACGTACTTGCGGCCGTAGGTCTCGGCCATGTCGCGCCAGACCGGCCACGGGACGCGGTAGAAGTCGCATAGACTGAAGCTGACCAGCACGAAGGTCAAGGCGCCGAGCTTGTGGTGAGCCTCGAGGTCGTCCTGCTGTTCCTGCGTGAGACGGCGCCGCTCGATGCGGTCGTCGTCGGTGTGCTTCGCCTCGAAGTAGATGCTCTGGCCGCCCTTCAGGGTGCCGCCGTAGTCCGGCTGGGCCTGCTTTGTGTAGCAGGCAAGGAACTGGCCCTTGCGGTTCTTGGCCCCGAGCGGTTTCATGGGCTCTGGGGTCTTTTCGATCTTGGCGAGCCCGCGGTCGCGGTAGTATTCACAGGAGGCCGAGATCATGTTCTCGAAGTAGTTGCCGGCTACTCTGGCCTGCTTGCCGGTGATCTGCGCTCTGATGTGGCGCTCGGCTTCGTATGGCGTCGGATCGGGATAGCCTTCGGCGTTGGTGCGCGGGTTGTACTTAGTCAATAGGCTCACCTCCCGGCCCGATGTCGAAGTGGACGCCCGGCTGAGCGGTGAGACGCTTGGCGAGCTCGAGGATGATGCTGCCGTCAATCTCAATGCAGAGCGGGCCGTGGTCGAGGTGCTGATTGCAGACCGCCATCGCTCTAAAGGCTGGTAGGTGCAGCGTCACGCTGCCGGTGCCATTTGACTCAGGATCCGGGGCAGCGGCGGGAGCAGGCCCGACGCGGCTGATCTCCTCGAAGCCGTTCAGCACAGGGATCCCAGCGGCCTTGGCAGCCTCGATCTCCCCGGTCATACCCGCGGACGGGTGAGAGAGGCCGAAGGCCCACAGCTCGTCGCACTGGAGCACCAGCTCGCGGCCGAAGCTCAGGGCCAGCTCACGCTCGGTCGGGATCGTGTCGTCCATGAACTGCGTGAGGTAGATGTGCGGGGCGATCGGGATGCAGCCCTTCATAGCTGTGGCCCGGCTGTATTCCTTGGCCCGCTGGATATTGTTCTCGTAGTCCCCGCGGCACGGGGAACAGATATAGACCTTTTTCATGATGTCCTCCTATTTCTGGCGCCAACTTTCGCCGGTCAGGGCGATGGCCCTGCACATTTCCATCAGCCGGTCAATGGTAGCCCGGGCCGTGGTGTCGTCCCGGGTGTCCCGGGTGGTCATGCGTCGGATCAGCGTGTCGGCGTCGTAGTTGGTGGTCACTATGGTCGGCAGGTACGCCTCATAGCGGCCGTTGATGATGTTGTAAATGGTCGAGATCGCCCACTCGGTCGGCGGCTCTTTTCCCATGTCGTCGATGACCAGCAGCGGCACGGTCTTGTAGATCTTCAGGACACTGCCTTCGTCGCCTTCGTTGTTGGAGTATGTGCGCTTGATGCGCTCCAGCAGGTCGATCATGGTCATGCAGATGACCGGGCGCCCCTGAGCGATCAGGCGGTTGGCGATGGCTGCGGCGAGGTGCGTTTTGCCGGTGCCCGGCGGGCCGGCGATGAACAGGCCGTTGCGGCCGGGTTCTGGTTGCCCCTGAACTGGCAGTAGCCGATCGAAGCCGTCTGCGTAGCGCTTGGCGACGACTGCGGCCTTCTGGTTGCTGCCCGTGATCTGGAAGGTCGAGAAGGTTCTGCGGAGGAAGCGGTCGCCCATGCCAGACTCGCCGACGATGCGCTGGATCTTGTCGCGGAGCTTTCGATCCTCTTCAGCTTTGCGTTCGCCTTCCTCCTTGGCCTTGCGTTCGGCCTCGGCCTTCTCGAAGGCTGCCACGGAGTCGGGGCAGGTGCAGCGCTCTGGCCCGTATGGGGCCCACCAGATACGATCCCCGAAGGGAAAGCCCTTTGTGTAGCGTGGAGCTCCGCAGAACTCGCAGGCGACCGGCTTCGGGGTGTCCGGCAGGTCTGCCACGGCCGGGTCGTTGCTGAGGATCCAGTTGATGCCGCCGCCCCCAGCGTCAGTCGTCGAGGTCGTCTGCGCTCTTGAAGCCCTTCGAGTAGTCGCGGCCGGCGTCGGCTGCGCTGCTGCGTTCAGGATCTCCTCGATTTTCTGCATCTGTCGTCACCTCCTCGAGCTCGTTGTCCCATTGGCCGCCGTTCAGCCATGTGGCCGGGTTTGGTATGTAGCGCCCATTGTCCCGGCGCCACTGTTCGCTCCGTTTTTGAGAGTTCACGGCCTGCATGATCTTCTCATGCAGCTCGGCGTCTGGCCGAAGCCGTTTCCATGCCTTGAGGGCGTACTGTTTGGCGACTTTCTTCGGGTAGGCGTTCCAGAACTCTGCAAACCTGACCTCGATGACGTCCTTCTTGCCCTCGTCAGCCCCCTCGTCAGAGGGGGAAGGGGGAGTAGTACCATCTCTACTGTTATCTTGTCTACTCTGGTCTACTCTGCCTGCGGCTTTTTTGCGGCCTTTCTTCGGCTGACCGCTGGCCGTTTGCTGGTCGTCTGCGTTTTCTCCTGCGGCTGCTGCGGCCGCGTCACGCCGACGCTGCGATCGCTCTTTTTCGGCCTTCCGCTGGTCGATCAGCTTGCCTGCGTACTCGTACCAGTCGTGGATCTCGAGCTCGCCGTCCTCGTTTTCGTCCAGCCAGCCGGCCCGGATCAGTGTCGCGGCCAGCTTTTCGGCGTCTCCTTCGTACTGAGCAGCCCGGGCGATCATGCGGTGCGTGATGCCGTCGAGCTTACCGGTGGGAGCGTTGTCGAGGGCCCACATCCAGAAGGAGATCAGCAGCCCCATCATGTGTGGGGGAGAGATCTCGAGCTCGTCAGCAGCGTCGAACAGCTTGCGGTGATCTTTGAGTGTCTGATGCACTTGGATCCATGCCACGGTCGTCACCTCCTCTTTGTGGCCGCGTGCCCTTGGCTCTTAATTGGTCGGCCTTTGGTCGGCCGTCGGTCGTTCTAAAACGGGAGATCACTGTCATCGCCGTCCACCTCCGTGAAGCCGGAGGGGTCTGCATATCTGGGATCCGCGAAGTCGTCGCCCTGTGGCTGTTGGCCCGCGCTCTGGCTATCCTTTTTGCTGTCGCTGAAGTTGATGTTCCTGACGGTGATCTCCGTGGCCTTGCGGCGGTTTCCGTCCTTGTCCTCATAGGTTCGGCTGGTCAGCTCTCCATCGACGATGACGAGGCGGCCTTTGGCGAGGTACTTGCAGGCGAACTCGGCCTGCTGGCGCCATGCCACGCAGTCGATGAAATTGGTGATCCTGTTGCCGTCCTTGGTTTTGCGGCCGGTATCGCTGGCGAGCGTGAAGCTCGTGATCGCGGTGCCGCTTTGGGTATATCTGAGCTCAGGGGTGGCCGTGAGGCGCCCCTGAAGTCCTGTGTGGTTATACATTAGGCTTGGCCTCCTTGCTGGTTATGCTGCGCCGCTGCGGCGTCGAGGGAATTGCAGATCTCGTCGTACTCCTGACGGGTCAGGGTGGCGGGATCCTGCTTTTTGTACTTTTCGAGGATCCGGGCGTTGGTACGCTCACGGCTCATGCCGGCGGCTTCTGCTTTCTTGTAGAGGCGGCCGAGCTGCGCGTCGCTGAGCCGGCCGGAACTTTGCCCCTGACGCTGCTGGCCCTGCTTGGGCGCTCCTGCGCCGCTGGAGCCCTTGCCCTGTGCGCCGAAGTCGTTGTTGTCAGGGTCGTCCTCACCTTGGTCGACCGTGAACTTCTCGAAAAGGTAGTATTTCAGGGCGTAGGTGTGGGCCGCTCCCTTGGCCTTCGCCGGGTCGTCATTCCAGCCGATGGAGTGGATTACGGCTTCAATGGTCTCGTCCTCGTTGTCAAGGTTCGTCCAGCGGATCGTCAGGTCGGCCTCGTAGAGGAACATGAGCTTGTCGCCGTTGCGGGTCTTGGTCTGCATAGTGATCCAATACAGCGGGTCGCCGTTGTCTGAGTGCTTTGTGGCCATTTCGGCGATGACGTCGAAGTCGACGCCGAGCTGGTTCATGATCGGGGTGATCTTCTCCCATACGTCGTAGATCTTGGCGTAGGAGTAGCTGACGCCTTCGCTGTGCTTCTTCTTCAGGATCTCCGGGCAGGCTTTCCTCATTTCGACGAGCTTCTGCCGGAGGGAGAGGCAGGAGGCCACGTCAGGCAGGGCCTCCGCGGTCTCAGCCGTCACTGTGGTTTTCTTTTCTGCTGTGGTTGTCATGGTGGGCCTCCTTTACAGATCGACCTTGAAGATGTCAGGCTGCTCCATGACGGTGACGCCTTCGACGATCTCGCCGGTCTCGGTGATGGTGGCGACGCTGCCGACGAAGGTGAGGCCCTTCTTCAGCTCGCCCCACTTGGCGCTCTCCTCGGTCTTGACGTAGTCGCCGAAGCCGTTAGCCTTCAGCCACGGCACAAGCTTCGTGTCGTCCGGCGTTGCCTTGGTGCCGCCCTTTTTGAGGGTCAGGGTGCCGGAGAGGAGGCGGTATTTCTCGGTCGTCTTGGTGGTCTTGTGGGGCACGGTGCGGAAATACTCAGCGAGGCAGCTCGTCAGGTAGGATGTGCCGTTCTCGAGTCGGCGCTTGGCTGCCTCCATCTTCTCGGTGATGGCTGCGACCTGCTGGTCGGCCAGCTCTTTCAGGCGGTCGTACTCCGCACGCTCCTCGGCTATTTTGCGGACGGCCCAGTCTACACATCGGTCGTCCGTGATCCTGAAGCGCAGAGGTTCCTGATCGGCGACGCTGCCGAGGTCAAACTCCTCGAGCTCCTCGAGGGTGGTAGCTGGTAGGCACTCGGCCTGCTGAGCTGTCGTGGTTTCCTCGGTAGCTGCTACTTGCTGTTCTGCGGCGATGGCCGCGTTGGTTTTATCGCTCATTGTCTTGGCTCCTTTCTGTGAAAAAGCGATGGCCGCCGACCTCGATGACGAAGGTCTGGCTCTCGTGCCATGTGCTCGTCACCTTGGCGGGGTTATAGAAAAACATGACCGGCTCACTGACAACGGCCTTGCCGTCGTCAAATACGGCCGCGACCGCGTCCTTGACGCTCTGTGTTGGGTCGGGGCGTCCCTTGGCGTATTGGTATGTCACAACGACCTCAGAAGGCTGCGTGCCGGTCTTTTCGCAGGCGTTGAGGATGCACTGTGCGACCAGCATTTGCCCCTCGAAGGGCTCGCCACCAGCTTCAGCCATAACTACACGCTCGACGATGTCGCGTTCCGCTGTGCTCAGCTCGAAGCGCGGGGCCTGCGTCGGCTCGGCCGTCGGGGTTTCGATCGGGGTCTGCGTTTCGATGGCCGGCCGTGGCGTCACCACTGTGGCCGTCCCGGGCTTGTCCGGGGTCAGCGCCCCGACCACGACGCAGATCAGGGCGGTCAGGGCGGCAGCAGCGAGCAGCAGGCAGGCGATCTGGCGCCGCAGGTACTTGGCGCGGCGTCTTTTTCGTGCTATACTGTACGAGCGAGATCTGACGGCTGGCTGGCCTGTTATTCTCGCGGGGGTCGCCCGGTTGCAGCGGGCGGCCCTTTCTTTTGTTGCTACCATTGGTTTCTCCTCTCAGCTCGTGGCTCTGGCTGCCATCTTCGCGGTGTAGTCCGCGAGGGTAAAGTCACTGAACTCCGTCTCTCTGACGGTGTCCGCTGCCAGCAGCACGAGGTACTCGTTGTTGTAGTATTCGACCTCCGGCTGCCGTTCCCGGCAGAGGTCGAGCTTGCGGCGGGCGTAGGGTTCGCTGCGGTTCCAGACGTCGTCCGGGATCCAGCGGTCGAGGTATCCCTCGACGCGGTCGCGCAGCTCCTCGCTCGTGATTGTGATCGGTGAGCTCTTGCTCATTGTCCTCACCTCCGGGCCACACGGGCCGGGAGGGTCTGTTCCGGCCGCGTCATGGCTTTGTTGAAGCCCTGCGGCTCATATCTGACGCCGACGATCCTGCGTCCACTGACGCCGTACTTCGGGTTGTAGCCGAACAGGTTGACGTAGGCAGCGAGGTCATCGCGCTCGTCGTCCATCGCCTTCAGCACCTCGAACAGGGCCAGCACGTCGTCGATCGCTCGGTGGCTGTTCTGCACCTTGTCCTCGAGCTCGTAGGCGAGGATCGCGTTGGCGAGCTTGTGAGGGTAGGGCCGGCGGTCTTTGTAGACCGTCAAGCTGTCCAGCCAGTCGATGCGGCCGACCTTAGCGCCGCGCAGCAGGCCGCGCAGGAAACAGGCGTCGAACTGTGCGTTGTGGGCGGCCATCAGAGCAGGGCCCGGTTGCATGAGTTTGGCAATCTGGCTGGCTGCCTTGGCCGGCTGCACGCCCTCGGTCTGAAGCAGGGCGTCAGTGATGCCGGTCAAGCTGACGATGTTCTCCGGCAGCGTCTCGCCATCTGGCAGTTTGATGAAGGTATCCATCTTACCGGCGATCCTCAGCCCGCCGGATGCCGTGCGCTCCACGCGCAGGGCTGCCAGCTCGATGATCTGATCCTTGTCGAAGTCGAGGCCACTGGTCTCAGTGTCGAAGATCACGAGGGCCTTGTACTTGTCCAGCAGGGCGGTCAGGTTACTCATGGGCCGCCTCCTGTTCTCTGGTGGCTCGCAGTGTGCCGAGCATGAAGGAGGCTGCGGCTCTGAGCTGCTCCTCAGTGGCGAAGCTGCCACCGAAGCTCTCGACCAGCTCCTTGACGATGTCGCCGGCCTGCTCCGCGCTCACGTCCTGCTCGTCGAAGGAGATCAGGAGATCGGAGTCCAGATAGCAAGCGGGGCGCAGGCCGCGGCGGCCGCGGTAGGCGCGGTTCCAGCCCAGCGTGCCATCGGCGTAGACGCGGCGGGCGCTATGCTCGTACCCATTGGCGGCCGTGCTGAAGGCCGTGGACAGCCACCACCAGTCGTCTGCGTTGGGGATCACGTCGCGGTTGCGCCGGTACTGGTCGACCGTCAGCAGGAAGATGGTGACGGTGCAGGTGCCGTAGTCCTTCAGGCCGTCGTCGGCCGTCAGATCGAGCTCACTCGTCAGGAAGGCGCCAGAGCAGCCGGCAGCGTCGACCAGAGTATCGAGGAACGGTCCGTTCAGGTAGCGTAGGCTGCTGGACTTGCCGAAGTTGTTGCAGTTGCCGTCGTCGAAAGCGCGATCCTCGACAATCTTCTCGGTCAGGCAGAGGGTGCCGGTGGCGTTATGTTCCAGCACGACCCAGCGCTGGCCGGCATAGTTGAAGGCGGTGCCGCGGGGTGCAGTCTTGAGTGCTTTTTTCATGGTTTTACTCCTTTCGTTCTTGGTGGCCGGCCCTTGGGGCTGGCCTGTATGTTCTTCAGCGGTTCGCCGGCGCGGATCCGGCTCTCACAGTGCGGGCAGATGTAGCCAGTGTGGGGGATCTTCTGATAGATGCTGATGTTCCATTGAAGGCCGCAGCCGACGCACTTGGCGGTCATGAGCTCCCGCCTCCTTCTGCGGCCAGAGCGGCGAACACGGCCCGCCTGATGCGGTTGCGGTACTTCTTGCGGGTTCTGGCCTTCTTGGCGTGCTTAGCGAGGTGCAGCCATTTTCTCGGGACGATGTCAGCAGCCAGCGCCTCGATGAAGCGCTCGGCCGTTTTCATGGCCCAGTCGACGACTGGCTTGAGCGCCTCCATCAGAGCGCGGGCCATTTCCTTGACGGCCTCGGCGATCCGGTCGAAGGCTTCAAGGATCTGCCGCATGGTTTCCGGGCTGATATGTAGGCCGGCGGCCACGGCGGCGAGCTCGTCCACCTTTTCGGCAGGCAGGCCCGGGGCTTGCGCTGCCACGATTGCAGCGAGTCCCTCAGCGGCCTCGGTGGTCTTATGGGCCTCCTCGACGTTGGCTTGCGCCTGCTCTACGGCGGAGTGATCTGCGAGTCGGTTGTATCCGTTTTCGTAGTGCCAGCGGATACCGGTTGCGATCTGGTCAGCCGTCATGCCCTCGCCGAAGTGGCCGCAGTAGTAGCCGTTCAGGATGACGGCGTCGGGGTCGACCTTCAGGATGCCGAGCGCGTCGCTGAGATCGTCCGGCTCCCACTCGTCGTTCCAGACGTCACTCCAGAGGCTCAGGCTGTGCCATGCGCGGCCGGTGCGGTACACGATCACCCAGCCGATGCCGTCGCGGATCTCCTCTGCGACGTCTCGGGCGATGTCTCTCAATGCTGCCATGTGTCGGCCTCCTTTCTGAGGATCCTGACGACCGTGACGAGGTCGTCGATCTCGTGCTTGGTGATGTAGGTGTCGGCCCCACTGAGGCCGAGGTGGAGGAGCAGACCCTCCGGGCCGTCCAGCATGAAACCGGCGGCGGCCACAGCATTGAGCCGGTAGACGCTGACCTCCACGATGCAGGGCTCGCCATTTTCCTCCAGAGTCGCCGGGAAGGATCCCCGGCAAAGGAGAGCGGCATCGTATTTGAAGCAGGTGTCAGTCATAGCGCTCACTCCTTTTCCTCGGTGGCCTCCCGGTCACCAGCCACGCCTCCCAGCAGTCCCGGCAGCTCGTCAAGTCACAATGGACAGTGCTATCCTCGTAGCAGAACGGCGGGCAGGAGCCAGCCAGCAGGTCAGCGAGCTCTCCGGCAGTGATAACCGGCTGCTTGATGATTTGGATCCCCGGGGCCGGGTTGCTCGGGGCCGTCTCGGAAGGCGTTACAACTTCCTCGATGACGCGTTCCATCGCCCTGATGAACGCCTTGCGAGGGATCGAATTGCGGTAGCGGTCGAGTGTATCGCTCATGATCCGCATGACCTCGTCGGTTTTGCTCATATTGTCACTCCTTTCGTGGTTCCATCGCCGATGGCCTTGTGGCGATCGTGTTTCTGGATGGCCGAGATCAGCAGTTCCTCCTCCGGGGTGAGATACCGCGTCTGGGTGTCTTTGCGCTTCTTAGTGCTATCCGGGAAAATTCCCTCACGCTGGATGAAGGCGCTGTAATATTTGTTTAGGCCATCCTCGAGGTGATGCCGGTAGAAGTCAAAAGCCGCCTCGATCTCGAGCTTCTCAGCTTTTGTGCAGTACAGGATCTTCACCTTTGCGCGGCTGCCCTTCAAGTAGTAGATCGGCACGTCACCCATGACCATATAGATCACTTGGCTGAGTAGCCGATCCTCGAAGGGTTTGGAGTATCTAAACTGACATTCTTCGCGCTTCTCGTCGTCGAGGTCGGCCTCGGTTATGCCGTACTTTTTCATGAGTCGCTCCAGCGTAGCGGCCGCCGCAGTGGCTTCGCCACCCTCACCACGCTCGGCGAGGGCTTTAACTTTCATCAGTAGAGCTTCTTTGTTTGCCATTGATGTACTCCTTCCTTAATTGGCCCGGCGGGTGCCGGGTATCTTGGCGTTTTCAGCAGCAGGCGAAGATCGCGGCGATCTGTGCCTTGCTCACCCTCTGGTAGCTGGAATAAAAAACACGACCGCCGACTTCTTGGTTGATGGCATAGTGGCCATCGGCGTAGCGCTTAATGAGCCACACCTTGCGAGGGTTCCACTTATCAACCTTGCGTGTCTGGGTCGTGTTGTTTCTTCTGCTTCTCATGGGGGTCTCCTTTCTTCGGCCCGGCGGGGCGCCGGGTGATCTTGGCTATTGCGCGGCAGTTTCAACCGGGGCCCGCTTGCCCCTGCGCTTGAAGCTCTCACGAAGCCGCCTCTCTGCGAGCTCCGCGCTGTACTCCTCGCGCTGATTTCTGTCGAGCTCCCCGGTCGCACCTCGTTGGAGCTCCTTGTAGATCGTCGTGTGGTGTACGGAGAGGCGGGCCGCAATATCAGCCGGCCGGTCTCCGAGCAGGTACCACGCCTCGATCTTTTTCCTGTCCTCGAAGGTCAGGTAGCGGTACTTTCCCGTCGTTCTCACCTCCGTCTGATGATGTCGGTATAAAAAGAAAAAATGCACTCGGACTCGGGTTTGAGTCCTTGTGCATTTAATGATAACGGAGAAGCCGCCCTCTTTTCTGCCGGAGAAAAGCGTGATAAAATAAGGCAAAAACGAAACTGGGGGAGAATACAATGAACATCACGGTATATCTGGGCGCAAACGAGGGCAATGATCCGGCCCTGAAGCAGGCGGTGCAGGAGCTGGGAAGGTGGATCGGGGAGAGCGGGAACGCGCTGGTGTACGGCGGCTCCCGCTGCGGCCTGATGGGAGAGATCGCCGAAAGCACCCTGAACGCCGGGGGCGAAGTGACCGGCGTGGAACCGGAGTTTTTTGTGCAGGGAGAGCTGCAGCACGAGGGGCTGACGGAGCTGATCGTGACAAAGGATATGACTGAGCGCAAAACAAAGATGATCGCGCTGGGGGATGCGTTTATTGCGTTTCCCGGCGGCACCGGCACACTGGAGGAGATCGCCGAGGTGATGTCCAAGGTGTCGCTCAGGCATCTGGATGCGCCCTGCATCCTCTATAACCTGAATGGTTACTACGATGGCCTGAAAGCCCTGCTTGCCCGGATGATCGAAAAGGGGCTCTCCTCCCCGGAACGCCAGCAGGGGATCTATTTTGTAGAGGATCTGGAGCAGATCAAGGAAATTTTGCAGAAATCGTTTTGAAGGTCCTGTTTAGGGTCGCTCTCTGCACACCTCCTGCCGCCTTGGCATAGACCGGGAAAAGGGGGAGTGCGATTTGGAACAGATTTTCCTGACGGCGGCAGTGCTGCTGCTGCCGATGCTCTGCACCACGGCCGGTGCGGCTGGTGTGTTCCTGCTGCGGAAGACCGGGGAGCCTGCCACCCGGCGGATGCTTTGCGGCATGGCGGCGGGCATCATGCTGGCGGCCAGCGTATGGAGCCTGCTTTTACCGGCCATTGAACGGGCAGAGCAGGGGCCGCTGCCTGCATGGGTCCCGCCTGCCGTGGGCCTGCTGCTGGGTGCGGTAGGGCTTTTGCGGCTGGAAACGCTGGCGGGCCGCCTATTGAACGCCGGGCCGGGCCGCAGTGGGCGGATGGTGCTGGCAGTCACCCTGCACAACCTGCCCGAGGGCATGGTGGTGGGCCTTGCCGCCGCGCTGGCCCTGCGGGGAGAACCGGATGCCATCAGCGGGGCGCTGGCCCTTGCGCTGGGCATCGGGCTGCAGAACATTCCCGAGGGAGCTGCGGTCAGTCTGCCGCTGGCGCAGGAGGGCAGGTCTAAGTGCCGCGCCTTTGCGGCGGGGGGTGCCTCCGGGCTTGTGGAGCCGCTGGGGGGCCTGCTGGCCCTTGCACTGGCCGGGTGGGTCAGTGCAGCCCTGCCCTGGCTGATGAGCCTTGCCGCCGGGTGCATGGTCTGCGTGACGGCACAGGAGATGATCCCGGAAGCCGTGGAGGCAGACGAACCAGCGGGGGTCATCAGCGTGGTGGCAGGGTTTGCCCTGATGATGGCGCTGGATGTTGCCCTATAAAATATTCTGTAACGCAAAAAGGAGACCGCGCGGTGCGGTCTCCTTTTTTGTCTGTCAGTGTGCTTCGAGTATTTCGGCCTGCAGGGTATCCAGCTGCTCAAAGCTGTACAGCCGGTTCAGCGCCTCCACCAGCTCCTTTTTGGAGAGCCGGGGCGGCAGGCCCAGCGCATTGAGCAGCTGGTATTTCCGCTCGGCACTGCCCGGGGTGCCGGAAAGCCCCCAGTTGTACAGGTCGGTGTAGGTGATCTGCCGACCCTCCGGGCGGGCAGGCGCGGCCCCGGCTTCTGCGCCCAGTGCATCCCGCAGGCATTGCAGGACGATGGCATCGTCCACGCCTTCCACGCCCAGCAGGCCTTCCTTGCCAGGCTGTGGCTTCCGCTTTTCCTTGCCATGGATGGCGGGCACATAGGCCTGCACCACGTTTTCTGCCCCCACCAGACCGGTGATGTAGGTGCGGATGCGGAACCCGGCAGCATCGGAATCGGTGAAGAGAATCAGACCGTTTTTCTTCGCCAGGGCTTTCAGCAGCAGCTGGCGTTTTTTGTCCTTGTAGATGCCAAAGCCGTCTGTCAGCAGGATCATGGCATCGGTCAGGTGGGAAAGGCGGGCGGCATCGTATTTGCCCTCCACCACCAGCACCCGGTCGGTGTGCAGCAGTTCTCGTTCACTCATCGTCCGCTCCCCGCCAGCGCCAGACGGCAGAGTGCTGCTTCCAGCAGGGTCTGCACATCCACGGGCTGGCTCTTCAAACTTTTATCGAGGTCCAGCAGCACCTGCAGGCAGGTCTCCAGCTGGCCCAGCGTGTAATGTGATGCCGTTTCGGCTGAGCGCTTGAGCCGGTAATCGCTGCCCTTGTAGCCAAAATCCTTGAACACGGCGGCGTAGCTCTTCCGTTTGGAAGCCCCCAGCTTGACCCGGTACAGGTCTACATAGCTGCCGATCATTGCGCCGGTGATGGCAATGGGCTCCTGCTGTAAGCGCAGCAGGGTCTGCAGCTTTTTGCAGGCACCGGTGGCGTTCTTGGCGGTGATCATCCGGATCATCTCAAACACATCCGCTTCCAGGCTCACGGTACCCATCTCGGCCACCATGGCGGCGGTAACGGTCTGGTAGCCGGAAAGGGCACAGAGCTTGTCTACCTCGTTTTCCAGTAGGAAGGGATCTTCGCCGCAGCGCTCCAGCAAGGCTGCGGCAGCGCCCTCGGGCAGGGTGGTATCCTGCGCCTTGGCCCGCTCAATGAGCATCATCTTCAGCTCGTAGGGCTTGGGTTTGGAGAGCTCCTCGGCAAAGCCCAGCTTCTTGCATTCGGCGATCAGCTTTTGTGCCCGCTTGCCGGTCTTGAGCTTGCTGCGCTCCAGCTCGAACACACTGCCCAGCACCACCACGGCATTTTCCAGGCTGGCAAGGGTGTTGCACAGTTCCTCCAGATCCTTGTCGCCGTAGGCGGCGGGGTCAAGCTCGGGCAGCACCACCACGCGCCGGGTGCCAAAGAAGGAGATGGTGCCCGCCGCCATGATGAGCTGCTCGATCTCGGGTGCGGCACCGTCCAGCACGGTGGTCTCCTCATCCGTGTCAGCGCTCAGTATCCGGACGGCGGCAGACACCGCCTGCCGGACAAGATACCGCTCGCTGGAATAAAAATAGTAGACCGGACAGCCGCGGTCTGCCAGCTGACGCAGTTTGGCTTCCGTTGCCATGGCGGGGCCCCCTTTCAAAAAAGAATACCTTATAAGTGTACCCACCGGGGCGGGAAATGTCAATGCAGGAGGCAGAAGAAAAAACGACAGATGTCTTTTATCGCTTCCGCAAACGTGATATACTGAAAGAAAACGGCCTGCGCCGGAACGGAAAGGGAAGAATACGGATGAAACGAGCCTATTTCAACTGCATCCTGCTGGACGGCACCGAACAGATGGAGCCGACGGCCCACAACAATGCTGGAGCTGGTGGTCTGCCGCGGCCGCGCCGTGCACAAGCCCGCTCCCAAGCGGAACAAAACGGTGGATGCCCTGCTTGACCCGTATCTGGCATAAATGCTATAATATCCTTAAATTCCGTCCGTGCCAGAGCGGGCGCTGAAAGGATGAAACGCTTACGAAACGCCCTAAGCTAACATTGCAGCTGCAATACAATTCGCCGGTGATCCTGACCTTTTTTCTGCTCTCCCTGGGGGCTTTGTTCCTGGGGCAGTGGACAGGCGGCTGGACCACAAAGCACCTGTTCTGCGTCTATCGCGGTTCTCTGAAAGACCCACTGTTTTACATCCGGCTCTTCGGCCATGTGCTGGGCCATGCCAGCTGGGATCATTTCCTGAACAATATGCTCCTGCTGCTGGTCATCGGCCCGCCGATGGAAGAAAAATATGGCAGCGGCCCCCTGCTCAAGGGCATCCTGCTCACGGCGCTCATCTCGGGTGTTCTGCAGTGTGTGCTCTTCCCCCATACCGCCCTGCTGGGGGCTTCGGGTATCGTGTTCATGCTCATCATGCTGGCATCGCTGTCGGGCTTCTCCGGCGGCATCCCGGTGACCATGCTGCTGGTGGCGGCACTGTATCTGGGCCAGCAGGTGTATGATATCATCTTTGCGCACGATAATGTGGCGAACTTCATGCACATTGTGGGCGGTGTGTGCGGCACAGCCTTTGGGTATGTGTATGCCATGCTGCCCCGGAAACGCAGGAGACCGGCTGCCAGAAAAAAGCGATGATCAACAAACGACCCCGGAAAGCTACTCTCACGCTTTCCGGGGTCGTTTTATGGATTACAGTTCGTTCAGGACCCGCCGCGCGGCACGGATGATCTCCTCGCTGGTCTGCCAGACCTCAAACTCGGAGAAGCCGGGCAGGCCCATGGGAACACCTTCCCGCCGGAAGGTCATCCGGCTGTCCAGAATCTGCTTGCCGGACATGTGGAAGGCGTGCGCGCCTGTCTCAGCTGCCAGAGTCGGAAGATTGGCCGGGGTCACACCCGCCCCCACCAGGATCTCAAGGTCAGGTCCGGCGGCTTCCACCAGCCGACGGAGCAGGGAAGCGCCTGCCGGGGCGCTGGCGGCCTGCCCGCTGGTCAGGATGGTGCCAAGGTTCAGCGCTTTGGCCGCTTCCAGCGCCGCAAAGGGGTCTTTGCAGACATCAAAGGCACGGTGCAGGGTGCAGACGACCGGATGGCCAGCGGCCTTTGCAGCGGCCCGGGCGGCCGCGTAGATGGGAAGCAGCGCGTCCACGTCCAGCTCCCCCTCCGGGGTCAGCACACCGGTCACAATGCCGTCCGCACCCGCCTGCACCAGCGCGGCGGCGGTCTCGGCCATCTGGGCAAGCTCATAGCGGTCGTAGCAGAAATCACCGAACCGGGGCCGCAGCAGGGCACGCACCGGCAGGCCGGTCTCGGCCTTGACCTGCCGCACCAGCGCAAGGCTGGGCGTGGTGCCGCCAATGATCAGGTCGGCGCACAGCTCCAGCCGGTCGGCCCCGCCCCGCTTTGCCGCAAGGGCGCTTGCGGCACTGTCTACACAAACTTCCAATGTGTAAGTCATAAATACCTCCAAGGCCCGTCAGCATCTCTACTGACGGGCCTTTCGTTGCCTTGATAAACTTAAACCATTCTGCCAAGGGCTCCCCTACTAGGGGAGCTGGCACGCGAAGCGTGACTGAGAGGTTTAATCCGTTACTTTACACTTTCGAGGAACCGCACGAAACCGGCGCGGCCGGCTTCATCCAGCTTGTAGACACCGGCATCTGCCAGCACCCGCGCGAACACCTGGCCTACCTCATCCTGCAGGATCAGGTGGACGCTGTCGCTGTTCAGCTCAGGATGGCGGGCCAGGATCTCCTGTGCCCATGCGGCGTGCTTCTGCAGGGCTTCGGGGTATTGCTCGACAGGCACCCGGGCCACCAGTATATCTGCCAGATCGAACAACTCCTGCTTCAGGCGGCTGGGAAGGACTGCCAGACCCATGACCTCGATCAGGCCGATGTTCTCCTTTTTGATGTGGTGGAGCTTTGCGTGGGGATGGTAGACCCCCAGCGGGTGCTCCGGGGTGGTGATGTTGTTGCGCAGGACCAGATCCAGCTGATATCTGCCATCCCGCACCCGGGCAATGGGGGTGATGGTGTTGTGGGGTTCGCCGTCCGTCTCGGCAAAGATGAAGCTTGCCTCGTCGGTATAGCCGCGCCATGCGGTCAGGATCTTGTCTGCCAGCTCCACCAGACGCTCGTCATCCGCACAGGTCAGGCGGATGCAGCTCATGGGCCAGTGGACGATGCCAGCTTCCACATCCTCAAAGCCGGGGAACACCCAGCTCTTCTCGATGGGGGCCTTGGCCATGGCGAACTCGTAGTGACCGCCCTGGAAGTGGTCGTGGCTCAGGATGCTGCCGCCCACAATGGGCAGGTCTGCATTGCTGCCCACGAAATAGTGGGGGAACAGGCCCACGAAATCCAGCAGCTTGCGGAAGGTGGCCCGCTCGATCTTCATGGGGGTGTGCTGGCTGTTGAACACGATGCAGTGCTCGTTGTAGTAGACATAGGGGCTGTACTGCAGATTCCATGCGCTGCCGTTGATGGTCAGCGGGATGATGCGGTGGTTTTCGCGGGCGGGATGGTTCATCCGGCCTGCATAGCCCTCGTTCTCCACGCAGAGCTGGCACTTGGGGTAAGCGCTCTGGGGGGCCAGCTTGGCGGCGGCAATGGCCTTGGGGTCCTTTTCGGGCTTCGAGAGGTTGATGGTGATGTCAAGGTCGCCGTAAGGGGTCTTGGTGACCCACTTGAGGTCCCGCTTGATGCGGTAGCGGCGGATGTAGTCCGTATCCTGGCTGAACTGGTAGAACCAGTCGGTGGCGGCCTGCGGGCCCTCATTTTCGTACCGCTCCTCAAAGTTGGCGCGGACGATGCTGGGCCGGGGGGTGAGTACCCCCATGAGTTTGGTGTCAAACAGGTCGCGGGCCGTGGAGTTATCCGCGCAGACACCGCGGGCGACGGCGTCGTCCAGCAGTGTTTTCAGGATGGATTCTAGGTCGGTGTAGCACACTTCGCCCTCAGGCGCGGTGAAGCTGTCCAGCTGCATGGTCATGAGCAGCTGGTTGCGGATATAGATTTCGTCGTCGGGC
>OWIP01001148.1_pt1 | contig 17168 bp, 17 predicted proteins | sample 1732581 | NCBI WGS metagenome assembly OWIP01 (sample SAMN05065731, study PRJEB22554) | human gut metagenome | biome: ENVO:2100002; feature: ENVO:00000062; material: ENVO:00002003 | host: Homo sapiens | place: USA
GCTCGGAGATGTGTATAAGAGACAGGCGTATCCACCGCGCGCGTATCGCCGTAAAAATCATAGCCCCACACAAGCGAAAGTATCGTTTCCCGTTCATATACCTTGCCCGGGTGCGATGCAAGAAGCTGGAATATCTCCACTTCCTTCGGCGTGAACGGCACACGCTCGCCTTTTACACGGACATCATAATTGTTTATGTTTATCTCAAGGTCGTCAAAGCGAAGCACCTGCTGCGGGTGCTCCTTCGCCATTGCAAGCCTTCTCAGCACCGCCTTTACCCGCGCCACAACTTCGCGCGCGCTGAACGGCTTAACTATGTAATCATCCGCGCCCAGCTCAAGGCCAAGTATCCGGTCTATCTCTTCTCCCTTTGCCGTTAGCATTATTATAGGCACGCGGCTTTTTTCCCTAAGCTTACGGCATACGTCCGTGCCGGAAAGCTTGGGCATCATTATATCCAATATTATAAGATCAGGCTTCTCCGTTTCAAATTTTCGCAGCGCTTCTTCGCCGTCCATCGCGCTTACATGTTCATAGCCCTCGTTTTCCAAATACATGCCAAGGGTTTCGTGTATCATTATCTGGTCATCGCAAATCATTATCTTCTGCGCAGCCATATCCTTTACCTCCCCAAATAGTGCTGTGTTTATGCTTGGATTATAATAAAAAAATCCCTCACTTTCAATACAGGTTCCCGCTTTGCCATAATTGTATTGAATTTTCGGCGCAAACGGCTATAAAGCAACCGCACCTGCGCTGCTTTTTACGGCTGCACGGGTGCGGATTCAGTCATTTATTCGATTTTACCTATCAGCGGCCTATCGTTATATCCTCAACGAAAAGGTGCTTCGCGGGCAGTTCGGGATGCATGGGCATCTTCTGCGCGGGTGCCGCTACTGCAGGCGCGGGCGCTGCCGCCGGTGCAGCCTTGGGGGCTTCCGCCTTAGGCTCTTCCTTGGGCTTGGGGTTATTACGCTGCTCAAAGAACTTCATGGCCACCTGCGGGAACAGTGCATAGCTCAGCACGTCCTCTTCCTGACGCATAACGTCCTTTATCTCCTCGCGGTACTTTTCAAGCTCCGGCTTGAGCAGATCCGCCGGGCGGCAGGTTATAACTTCCGCATCGCCAATGGCCTTCTTGCGCACTTCTTCATTCACCTTGCCGGGCAGGGCGCCGTATTCGCCGCGCAGCAGGGCCTTGGATTCCTTAGAGAAGGTTTTGTACCTTCCGCCGGAAACCACGTTAAGCACGGCCTGGGATCCGACTATCTGGCTGGTAGGCGTTACCAGCGGGGGATAGCCAAAGTCCTCGCGTACGCGAGGGATCTCCGCCAGCACATCGTAATACTTATCCTCTGCATTCAGCTGCTTAAGCTGGCTGATAAGGTTGGAAAGCATTCCGCCGGGAACCTGATATATAAGCGTGTTCGTATCAACGTTGAGCACCTTGGGATCAAGGAAGCCTTCATCCTTCAGCTTCTGCGCAACGCCGCGGAAATGCTTGGCGGCAACGGCCATCTTTTCAAGGTCAAGCCCTGTGTCGTACTCCGTGCCCTTCAGCGTTGCCACAAGGGACTCCGTAGCGGGCTGGCTGGTGCCGTTTGCAAGGGGGCTGAGCGCGCAGTCAACTATATCCACGCCCGCCTGTACGGCCATGAGATAAGTCATGTCGCCGGTGCCGGAAGTGTTGTGCGTATGCAGATGTATAGGCACGCTTATTTCTTCCTTCATGCGCTTTATCAGCGAATACGCATCATAGGGCAGCAGCAGATTCGCCATGTCCTTTATGCATATAACGTCCGCGCCCATCTGCTCCAGTTCCTTAGCCACCTTAACGAAGTAATCCTCGTTATGCACGGGGCTGATGGTGTAGCTTATGGCAGGTTCGCATATTCCGCCGTATTTCTTTGTATACTTTATGGCGGATTCAAGATTGCGCACGTCGTTAAGAGCATCAAATATCCTTATGACATCGATTCCGTTCTCTATCGCCTTGCGACAGAACTGCTCCACAACGTCGTCGGCATAATGCTTATAGCCCAGTATATTCTGGCCGCGGAAAAGCATCTGCAGTTTGGTATTGGGCAGCGCCTTTTTAAGCTTCCTCAGCCTGTCCCACGGATCCTCGTTGAGGAAGCGGAGGCATGCGTCAAACGTGGCTCCGCCCCAGCACTCCAGGGACCAATAGCCAATGCTGTCCAGCACTTCGCATGCGGGAAGCATATCTTCCGTGCGCATACGGGTGGCTGCCTGAGACTGATGCGCGTCCCTCAATATAGTGTCGGTAATAAATATTTTCTTGCTCATCCGGATTCCTCCTCGATAAGATGCTTTGTGTTATATCAGTGTACCCAATAGAGCGAAAGCAGAACGCCCGCAGCTATTGCGGAACCTATAACGCCCGCCACATTGGGACCCATGGCATGCATCAGCAGATAGTTGCCGGGCTTTTCCTTCTGGCCTACTACCTGAGACACGCGCGCCGCCATAGGAACGGCGGAAACGCCCGCGGAACCGATAAGCGGATTGATCTTGCCGCCGGAAAGCTTGTTCATAAGCTTGGCAATCAGCACGCCGCCAGCAGTACCGAACGCAAACGCGCATACGCCCATAAGCAGTATGCCTATGGTCTGCCATGTAAGGAATATGTCTGCGGTGGCAGTCGCGCCGACGGATACGCCGAGGAATATGGTAACAATATTCATCAGCTCGTTCTGCGCGGTCTTGGAAAGCCTTTCGGTCACGCCGCATTCCTTGAGCAGGTTACCGAACATCAGCATGCCGATAAGCGGAGCCGCAGAGGGAACCAGCAGGGACACGAATATAGTAACAACTATGGGGAATATTATCTTTTCGGTTTTGGAAACAGGCCTGAGCTGCTCCATGGATATTTGGCGTTCCTTCTTTGTGGTCAGCGCCTTCATTATAGGCGGCTGAATTACCGGAACAAGCGCCATATAAGAATACGCTGCAACGGCGATGGGGCCAAGCAGATGCGGCGCAAGCCTGAGCGTTACGTATATGGCCGTCGGGCCGTCCGCACCGCCGATTATACCTATGGAGGACGCTTCCATTACGCCGAAGTTAAAGGCATTGGGGAACAGGGCGGTAAGGCCGATGGCACCCATGAAGGCAATGAATATGCCCAGCTGAGCAGCAGCGCCCATGAACAGGGTCTTGGGGTTGGCTATGAGGGGACCGAAGTCCGTGCCCGCGCCCACGCCCATGAATATAAGGCAGGGGTAAATGCCCAGTTTTATGCCAAGGTACAGATAGTCTATAAGACCTCCCTGATCGCTAAGCGCGGCCCAGTCAACATGGCCGCTGGCAAAAAGCTCGCGGTGATACATTTCCGCGCCGGGCAGATTGGTAAGCAGCATACCGAAGGCTATCGGCAGCAGCAGCAACGGCTCGAATTTCTTCACGATGGCCAGATACATCAGCGCCAATGATATTACTATCATTATAAGTACCTTAGGATCGTTGGCTATCATGGAAAAGCCGGTCATTTCAAAAAAGCTTTGAATTGCTTCTCCCATTTTGCTCTCCTTTCAATCGGAATCGGCAAAAGCGGGGCCGCTTAGCCTATCACCAGCAGGCAATCGCCGGAGTTGACGGAAGCGCCCTTGGTGGTGTTTATGGCTATAACCTTGCCGGAAGCGGGGGCGAATATCTCGTTCTCCATCTTCATGGCTTCAAGTATGATAACAACATCATCCGCGTTCACGGTGTCGCCAACGTTTACCTTAATGTCCAGTATGTTGCCGGGCATGGGGGCGGTAACGGCAGTTTGTCCAGCGGCGGGGGCGGCTGCAGGAGCAGCGGGCGCAGCAGCAGGCGCGGGAGCCGCGGCAGGCGCAGCAGGCGCGGGCGCAACGGGCGCAACAGGCGCGGCGGGCGCTACGGGAGCGGCGGGCGCGCTATACACGGGCGCGGGAGCGGGGGCGGCATACATGGGGGCCGCATTCATATAAGGAGAGGGAGCCACAAAGGCAGCGGGACGGCCGGCACCGCCGCCAACTTCTTAAACTTCAACATCGTAAGCTGTGCCGTTTACGTTCACGATAAACCTACGCACCATTTTATTAAATCCTCCTGAAATAATCTTAATTGGTCTTTTTTGTTCTGGTTTGGTTCAGATCATATTTTTGTGATCCTGGTGATACGGAAGCCCTTTATATCGCGGCCGGTATAGGCGGCGATTGCGGCGGCCACGGCGGCGTCGAACGCATAGCGATCCACCTCATGCGGATATACCACCGGGGCAGGCGCAGGCGCGGCAGGGGCAGCGGCGGGTGCAGCAACGGGCGCGGGAGCAGCCTTAGCTGCGGCTGCGGGAGCGGCCGGGGTTTTCACGGTCTTGCCCGCTATAAGGCCCATCACCTTAATGATAAGCACCAGCAGAAGCAAACCGGCAAACACCGTACCCATACCCAGTACAAGCACGACCCACGGGTTTGTGATCATTCCATCCATTTGCGACACTTCTCCTTTCTAAGTGTTGATTATGAAACCGTTAAATACTTGTATACATGTATAAGCTGACATTTGAATGAACAATGCCCTCAAATACTCCCGTTTTCTCTTATTCTGCATAGTGTTCTTTTTTCCTGCCTGAAATGGAAATTTATTTTTCTTGATGTTAATAGAAATGCCAATTTTGCCCGCAATAGCTTATAAAATTCGCCTGCGGGCAAAATTATGTATAAATTTGATGCTAAGACAGCTCCGTTTGCCTGAGCGCATTAAGTTCCTCAGCGCTCAGGGCCCTGTATTCGCCCGGCTGCATGAAGCCTATTGAAACCGCGCCTTCCTTCGTGCGTTTCAGCACCAGTGTTTGGTGCCCCACGGCTTCAAGCATTCGCCTTATTTGGCGGTTGCGCCCTTCGTGTATGGTTATATCGAATGATGTGTTGCCATTGTGCAGCGCATGCACCTGCGTTATCTTCGCTGGGCTGGTCATCCCGTCGCCGATGTCAACGCCCAGCTCAAGCCGCGCTATTTCCGCATTTGTCAGCACCCCGTCGCACACGGCGTGATATGTTTTATCCACCGTAAATTTGGGATGCGTAAGTTTATACGCAAGTTCGCCGTCGTTGGTCATAAGCAGCAAGCCTTCGGAATCATAGTCAAGCCTGCCAACGCTGTACAGCCGGTACGGAACATCCTTAAAGTAATCCATTATGGTCGCTCTGCCCTGCGGATCGGACGCGGTGCACATAACGCCGCGCGGCTTATAGAACGCAAAAACGACCCGTTCTTCGGCCGGGCGCAGCAGCTTGCCTGCGTATTCCACCCTGTCGTTAAGCGGGTCTATCACCGTGCCTATCGACGCCACCTGACCATTTACCTTAACAAGGCCAGCGCCGATAAGTTCTTCGCATTTTCTTCTGGAGGCTACTCCGGCCTCCGCCATAAACTTTTGCAGCCGCATTGCATACCCTATGCCGCCCAGCCGGACAGCAGCTTTCTTAAATACTGGCCGAATTTGAGCGAAAGGCTGTCTTCCGCGGCAAGCAGCCGCGTTTCTCCAACCAGCTTGCCGTCCATAAGCACCCTTACACTGCCAACGTCCTCCCCTTTTTCAACAGGGGCGTTCATTCCGCTTCGCGTTTCCACTTCCGTGCGTATGTCCGCGCTTTCGCCTATCCGTACTGGTATAATTATATCGTCTTTGGCCTCGGCTGCCAAGGCCGTTTTTGTGCCGCCGCTCACTCTTATCCGTGTTATGCTCTGCCCTGCGGATATTATCTTTTCCGTGCGGAACGATGCAAAGCCGTAATCAAGCATCGCCTTAGCAACGTTGAACATATCAGGGCAGCTCAGTACCGCGCCTATCAGCGTCATTCCGTCCCGCTCCGCCGCGAACACAAGGCAGCGCCCTGCGGTCTTTGTAAAGCCCGTTTTTACGCCGCAGCCGCCTTCATATTGCCACAGAATCTTATTTTTGTTCTTCATATAGCGTATAACGCTGCCTGTTGTGGTCTTATGATACGTTGAACCCACTATTTTTCTGAAATCAGGGTTCTTCATCGCTTCCGCCGCAATAAGCGCCAAGTCATACGCCGTTGTGTAATGCTCCGGATCGTGCAGCCCGTTCGGCGTTACAAAATTCGTATTGTGCGCGCCTATTTCTTCCGCGCGGGCGTTCATCAGCGCCGCAAATGCTTCCACGCTGCCAGCCGTATGTATTGCCAATGCCACCGCCGCATCGTTCCCGCTCAAAAGCATCAGTCCATACAGCATGTCCTCCACACTCACTTCCTCGCCCGCGTTAAGATACATGCTCGATCCTTCCACGCCGTATGCCTTTGGGCTGACCTTCACCGTGTCACCAAGAGAGCAGTTTTCTATTACTATAAGCGCGGTCATAATCTTTGTGGTGCTTGCCATAGGGAGCTTTTTATGCGCTTCCTTTGCGCATATCACAGCGCCGGTGTGCTGCTCTATCAGCGCCGCGCCGCCCGCCGCAATATCGGGCGCATTTTCGGCATATGCGCCCGCATTAAGAGCCATAAGCGCCGCCGCGGCCAGTATCAGCGCGGCTGTCCTGCGCGCGTTCATTCGGCAGTCTCCTCTTTGCTTTCGCCGTTTGTGCTGCCCGCCATGCGCTCTATTGCGGCAATTATCTCCGGCATCATGTCTATCAGCCTTTCCGCGCCGCATTTATACTGCGCCGGCAATACCCGCGTGCGCCCGTTTTCGCTTGTAACGAACGCCATAGGCGTTAGGCACATGCCCGCCGCGGCAGTCCCCGCGAACGGGTAGCGGCCTTCGCTTGCATCCAGCGCTTCCCCCGCCCTTTTAACGGGAGTAGCCGCCTGACCCATTATGTATTCCCCTCCGCCGGACACAAAGCCCATGCTCACCTTCGATACGGGCAGCAGCACCGTTCCGCTGCCCGTTTCAACGGGAGAGCCAACTATCGTGTTCACGTCAACCATTTGCCTTAATTGTTCCATAGTGCTCCGCATTATGTTTTCCACGGGATGCGACATATCTTGTTACCTCTTTTCCGATAATACCTATAAGCTTAGCCAAATTCAGCCCTATGATACCTTCCATATATACCCATGCCGAGCCGAACCTGAACTCCGGCGCAATATATATGCTCTCCGCTCCCTTGTTTGGCAGCAAAAAGCGTATAATGCGCGGCAGCAGACTGTTCGCCGCGCCGCACAGCAGCGCGGTTGCCGCCGCGTCGCCGTCTATGCCTATGTTCCCGCGGATAGTCAGACCGTCAAGCCATAAATAGCGTTTCCTTTGCCGCAGCACCGCCAGCGCAATTTTTATTGTATCCTTGTCCGGTTTGACCTTGTTGTCCTTTGCCGCGTGCTTCTTATTGCTCTCCATAGGCCGTATCTTCAGCCGTATAAAGCCGAGTATGCTCACGCTCAGCCTTATCCTTGCCGCATTGCCGCAATGCATAATGCTGAAATTTAACCTTATCGGTATCAATATTGCCGCTGTGAGCGCAATTGTTAATATAGCAAAAAAGCCCATATGGGCTAATATTTGCTGTTTTGCGTTATTTTATTATGCTTTTGATTAATTAGATGCTTTATCTTCGGTATTATCGTTTTCTTCCGCATTCTCGATTTCGCTTAGCTGTGGCAGTTCACTGAGCGACCGTATGCCGAAGTGCCTGAGAAATGCGTCCGTAGTCCCGAGCAGCATTGGCCTGCCCACAACATTCTTGCGCCCAAGCTCCCTTATCATCCCCAGCTTCATCAGCTGCCCTACGGCATATTCGCACCTCACGCCGCGCACGGCCTCAATATCCGCCTTCGTCACCGGCTGGCGGTACGCTATTACAGAAAGCGTTTCCAGCATGGACTGGGAGAAGGATTTGGACTGCACGGGCTGCACCAGTTCTTCAACATAGCGCGTATATTCCTTGTTTGACACAAGCTGCATAGTCTCCGCCGTTATAAAAAGCTGTATGCCGCGCTTTTCCCGCTTATAAAGCTCGTCCATGCTGCGTATCATGTGTTCCATCTCTATGTCCGTTACACCTATCGCCCGCTGCAGCTCTATTATCGACACCGGATCGCCCGAAACGAACAATATGCACTCTATCGCGCCCATGCGCTCATTGTATTCCAATGTGTTCTCTCCCCCTCGGTCTTTGCCTATTCATCCATGTATTCGGCGTCCGCATCGTCCTCTTTCAGGTTATATGCGGTTATGGTTATCCTGCCGTAAGGTGTGGACTGTTTAAGCAATATTTCCTGCCGTGCTATCATTTCAAGCAGCGCCATGAACGTTACTATCTTTTCAAGCTTAACGCTTGTTGCTTCAAACAGCTCTTCAAACGTTACGCTCGCACCTTCCTTAAGCTTTGCGCGGATCTTCATAAGCTGCGTCCTTACGGTGTACTTATCCGCATCCACCTTCTTAGCTATTTCCGGTATGCTGCTTTCCGGTTCTTCACGGTTAAGCACATCCATAAAAGCGGCGAACAGTTCTTCCGCCGTGGCCTGCTCCAGTTCATATTCCTGCGGCGGCAGGGCAAATTCCTCCGGCAGCCGCGAAAACACGCCCCTCATGCCCGCGCTCAGCTCGTTCAGCTTTTCTCCGGCCTGCTTAAAAAGCTTGTATTCCTTCAGCTGGCGTACCAGCGCCTCCTCCGGATCCTCTTCTTCCTCCGCTTCCTTTGGCGGTTTGGGCAGCAGGGAGCGCGATTTGATATACACAAGCGTTGCCGCCATGGTTAAAAACTCGCTCGCCGTATCCATGTCCAGTTCATCCAGTTCTTCCATAAGCGAAAGATACTGGTTTGTGATTTCGGATATGAATATGTCCTTTATATCCACCTTTGCCTGCTCAATAAGATGCAGCAGCAGATCAAGCGGCCCGTCGAACTCCTTTAGATGAACTTCATATGCCATCCGTTTTCCCCTTGCGCCGCGCTCAGAAAATGCTCAGTATCAGCGAAGCCAAGTTCATGAGCGGCATCATAAGCCAATACACTATCGTATTAAGGAAATGCGTGCGCGAATTGATTATAAGCACGGCCACGAGTATAACATAGCTGTACTTTTCAACAAAGCCGAAAAATTTATAAGTCTTTGCATTCATGAAAAGGCACTGCGCCACATGGTAACCGTCAAGCGGCGGAATGGGCAGCAGATTGAATACCGCAAGGCCAAAGTTTATGGTATAGCAATACTGCACCATTGTATTGAGTATTTCGTTGCTCCACGGCAGACATATGAGCACAATCCATATTATCATGAACGCCACGCCCAGTATAAGGTTAACTGTTATACCCGCCAAGGACACGATAAGCTCGTCCTTTCTTGGGGACTTAAAGTTGCGCGTGCTCACGGGTACGGGCTTGGCCCAGCCGAAGCCCAATATCAGCAGCGACAGGAAGCCAAGCGGATCGATATGAGCAAGCGGGTTTACCGTCATGCGGCCAAGATTCCTCGCGGTCGGATCGCCGCGCTTATACGCCGCGTACGCATGACCCCATTCGTGGAACGACAGCCCAACCAATATGCCCGGCAAGCTGTACAGCGCATCTATAATGTAACTCAATATGCCGTCCATTTATCCTCCTTAAAGTTCGCATTCCATGTATGCTTCGCCGTATTCCATGCGCCCGGTAAAGCTGAATCCCAGCTTTTGATACATAGCAATGGCTGCTTCATTACCTATTTCAACGCTTATCTGCGCCTTTTCAGCGCCCATGCGCTTCAGCTCCGCCATTGCAAGCTTCATCGCCGCAGTGCCGAAGCCCTTATGCTGGAAGCGCTTGTCTATCATCAGCCGCCATATTTCGTATACACCGCGGTCTTTATCCGCATTGAGCAAAGCAAAGCCCACAGCAACACCGTTCTGCGTAACGGCATAGGGCAGCGCGTTTTCAAGCGCGGCCGCCTCGGCAAGCGAAATATCGTTGCCGGCTACAAACTCCTGCTGATCCTCATTCACGGCTAACTTAAGCACGGAGTAAACGTTTGCGTCGTTTATGCGCTCAAGCTGCACGTCCTCCGCCTTCAGGTAAACGTCGTCCATCTCGTATCTCATGCGCTGCACGAACGATTTTGCGCCGGTTTCGTCCGCATCTTCCTTTGCGCTCGGTGCGTTTGCAAGCATTGCCGCACTCACACCGTATTGCGCATTTATATACAGCGCGCTTTGCGCCTGCTCTATGCCACTGTCCGCATAATACCACCCGTTCAGCGTTCTCAGTCCGCAGGCATTCGGCGCAAGCATTATGTCCGTATGCTCCTCGTCAAGCAGTTTGCCTTCAAGCAGCGCCGTGCCGAAATGCGCCAAATCATACGCGCTCACAACGCCGCCTGCTTCACCGGCGCAAAGCTTTGGCGCGCCCACAACTATGCTTTCATCGCCCATTTTAGCCGTATACGTGACTTCCGCTTCCTTATCAAGGCCGGTATCTTTCATGCCGATCGGCGCGAATACAAGCTCGTTAAGCGCATCCGCAAGGCTCTTCCCGTATGCCCTTGCCACGGCCATGCCAAGTATGCGGTAGCTGCTCCTTCTGCCCGCGGAATTTTCAGGATCGTCCACCACGTCAAGCTTATTCACTATATTCAGCACATCTTCATCGCTTATCGCACCGTTGAGCGCATTCCAAGTAAGCTTGAACGTTTCCATTGCGCCCAGCTTTTCCTTATGCGCCTGCTGATAAAGCTTAAAGCTCATGTCATAGTCCGCATAGTCCGGCACGGTCTTCTGCCCAAGCAGCAGTTCTTTTGCCGTGATTTCGGCAGCGTGGACGTATTCCGGCACCAGTTTGTCCAGCGAAGCGTCCATATTCAGCTTGCCCTGCGCATCCAGTATCAGCGCGGCCGCCGCGGTGAACGCCATTGTTATCTCTCCCGCGGCAAAGCGGGTATGTATCCCGTTAAGGTTCTGTTTATTCGCATCGGCCACGCCTATCGCCGTATCATAGAGCGGTTCTTCGCCGCGCATGCAATACAGCGCGCCGTTTATGCCCCACTGCTTGGCGATCATATTCAGCCTGCGGCCTATGAAAAGATCCGGCTCTTCTTCCTTCTTCGGCGTAAGCGCGGGCATGCGCACAACGCCGCTTGCGCCGTAGCTGAGTTCAAATTCGTCAAGCAGATCCGGTATTTCAACGTCCAGTCCCAGCGCGCGCACATCCACGGCGAACTTATCCAGCGTTTCGCTTTCGCCATGCACTAAGAATACGCACTTGGGCGCCGAACCTATCTCCCTTACCCATTGCAGCAGTTCGCTCCTTCCGGCATGGCCGGAGAAACCCTCTATTCTGCGTATTGCGGCGTTCACCTGTATCTGTTCGCCGAAGAGTTTAACGCTCTTAGCCCCGTCCAGCAGTATGCGGCCAAGCGTGCCGTTTGCCTGATAACCAACGAACAATATGGTCGAATCCGGCCTGTACAGATTATGCTTAAGGTGATGCCTTATCCTGCCCGCGTCGCACATGCCGGAGGAGGATATTATTATGTTGCAGCCCGGCTGGAAGTTGATAAGCTTGCTTTCCTCCCCCGTTTCCGCTACCCTAAGGTTGGGCAGATCAAACGGCGAGCCGCTCATTTTCAGCATTTCCAGCGCTTCCTCGTCGTAATATTCCCGCGCGCAGCGTTCATATATCTTGGTCGCGTTTATGCCGAGCGGACTATCCACAAACACCGGTATCTTTTCAAGCCCCGGCACGGCGTTTTTCATCATCAGCCGCTTTATTGTATAAAGCAGTTCCTGCGTCCTGCCCACGGCAAATGACGGAATGACTATGTTTCCGCCGCGCGCAATGCCTTCCTTCAGCACGTCCGCAAGCTGCTTTTCCTTATCCTCTTCCGTTGTTGCGTCGTGTTCCCTGTCGCCATATGTACCCTCCATCACAACGTAATCCGCGCCGTCTATGCTGGAAGGGTCGCGCAGTATGGGCCTTTCGTCGCGCCCTATGTCGCCCGAAAATACAAGCTTTGTGGTAGTTCCCTTTTCCTCCGCCCAAAGCTCTATCGCCGCGCTGCCCAAAAGATGGCCTATGTCATTGAATCTGGCCCTAAGCCCCGGCCAAACCTCCACTATGTCGCCATAGCTTACCGGCTGAAAGTATTCAAGCGTTTTCTGCGCATCTGCCGACGTATACATCGGCTCCACCATCGGCTTGCCCGCGCGCAGATTTTTGCGGTTTTGGTATTCGGCGTCCTGCTCCTGTATTTTTGCGCTGTCCGGCAGCATTATGCCCGATAGCTCCGCCGTGGCCTTCGTGGTTATTATTTTGCCGTCAAAGCCGCGCTTTACCAGCAGCGGCAGCAGCCCGCTGTGGTCAATATGCGCATGGGTAAGGAGCACCGCGTCTATTTCCTTCGGGTCAAACGCAAAATCGCTCGCCCCCAGTTCGCCTTTCTCGTCCGCGCCCTGGCGCATACCGCAATCGATAAGCACCTTGCCGCCATCATAGCAAAGCATATGGCACGAACCCGTAACGCAGCGCGCCGCGCCGCAGAATTTAAGCTTCATAAATACAGCCCTCCTTATCCTTCAGCTTTTATACTATTGCCCTATCAGGCGTTTTTGCCGCAGCAGTTTTTATACTTTTTGCCGCTGCCGCAGGGGCATGGATCGTTCCTGCGCACGGTGTTTTCCTTAATGAACACCTTGGATGCACGATACTGCTTGGTTATTTCGTGGCGCTTGGCTTCGCTGAGCACCTTGTCCCACTCCTTCAGCTCGTAAAGCCAGCTTGCCTTGGCCTCGTGCATGTTGTAATAAAGCTTTTCAAAGTCTATGTCCAGCGTAACAACGCTGTCGCTTTCCAGCGTATCCAAATCTATCTCGGTCTTAAGGCTGGTATTTATGCCGTCTATAAAGCCGACAAACGTTGGTTCATCCATGTTGAACATGGGGGCAAGTTCGCTTATTTTGCCGCTGTAGACCTTTTCGTGGTCGGCAAGCAGCTTTTTATAATTCTCGGTCTCCGCCTCGAAATAATCGTTCCAGAATTTCTCGCCCGCCTCCTGCGTGCGCTCGGCCTCGGCAATGTCTCTCCACTGCTGATACAGATTAGTCATCTTTTGTTTATCCTTTCTTATATGCGCAAACTGCGCTTTTCTTATTTTTTAACGGTCTTTATGCCGTTTGAAGCCTTTTCAAGTATTTTGGAATCAAACGCAAATGTGCTTGCTTTCTTTTCCTTTGCGCCCGCAAACGCAAGCTCTATCAGCCTGTTTGTAAGTTGCTTGAAGCTTATGCCCATCGGTTCAAACAAATAGAATGCAAAAGAACCGGGTATAGTGTTTATTTCGCAAACATATGGTGTGTTGCTTTCGCCATCGAGCATATAGTCTATCCTTACAACGCCGCGGCAATCGAGCATGGCAAAAATTTCGCGGGTGGTCCGCTGTATTTCCGCTGTAAGTTCATCGCTTATCGGAGCAGGCAGCTTCCTTGCCTGGCTCTGCATGCCCTTGCCTGCGCTCGTTATATACTTTGAGTCGAACGTGAGAAATTCTTCCCACGATACGGGTTCTTCGCACAGCGAAGCAATGCAGTCCGCGCCCATGCCAAGGCAGGCGCAGTTTATCTCCCGTGGCTTTTCAAGGCCTTTTTCTATCAATATGCGCTTATCGTATGCACAGGCGGTGTCCATTGCCTTTATAAAGCTTTCCCTGTCCGCCGCGCGGGATATGCCTATGGATGAACCCAAATTGGCCGGCTTTACATATACCGGATAGCCTATTTTTTCGGCCTCGGCAATTATCTTTTCCCTGTCGGCATGCCATGTGTCGCGGTAGCAATATGTGCCGTCCAGCACGTTCAAGCCCATGCTTTTGAATACGGCCTTCATAACTATTTTATCCATGCCGACCGCGCTTCCAAGCACGCCGCAGCTTGAATACGGCATATCCGCAAGCTCCATCAGGCCCTGCATGGTGCCATCCTCGCCGTTCATGCCGTGGAACGCCAGTATTGCGCAATCCATGGGGCATATGAGCTTCGCCTTGGCGAAAAGGCCGCCCGCGTTCGCATAAAGGCCGCCCATGTCCGGCACGGGGGGCAGATATACCTTTGTAAGCCCCTTCATATTTTCATCAAAATGCTTATATGTTTCAACGTTTTTCAGCGGTTCGCCTACGAACCATTCGCCCTTGCGCGAAACATAGACCGGAAACACGTTGTATTTGGCCTTATCCGCGTTTTCCAATATCTGAAGTCCCGATATGATGGACACGTCATGCTCGGCCGCTCTGCTGCCGAAGAATACGCCTATATTCTGCATGCTTACTCCTCCTCTATCCTCTTGCCCGCGTCACTCATTATAGTTATCCGGCAGGTCGTTTTCAAACAGCACCACGCTGCCCGCCCCGCCGTACTGCGCCAGCTTTTCCGTGGCCTCTTTAAGGCTTGCCACGCGCACAAGGTTTGCCGGGTCAAAGCCGCGCTCCGCTATGCCTTCGCATATCGGGTCCGCATGGGCCTTGCCGATTATTATTGCCACATCCGCGTTTTCCGCTATGCAGCGGCCGAATTCGCGGTTCAGCTCCGCTTCTTCAGCGCCGAGCTCAACCATGCCCGGCGTGACCACCACGCGTTTTTTTCCATCGAACGAGCCAAGCACCCTAAGCGCTTCCTTTGAGCCGACCGGGTTTGAATTGAAAGCATCGTCTATAACCGTTACCGCGCCCGGAATAAGCTGCAATCTGTGCTCAACGGGCCTTGCGCCGGCTATGCCCGCGGCAATTTCATCAAGCCCCATGCCAAGCTTATACGCAAGCGCCGCCGCCGCGGTAAGGTTGACTATGTTGTGCCGGCCAAGAAGCTGCGCCGTGCAGCTTACCTTTGCGCCGTCCTCCGCGACCAAATCAAATGTACTGCCTTCGCTCGTTACCTTTATGCTTTCGGCCTTCATATAAAGGTCGTCGCCTTCCGTGCCGTAAAGATAGAGCTTGCGCACGGATGCATATTCCTTATATATCCTGCGGCAGTTTTCATCGTCCCCGTTCAGGAAACAGCAGCCGCCTTCTTCAAGCCCGCTTATAAGCTCTGCCTTGGTATTTATTATATTGTCAAGACTCCTGAATGTTTCAAGGTGCTGCTTGCCCACGGCGGTTATTATGCCGTACTGCGGATGCACCAGTTTGCACAGCGTTTTTATATCGCCAACATAGCGTGCACCCATTTCAGCAACAAAAGCCTCGTTCGCATCGCTTAAGTGTTCCCTTACCGTGCGCGTAACGCCCATTGGCGTATTGTAGCTGCCCGGGGTTATGAGCGTGTTATATTTGCGGCTGAGTATTTCACTGAGCGCATATTTAACGCCGGTTTTGCCGTAGCTTCCCGTTATGCCTATGCGGATTAGCCCTTCATGCTCCTTAAGCATACGCTTCGCATCGTTAAGATACCATTGCTTCACGCCTTCCTCTATGGGATAGGTGATAATATAGCATATGAACACAAACAGCGGCAGTATAAGCCCCGGAAGATACCGTATTATCATCGGCGGCATGTATACTATCCACGCAAGGCCGTACTTATCCCAAAGCAAGGGAGAGAAAAACATTGCGCTGAACAGCGTTGCCAATATGAATTCCGCCGCAAGCAGGCGCTTTACGCGGCCCGTATAGGCGATGGGCTTAACGTGCGGCTTTTTTTCATAGGAAAAATATATCACCGCAAGCATGGCTATGTATACTATATCCGCAAGATAATAGCATATGCGGCCGATAAGCGGATTGGTTCCGCCTATAAGCACATAGCCCGCCCTCAGCGCAAGCGCCGCCGCGCCCGCGACAAAGCTCGGCACAAAGTCCGAGCCGATATGCTTCATAAGCCATTTCAGGTACATTTTGCCCTGATAACTTTCAAGCTGCAATATATGCACCAGCGGAACGGACGCCGCCACAACGGCCGCCCCCATGAATACGCTGAGCGCATAGCTCAGAATGCCGCTAACAAGCTCGTTTCCCATAGGTAAAAGATTTCTCCTATTCTTTCAAATACGCCTTCATAACGGCGCAGAACTGCGGATATTTCTCCGCGTATGAAAAATGCCCCGCGCCTTCCAGCACAGCTAAGCCCGCATTGGGCATTTTCTTTTCCATCAGCTTTGCGTATTCAAGCGGCGTCGCCGTGTCCTTATCGCCCCATATGAGCAGCGTGTCGTTCTTTATGCCGCTAAGCAGCGGCGTAAGATCCTGATTGACAACGTTTACGAACGTCTTTCGCATAACGTCCGTCTTAAGCGCGCGGTAATCCGCGCTGCCGGCGTTTTTCTGCCTTTCGCTCATCCTGAATACCCTGTCTATAAAGCCTATCCTGGCAAGCTTTTTAGCCAGCTTATAGGCCCATGTTTTTACATGATACTTAATTGTTCGCCTGGGCCGCACGCCCGCCGCGTCTATCATGATAAGCTTATCAAAAAGCGCGTTGTCCTCAGCCGAGAGCATTATTATAACCCGTCCGCCGAAGGAATGGCACGTTACCGAGCAGCCCACTATTCCCTGCTGCTCAATAAATGCCTTGGTAAAGTGCGCATAGTCCGCAACGCCCCACGCTTCCTTGGGCTCCTCTGTACCGCCGAAGCCCGGGAACGCCAGCGATACCGCTTCGTACCCCAGCGCCGCAACGCAGTTTGCAACGGGCGCCATGGCCTGTATGCTGCTGCCCCAGCCATGCAGTATAAGTATCGGCCTACCTTCGCCGCGGCGTTCGTATTCGGTTTTAAGCCCCAGTACCTCGCAATACACCTTTTGCCCGTCTCCTTAGCTTATTCGCCCTTTTTCAGCGCCTTATAGCGCGATGCGTAGCCTTCCTTATTTTCCTGCCGTGCGCGCGCAAATGCCATTGCGTCCGCAGGAACGTCCTTATTTATGGTTGAACCCGCCGCGGTATACGCCCCGTCGCCGACCGAGACCGGCGCCACCAAATTGGTTTGGCAGCCGAGGAACACATCGTTGCCCACGGTAGTGCGGTGCTTATGCACGCCGTCATAATTTACGAATACGCATCCGCACCCAACGTTTACCCGCGCGCCTACGTCCGCATCGCCTATGTAGCTCAGATGCGGCAGCTTTGTGTCTTCGCCGATGTTTGAATTTTTCACTTCCACAAAGTCGCCTATCTTGCAGCCGTCGGCAATGTCCGTCTTGGGCCTAAGGCTGTCTCTTATACACATCTCCGAGCCCACGAGACCGGAGCCTATCTCG
>OWIP01001172.1_pt1 | contig 16914 bp, 11 predicted proteins | sample 1732581 | NCBI WGS metagenome assembly OWIP01 (sample SAMN05065731, study PRJEB22554) | human gut metagenome | biome: ENVO:2100002; feature: ENVO:00000062; material: ENVO:00002003 | host: Homo sapiens | place: USA
TTCTCGTCCTGTACGCCCCGCAGCACGATGAAATGTCCGGACTTCGTAAAATGCCCCTTGGTCATCAGGGCCACGACTAACTTCCCGTCTGCCAGGGCATCCAGAATGCGCTGCGGCTCCGTAGCGGTACACCCTTCAACAGAAAGTCCCCACGCCTGCGCCGCGCCGGGGATCAAAGTGTGGTAGGAGCCGCTTTTGCTGCACCAATAACCGTGCTCATATGCCCACCGCGCCATTTGGACCGGGTCAACTGTCTCGCTGGTCAGCGAGGAAACCACAATAGCCATGGAAGTTGGCCCGCAGCCATACCCCCCAATATGGTCGGTGCCATAAGGCTGATTGGCATAGCGTTCATCCAATTGGTTGAAATAAACGACATCTGTTGCGCCATCGGTAAAGCGCACATTGCCAAGAGCCGTAATGGTGTTGGTAGAAGGAGCATATTGAAACAGACCATCACCAAGAAACAGGCTGAGGTTTTCGGCGTAATTCTCCGCCAACTCTTTTTGCTTGTCGGTCAGTGCGAAGATGGTATCAGCAAAGTAGGCTTCGCCGTTATAGCGAATCGTGTAGATGTACCATATTTCTGTTGTGTCATCTGCGCCATCCTCTTCCGCAGGGATGGTACGTACTTCCCGTGTCCGACTGAAACTGTAAAGGTGCGTAAGACCAGCACGCAGGATCTGCTCCATATCGACAAGGGCGATGGAGGCAAAGTCCAATTCTTTCGCCGCGCAGTATTGCGAGATGAAAAGGTTGGTGTTGTTGATAGGGTTCCCCTCATAGGGATTGATTATTTCATAGTGGTCCCCATCGGTCCCGGCAAAATCACTGGCGATGCGTTCCTTCACATTCTCAATACCTTCTCCGAGAATTTGGTTGATTGCAAAGGCGGCTTGGTTCATGTTTTCCGTAATAGCCGCATTGTCATTGAGAATCGGCTGTCCGGATGTTCCGGATGCTCCGCTGTCGGTCAGGCTTCCGAAGGCAAGCCCCGGCAGAAGCAAAATAAAAAGCAGCGGCAGAGCCAGTAACACCAGCGCGGCCGCCGCTATTTTCCCGATGTTCTTTCGTGCGGACAATGCCGCTCCTATGGCAGCTCCATAGGGCCCACTTGCCGCAGCGCCCTTTGTCGCGGTGGAAATGGCCTTGCCGGTCCGTACTGCCTGCATGGTATTGGATGCAACAGAAGCTGCCTCATCCAGTCCGGTATGGTTATGTTCGCTCATGGTCGTATCCTTTCCAGTCTAAAGGTGGTGCCTGCATCGCTTGCGGCAGGCTTTTTTGTGTGGCAGATCGGAGCCTTCTAAAATGCACACTTCTCAATCCGAACAGTCTGTGGTAGAATACCCCTCGTGTGCGATAGGAGGGGAAGAATATTGTTTTATACGCAGGAAGAATCCGCTGTTTTAGGCGGCTTTCTCAGCAGTTACTTGAATCGTGACTCCGCATCAGACCTTGTCAGAGATGAGCTTGCACGGTTTCAAGTCGGATTGGAACGGGGCTGTTTGCAAAAATCGGAGCTGCAATGGGCCGAACAAATGCTGCTCGCCCTAAAGCCGCTCTGGTGGGAAGAGTGGGAAGATCACCGTGCCTTGATGAGTGTGCTGCTCAAGACACAGGCGCTTCTGCGCGCCGATAAATGAGGTTTCCCGCAGACATGAAAAAAGCTCCTGCTGCACGCAGGAGCCAGCATATAAGAATGACCCTTGACTGATTTCGTGTTTCGCAGTCAAGGGTCATTCTATGTAAGTCTTGGGCTCTACCATCACTGGTTACCTCCGATTTCTACAGATTTGAGGTTTACTGGTACATCGGACTCACCTTTCTTTCTGTGTTTATAAAATAGCAGATTTTCTATTGGTTTGCAATCCACAAATTGTACGAAATAGCCATAATGCAAACTGTGCATCCATCTGATTTTAGACGGATTGCCGTTAATTTGATTGACGATGCAGGACACGGTACAGTATAATAATAGTGTTGTGGGGTTTCAAACAGCCGCAGCCAGGCAGGAAGGCCTATGCAGCCGGCTGCCAATTTTGAATTTCCAATGTCAAAAGATATGCGTATGTTTTTGGTGCGGCGCTGCAAAGCACCGCCATTTTTTTGCTGTTATCACGGTAAGTGAGCCAGTACACAAAGCAGTCTGCAAAATACTCCCGCTCGCTGGTAAGCGCATACGGACGGAGCAGGGCTGCTGCGGTTCCAGACTCCTCCTGATAAAAGCCTTCCGTCTGAGACGGGAAGCCCATCAGCTTATCCAGAAAGTGACCAAATTCGTGAACGGTAGCTTCTGCTGAGGATACAACGATTTGGCGATTTTCATAGTCCGTTACACCGATGCAATTCAGATTCCTTTGATCACTTATGCTTGCGAGATATTCGCAATCAATCATATACTGCCAGCCCTTTTCCGCAAATACCTGACGGATCGGCTCCGGGATCTTTTGGAGTTCCAGCAGATAACTATTCAGATGGACGCCCTCTTTATTGTTCAGAGGAAGGCTTTCCAGGATGGGCGGCAGCGCAACGGTAAATTCCCTGGTCAAAAGAGCATAGAGAAGATCCGCAGCCTCGCCTCGGGTGATGATGTCTGTCCCCGCACAGGTGTCTTTGCATAAGCCAAAGCTCTTGGCAGCAAGGAGGACATTGTCCTGCGGAGACAGAGCCTCCTTATCCGGGTAGAGTTGAGAACTGTAAAAGGCAATGTCAAAGGCAGCAAAGCCACTTTCATAGATGGCATAGCGGCATAGCCGCGAATCTGGTGCTGCAATAGCCGTCAGATTCAGCCATCCATCTGCATAGCCTTGTTTGATACAGGCATCACCGCCATAGCCGGCAGGATCGGCAAGGACATCTTCTTTATCAAGAACCCGGCAGAGCATCGTTGCCCATTGGCGCACCGTAATAGGTGTGCCCGGTGCATACCGGTTGTTTCCTTTACCGTAAGTAATGCCATGACTGGCAAGGTAAGTGACGCTTTCATAAAACGGGGATGCCTCCGGTACATCAGAAAAACTGTCAGAGGCAGCAAAGGCGGAAATGGGCAGCAGCGTGCTGATGATCAGCGTCAAAAGAACGGCAGAAAATCCTTTTTTGTATTTCATAGTTCAACCCCTTATATTAAAATTGGGAAAGCACCCCGGATAGGGTGCTTTCCCTGAAAAGAATTGGATTTAGTAGCCAGTCTTGGGGAGTGTGGGTGTATTCCAGAGGCGGCGGATGATCGTTACCCAGCTTGCCGTTGCGGTCTGCCAGGTGCCTTGATATTTGCCGCCCACATCGGCGCGGTTGACCATATAGTAGCCGTTGACCGCATTTCCGTTGACCATCACGCTCAGCGTGGGATTAGCAGTAGACTGGAAGCCGACCGGCACCTTCCCGAAGTCAAAATAGATGTCGGTCACGACCTCACCCGCCTGCATGGGAATGGCGTTGAGGGCAAAGCTGTAGTTGTTGCCGGTGAGCAGGTTGCTCGCCAGAACCTGATAGCTCGCGTTGTAATTGGTCTTATAGAGAATGCGATAATTGAGCCGTGCGCTGTAGGTGCCGGTGGTCAGCGTCATAGGACGCGCCACATCGTAGGGAATTTTATCGTGCCAGAAGAAGGACTCCAGCGGCACGTTGGAGGTGTTGGCCACCGTCAGATCGTAGCGCATGGACTGGCCCGCCATGACCTGTGCGTTGCCGCGCTTGGTGATGGTAACGCCGAGGCTGGAGGGCTTATCATAGGCAGAGAGCTTGATGATCTGACCGGGATATTCCAGCGTCACATCATGCACGGTAGGGTCGAGCTGCCAATAGGCGGGCGCTGTGACCTCCCGGAGCTGATAGCGGGTCAGCGGCAGCGGTTTGCTGGCCGCAACGCCCCGGGCATCCGTTGTGATGTAGTCCACCACCTTGCCGCTGCGGGCATTGACGATCTCGTAAACAGCGCCCTTGAGGGGAGTCCCGGGCGCGGTGCCGGTGACCTCGTTGTACTCAGCGGCGTACTTGTAAATCTGGATCTGGCCGGTAACAGGCTCGTTCTCCCACTCGATCTCAATGGTTTTGCCTGCCGTTACATAGACGGTCTTGAGCTGCTTGTCCACATGGTAGCCCTCGTTTTCCAGCTCACGGATATAGTAGCGGCCGGACTTTTCAAGGTCGGTGATGTAAACATAGCCGTCCTGATCGGATTCATACTGTCCCATGGGATTCTTATTGCCGTCATAGAGCAGGAAGGTTACGCCATAGATGCCCTCGCCAGTGGTACTGTCGATTTTGTGGATGAGGATGCCGGACAGCGCCTTGTTCTTGACGGTCAGCGTGGTGGTTTTGCCGCCCTTGACCTCAAAGTAATGGGGCGTATTATCCAGTCGGAACGATTTGTTCGATGTGACCTCTTTTGCATAGTAGCTGCCATCCTCCAGAGCCACGAACACACGGCCATTTTTGTCCGTCGTAACGGTATCCACCAAGGCATCGTCCACCTTGCGGATCTCAAAGGTCGTATTGGGGATGCGCTCACTGTGGTCATCCTCGTTGACCTTGATGATCTCCACGCCGCCAATGGGGGCGTTATAAAAGTACAAGGACTGCGTATCGTCGGGGTTGACCACCACGGTCTGCGTGCGCGTGTTCTCGTCGATGGTGTAGCCGGGGATTGTCTCAACCTCCGTCACCACCAGTGTGCCGGTGACGCCCTTGAGAATGATCTGCCCGTTTTCGTCGGTATAGTACAGACCGTTGGAGCTGATTTTTCCGTTTTCGTCGGGGACGAACTCGCCGGTAGCCGTAGTGATTTTGAAGGTAACGCCTTTCAGCGGCGTCTTGCGGTCCAGAGAGGACAGCTTGTTGATGATGAGCGCGCCCTGTCGCTCATTCCAGAAGGTCATGCGCTGGGGAGACTGGCTCTGGTCGATCTTAATGCTCTGCGGCGTCCCGTCCAGCACGAAACCATCCACAGATTTGACCTCTTTTGCGGTAACAGTCATGCCGTCGGTCAGACCCTCAATGACGATCTGGCCTGCAGCGTCGGTGGTATAGTAGCCGTTGTTGGGGCCGACTACCGCACCGGAGGAGTCGGTCACAAGGAACTGTACCCCGGCAAGCGGTTCATTTTTCGTGCCGGAAATGTATTTCTGGAGAATCAACGTTGTAGTGGGTTTGTTGTAAAAGGTCAGTGTCTGCGTGTCGTTTGGGTTAACAACCACGGTCTGTGTGCGGGTCGCTTCGTCAATGGTGAACCCCGGAATCGTCTTGGTTTCCGTTGCTACCACGGTGCCGACGACGCCGGAAATGCGGATCTCACCAGATTTATTGGTGTAATAAATGCCGTTGCTGGACAGTTCGCCGTTGGCGTCTGGGACAAAGCTGCCATCCGCGTAGGTGATCTTAAACTCGACGCCCTCCAGCGGCTCCCCGTTGGGGCCGGAGCTGACCTTGCGGATGATGAGATTACCGGCAGGCTGGTTCAAAAACTGTAAATGCGCCGTTTCGCCGCTCTTGATGAGCGCGTGCTGGGGGCTGTTATCCATCAGGTAGCCCGTTTTTGCCCGGACTTCACGGGCAATGACCGTCATGCCGGGTTCCAGACCATCCACCAGAATTTCGCCCGCGGCATTGGTGGCGAAGCGGCCGTTGTCGTTGCCGAGATAATTGCCGCTGCTGTCGGTCAACAGGAACTCTACGCCGGAGAGCGGTTCGTGCTTGCTGTCGTCGCTCAGCTTTGTAATGAGCAAACTTCCCAGCGGGGCATTGCCGAAGCGGAGCGTCACCACATCCTGATCCTCACCGGAGATCCACACCGTTTGGGGTTCACGGTCGATGATGTGATTTCCGTCGCTTTCGAGTTCCTGACAGACATAAGTGCCTTTTTTAAGGTTTGTCACGGTGAATGCCCCGTTGGGGCCGGTCACATAAGTCCCAATGACCGTACCGCCTGTTCCGCTGGTATTGCCGCTGAGATAACGCAGTTCAAAGCGGCAGCCCTCCAGTCCTTTTCCGGTTTTGGCGTCATATTTGTACACGACGAGGGCACTGTGAGGCACATTGTCCACCGTTACGGTCTTGGAGGTGTTGGCTTCCAGATAGAACTCGGTGACCCCGCTGCCCTGAATGCCGAAGCCCTTGGGAGCGGACTCCTCCACCAGCTTGTACCAGCCACGGTTTACATCGGTGAGGGTGATTTTTCCGATCTCATCCGTTGTGAACACGCCGAGGTCGTTGATCTCGCCGGTGGTGGTATTGTCCGAACCGTAATAGATATGGAATTTGGCATTGGAGAGAGGATCGCCGGTGACGCTGTTCCGCTTCAGGATCGTCAAGGAGGGCTTGACGGCGTTGAAGAAGGTCACCGTTCTGGTGCAGCCTGCTTCCAGATGGATCTCCTGGGGGATCTCAGAGAGAATGACATGGGAAGGCACATTTTTCTCCGTGACGCGATAGTTGCCCACGGGGATGGAAGCGAGGAAGATGCGCCCCGCGCCGTCCGTGGTGGCGCTGGTTGAAAAGCTGCCGTCGATCTGCTCGATACGGAAAGTGACGCCCTCGATAGGCTCTCCGTTGGCGATGTTCTTCTTTAGGATCTCCAAACCGGGTTTTACATAGTCAACGAAGGTAACCTCGCTGGTTTTGCCGGGGCGCAGCGCCACGGTCTGCTCGGTATTGGACACGATGTACGGTTCCGGCACAGATTCCTCTCGCACCACATAAACATCAGCGGGGATAGATGAGAGAGTGGCGGAGCCATCCACACCAGTTGTGACGGAGGTGGAATAATTGCCGGTGACAGACTTAATGGAGAACACCGTACCGGCAATGGGTTTGCCGCTCATGGCGTCCCGCTTGGTGATCTTCATGTCGGGCAGAGCGTGGTTTTCGGCGGTCACGGTATACTGCTTATCGCCATCGGTCGTGTCAACATAGACGCTGTGAGGGGTGGGGTCCAGGGCATACCCCTCCGGAGCTTCCACCTCCACGAATGTCCACAGGCCCTTGGTGACGTCCTTTACCTCAATGATGCCGCCGTTTTTCGACACGTCGCTGCCGACGATCTGACCGTCCCGATAAATCAGAAAGCGGGCACCATCTAAACCACGGGTGGTTCCTGCGGCAACCTTCTTCAGCGTAATATCCGCATCTCCGGCAGGCGGATGATCCGGCTCTTCCGGCTGCACCTCAAAAGAGAGCTTTCTTGGCGCATAGTATGCAAAAAAGCTCTGGCGGCCAGACACGCTGGATTTGGCGTAGACCGCCCACTTTGCGGACTCGTCCTCAACGACCGTAGCGACCGCTCCCTGGGCGGTGTATTTCTCGATCTGCTGCTGGAACTCCGCGTCCTCCTTGGCCTTCTGCGCCAAGAGCCAATCCACATAACCAAGATAGGTTTCATAGGTGTCGGCGTTGGCAAAACCACCGGCATCAATGTCACCAGAGGTATCGCCGCCTGCGGATTTGTTGCTCTGATGATCCCAGATATACGTTTGGAGCGCCATGAAGAGGCTGCCGGGGATGTCGCCCTTGTAGTCCGCAATATAGGTCATCATCCACTTTACATTCTCCTTAGTGGCGGCGTCCATCTCGCCAAGACCCGTACCTGCAACAGCGGCATCCCACAGGGCGTCACTGTCCGCGCCGGTGGCGCTTTGGTAGGTGTAGCTGTTCAAAAAACTGGCCGTCCCATACCGATAGGAATAGCCGAGATCCATGCAGTAAAGCTGCTTGCCTGCTGCCGTGGGCGGGCGGTAAGAATACGACTGACCGGTGGAGGTCAGGCGGGTGGACCAGAGATTGGGGTCAGTAGTTGCTTTGATGCCCGTTCCGCTGCCGGAGGCCGCCAATGCAGAGGTGGGCAGCAGGGTCAGCAAAGTCAAGAGAGCCAACATCGCTGACATGATCCGTGTTTTCCATGTTTTCACAGTAATGGTTTCCTTTCAATTTTTGTAATAGAAAAGCAGACCGAATTTCTCCGGTCTGCGTGTGTGGTATGCCATGCTTTATTTGTCTGTAAGCTGTTCGTCACAAAACTGCTTGAGCGCGGGGATATCCTCACTTGACTGCCGGAGCGTCCACCCAGTCGATGGTATAGCCGTCACAGAGGAATAGCTGGACGCAGTACCAATAAGGCTCTCCCATGACCGTTCCTTGCGAAAGGCCGATGCCGATCTCTCCATATCTCGTATTGAGCATATTTTCCAGATGCGCCGCACTGTTTTGCCAGCCATCGACCGCAGCGGCCGGGAGGGATGTATTGGGCATCTGCCATTCGCCGATCAACTGGATGTTCTCCCCGACATATTTGCGGTCTGTGACCGTGGTGTATTTTCTCCCATCCGGGCGTGTGTGGGAATATGCGCCGCTGGCAGCCATTTCATCGGCTCGTACCTGTGCGGCCTGCATGAGCTTGTCATTGGCAGCCAGGGCAGCGATGCCGTTTTCCTTACGGAGCGCGTTGGTGCGGTCAACGATATCTTGCTTCATGGCATCCACATCGGCATTATTGGCAGGGACTGCGGGTTCTGGATGCGATTCCGGTTTATCGGGTTCTGCCTTTGCAGGTGCTTCGCCGGTGTAGGGCTTGTTGCTTTCCACCTGCACACAGCCGTTAACGCTGTCCCAATAGACCTCAAATCCCACTGCCTTGCCCATGTCCCGCAGCTTGACGTAGTTGTTGCCGTTGATGACATAGGCTTCCATCTGCACTTCTTTTCCGTCTACGACAACGCGATGGTGACTGCGCTCCGCCGTGATCCCAGCCGCGACCGCGGCAGAGCCGCCGGTCAGCACTGCGCCGATGAGAAGACCTGTAAGCATGGTGAAAATTTGCTTCTTCATAAAAAGTCCTCCTGTTTTTTGATCTACTCCCTTTTACGATCATAAGGTGACTTTTTCAACAGAAAATTTTAAGATGCCTGAACTGCCTGCACACACCAGCGCTGGCTGGGGTCTCCAGCAACGCAGGTGAAGAGTGTGATCCGGTTATCCGCGGTCGAGGATAAATAACTCCAATCGCTGCTGCTGATTTTGGTCACAGTCTCCACCAGATAGGTGCGGGTACCCATGGATGTGGTATAGGTGATTTTGTCGCCCACATCCAGATCCTTGATGCTGCCGATCACATATTTGGTGCCGCGATTATGACCGCAGACAGCCACATTGCCGTTCCAGACGCTGGTGCCGGTGAAATGTCCCAGCCCCTTTTTCATGCTGGCAGTCGTTTCGCCTTCCCAGAGATAATAGTTTTTGACTCCGATTGCAGGAATAGAGATCTTTCCGACGGCGCCGTTGGAAAGCAGAAAATCTTGTGTCAGCTCCGTGAAAGCGGGCGTCGCAGGAGTAGCTGTGGAGCCGCCCTGCAGAAAACCGGGGATCTCGACAGCCCCGCCGCCGGAAGAAATTCCGTAAATGCCGCTGCCGGTTGCGGCGGCACCCTGAAGTCCGGGCAGCATGATTTTCTCCATCACGCCGGTCTGGGTGGTGCTGAACTGACCGTATTCCAGTTTGGGGATCTGGTAGTCCACCACATTTTTTCCGCCGTAATTGTAGCGGGAGCCGTAGACATCCTCGTAGGAAGAGGAGGGATAGTATTCCGGGGTGCCATCGGTTTCAAAGGAATAATCGGCAGCCTGGGCGCTGACCGCCATCGCAGAAAGCATGGCAGCCAGAGTCAAAGTCAATGAGAAAAACTTCTTCATACGGGAGCCTCCTGTTCTTCTTCAGCGGGAACGGTAAATTCATGCCAGTCATTGTGCTTGCTGGCCTGGATCATATAAGTATGGTCACTCTGCGGGAAAGAAACGGTGAACTCGCGCCCAGCCAGATGTCTGGCAAGGGATTTTTTCACCTCAACCGCGACGGTATCTCCCGGATTCAGTGCGAGAGAGCCTGCATCGATAGCGGGAACCTCGCTGTCAGGCTCCACACGGAACTTTGCAATCAGCCGGTACTCTCGGGGCTTGCTGTCCGGAACATACACATAGACATTTCTGCGGCGGCGCAGCAGGATGAGTACGGCGGCGGTAATACCCGCGCAGAGCAGCAAGGCGGTGAGGATCAGCAGCGGAGCGGAAAGGCTTCCGTTATCCCAGATATGTGTTTTTACGGGGACGATCTCACTTCCGGTATAAACCACGGTGTAGGTGATACTGCCTACACCTTCGGCGGTAACGGTCCCACGATATTCTGCCGTGGTGACATAACCCGTGGCGGCCTGATAACTGCCGGAGGCGGAATAAGTGGCAACCGCTTGATATTGAGCGGGAACCAAGGACTCGCCGACAAGCGCCGTGCCGGTGACCTGCCACTCCACATTGGCAAGGGAGAGGGTTTTTCCGTTTTTGACGGTTGTGGGCGGCACATAGGACATATCGTTTCGGTCCAGATTACCGATCACCTTCGTCTCGGTGGTTTTGTTGTATTTGGTGGTGTAGCCGGACGCCTCTGTGGAAAGCGTGGTATGATCCAGCGCCAACTCGCCGGAGAAGCCGTCTTTTTCATAGGGCATACTGGGCGAAAGCTCTGCGAGGATCTGCGCAAGGTCATTTTTGGCGGTGTTGACCGTGACGGTTTCCGTTACGGATTTGCTTTCCAGATACGGGTGTTCTACCTTGGTGGTATAGGCCCAGGTATAAAGATAGCCGTCGTAGGAAAAGTCCTCTTCCTTCAGTTCATCTGGGTCAACCTCCGGGGAAAGCGTGTAGGTTTTTACAAGCCGCTGCTGCCCGTTCAGATTTTCCACTACCAGCGAATCGGGGATCTGAGCGGCAAAGGCGCTGACTGTCAGCGACATGGAAAGCAGCAGGCAAAGGGCCAGCTTTGATAAGTTCTTCATGGCGGCCTCTCCTTTTTTACAAATTCTGTTTGATGATTCTGGTGATGATCCCGACGGCGATGCCGCGTTCCTCGTCCAGACGGGTGACGGCAAAGCTGACAGTGTCTTTTTTTCCGGGCATTCGCCGGTCATAGCAGGTGTGGGCAATTGCGTTGACGCCGTTATTGAGACGGATGAACACAACGCCGTGGCGCACATCGGTCACTCGGCCGGCATATTTGCCCTGCAGAACACACTTATCCAGATTGCTCTGATTGGCATCAGACAAAACGCTGCGGATGTCCGCTGTGATGGAAATGCGGTTGATGTCGCTGCGGTCAATGGTAAGTACACGGACAAGGACCCGGTCGCCGACGCTGTAATATTCGTGGGCGTCGCCGAACCATGTGTTAGACAGATCTCTCGCAAAGATCGTGCACTCCACGCCGAATACATCTACCCGCAGAGACTTTTCCGCGACACCGATGACACGGGCTTGTACGACCCGTCCTTCATAGACCAAGGGCTCGCCGTCCTCGTTGGTGTCCAGATAGAAGGTCTGCCGCTTGCGAAGCATGGCTGCCTTACGGCTTGCCACAGCACTGCGCTCGTTATGATTTAGGCCGCGGACAATGAAATCAATCTCAGCGGTGAGCATGGTCGAAAGAATACCGTTCATCCGCTCCATAAATGGCTTGTATTTTGCGCCATGCGGAACGGGCCCGGAATAGAGCATCATTTCTTTCAGTGGGATCGCAACACGAAAGCCCTTGTAGTCAAGGACAACAACGGTGATGCCGGAGGGCGTTTGCTCCACGCCACTCAGGATTCCGGTCAAAATGCGCCCGGTGACATGCGAGGTCTTGATCTCATGCCAGATGATCTCGCGGCGTTCATCCTCCGTTTCGATGCGATCTTTGGCGTCAACGGTCAGAATATAAGAATCGCGGCGTCCGGCAGATACGGGGGACTCAGCGGGCGGCGGAACGGATTCATCGTCCGTGGTTTCCGGATGTTCTTCAATGAGGGGAGCGCTTTCTGTGTCTTCCTCCGGTAAAAGCGCGTCAAGAGGAGCCTCACCGCTATCGCCGACGTCGAGAGGCATGGGCGTGCTGCTGTTCAGCTCCCTTAAAATGCTGTCATACTCCGAATCCGCTGTCACTTCATCAGGGATGAGAGCAGGGCCTTCGGTATCCGCGCCGTATTCGGCATCCGGCGCATTCTCTCCAATATCGGCTTCGCTGTTCAGATCATCGGAGACAACGTCTGCTTCCGGGAGATCTGCCGACGATGTCTCGGCGGTGTTCTCACTGACTGCTTCTGCCTGCTGCTCGGAAAGTTCCTCGGCAGGAGCGGTTTCCGAAATCTCTGGAGAAAAATCATCAGGGGGTGGGAGCGTTTTTTTCTTAGGCATTAAGTGTCCTCCTTTTTCTTCATAATGGATTCTTTGGTTACTGTAACGACTTTTTCTGTCGATGCAGGCTTTTTCTTTTGCGCCGGCTTCTTAGCCGCTGCCTGAGACGGCGGCACCGGTGACGCTTGCTTTTTCTGCGGCTTCCTTGTCTGCCATGCGGGGACATGGGAGGCGGCCTTGCTCGGCCGCAGCTTCTTTGCCTCGGGATGCTTGGAATAATCGTATTTATCTACCTCCAGTACATTTTTGCCACGAATGATGATCAGGGCTTTATCGACGTCCATACGCAGAACCTCGTCCATGGTCATCAGCTTGCGCCGGCCGACGCCGCTGGTCTCCCGATATTCCGGTGTGTAGTTGGATACACGCCATGTTCCAAGCTGCTTGGCTTTGCTGGTGACAGAGATACTGACCTCGCCGGTTCGGTCAGAAATGAATTCCGCCGTCAGGGCATCCGTACAGCCAAGAAAAAGCTGCACATCGCAGTTGCCCAGAATTTCCTGCCATTGGTTATAGGGATAGCGGTTTTGAAGGCCGGCTAAATTCTGAAACACACAAGACATGGATAGGTTTCGGGAGCGGATGACCGAGATTTTTCTCGACAGGTCGGGAATGACGCCGCAGGCACACAGTTCTTCGCCGAGTACATGAACAGGGACCGGAAGCACCCCGCCGGGACAATGCTCATCCGCATAACGAACCAGACGGATAAACACGAAGGAAAGGAACAGGGAGGAGAGAAAATCAAAGGTGCTGTCCTGGTCGCTGGTAATGCAGTAATACGCGCAAGGCTGCTTTCCCGGCAGCTCCAGATCGATCTCGTTATAGGCCGTGATGCTGCGAATATCTCTATTTTGGAAAACCTGCAATCTGGAGCCGAGACCAATGATGACACCGCCGCGCACACCCTCTGACGCCTGCTTGAAAATGTTGTAGGGTGCTTTGGCGGGGTGCGTGAGGGGAAGAACATCAAAGAGCGCCTTCAGATCTTGTTCGGAGCTGGCGGTGAGTAATTGGTACACCTCGCCGATGTTCTGCTTTTCCTTGGGGTAGCTGATGGAAACATAGAGAACCAGCGCCTTGAGCAGATTCATCTCGGCGCTGTCCCAGAAGTGGTCGCGTTCTTCGCCGCCGGTATTCTTGATGATGACATCGCAGAAAAGCTGAGCCATCAATTCCTGACCGCCGACCTCCGCAAGACAATTCCATGAATCGGAGGCTGACGGTGTGACCAGATTGAACACACGGACGGTATAGCCCTGATCCCGCAGATACTCGCTGGTCTTTTCATAAAGCTCGGATTTGGGGTCGCAGATCACAAGACTTGTCTTCCGCGCGGCGCACTGAAGGATCATGTTGACACAAAATGCTCTTGTTTTTTTGGAACCGCTGGCGCCGTAAACGGCGAGATTTCCATTAAAACGAGTCTTTGGGGGAATACAAATGACCTGATGCTCCAATTCGCCGAGGATCGTACCGGAATGCTTGCGAATATCCGGGACAAGGTCAAGCACCTCGGTCAGCTCCTTACGGGACATAAAGCCTGCGGTGCCGTAGGTCCCCTTGTCGGAATAGACCAGATTGCGCTGCCGGTCATATTCGCCGCCCTCACTGTATCCCATTCGCATGACCATGAGGACCAACAACGCCAGCCCTCCAATGCAGAGGCCAAGACCATACAGCCCATACGGAAAGTGGAAGGCTGCCGCAAGACAGGCGAAGAATCCGGTGTCTGGAAATGCGGGAGAAGTCCCGAACACGGCACCGGCCGCCTGCCATGCATGGTAATTGGAAAAAAGCTGCGAGAGGTAGCCGCTTCCATAGAGCAGCGCCAGCACGGTGATTGGGATGATAATAAAAAGCTGGATCAGCTTCTTTTTAGGAATAGGGCAAACTCCTTTCAAACTGTTGAAAATCAATACTTTGCAGCGTTACACGATGCCCGCAGATCTCCCGCAAGGCATCTTCCTGATAATCAAAACAGATCAATATCCCCGTCATTCCGTGCAACTCCAGCGCGGTGTCGAAGCGTCGGACACGGGGGAAATCGCAGGTGTAGGCGAACAGGACGGGATTCCCGGCACTATCGACGGCGTCATTCTCCACGAGCCAATTTGGTATCTGCTCATAGAGGCCGTCTGCGAGGATCGCATCGAGCGTCCTGCGCTGCTGTGGGTCGCATAAAAGGCGGAGGATCGCTTCGCCATAACGGTCATTGGTCAGATAGTAGAAATGCGGAAAGCTGCCGTCCAGCAGGAAATAGCTGTGTGCGTCCGGCTGCATCAGAATGGGTAGCTGTTCCATAGCGGAGCCGAACACGATCCCGGAGATCTCCGTGTCCGGCATGACCCATCCGGTTTGCAGCAGAGCCTTGAAGCGCAGCTCGGCTTTATATTCCCATTTCATCTGCGCTTTGGCTGTGTTATAGGTCAAAAAAACACCGCCATCCGTCAGCAGGATGCCGGTTGCGCGCGAACTTCTGATTTTCGCCCCTTGCGGGCCGATCTCCTTGATCTCTCTGGAGGTGTAATAGGCGGGAGACTCTGCGTTCTGACCGACCATAGCGGAAAAAGGGGCCTTTTCCCACGGAAAGGCAGGAATGTCGGCATTGTGCATGATGGTCAGAATTTCGGCCATCCGGTGGAGCCGAAGCCGCCTTGACAGCTCACTTTTGAGTTTGTTCGGCTCAGAGCTGCCGGTCAGATAGTCTGAAAACCATTGGGGGGCATCGGCCAACAGCAGCCGTTTGGCTGGTGAGGTGAGCCGAAGACCGCGCAGGCCGTCTTTGGAGAAGGTGTGAAGAAGTCCGCTTTGTCGGAGAGAAGTGACCATGCTTTCGAGATATGCGGGACCACCCGGCAGACGGCTGATTTGGCTGATGGGGTATTCGCCGCAGAGAGCGGTCAATGTCAAAAGCAGATACGAGAGCGTGTTTTGCGCCGGTAGTCGGCGGGGGGGTCGAGGCATGAGCCGCACTTTCTCCTTGTACGAAATTTTACCGTAGGGCTTTATAGCTTGGGTAATTTTTGGAGCTGCATGACTTGAAAAAAGGCAGGATTTCCAGTATGTGCGGCCAGCTTTTCACACCTCGGGAAAAGTCGGCCTGAAAACCGCTAAAAATCCGATATGGTTTTTACGCTGTTCTGGCGCTCTGCAAGCCAGGCAGGGAATCGTGCGCAGTCCATGAGAAAGAGCCTTGTGCAATCCTCATCCCCCAGCTCCGTGGTGTTGTAGGCATCACACAGCAGCCCGCTGTCATCCGTCAAGATAAAAGAGGCCGCGACATCCAGAAACTGCTTTAGCTCCAGATTGTCATAATCACGGATGCGGCGCTCCGGCAGCTCCTGCGCATAGATATGGGAAAAGCAGACCACACAATGCCGGAACTGCGGCATTGTGTGGTGAGCGACATAATCGGAGAGCGCGGTGGTAAACGGGTCCAACAGAAACTCCGTGCTCTGGCGCTGCCTGCGCTTTGGCAAAAGGCAAGGCAGCTTGATCTCCAGAATACCGCCATGCTCGTGGATCTCGATGCCCTGCATGGTTTCGGCAGAACGCAGATAGTCCTCTTTTTTGATGCTGGTAGTCGCGTAAATCAGATGGCGCAGCCGGCAGGTGATCCGCTCGGCTCGCAGCGCCGCGTCCGTAGACAGCACCTCGTAGTTGTCGGGATAGCGCTGAATATCGGTCGTGTTCATGGCATAGAGAGCGTTATTTAACCGTTCAATCTCAGCCAGAATGGATGTAATCCTCTGTGATATAATGGCTCTATTCAAGAAAAAACTCCTTATTCGATTTGATAATACTGCACCTCCCCACTTGAGGAGACCGTGCAGTATCCGCCGGTGTTTGGGGTGTGGATCACTGCGATCTGTTCCGGATGCTCTACCAAAATGATATATTTGGGCGGAACTTCCTTTACAGTGGAAAGCATTTGGTTGATAAGCTGCTCTTTGCCCGGTTCCACATAAATGATCTCGTAAACCTCATCATCCGCAAAAAAGATGATTTTGGCGGGATAGTCGCTGACAGAATGATATTCCACCTGCTCCATAAAATCGGCAAGGACCCAAACGGCCTTTGAAAGCCCGAGATCAATGCTATCCTCCATCTCGGAGGGGATGCGGTAATACTCGCCGCACAGCACCATACGGTCCTGTTTTTGCAGATAGGAAAGCAAATTTCTGATTTTGCTTTCCTTATGCGGATAAAGCTTCAAGAGCTGCGTTTCTGTCAGAGCGTGGTACATGGAAACATCCCGCAAAATACCGGCTGCTTCCTGACCGTAGATTTGTTCCCTCGTTTTCATCGCAACATCTCCTCGTATGCGTATTAAAACCGTATAATTGCCGCACTGTTGGCTGTCTTAGGGCCTTATGCGTCTTAAAGCCGTATTGTGTACGGATTAGCTTGGATTCTGCTTTGTCGCGGCACGCTGAGCAAGCTCTGCCAATTCCCGGCGGTCCGTGGTGATCAGATCCTTTTCCATTTGGCTGCATTTGATCTCCACGGCGATATTATTGTTATTGGTGCTGATAAGGGCGCTGCCGCGTTCGAAGTGCGTAATTTCCATCAGCTCAGCTTCGGAAAGGTGCAGGACACCTTGGACACGCTGGGCTTCTTCCTCCTCCAGATTCAGCAGGATCTTCGTTTTGCTGCTGTCTCTTATACACATCTCCGAGCCCACGAGACCGGAGCCTATCTC
>OWIP01001188.1_pt1 | contig 16764 bp, 11 predicted proteins | sample 1732581 | NCBI WGS metagenome assembly OWIP01 (sample SAMN05065731, study PRJEB22554) | human gut metagenome | biome: ENVO:2100002; feature: ENVO:00000062; material: ENVO:00002003 | host: Homo sapiens | place: USA
CGAGATAGGCTCCGGTCTCGTGGGCTCGGAGATGTGTATAAGAGACAGTTATACGATAGTATCTCTTGGGCGCCAAGTGGTTTGAAGCTCGCCTTTACAGTAAGCAGCGGTACTCGTGCGCAAGATATTTGGGTGCTTGACATGGAAGCTGATGCTATCAAGCGCATAAGTAGTTGTATAGATAATGGAATGGACAATAACGATTTTGTTGAACCTGACATTCATTCTTTTAAGTCCTTTGATAGGCTTGAGGTTCCATACTTCATATATGTTCCCAAGGGGAAGCAATTGCATGATCTTCCCGTAATGATCTCCATACATGGCGGACCCGAAGGTCAAAGCAGGCCAAACCTATCTGGCAAAGAGTTCCTTCAGTATATTGTTTCGCAGGGAATTGCTGTAGTTGAGCCTAATGTTCGTGGGTCGATAGGATACGGCAAAACGTATTCTCATCTTGATGACGTTGAAAAACGATTGGATAGCGTTAAGGATATAGAATCCCTTGTGAAGCACCTCATTGATACCGGTATTGTGAACGCAAAGCGCATAAGTGTAATGGGGACAAGCTATGGTGGTTTCATGACTTTATCATGCGCAGCACGGTATCCGGAATTGTGGTGCTGTGCCGTATGCACAGTCGGCATGTTCAATTTGGTTACGTTTCTTGAAAATACAGCTCCATATAGACGACCGCACAGAGAAAGCGAATATGGTACGCTGGCACATGACAGAGAAACACTATTTAATGTGTCGCCTGTAGCTGCCGTGGATGGCATACGTGGTCCCCTTATGATAATACATGGCCGCAACGACCCTCGTGTTCCTGTTAGCGAAGCCATACAAACTATGGATTATATAAAAGGACGCGGTGTTGATGCGCAAATGCTTATATATGAGGATGAAGGGCATGGCGTTAACAAGTTAAAGAATAAGCTTGACTGTTATCCCAAAATGCTTGAGTTCGTAAAAAAGTATATGCAGCTTGGTTGAGTTAAGAAGAGGAGCAAAAAAATGAAAGCAGTATTTCAGAAACTAATCGATACAATACCTGATTATAAAGGTTTTTTCACCGTAGATGAAATGGATAATAGCTCTAAGCGCCTTGCTGAGCAATATCCTGAATGTGTAAGCATAACAGAAATAGGAAAGTCCGGATCCGGCAATCCACTTTATTGTTTGAAAATAGGACACGGCGAACGCAATGCCCTGTTCCTTGGCTGCCCTCATCCGAATGAGCCAATCGGTGCCGCATTATTAGAGCACTTCACATGGAGTCTTGCTGCTAATAAAGAACTACAGGACGAACTTGGTTACACTTGCTATGTTGTAAAGGCTTGGGACTGCGATGGCGTAAGGTTAAACGAGAAATGGCTCAAGGGACCTTTTACAATAACCAATTATTCGCGTAACTTTTATCGCCCAGCAGGATTTAAACAAGTTGATTGGACATTCCCGATTGACTATAAGGAGATGCATTTTAATAACGCAATCCCGGAAACAAGAGCGGTTATGCGCCTGATAGATGAAATACGGCCAAGTTTTATCTATTCCTTGCATAATGCCGGATTTGGCGGAGTTTATTGGTACATATCGCATGATATGCCTGAAATACATGACGAGATGTATGCCGCAGCAAATAGGCAGCAGGTCCCGCTTAACCTTGGCGAACCCGAATCACCATACTGTCATGCATATGCCCCTGCTATATATCAAAAAACAACAATACGGGATAATTACGATTATCTTGAGCAGAATGGCGTTAAAGAAATAGGCAAGCGTATAAAGACCGGCACATGCAGTGCGGATTACGGTGAAGAAGTGTGCGGAGCTTTCACGTTACTTACCGAGCTTCCGTATTTCTTTGATAAACGCATAAGCGACATGAGCGAGAGCAAGGCTATACGCCGCGATGTGGCAGAGGAGAAACTTAATTGCGAAGAGCAATATAACAATAGCATTACCGCGCTTATCAATGAGTCGGAAGCATACATAGATAAACAAAATCCGTTTATGGTAACACTGCGTGACTTTGCTTCCCCTAAACGCAACGATGCTACGCGTAAGATGATAAGCGTAAACCCTGCGTTTGCAAAGCATGCTACTATTGCCGAGGAATTCTCAAACCTGTTGGTAGCAAAATTCTATAAGCTTTTGCAGTTTGGCATGCTTGTGCGCATGCACGAAAGTGAATTGGAGAATATGAAAAAGACTGGCGAAGAAGATCCTTGTAAGCGTGCTGCACTTGAACGCGGAATGCAAAAAGCTCTTACAATGTTTAATGAACTGGCTGAATACCTTGAAGCGGAAATACATTACGAGGTTGTGCCAATACGTAAACTCGTAGCCATACAGCTTGAGAGCGGACTGCTTACTATGCAGTATCTGAAAGACCACAAATAAATAGATTGTACTCCACATGTGATGCCGCTTGGGATTCTTCCCGGCGGCATTGCTATATTACTTGCCGTATTTTATTTATACCCTGTTTTTTAAGATTGAATTTGACGAGACTAAAACCAACGTAGACGAGTTAGTCAAGGTTATAACCGGACTGGGCTATGTAGTAATAGGTTAAAAGAATAGGGGACAGCATGAACGGAGAAATCATAAAGAACCTAAATAAGATACTGCCCGTTGTTGAGCGCGTACATAGCGACCACCACCCAGAACTGCATCAGGTGGCGGCGCTTTATGCCGAGCTGAAGCAGAATCCGAGCCGTGAAGTATTCGATAAACTTAGGGAAGTTACCAAGAACTATACCCTCCCTGAAGATGCCTGTCAGGCATATACCAAGGTATACAACATGCTCGAAGAACTGGATAAGGCTTTCGTGTGAGGCGCCGATAAACTTCACAACATAATATGAAACAACTTAAGCCCCTGCCGCATGAGCATACTTTGTATGCAAAATGTTTGGCGGGGGCTAATTTTTACAAAGCCTATTGTGGTTATATGTATACTATGTTAAAATACTTGGTGTATACACCAAACTGACGGAAGGAAGTGATCGTCATAGCAATTACAAGCGCAAGCTTGCCCGCAAAGAAACGCATTTTAGCAGTGTGCGTGCGGCTGTTCCTCGAAAAGGGCTACAAAAAAACCACTTTGGCCGAGATAATCGATAAAGCCAACGTTTCATACAGCTCCTTTCAGAATATATTCCGCGCAAAAGACGGCGTGCTGACGGAGCTGGTCGAGTTCATGTTCAGCACTCAGTTCGGCATGGCGCGTCAGCTTGCCGGGGCAGACCTGCCGCCGGTTTATGTTTATGCCGTTGAAACGGCTATTCAAATGACTCTGACAGAGCTTAACGAAAACCTGCGGGAAATCTACATTGAAGCCTACACTCAAAAAGAAGCATCCGAATATATATTCAGGGAAACAACAAAGGAACTGCACCAAATCTTCGGCTCATATCTGCCGGGGCTTACTTTGCGCGACTTTTATGAAATGGAGATAGGCTCGGCGAGCATAATGCGCGGCTATATGGCGCACCCGTGCGACGATGAGCTGACGCTCGAGAAAAAGCTGCGGCTGTTCATTACCATGAGCCTCAGGGTATACAATGTCCCTAATGAGGAAATAGACAAGGCTATTCATTTTGTTGAGGGATTGGATATCAGAACGATTTCAGAACAGGTAATGCAGCAATTATTCAAGGTGCTGGCAATGCACTTTGAGTTTTCGCTGCAGGGAATAGAAAAGGCAAATATAACAAAAACGGAGGGAATTAAATGAAGAAAAGACTGATCAGTATTCTACTGGCACTCTGCATGGTGCTTACGCTCCTGCCGGCAACGGTATTATCGGCCGGAGTGGGCACGTCCAAGGCCGGCGATGCTGCATTCACGCTCAGCGCGTCAAGCGCCTCCTGCGTGGGTGGACACACCGGCGAAATCGGAAGCATACAAATAACCGATGTTGACATTTCACGGTGGGGTCGGACAAAAAGATCACGCTCAAGTACGATGTGCAGTATCGCTGCACCGATTCTTCGTGCGAGCTATACGACGGCGGCGATTCGTTCTTTTCCTACAGCGGAACACATACCTTCACGGATACAAACGCGGAGTTCTGTCACAAGAAAATCAGCGAATCCTTTACGGCGACGATTCCGGCAGCCCTTCCGTCCGGCGCCACCAAGAATTTCTCTATTTCCTTTGCGCTGACGTCGGATAAGGGAATTTATGAGGCGGTGCATCATGAACAAAATGTCAATCTCTGTACCGAAAACTATTATAGTGTGCGCTGCTGGGAATGCACCGGCTGCGAGTATTTCTTCCTGAATGCGGATATGTCCGGCGATAAACTTACAAAGGACAATGTGTATTTCCCTCCGGTCGGGCACAAGCTGAATAACATCCCCGCAAAAGGCCCTACCTGTGTTGCCAAGGGCACAGTGGAACACTGGCACTGCGAACGCTGCACTCGGAACTTCGGCGATGAGCAGGGAACATCCGAACTTACGACGATTGAAACCAACGCGCCGCTTGCAGCGCACCAGTATGGTGCCGACGGCGTCTGCATGGTTTGCAATAGGAAGGCTGCCGCGGGCGTCCAAGCAAACGCGGGCATGGTGTGGTACGATACCATGGGCGAAGCGCTGACCGCGCTGACGGATGGCGCACAGCTAGCAATAAATGCGGATTATGCGGATACCATCACGCTCAATCAGACCTGCACAGTGGAAGTCAAGGCGGGCGTAACGGCCGCCGACATCCGGATTGAGAACGCGGAAAACTGCGTTGTCACCATTGTCAACAACGGCATCATCAGCCATCTGAGCGGCTATACCGGCAAAGTTGTGCTGATGAGCGCCGAAGGTACATACGGCAGTATAATCAACCAAACCAGCGGCGGCAATGTCGGCAGTTTCCTTTACAGTGATCCGGAAGATGCTAACAAGTTCTGCTATTATAAGAATCTTTCCAATGGCAGATGGATTCTCCCGGCCGAGGCTACGGCAAACACGCTAAGCAACGTGAAGGTCAGCTATGCGCCTATGGCTTATATTGAAATCGTAGGCGACGGCGTTACAGGAAGCGAGGGCAGCTATGCACTCACTACCAGTTCCGGCAATACCGTAGCATTTACCGCGACAGCAAAAACCGCGGATGGTGAGGACAGCGCCAACGTTGCCTATAAATGGTACTATGACGGTCAGGATGGCACTATTCTTTCTGAAAAAGCAGAATTGACCATCGAGAATATCAAGGCCGGAAAGCGCACCGTAGTCTGTATGGCGACTGCCGATGATTACAGCATATCCGCCAAGATTGTGCTTACGGTAGCGGGGGAGAAGGAGCCTCAGAACTTCACACTGAATGTATCCAAGACTACCGTTGGCATACGCGAAAAGATACTTCCGCTGCTTTCCGTTGAAGGCATAAAGGAAGATGCTGCCATAACGTATTACCTAATGAACGGGGATTCACCCGCTCCCGAAAGCGATACCGTTATAGACGAGAACTTTGCTTTCGCTCAGACAGGAACCGGTTCCATATATGCCTATACCGCGGAAACCGACAACTATGCGGCAACGGCCTCTGCGCCGGTTTCCATCACCGTCACGCCGCACGCCGACCACTGCATCTGCGGCGGTACGTTCAATCACACCCATAAGAACGTGAAATGGCAGGCGTGGGACGGCAAGAGCGAGATTGCCTATGAAGGGGAATGGATTCCGATCAGCGCCACCGGATCGCTCTGGTACAAGGTTGCTTATGTCTATCTGACGGGCGATGTGACGGCCAACCTGACGATCAGTGGGCGGACGATTCTGCATCTGTGCCTGAATGGCTACAGCTTCACCAGCGCAGACCCGTCGAAACCGGCGATTACGGTGGCGGGAACGGAGAAAGCCTATGTGGCGAAGCTGGATCTGTGCGATTGCGCCGATACGGGCACGCTCGGCGGAGCCAGTGTGAGCGGCGGCAGTGTTCATGCCACGTGGGCGGAGATCAACCTGTACGGCGGCACGCTGACGGGCAACAATGCCACAGGAAATGGCGGCGCCGTATATCTGTCAAACAGCAGCTTCACCATGCATGGCGGCGCGATTACCAACAATACTGCTTCCAACGGCGGCGGTATCTATGCGGGTTCAGAAGGTGAGACAGTCAACATCAATGGCGGCATCATTTCGGGCAATCGGGCTACCAACGGCGGCGGTATCTACGCCTCCTCCGGTGCAAAGTTCCATCTCAACGGCGGCGAGATTCAGAACAACGTAGCCACCGAAGCGGGCGGCGGCGTTTACTGCAGCCGCCTCTACAGCCAGAATACCGGTCGCTGCGAGTTCTACGGCGGCACGATCTCCGGCAACACGGCCCAACGGGGCGGCGGCGCGTATGTCCGCGTCTGCTTCATCGGTTACCGGAACTGCCGCATCACCGGCAACACCGCCACCGAAGCGGGCGGCGGCCTCTATCTGGAGCCGTTTGCGTCTGCAAAGATAATATACATGGGCAACGTATATGGAGGCGGCGGCACGATTGCTCCGTATATCTATGACAACACGGTCAATTCTGCCCAGAACAACCTCTATCTCAGCGATCCGGACACGCAGATTGTATTTACTGCCCGCATAAACACGGGCGGAAACGCAAAGATTGGCGTCTACTTCACCGGCATCACCCAAAACGGCGCGTCTGTTCTTTTGAATTCTCTGCAAGTTAATACGGAGTCTTCGGCAAAGCTTTACCTCGACCGCATCTTCTGCGACAACCCGGACTTCGGTAGGCTTGAGATCAGAAAAGATGAGAATTATTATAATCTCTATCTTATCAATACCAGTGATGAAGTCACGATTACGTTTGATCCCAACGGCGGTACACTAAATGCTGGCGACGAGACAAAGGCCGTACAGCATAATGGTACCTACGGCGAATTGCCTACGCCTGTTCGTCCAGGTTATCAATTTGACGGTTGGTATACCGAAAAGAATGGCGGCAGCAAGGTGGACGCAAACACCTCTGTGACAACGAAAGAAGCCCATATGCTTTACGCCCACTGGTCGGAGGCCAAGTTCAATATAACCCTTGACCCCAACGGCGGCACTCTTGCGAATACCACCTATGAAGTGACTTATAACAGTCCTTACGGCGAATTGCCCACGCCCAATCGCGCAGGGTATGATTTTGACGGCTGGTTTACCGAAAAGGACGGCGGCACTAAGATTGAAGCGAGCACCGTTGTAACTGCTGTTGAGCCGCATACGCTTTACGCGCATTGGACGGCGCATGAGCATTGCATCTGCGGTGGCAGCATAAGCACGGGTGATCATACCGGACATACACCTGTAAGCTACCAAAACTGGAACGGCAAAGATGCCATTTCGTACACCAATAAGACTGCCTATGTGTATCTGTCGCAGAATGTCACCTTCAACAGCAATCTGGTGGTGGACGGCGCAACGCTCTACCTCTGCCTGAACGGAAAAACCTTCGCCAGCAACGGCACGAATAAGATCACGGTCAACAACGGCGGACGGCTCGTCCTCTGCGACTGCGCCGGAGGCGGAACGATCAGGGGCGCAACCAAAGGCTGGGGCGGCAGCTGCGTGTATCTCTACCAGAGCACGCTGGACATTTTCGGCGGCAAGATCACCGGCGGTAAGGTTTCCGGCAACGGCGGCGGCGCGATCGCGCTGGATGACAGCAAGTGTGTGCTGAACATCTACGGCGGCGAGATCTCCGACAACAACGGCAAAAATTCCGGCGGCGCGATTTTCCTGAACAATAAGGACAAAAAGGGCGGCACCGTGAATATTTACGGCGGCACGATCGCCAACAACACGGCGACCAACGGCGGCGTGATCTACTCCGCCTGCGGCGGCACATTCAATCTGTCCGGCGGCACAATCTCCGGTAACACAGCAAACAACGGCGGCGTAGTCTACGCTACATCCGGCGGTGTGGTCAACTTGACCTTGTCTGGCGGTACGATCTCCGGCAATAAGGCCACGAACGGTGACGGCGGCGTCATCAATATGGCAGGCGGTACGGTCACCATCTCTGGCGCAAAGCTCACCGGAAACTCTGCCAGCCAGTACGGCGGTGCGATCTATCTTTACAATGGCGTGACGGCGACCATGACCGGCGGCGAGATAATCAACAATAAAGCCAACAAAGAGGGCGGCGCTGTGCATGTATTCGGCACATCCACCTTCAACCTCTCCGGCGGCAAAATCACCGGGAACTCGTCTGTGGATGGCGGCGCTATCTATCTGAATCGGGAACCGTCGGTTTTGAATATGTCCGGCGGCGTTATCAGCGGAAATACAGCTACCGGTAACGGCGGCGCGGTGTATATTTACCGCAGCGGTTCGGTCTGCAATCTCTCCGGCGGTACGATTGAAAAGAATACCGCAAATGTCGGCGGCGGAATATACATCAACCCCCGCAACAATGGGCAGCTTAAAATAAGCGGCAATCCCGTTGTAAAGGGCAACACCGCTTCCGGCGATGCAAACAACGTATCTCTTCCTTCCGGTAAAAAGCTGAGCATAAGTGCTGCCATGAGCAGCGGCGCATCCATCGGCATCACCACCGAAAGCAAGAACTATCCCGTGGTTTTCTCCGGCAAGTACAGTCAGGACTATTCGGATTACTTCTTTGCCGATGCCGCCGACGCCCATGTGAACTATAATTCAAATACTGAGCTTGAACTTGCGGCGGGAGCAAAGAAGTACAATGTGTATATCATTACGGATGACAACGGCACCGCAACAGTAAGCGCTTCTTCGGCAACGGCAGGCACGACGATACAGCTTACCGCAACGCCCAATAACGGCTATCACTTCAAAGAGTGGCAGGTCATAAGCGGCAATGCCGAAGTATCCGACAATACGTTTATCATGCCGACCGGCAATGTGACTGTGAAACCCGTATTTGAGGCGCATAGCTTTACGGAAGAGCACGTAGAGGAACAATATAAGAAATCCTCCGCGGACTGCACGCACAATGATGTTTACTATAAGACCTGCTCCTGCGGCGCGGTAAGCGCAACCGAAACATTTGAAGTGCCGGGCACGGCGCTTAACCACGACTGGGCCGAAGCGACTTGCACCGAACCAAAGACTTGCCGGCGTGAAGGCTGCGGCGCGACCGATGGTAATCCGCTGGACCACGACTTGCCTAACGCTTGGAGTAAGGACGAAAACGAGCATTGGCATGAATGCAAACGCTGTCACATCAAGGAGGACGCGGGAGAGCATGAATACGGCGATGATAACATATGCGATATCTGCGAATACGATAGGACCGTGCCGCATACGCATAACCTGACGCTTGTTTCTGCAAACAAGGCTACCTGTACCAAGGACGGCAATAAGGCCTACTATGCCTGCGACGGCTGCGATATGTGGTTCGAGGATGCTAATGGCAGCATAGAGATAGCCGACAAAACATCGGTCATAATCCCTGCTACCGGCCATGCGCCTTCCGAAAGCTGGAAGTTCGATAAGGCAGACCATTGGAAGGACTGCACAAACGCAGGCTGCGGAGTGATTATAGAAGGCAGCAAGGCAGCGCATACCGAAAGCGGCTGGATAATAGACACCGCACCTACTTACTTTAATAACGGAACGCAGCACAAGGAATGCACGGTTTGCCATTATGTTACGGCAGTTGGCTTCATACCGGCAAAGGGCGGCGATATAGAACCGAGCAACCCGTCCGGCTGGACGCCTAACCCCAACCTACCCGCTACCGGCGGCGACAATACCACATTCATTTGGATAGCGCTGCTGCTCATATGCGCATCCACGGCCGCCGGAACCGTTATTCATGGCAGAAGGAAAAAGCAAAGGTAAGCTTCTGAATCAAACTAACAGCTAACACTAACATCCGCTCTGATGGACACATTGGGGCGGATGATTTATTTTTCTTGACATCACGCCCGACAATTTGTACCCTTGACCGGCTTCTGGCACGGCGCAAGCTGGAACTTCGTGCTGTGGGGCGTATACTTCGGCGTACTGCTTGTGCTGGAAAAACTGTTCCTGCTCAAGCTTCTAAAAAAACTGCCCACTGTTCTTAGGCACATTTACGCTTTGCTGCTGATAACACTGAGTTGGACTCTGTTTGCATTTACCGATATATCTGCCGGCTTTGCATGGCTTGGCTCAATGTTCTCGGGCATTTTGTTCGATAGCGACAGCGTTTATCTACTGCTTACATTATGGCCCGATGCTGCTTCTGTGTGCGTTCGCAGCAACGCCCATCGGCAAGCGCATGTACGATTGGCTGAACAGCCATTTGAAGCAGGGTTTGCTTGCCGTCGCCGATTGCGGCGGAATGCTGTGCGTGCTTACCGCAGCGGCGGCGTATCTTGTGAGCGGCAGCTATAATCCGTTCCTGTATTTCAGGTTTTGAGGTGGCTTTATGCGAAATAAGCTGATAATTTCATTCTTTTGCGTACTGCTGGCGGTATGTGCGCTTGCAGGGCTGTTCATTCCGGATAAATACTATTCGGAACGCGAAAAGCGCACCCTTGCACAAATTCCTAAATTTAGCATAGCAGACTTTTTCTCCGGCAAGTTTGGCGATAAGCTGGAAACCTACCTTGCCGATCAGGTACCGCTCAGGGACAAATGGATAACGCTGAAAACCTATCTTGAGCTTGGAATAGGCAAGCGTGAAAGCGGCGGCGTTTATATCTGCTTTACGTCTTACAGCCAAAAGCAGCTTGCAGCCAATGCCGAAGCGCTTGCCGAACTGCAAAAGAAGCTGGCGGATAAGGGCATATCCGTGAGCACAATGCTCGTTCCCGTTGCGGCGTAGGTGCTAAGCGATAAACTGCCCGCATACGCCCCTGTTGCAGACTATGCTGCCATACTTAAAGTGCTTAGTGATGCAGGCGTGAACGTAACCGACATTATGAGCATACTTGCGGCGCACAGCGATGAAGCATTCTATTATCGCACCGACCATCATTGGACGAGCCTTGGCGCGTATCACGCATACTGCGCATGGCGCGGCATCGAACCTGCGGCAGATGAATGGACAAAGGAAGCGCTTTGCAATAACTTCCGCGGCACAACGTGGAACAAAGTTCCTCTGCCCTCCGATCCGGCAGAGGAGATAACGGCATGGTACAAGCACGCGAATAGACGCGTTTCTTATAACAACGGGGAATATGAGACAGACAGCATATATGAACGCAAATACCTTAACGGCAGCGATCAATACGCCGCGTTTCTCAATTCCAATCAGGCGCAGACCGTGATGCAGGGAAGTGGGAAGGAAGGCAAGCTGCTGCTCATAAAGGATTCATACGGCAACACATTTGCTCAGTTTCCAGTTGAGGATTATGCCGAAGTTCATGTTATAGACTTGCGATTTTTCCGTGACGATATAGCCGAATATGCCAAGGCTAACGACATTACGGATACGCTTGTGCTATACGGCGTGGAGAATTTTGTTAAGGATACCAATTTATCCTGATGTTCCCTTGACAACCAAGCCCCCAGTAACTATAATCACAACCAGAAAGGCTGCCGCATGGTGGCTTTTCAAAGACCATTGGGTTAGAGTAAGTTAACTGTGGCTATTTGGTCAATTTTAGGGAGTAACCGGTGTGGATGAGAAGATAACCCTTTCCGGTGTGCCGGAAACAATGCTGCAAACCATATACGCCCGTGCAAAGGAAAGCAAAGATCGCGGCGCTATCCACGACAAAAAGGCGGAGGAGATAATAGGCAAGCTTAACTATGATTTCTCCCTTGCTGATAAAGACGCCCCCATGCACAGCGGCGTCATAGCAAGGACCATAGTGCTGGATAAACTCGTAAGTGAATATCTAGCCAAGAATCCTGGAGCAACAGTTGTAAACATTGCCTGCGGGCTTGATACACGCTGCTACCGCATGACCGGCTTTAAGCATTGGTATAATCTCGATCTGCCGGAAACCATTGCCGTGCGCGAAAAGCTTTTACCGGAAAGCGGCAATATCACCCAGATTGCCATGTCCGAAATGGATGACTGGGGCAAAATGGTCGAGGAGAGTCGAACTCCTGTCCTTATAATCATTGAGGGGCTTACGAGGTAAAGCTATGGCATTCTTTGATAATACGCGCAAGCCTACGGGACTTGGTGGAAGAATAATGGTCTCCATGATGAACATTGGCCACCGCTCTTTGGCGGACTGGGTGCTTAAATACCTGAAACTGAATAACGATGCCAATGTGCTTGACTGCGGCTGCGGCGGCGGAGCAAACATAAAGAAGCTGCTCAAGCTTTGCCCAAACGGCCTTGTGAAGGGAATAGACTATTCGCCCGTAAGCGTAGCCAAGGCCAACAAGGTCAACAGGGGAGCGGTAAGTATCCACCGCTGCGTTGTGCTGCAAGGGAACGTTGCGGATATGATATTCGCTTCTGAATGGTTCGATGCAGTTACGGCGTTTGAAACGGTATATTTCCGGCCTGACATGCTGCAAAGCTTCAAAGAAGTATACAGAGTCCTAAAGTCCGGCGGGACGTTCCTTATCTGCAATGAGTGCGGCGGAGACAATCTCGAGGATGAAAAATGGACGGAGAAGGTATCCGGAATGATCATCTACAAGGATGTTCAGCTTAAAGCCATATTGGAACAGGCCGGATTCCACGATATTCAAATACACAAAAATGAAAAAGGCTGGCTGTGCATCCTGGTACAGAAGCAGCAGTATGATGCAGAAGGTATAAAGTATTCTGAAAGAGATATCTGAACTGATGGTGATATTGCACGGTAGCGGGATAAGTTACCGCGTCGAACTACCCGCAACGAAGCAAATGACTTTTGAAGTAAAGACATATTTTTCAGCCACAAACACCGTTAGAAGGCCGAAGCTTTTGCTCCGGCCCTTTGCTACAGTTTAGCAGATGCTATTATGAATGCCTTCTCCTGCATAAAACAATCAGCGCGACCGCCATTATGATGAGCATGAAGGGAGCAAATTTTTCCGCATCACCGGTCTGAGGCGGAAGCACGGTAGTGTTACCGCCTGCGGTAGTACCCTGATTATCGTCCTGCCACGGATAATCAAGCTTGGTATCGAGCAGCTTGAGCGCGGCTTCTATTTCTTCAACGGAGGACGAAGCTTCTATCAATGTCCTTACCTGATTGGCTATTTTTAACGCTTCGCCATACACATTGGAAGGCTGATTCGCGAGATAGTTGTTCACCTTTGCAAGCGCTTCGTTCTTCTGCTTATCAAGTGTGTTAACGGAAATTATCTTTGCTGTATACGTCATGCCGTTGTTATGCACAACGTACAGATTAGCGGTATCGCCCGCAGCAAGCTTGGCCTGCAGGGCTTCAGGCAGCGCAAGCGTACCATCCGCATTCACGATAATATCATAATAGAACTTGGAAGCGGCAAGCTTTTCTCCGGCCTTCACTTCACTCGCAAGCGTATAGGCTATAACGCCGTAGCCGAGCGTGGAGCTCTTTTGAGCAACGAAGTCCTCAGGCAGGCTGATGGTTATGCCATCCACCGAAAGACGAATGGTAGCCGCATCAACTATCTGTGCAGCAGCAGGCACGCGCTTCACGGAAGATTCTTTTACCTTGCTGCCAACGACATACATCATGCCGCGTGCGCTGGCTTTGCCGAAACCGGAAATAGCATCGGCAAGCTGTTCCGCTGTGCATGTTTCGAATACATCGCCGTTAGTCAGTTCACTCACATCTCCGCGTGGACAAACGGTCTTGAATATAACGGTACCGTCATCCTGCGTTTCGTAAGCATAAACTATTACTTGGCTTGAAATGTCGCTATTAGTGGTTTCAAGTTTTCCGCCATGTACATACAGGCCTACAATATTGCCGTCTGCTATTGCCTGCTGAACAAGCGTAGGATTAGCCCCAAACTGAGTATAGGCATTGTGCCCGAACAGGCCTGCCTTGAATATGGTATAGGCCCAGTTGCCCCAGCCACCGTTGAAGTCAAGACCATTGAGCGCCACTTCCTCAAACAACGCATCGGAGCCGCGGCTATTGATCATCATCAGCATCATGTTCTCGAAGCGCCATGCGCTCATACCGTTTGCATAAGCATATGCACTTGTGGCGGTTATATCCACGGATGCAGACTTAGGCAGAGCATCGACTACCGTTTTACCGGTATACACTGCTTCGCTTACGCTGTAACTTGACTTCTTATAGGTGAAGTTCAGTCCGAATACCTCTGGCGCATTGCCCGCATCATCCGCACGGAGCAGAACACGGAACTGTACATCCTTTACGTTGGCTGTGGAGCTGCTGCCGCGAACGACAAACATATCTGTATCCATGTTAAGATAATCATTCTTTACCGAGGTAGACATGCTGCTTACGCCGGAGCCGAACTTGCCCCATGTGAACCAATCGCTCCATGCGCCTTCAGCACGTTCTGCCACCGCACGCACCTGCAGTTCCACGCTGGAAGCGCCGGGGGTTACAGCGTTGATGGTGGCAAAAAGGTATTCCCAAGCCCATTCGTTGGAATAAACAGGAGTTGTATACACACCTGAGGTTTCGCTGTGCTTGAGCGTTATTTCGCCAGCATTATTTCGCGCTGCACCACCGGAAAGCTTACCTTGGGCAAGATTGACGTGAACAAGGTTGCCGCCGGTGGCTACGGTTTCATATTCTTCGGTTGTAGTGGCAGCCTTTTTGCTTACCGCAGAGATAGTAGCGGTATAGCGGCGGCCGTTATTAGCCATTGCATAAACTGTCATCAGGCGGCTTTCGCCTTCGGGTATGCCTGCCCTATAGAGTGCATCGCCAGCATTGAAATCAAGATTGCCGTCAGCAGACGGTTTAATGCCCGTGTAGAAGAATGTATTGTTTGCGCTGACCTGAATACGGTTGGCATATTCTATTGAAGAATCGCTTGCAACGGCTGCGTTTGTTGCCATGCCTTCAATGGTGTAGGCCAGAACACCGCGGCCGAGAACAGAGCGCTTACCTACCGTAAAGTCGGTCAGGTCAATGGCAGTGCCGTTTACATTAAGTTTATAAACGTTCTCCGTTCCAGTGGATTCAAGCGCTGCATCGAATCTCTGCACGCCGGTCACGGGCGCGCCAAATTCGGGCATTAAGGAAACCATGTATATAACTCCGTTAGTCCAGCATTTCTGGAAATACTTCCATGCATAACGGTGGAAGCTCGTGGAGTCGTCCTTAGAATAAGTATCGCTGGAGATGAGGTTCAGCTTGTCCAGATTGCCAACGTCGCCATCCTCAAATTCGTAGCCGACTATGGTTATAAGATGGCCGCCTGTTCCGCCATATGAGCCGGGAAGGTAAGGGTAAGAACTGGTTTCGCTTGGGCTGTAGCTGACCGAAAGGCCAACGCTGCGGCCATTAGCAAGTTCCTGCAGTATTATGTCTATATTGCCGTATTGCACATATGATTCATAGCCATACAGTCCGGCAGCAGAAGCACAGAACGCCCAGTTACCGAAACCGTAATTGAAGTCCTGCACGGAAAGGGCAAGTTCTTCGGGCAGAATATCAAGTTGTGAATTGCGGGAATTGAGCATTACAGAGATGGTAGAGGGGCTGCAAATGCTGCCGCCAATTTCAGGATCACGAATTATCTGTGAATATGCAGGCGAAGCATTATACTTGGACGCAGGAAGCGAGGAGACCGGAGTTTCGGCATAGACAGGTGAAGCATCGCCGCCCTTTATCGAGAAGGTTATCTGGCGCAGAACAGGGGACTGTATCTCTGCGCTATCGCGGCGGAGCACGGCGCGGAACTGGGCCTTAGTGATAGGGCCGCCCGGGGCATACTCATCAACAGAATTATCGTCGTTGCAGCCACGCATTATGGACATGCCGTATTTGCCCCAGGAGAACCAATCAGCCCATGCATCGTTGGTGTAAGCGCGTGCAAAAACTTCCACGCTGGACCCATCATAGATGGCTGCGTTCCACGAAGCTACCATCTTTAGAAAATCATCGATAAGATACACGGCGGAGGTGAACGTGCCTTCCGTTGCATCAGCATCAAGCGCAAGTGCGCCGTTGCCTACGCCAGATTGCACAAGGCCTGTTGTTTCGCCGGCGGCAAAATCGGTAGCAGTAGTAATCTTGATCAGGTTGGTTCCTTTGACGTCAATCTCCTGTTCGCCTTCGGCAAAAACAGCCGTAGGCACAAGACACATCGCCATCAGCAACACAAGGATCAAGGATAACATTTTTCTCTTCATTAGTTGATATGCTCCTTCCTATTTTGTTGTGCTCTGGGCACAAGGCGTGCCCGTTAAGAGAATAATATTTTTGTTATTTTATCAAATAGTGTCGCATAGTTCAATTATAATTTTAACAAATTTGCCATAATTATGTTTATTATATAAATAACCTCAGCTTTTCATTGCGCTGCCGATGCTTTTAGAAATAAGGAACACATTAACGTTGAAGCAGCCGGAATATGCTATTGCATAAATGAGCTATCTTGCTGTAAAACAGCGCCAAAGGATATGCTCCGGTTTTACATTAAGGGTATAAGATTCCCGCGGAGGCCTTGAAGCATGCTTTCGATATAACGCTGCAGTAATCGAGCCCATAAGCCCCCAAAAACATCTTGTGTACATATAGTGCATCATTTTTTGTGCATTCGATATCCTTACGTGTGAATAACGACTTTAACGTTATATTCAAACGAAAACAGTGCGCATAATCGTTTTAACGAATAACGCGTATAATATTATCTATATATATATATATTCCTGTCACTCTCTAAGAGGTAGTTTGGCATTGAGGAGCACTGAATCTGTCTCTTATACCCATCT
>OWIP01001203.1_pt1 | contig 16637 bp, 16 predicted proteins | sample 1732581 | NCBI WGS metagenome assembly OWIP01 (sample SAMN05065731, study PRJEB22554) | human gut metagenome | biome: ENVO:2100002; feature: ENVO:00000062; material: ENVO:00002003 | host: Homo sapiens | place: USA
GAGCAGCCCTTAACTCGTTGCGGGGAGAGTGGAGTCCAGAGGTAGGGAGGGGGGAGTCGAAACACCCCTCCCTACCTCTGGCCCGCGCGGAGCGCAAGCCACTTGACCAAAAGAAAAAACCAGCCCCGCGCCACCAGCGCGAGAGACAGCAATATACCTTTTTGATGAATGCTATTTTTGAAAATTGCGATAAGCTTTTGTGAAATGAGGATAAGTTTATGATCGATAAGAACCGGCTGGAACAGAAATGTTCCACATGGAACATCGCGCTCACCGGAACCCAGCTCGACCAGTTGGACGCCTTTGCGGAGATTCTGGTGGAGTACAACCAGAAGGTCAATCTGACTGCCATCACCGACCCGGAGGGCATCGAGGACAAGCACTTCCTCGACAGCTTGCTCTTTGCCTCTCAGCCTGAGGTGGCAGGGAAGATGGTGGATGTCGGCGCAGGCGCGGGCTTCCCGGGCATCGTGACGAAGATTTTCAAGCCCGAGTTGGAGCTGACCCTGATGGAACCCACCGGCAAGCGGGTGGAGTTTCTGAAATACGCCTGCGGCCAGCTGGGCCTTACCGGTGTGGAGTTCGCCAAGGAGCGCGCCGAGGAAGCTGCTCGCAAGGCGTGGCGTGAACAGTTCGATTTGGCTTCGGCCCGCGCGGTGGCGGCTCTGCCCATGCTGGCAGAATACTGCCTGCCGCTGGTGAAGGTGGGTGGAAACTTCCTTGCCATGAAGGGCGCTTCCGGCGAAGAAGAGCTGGCCGCAGCCCGGGGCGCCATCAAGAAGCTGGGCGGCGAGTACAAAGAGACCCGCACCCTCCATCTTCCGGGCGGCGATACCCGCACTCTCATCCTCTGCAAAAAGATTTCGCAAACTCCGACTGCCTACCCCAGAAACGGCGGAAAAATTGCGAAAAGTCCGCTGAAATAACGGAGCATCGAATAGAAAATGCAAGACCCTGCCGAACGAATCTTCTGGCAGGGTCTTTTATTTTCTGGTAAACTGAGGATGTAAGCAGCTGACTTTTCCACGTTTTCCCGGGAAAGGGTGGAAAACCATGACGATTCCAGACGAAAAGGGGCGGTATCATGTTTGAGAGAAAGAAATCTGCCGGAAAAATCTACGCTCTCCCCATCGAGAGCATCCAGCCGTCGCCATTTCAGGCGCGGACGAATTTCAACGAGCAGGAGCTTGCGGGGCTTGCGGCCAGCATCCGGGAGAACGGTTTACTGCAGCCGATCGCCGTGCGCAAAAAAGAAGACGGCTATGAGCTGGTGGCGGGGGAGCGGCGCCTCCGCGCCTGCAAGATGGCAAAGATGCAGACCATCCCGGCCATCCTTTGCGACTATGCCGACGACAAGACGGCGGCGATGGGGCTTCTGGAAAATCTTCAGCGGGAGAATCTGAACCCCTTCGAGCAGGCGCAGGGCCTGCGGGATGTGATGGTCTTGTGGGACTGTACGCAGGCGGAGGCGGCCAAGCGGCTTGGCATGGCTCAGCCGACACTGGCCAACAAGCTGCGATTATTGCAGCTCACCCAGGATCAGCGGCAGTTCGTGCTGGACAACGGCCTGACGGAACGCCACGCCCGGGCAGTGCTGCGTCTGCCGGAAAACCGCCGCAGTGAAGCGCTCATCACCATCGCCAAGCGGAAGATGAACGCCCGGGCTACAGACTTGTACATCGAGCAGCTGCTGAACGCAGCTGCCCCGGGACGTCACCGCATCTCAATGGTGAAGGACGTCCGCATTTTTGTGAATACCATCGACCACGCCATCCGACTGATGACGGACAACGGTGTACCGGCAACGGCGCACCGGGAAGAGCGGGATGGGTACATTGAGTATACCGTGCGCATCCCGACGGCAGCGGCGCAGAGGTGAGGGGAGAGGGCCAGTGTTCCATGTGGAACATTGGCTCTCTTTTCGTAAAGTTGGGCAAAACGTAATACCATCGGCAAAGCCGTAAATCGGAGAAACGAGAAAAAAGCGTTAAGCGAAGCGGCTAGCTTTTTTCCGTTTCGACAACCCCTTTGGGGTCTGAAAGGGGCGAGCAGCCCCTTTCCCGTGCCCGCGCCTCGGAAAAGCGGTGCTTTTCTGGTTCTCTTTTGGCACGCAAAAGAGAACATAGCACTTGAAGGAAAATCGATATACCCCGCGCACAGGCGCGAGTACCTGCTTGAAAATGAATTTAGAAAATGTTAAATTGCCCTAAAGTTGCAAAAAGAGGATAGTGAACCTGCATTTCCTACCGTAAAATTATAAAGAACCAGTTCAAAAAGCCGCGCTGATGTGCTATACTAAGCTGTATAAGGGACCTGCTGAGGGGAAAACGGCGGGCTTCGTCCTCGAAATGTTCCATGTGGAACAAATCTTTTTCCCGGAAGGAAGCAAGTAGCGTGGCAAAAATCGTTGCTGTTGCAAACCAGAAGGGCGGCGTGGGCAAGACCACCACAGCCGTCAACCTCTCGTCCTGCGTGGCGGCGCTGGGCAAAAAAGTGCTCATCGTAGACCTCGACCCACAGGGCAACACCACCACCGGTTATGGTATTTCCAAGCGGAGTGTAGATATTGGTACATATGAAATTCTCATTGGCGAGGCCGACGCGCGGCAGGCTGTCCGCAAGACGGAGTTTCGCACCGACGTCATCGGCTCCAACACCCGCCTCGCGGGCGCCAGCCTTGAGATGATCGACCTGCCGGGCCGCGAGAGCCGCCTGCGCAAGGCGCTGGCCCCCATCCAGAAAGATTACGACTTTATCTTCATCGACTGCCCGCCCAGCCTTGACCTGCTGACGCTGAACGGCCTGTGCGCCTGCGACAGCATCCTCATCCCGGTGCAGTGCGAGTATTATGCGCTGGAAGGTCTGTCGGAGCTTATCAGCACTCTTAAGACCGTCCGCAAGAAGTACAACCCCTATCTGGACATCGAAGGCGTGGTGTTCACCATGTTCTCTGTCCGCTATAACCTGACACTGCAGGTGGTGGATCAGGTCAAGAAATACTTTGGAAACAAGGTGTATCAGACCACCATCCCTCGCAGCATCCGCATCTCGGAAGCTCCCAGCTATGGCCAGCCCATCAACTTCTATGAGCCGAAGGGCAAGGGCAGCGAGGCGTATATGGACCTTGCCATCGAGTTCGTGAAGAGCAACCGCCCCGCCGAAGCTGCACCCAAGCGCCGCCGCGGAAAAGCTGCAGCGGAACCGGTCGAGACGATGGGGCTGGCCGATGTGAAGATGGACGGCTGAGGGAGAGAGGAGACCAATGGCAAAAGGAAGAGGAGGACTGGGCCGGGGGCTGGAAAGTCTGTTTGAGGACGCCGCCCCCAGCTTTGAGTCAGATACCAGAATCGAGACGCTGCCCCTGCGGGAGATCGAGCCAGACCCCGGCCAGCCCCGCAAGACCTTCGACGACGAGACGCTGGCAGAGCTTTCGGCCAGCATCGCCGAGCACGGTTTATTGCAGCCCATTGCGGTGCGCCCGAAGCCGTCCGGCGGCTACCTCATCGTGGCAGGCGAGCGCCGCTGGCGGGCCAGCCGGATGGCGGGCCTCACCGAGGTGCCGGTCATCGTCAAGGACGTGACCGATGAGCAGGCCATGGAGCTTGCGCTGGTGGAGAACCTGCAGCGCGAAGACCTTGACCCCGTGGAAGAGGCGGCCGGCATCCGTGAGCTGATGACCCGCTGCGATTTGACCCAGGAGCAGGCCGCCCGCAAGCTGGGCAAGAGCCGGAGCGCACTGGCCAACAGCCTGCGGCTGCTGAGCCTGCCGGAAACAGTGCTGGAACTGCTGAAAAGCGGCTTCATTACGATCGGACACGCAAAGGTCGTTTTGGGCCTGCCTACGCCGGAGCTGCAGGAGGAAGCGGCTCAGATGATAGCGGACAACCAGCTGAACGTCCGTCAGGCCGAAGCTTTGTGCAAAAAGCTGGCAAAGCCCGCAAAAGAGCCTGTGGCCGCGCCGCTGCCGAGTGCGTTGCCGGTGGAGGTGGAAGAAAGCCTCAAGCAGGCGCTGGGCAGCGAAGTCCGCGTGGCCTACCACGACGGCAAAGGCAAGCTGACCGTCCATTTCTATTCGGACGACCAGCTGAAAGCCTTTGCAAATCTGCTGGGGCAGTACAGCGTGGAGTAAACCTCTCAGTCTCGCTGTCGCTCGACAGCTCTCCTAATAGGAGAGCCTAAGCAGAAAAGTTATTAGAAATGCGTACCAAGGCGGGGAACACCGCCTTTGAACGGCACAGCGGGGAACGCCCCCTGTGCAAGCAATAGAGTATAAGGAGAGTTATCATGCTTGACATCAAATTTGTCCGCGACAACCCGGATGCGGTCAAGGAAAACATCAAGAAGAAGTTTCAGGATGCAAAGCTCCCCCTCGTTGACGAAGTCATCGAGAAGGACGCCAAGTACCGCGAGTGCCTGAAGGAAGTCGAGTCCCTGAAGGCTGCCCGCAACAAGCTGAGCAAGGCCAACGGTCCTCTGTTCGGCCAGCTGAAGAAGTGCGACGACGAGGCCAAGAAGGCCGAGCTGCAGGCTCAGATCGACGCCAACAACGCCGCTGTCAAGGCTGACGCCGACAAGATGGCAGAGCTGGAAGCCGAGGAGGCAAAGCTGGCTGAACGCATTCAGGAGATCATGTACACCATCCCCCAGATGATCGACCCCAGCGTACCTATCGGCCCGGACGACACCTACAATGTCGAGGCTCAGCGCTTCGGTGAGCCGGTCGTGCCTGATTTCCCCATCCCGTACCACACCGAGATCATGGAGAGCTTCGACGGCATTGATATGGATGCCGCAGGCCGCGTGGCCGGCAATGGCTTCTACTACCTGCTGGGCAACATCGCCCGCCTGCACGAGGCTGTTCTGGCCTATGCCCGCGACTTCATGATCGACAAGGGTTTCACCTATGTCATCCCTCCCTTCATGATGCACGGCAACGTGGTGCAGGGCGTCATGTCCTTCCCTGAGATGGACGCCATGATGTACAAGATCGAGGGCGAGGACCTCTACCTCATCGGCACCAGTGAGCACACCATGATCGGCCGCTTCATCGACCAGACTCTGGATGAGGCTACTCTGCCCCTGACCCTGACTTCCTACAGCCCCTGCTTCCGCAAGGAGAAGGGCGCTCACGGCATCGAGGAGCGTGGCATCTACCGCATCCACCAGTTCGAGAAGCAGGAGATGATCGTCGTCTGCCGTCCCGAGGAGAGCGCTGACTGGTACGAGAAGCTCTGGAAGAACTCCGTCGAGCTGTTCCGCAGCATGGAGATCCCTGTCCGTCAGCTGAACTGCTGCTCCGGTGACCTGGCTGACCTGAAGGTCAAGAGCTGCGACATCGAGGCATGGAGCCCCCGCCAGCAGAAATACTTCGAAGTCTGCTCCTGCTCCAACCTGGGCGATGCACAGGCCCGCCGCCTGCACATCCGCGTCAAGGGCAAGGATGGTAAGACCTATCTGGCCCACACTCTGAATAACACCTGCGTGGCTCCTCCGCGTATGCTCATCGCATTCCTCGAGAACCATCTGCAGGCCGATGGCAGTGTCACCATCCCCAAGGTTCTGCAGCCCTACATGGGCGGCCTCGAGGTCATGGTGCCTGTCCACAAGAAGTAAGCCTGCTTTCCACCATTCTCCAATAAAATGTTGAAAGTCCCCGCCATTCATACAGGATGGCGGGGACTTTTTGCGTACGGACGTATAAAATCAGAAAGAATGAAAAAAATGAAGATTTTTTTGAAAAAGTTGTTGACAAAACGGAGGTTGTTGGATATAATAATAAAGCACTGTTCAAGTGCAACAAATAAATATGGCGGTATAGCTCAGTTGGCTAGAGCATTCGGTTCATACCCGAAGTGTCACCGGTTCAAATCCAGTTACCGCTACCACTTTTACAGAGTTTCGCTAAGGTTAGGGGGACGGTCGTCCGCAGTAGTGGACGATGGAAGTCGGAGGTTTTAGCGAAGCTCTGTATTTCTAAGGCCCGTTGGTCAAGCGGTTAAGACACGGCCCTTTCACGGCTGTAACATGGGTTCGATTCCCGTACGGGTCATAAAAAAGCTCCTCAATCTTAGGATTGAGGAGCTTTTTTAGTGTTCGGGTCCCAATCTTCAGGAATGTCTACCGTGGTTGCTGATGTTCAGGTTTACATTTTATTTGACCCGTACGGGAATTGCAACAATGACGACCGCTGCCTGCGGCAGAAACAGAAAAAGCCATCAATCGTTTGAAGCGAATTGATGGCAGAAGAAAATTAATCGCCGCTATTCATTTTAATCAGTTGCTCCCAGTCAATGGAGCCATCATCATTACAATATTTAATAGTAAAATCACGAATCATTCTATTTTGAGCCTTATTATACGAGTCTTCGAATCGAGAAGCAAATTCGTCAGGCTTAGTACCCATGTAGGCGATAATCTTTGTATAGAATTCAGGGTCGCCGGTTAGCCATTCCCAAAAATCTTTACCGGCAAGTTCTTTATAAAATTTTTCATTTTCGGGTTTTACTCGCTTTTTTCCATAGCCATAACCAACAACTGGAATAAAAGCTTTGTGAGCTTGCTGTGCTCTTTTCTGTGCGGCTTGAAAATTTTGCTCTTGACGCTTTCGACTATCAGCGTTAAATACGGAGGTTCCACTTTTTACAGCAATGCTGTAAATGGTGTTATCTTTATCTACTGTAATATCAACACCCTCCGTTACGGCTTTTTGGCCGCCAGAGACGGCAATGGCAATGGGTTCAAAAAATGTATTTCCAAAGATAGTTTCCTCACTGGACGAGATATAAGCAGAAAGAAGCCTGTCGACAACCTGAGTTGCGTTATTGATACCTTTGGCACGGTATAGGTAAGGATTTTTCCGCTTTAGGATTTTATTAATGTTGATTTTATCTAGTTTTTGAGAAAGCGCTGTGTAAAATTCTGTTAAAGCGGTAGAGATAGCTTGAATAACTTCGGGTTCATTGTAATTTACATTCAAAGGCTCAAGTATCATAATTGTTTATACCTCCTAATTGAATAGCGTCTTGTATTTTTTCATGAATTCCGGTGCCCCGAATTCGTTTTACTTGGATAGTAGAGGTTCCGTCAGCAACAGAAACAATGGCGGCACCGATGGCTTTAGCTAGACCGACAGGGACAGCGTTTCCAATTTGACGGTATTTATCAACAGTAGTTCCTATAATTTTCCAAGAATCAGGAAACTGTTGGATTCGAGCATATTCTGATACACTAAGTGGTCTATCTTGAGTTGGATGACACATCATGGTTGCCTTTTGGATAGGACTGGTTACCACTGTGGGTGAAGGCTGAGAGTAGGATAGGCGTCGATAAAATCCAACTTTTCCTCCACCGGATTTATATGCACCTCCCATAGCTTCTTGTAAAATATCTGAAGGAAGATTTTTCCAGTTTCCGCCTTCGGGCACCATTTTTAGATATTTTAGTCTAGAAGGGCTAAATTCTGCACACTCACCCGGGTGGTTTTCAAGATCTTTGATAGTATCTCCTAGTGTAATCCAGCGATTAGAAGCATTTTGATGTGTTTGAAAATGGGTCGGGATTGGGAGAAAAATATCTTCGTTATCACGACTTCCAATCATTACAAAGCGTTCTCTGAATTGAGGAACACCGTAATTTACAGCATCAAGAACACCAAAGACGGTTTTATAATGAAGCTTAGAAAACTCTTCCAAAATTATATCAATAACTTTTCCGCTAGTGTTTTGTCCATTTTCATCCTTAAGAGGGGCGCTCATAAGTCCTTTGACGTTTTCCATCACAAAGAATCTAGGACGAATAGCATCAATCATTCGAACATATTCTCGGAAGAGACTTCCGCGAGGGTCGTTAATGCCTAATCTTTTTCCGGCAGTGGAAAAGGGTTGACAAGGAGGACCGCCGCAAATTAGGAATGGTTCGCCAAAACTTAAACTGGCAGCGGATAAAAGTTGCTCTGGTTCAATATTACATATATCGCCTAAAATTGCTTTCCGTCCATTTGCTTCCATTGTACGGATACACGAGGCGTTAAAATCCTGTCCAATGGCAATGTCAATCCCAGCTTGTTCTAATCCTAAATCTAATCCCATTGCCCCAGAAAACAAAGAGATAGAGACTTTTGTGTCTTTCACTATTTACTCCTATAGATTATAATAAAGTTGATACCTAATTATAGCATACTTTCATAAGTATTAACAGTAGAAAGAATAGATGGTTAGGAGAATCGATGCATGGAATATATGCCGAAAGTCCTGCAGGCGGTTGCAGGAGAAGATTTTACGCTTTATCTCTATTTCAGCGATGGCTCAGTGCGGCTGTACGACGCAAAGCCGATTCTGGAACGCGGCGGCGTGTTTGAGCCGATGCGGGACGAAAACTTCTTTCGGGAGCATCTGACGGTGCTGAATGATACGGCGGCATGGGATGTCAACGGAGATTTTGACCCGTGCAGCTGCATCGACCTCGACCCCATCGAACTATATGAGTCTTCTGTGGTCGTGGCCGATCCGCTGGAAACTGCATCATAAAAATCACCCCCGCCTGCACCATCCGGCAGGCGGGGGTTCGTTATGCAAGGAAGCAGATGATGTCGTTTTACGGTCTCTGGCCCATGCCGCCTTCCAGCGTCAGGGTCTCGCCGGACATATACTTGAAATCCGGCATGGCCAGCTGGACGCAGACACGGCCAATCTCCGTCTCAGCGTTGCCGTAGTGGCCTATGGGGGGCATCTTGACGTTGGCCTTGAAAGCGTCAGGGTAGGCGTCCCTGAACTGCTCGAGCTTGGCCGTCCAGGCCAGCGGGCAGACCACGTTGACGTTGATGCCGTCCTTGCCCCACTCGGTGGCGGCGACGCGGGACATACCGCGGATGCCCTCCTTGGCGGCAGCATAGGCCGACTGGCCGAAGTTGCCGAAGAGGCCGGCACCGGAAGCGAAGTTGATGACGCTGCCGTGAGACTCAGCCAGATAGGGGTAGCAGGCTTTCATGTAGTAGAAAGCGGCGTAGAGGCCGGAGTAGATGGCCAAATCGAACTGCTCGGTGGTGTGCTCGGCCAGCGGCACGCCGGAGGCCGAAGCCTGTGCATTGTTGATGAGCACCTGAATGCCGCCGAAGGTATCGACAGCCTGCTTGACCACATTTGCCACAGTGGCCTCGTTGTCGCCGCCCGCGCAGACATCGGCCTGCACGGTCAGCACCTTGATGCCGTAGAGGCTTTCCAGCTCCTGCTTGGCTGCTTCCAGCTTCTTGACATTGCGGCCTGTGATGACGAGGTTCGCGCCCTCCTTGGCGTATGCGGTGGCGATGCCGTAGCCGATGGAGCCGCAGCTCCCATCCTTCAGGACAGCGCGCCCTGCGCCGGTAATGATGGCGGTTTTACCAGTTAAAAAGCCCATAAGTTGCAACCTCCTGATTCGATGTCCCTCGGTGTTCTGCCGGGGGTCGTTCTATAGCTCGAGTATATCAAAAAGGCGGAAAATTGTAAAATAGCGCTTTTGAATCGCTTTTTCTTTGTTTGAGGAATGGTTCAGCCGCTCACTCGCGGTATTTTTCCATCAGTTCTTTTTGCAAAAACTACGGCCCTGCCAGGATGCATTTCAGAGTCCCGGCAGGGCCGTGCTTTTGTTTTTCAGTGCTGGTGGAGATATGTCAGAATATCTTCCGGCTTTGCGGCCAGAGCATCGGCCCCGGCGGCGGTCAGCTCTGCTTCGCCCCGGAAGCCCCAGAGAACGCCCAGAGCGGGCAGACCGGCATTGTGTCCCGTAAGGATGTCTACGTCGCTGTCGCCCACGAAAAGGGTGCTCTGCGGGTCTGCGCCGAGGTCAGCCATCAGAGAGTAGACGCCAGCCGGGTCGGGTTTGGTGGGAACACCGGGACGGCTGCCCCGCACCAGCGAAAAGCTGTCCGGGCCGAAGTAGTGCTCGATGATCTTTCCACAAAAAGAGTCCGCTTTGTTGGAAAAAACGGCGGTCTGGACGCCCTCGGCCTTCAGCGCGGCCAGCAGTTCCAGGATGCCGGGATAGGGGGCCGTTTTGTCTTCCTTGTGGGCGTCATACCGGACCGAGAACTCGGCCAGCGTGGCGGCAAGCTGTTCGGGCGTCCGGGCGTTTTCCGGGGAAAAGCGCTCCACCAGCTTCGGGATGCCGTTGCCCACGAAGTGCTTGTAGGTCTCAACTGGAAAGGTCGGCCAGCCGTGCTGGGTGCAGACCCAGTTGGCCGCGTCGGCCAGGTCGTCGATGGTGTTCAGTAAGGTGCCGTCCAAATCGAAGAGAATGGTTTTTATCATGAGAATCAGACTTCCTTTTGTTTTATGTTTTCTGCTCCAAAGCGTTGAGACAGGGCGCAGCGTCCCGCACGGGGATGCTGCGCACCTTGAGCCGCACCTGCCCGGGCAGAGCCAGCGTCAGCGTCATGCGCTGATAACGTGCCGCCCAGGGCGATTGGAAGGTGCGCAGGCAGACATCCGGGTGGAACACACAGATGCAGTGGAGATAAACACCCTTCTGCCGCCGCAGGGTGAACCGGCCCTCCCGGAGCCAGATGCCCTCTTTCAGCCAGCCCATCAGCCCGCCCGCCAGAAAGACGGCAAATACCGCTGTCGGGATGAGCAATGTCCCCGTGAGGGCAGGCAGAACGCTGCGAGAGGCCAGCACCAGCAGCAGGCACAGCCCGAACGGGATGCCGGCAGGCGCAAAGAAAACGGCGCTGCGGTGGGTGAGGTCGTGCCGGGTGTCGGGCGGCATCCGGAACTCGGGCAGCAGCTCCCGGAACAGCTCTTCCTGCCCGGAGCGGTAGACGAAAAGCGGTAGTTCCGGGCGGCAGCTGCCTGCCACCACGAATACCGGCCAGCGCTTCATGAGCCGGGCGATGGGGGAGACGCGGACGTCCGCATAGCTTATTTCACTGCTCCGCACCCGAAACTCGAACCGGGACAGCCAGCCGCCCCGGCTGCCCAGCTGGTCGGCAGTGTGCCAGACCGTATAATGGACGGTCTGGACAAAACTGCGGGCCAGACTGATGCCGAAGAGCGCCCCGGTCAGCACCAGCATCCACGCCGCACCGGCGGGCAGCCAGTGGGCCGCGAACCGGACGAGGACGTTCAGCCGGGAGAGGGCTACCGCCTCGGCGGTGAGGGGAAATGGCCGGCTCTGCCGGATGGCCAAATAGGTCAGCGCCAGCGTGGACAGACCGTTGGCACCCAAAACCACCAGCGCGGCCCGCTCGCCCCCGGCAGGGCGGTGGCAGACCGGGTCCCGGACAGGCATCAGGCGGTCAGCAAGCTCCTGCGCGTCTTCTTTGTGCAAATAAAGGGTGACGGCTCGCTTGGCAGGCTGGCCCACCGGGTAGAGCACCACCCGGCTGGCCCCGAGCAGCCGAAAGAAAAGCGGCCGCTCAATGGTCAGTGCGGCCAGAGCTTCGCCCCGGATGATGCGCTCCCGCTTGGAGATGAACGCCCACCGCAGCCGGAGCACACCGGCCTCATCCAGCGCCCAGCTGCTGGCTTCCAACAGGATGGAGCTGGCCCCGCAGAGGAAGAGCAGAAGCGCGGCGTCCTGCCGCAGAGCGGTGAGCAGAGCGTTCAGGCTGAACTCCAACAGGGCATTCGCCAGCGGCAGCAGGCAGACGACGACCGCCTTGCGCAGGAAGCGGAGGGCGGCGAGGGGGTGGTAATGCCGTTGTCGGGTCATGGTGCATCCTCCGCCAGAATGTGGGCCAGAAGCCCGGCCTGCTGGGCCGGGATGGCGGGCAGAAAGAGCTTCGCACCCGGGGCCGCCACGATGAGCAGCGAGACGCCGCCCAGCCGCAGCAGGGGCGTCCGGAGCAGCCGGACGCTGGTAACAGCCCGGCGGGGAAGCACCTGACGCACCGGCAGCGCAACGCCGGAGTAGACTGTTACGGTCCGCTCCCCCAGCACGGCGGCGAAGCTGCAGGCCCGCGCCCAGAGGCAGTAGATCAGAAAGCCCCAGAGCAGGCAGAAACCCGCCCCAGCGACAATGCTCTGCCAGAAGACGAAGGGCGCAGCGAACAGCCCCGGCACCGCCGCCCAGACGCAGAGGACGGCCCGGCCAGTGGGCGGGATGATGACGGCGGTGCGCCGCAGCTCCTGCTCCGTCACTTATCGCTGAGGCCCCAGGCCTCGGTCAGCTCGTGCAGGCTGTCGTCACGGGTCAGGCAGAGGATGTGGTCCCAGGGCAGCAGGATCGTGCTGCCGTGGGGGATGATGAACTCGGTGTCGCGGGTGATGCTGATCAGGATGGTGTCGCCCGGGATGGGGATGTCCATGATGGCCTTGCCCGCGTAGAGGAAATTCTCGGGCAGCAAAATTTCATTCAGGCTGGCCGTGCCGCCGCCCAGAGAGAGGAGCTGGCGGATGGTATCCGTCTCGATCTCCCGCTCGAGAATATGGCTCAGGTTGTCGGTGCCGCAGACCACGGTGTCCACGCCGAGGGTGTGGAGCAGTTCGCGGTTTTTGGGGTTGGAGGCCCGGGCCACGGTGCGGTCTACGCCGAACTCCCGCTTGGCGATCTGGCAGGCCACGAGGTTGTCTTCGTCAGAGCCGGTCACAGCCACAAAGGCGTCGCAGCTGGCAACGTCGGCGGTGCGCAGAGTGTCCACGCTGATGGAGTCGCCGCAGATGACCGGGATGTCCAGCGTATCGGCCAGCATCCGGCACTGGCTCTCCACTGGCTCGATGATGACGATTTCGTGGCGGTTGGCCAGCAGGCTCTGAGCCAGATACCGGCCCACACGCCCGCCGCCGGCAATACAAACTTTCATAATACTACCTCATTATACAAATGGTATCGGTTATTTGGCGAGAGAACGGAACACGGCCTGCTCGGTGAGGACGGTGGGGCAGATGGTGTCCAGTTCGTAAGCCTTGTGGTAGAGTACCTGCAGGTGGGGGTCGGAGACGCGGCAGATGACCTTTTCGCGCTGAAAGAGGCTCTTGGCGATCTGCGCGGCCATCAGGTTGAGGGAGTCGTCCTCGCTGACGGCGGCCACGGCGTCGCAGTTCTCGATGCCTCCCTGACGCAGTACATCGGGGTCGGTGGGGTCGCCCACAAGGGCGTTGCCGCTGAAGGTGTAGTCGTCGAAGGCGTCCAGACGCTTGAGCTGTTCGGAGTCCTTTTCGATGATGGAGATGTCGTGGCCGATGCGCTCCAGGTCCCGCACCAGCGATGCGCCCACCTGGTCGCAGCCGATTACAAGAATGTTCATGAAATTACCTCGCTGTAAAATATATATTGAACTTCGTCTCCGATAAATCTACATCCCAGTATAGCATATTTTTCCCCGCAGATAAATAGAAAAGCTGTAGGGGATTCCAGAGATAAAATTTTTGAATTCCTGGTGCGCAGAGAGTCGGAATATGGTATACTGAAACAGTATGACGATAAGAATTACAAAAGCCCGTGCGCCCGGCGTACGGCAGGAGGAGTGCTTATATGTTTCTTGAGATCATCAAAGCGATCTTGATGGGCATCGTGGAGGGCATCACCGAGTGGCTGCCCATCTCGTCCACAGGCCATATGATCTTGCTGGAACAGGTGGTAAAGTTCAACGCCAGCGAAGAGTTCATGTCCATGTTCCGCGTGGTCATCCAGCTGGGTGCCATCCTTGCAGTGGTGGTGCTGTTCTGGGGCAAGCTGTGGCCCTTCGGCCTGCGGCATGGCCGCGTCATCTCCAAGCCCAGCGTCTGGCAGCTCTGGTTCAAGGTGGTCGCCGCCACCCTGCCGGTGCTAGTTATCAGCCCGCTGGATGACTGGATGGAGGCTCACTTCTACAACTACATCACCGTGGCCGCAATGCTCATCCTCTACGGTGTGCTGTTCCTCGTGGTGGAGAGCCGCCGCACTGCGCCCCATGTCACCCATCTGGAACAGATCACTTACCGTGACGCCCTCATCATCGGCGTCTGGCAGATGCTGGCCATCATCCCCGGCACCTCCCGTTCCGGCGCGACCATCGTGGGCGGCCTGCTGCTGGGCCTCTCCCGTGCCTGCGTGGCGGAGTTCACCTTCTACCTCGCCATCCCGGTCATGGCGGGTGCATCCCTGCTCAAGGTGCTCAAATTCGCCGTCTCCGGTGTCGCCATCACCGGCACCGAGGTGGCTGTGCTGGCGGTGGGCTGCGTGGTGGCCTTCATGGTCAGCCTGGCGGCTATCCGCTTCCTGATGGATTACGTCAAGCGCCACAACTTCACCTTCTTCGGCATCTACCGCATCGCCCTCGGCCTTGTGGTGCTGGCCGTGGCAGTGGTGTCTGCAATGGTGTAAAATCGAACTCAGATCTTCTGAGCCCCTCGCCCCGGCGAGGGGCTTTTCTTGCGCCTGCCCCTGCGTCGTGCTATAATGCTTTCAGAGAGTATGAGCGCGGCAAACAGGAGCTGCGCACCTGAAATTGTCAAAGAAAACAGGAGGAAAAGCCGATGGAAGCATCGACCGTCTACTATACCGATTTCCGCTGTCCCGTGGGTACCAGCCTCACCGATAAGCTGCGCCGCCTGTGCATCGCGGCAGGCATCAAGAACATCGACATGGAGGGCAAGTTCGTCGCCATCAAGATGCATTTCGGCGAGCTGGGCAACCTGGCCTATCTGCGCCCCAACTACGCCAAGGTCGTGGCCGACCTGTGCAAGGAGCAGGGCGGTATGCCCTTCCTGACCGACTGCAATACCCTGTATCCGGGCAGTCGCAAGAACGCCCTCGAGCATCTGACCTGTGCCCAGCTGAACGGCTTCTGGCCCATGACCACCGGCTGTCAGGTCATCATCGCCGACGGCCTGCGCGGCACCGATGAAGTCGAAGTACCTGTGCCGAACGGCGAATACTGCAAGACCGCTAAAATCGGCCGCGCCATCATGGACGCCGACATCTTCATCAGCCTGAGCCATTTCAAGGGCCACGAGTCCACCGGCTTCGGCGGTGCCATCAAGAACATCGGCATGGGCTGCGGCTCCCGCGCCGGCAAGATGGAGCAGCACGCCTCCGGCCACCCGGCGGTACAGGAAGACCTCTGCCGCGGCTGTCACCGCTGCGCCAAGGAGTGCGGCTCCGACGCCATCAGCTACAACGAGAAGAACAAGGCCGTCATCGACCAGGACAAGTGCAAGGGCTGCGGCCGCTGCATCGGTGCCTGCAACTATGACGCCATCTATTCCCAGTGCGACAGCGCCAATGAAATGCTGGACCGCAAGATGGCCGAGTACGCCGCTGCCGTCTGCGCGGGCCGTCCCTGCTTCCACATCAGCCTGGTGCAGGATGTCAGCCCCAACTGCGACTGCCACTGTGAGAACGACGCGCCCATCCTGCCGGATATCGGCATGTTTGCCTCCTTTGACCCGGTGGCATTGGATCAGGCCTGCGTGGACGCCTGCCTGGCAGCCCAGCCCCTGCCCAACAGCCAGCTGAGCCAGAACCTGGCCAAGTCCGACTGGAAGTGCTATCACGACAACTTCAAGGATTCCAACCCGAACATCGAGTGGAAAGCCACTCTGGAGCAGGCGGAGAAGATCGGCATGGGCAGCCGGAAATATACGCTGAAAAAAGTCTAAAACGGCAAAAAAGCAAAAAAGAGGCATCGTGCACTGCACGATGCCTCTTTTGCGTGTTGCTCAAAATTCACCCTTTGCCTCGGGGGTCAGGCGGTCAATGACGTCCTGCAAAGCGTCCCAGTTCTTTTCGGAGCAGCCGGGCAGGTCGGCGGGGTCCAGGCCGGCATCCTCGATGCGGCCGGAAAGGCTGTCCTTATCGGTCAGCAGGGCGTTGGCGTCGTCCTTGATGAGAGGCCAGGCCTCGGCAAAGCTCTCCTGGTCCATGGAGTCCAGTGCGTCGTACCATTGGCTGAACGCGTCTTCAATGGCGTCGGTGGTGCGGCTGGTCAGGTTGGTCTGCTCGGCCCACTGGAGCAGGGAAGCCGCCGCCAGCACGGATTTCAGGGAACAGCCGGAAACGCCGGGGCCCCAGCCCAGGCAGGGCTCAAAGGCATCGGACGTGCCCGTGATGCTGAACAGCGAGTTCTCATCAAAATTCGGGCGCAGGCCGGAGGTGTTGGCCTCGTTGGTGGTGCTGGGGATGTTCTCGCTGGACGCGCTGGCCGAGCTGGTGGCCGGGGCGGAAGCGGAGCCGGTGCTGCCGCTGGCGGCGGTGTCGCAGCCAGCCAGCAGGCAGAGGGCCAGTGCCGCGCAGAGCAGCAGCGAAACGAACCGTTTTTGGATCATGGCGGATTCCTCCTTTTATCAATGCCCGGCGCGCCGCCGGGGGAGCATTTTGGGTCTTACTTCTAGTATACTGTTCTCCCCGGCGGTTGTCAATCGGCGCTCGTGGGACGAATTTCAACTGCGATTGACCTTTAAAGCAGAAGCAGTTATAATAGGCACCGAACGTGAATCCAACAAAAATCCAACGGATATAAAACCAAGGAGCATCGTATGAACCACGAATTTTCCATCGACGGCCTGTTCGACTTCCTGAACGCCGGCGTCAGCGCGTTCCACTCCACCGCGGCGGCGGCAGCCATCCTCGAAGAGAACGGCTACCAGAACTGCCCTGAGAGTGCTGCCTGGCAGCTGGCTCCGGGAGGCAAATATTATACCTGTCTCTTATACACATCTCCGAGCCCACGAGACCGGAGCCTA
>OWIP01001204.1_pt1 | contig 16618 bp, 9 predicted proteins | sample 1732581 | NCBI WGS metagenome assembly OWIP01 (sample SAMN05065731, study PRJEB22554) | human gut metagenome | biome: ENVO:2100002; feature: ENVO:00000062; material: ENVO:00002003 | host: Homo sapiens | place: USA
ACGAGATAGGCTCCGGTCTCGTGGGCTCGGAGATGTGTATAAGAGACAGACAAATCTTTTGGTGAATTATAGAATACTATTGAATATTTGATAGATAGAATGAATAATGTACGTAATCTATTGGCTGGAAGTTTGGTCTACATTGCTTGTATAGTTTTATTGTCTTTGGCATGTAACGTTTCTTCCGGACTTCCTGTAGCTGATGTTATAGGGCAATGGCTCTATTTCGATAAAAGTGCATTGGTAGTTGCAGGATGTCTGTTGATGGCTGGATTGATGATGGAAAAAAGGTATTTTCTTTTTATACCGGTTTCGTGGGTATTGGTAATGCTGGGGGGCATTGAGGCTGTTTGGGGATTGAGGCAGCTTTATGGTTATGCTGTGTCCAACCATTCCTTGTATGTATTGACAGGTTCTTTCTTCAATCCGGGGCCTTATTCCGGCTATTTGGCCATGATACTTCCGGTCTGTCTGCATCAATGGCTGACCAAGAGGGGGGAGATTCTCTGCTCTGACCGGAATGACGGGAAAGGATGGAAAAAGGTGATGGATAAAGTTGGAACTATGGTCGCTGGTGGTGTGATGCTGCTTATCCTTTGTGTGCTTCCGGCAGGAATGAGCCGTTCGGCATGGTTGGCGGCAGGAGTTTCCTGTCTGTGTGTATATGCTTGGCATATGGATTGGACGGATAAGTTCAGATTATTATGGCAGCAGCAAAGGCAGCGTGTGGTGATGGTAGTGGTCGGTGGATTCTGTGTCTTGCTATTGGCAGGCTATTTACTGTTTGTCTTGAAACCCGATTCTGCACGTGGCCGTCTTTTCATGTGGAAGATAACTTGTCGTGCCATTGCAGAAAAGCCGTTGACCGGATATGGGATTCATAATTTCGCAGCAGCCTATGGAAATGCGCAGGAAACTTATTTTGCAGCAGGTGATTATGAACTGTGGGAGGAACGTGTGGCGGGAAGTCCGGAATATGCATTCAATGAATATCTGCAGGCTGCGGTCGAACTGGGCATTCCTTTGGCGGTATGTCTATTGGTTGTGGTCGTGCTGTGTTTGTATAGGGGAGTCCGTAAAGGACGTTATGGTATCTGTGGGGCTATTCTTTCTTTGATGATATTCTCTTTTTCCTCCTATCCGCTACAACTTCCGGTATTTATCGTTACATTTGGAGGATTGCTTGTGGCGTGCTTGTCCGGTGCCGACCGTTGGCAATGGTTGGGGCTGGCTGTATCAGTAGGCATCATTGGCGGTTTTCGCCTGAAGAATGACTTGCAAGTGGAGCAGGCCTGTCGGGAGTGGATGAATGCGCGGGTGCTGTATAATGCAGGTGCGTATCAATCGGCAGAGAAAGAGTACGGGCGCCTTTATCCTCTGTTGAGGGACCGGGCATCTTTCTTGTTCGAATATGGGCATGGATTGCACAAGCAGCAGCAGTTCAGTAAATCCAACCGTATTTTGAAAGAAGCTTTACAGCGTAGTTGTGACCCCATGATACTGAATGTGATAGGCAAGAACTATCAGCAGATGGGTGATTGCTTGTCAGCGGAAGACTGGTTTATCCGTTCCACCCATCGTTTGCCGGGACGTATTTATCCCTATTATCTGCTTGCGAAGCTTTATGCGGAACCAAGCTTCAGGCAACCGGACAAGTTTGAAAAAATGAAGTGGATGGTATTGACGAAAGAGCCGAAAGTGCATTCTACGGCAATACGACAGATGAGGGAGGAAATAAAAAAGATTCAGCTTATTTTTGTCCATATTAAAAAAGATGAATAAAAACGGAAAGTGTTAATAATGAGTGAACTAATTGCTAAAGTGCTATGAAAAAAGTGTCCACATGCAAATATCGGTTCGTTTTTTTGAAACGATTAATTTTATCAATTTATAATTGAGTATGAATATGAAGACACAGAACTATCGATACCTGCTATGCATGGCCGTTGCCCTGCTTGCCGCCTGCTCCGATGCCGGAAAGGGAAAAGAGTCCGAGGAAGGGGTGGCAACCGTCCTGCCAAGTGAAAGCAATGAAGTGACCGTGAAAGTCCTGAAGCGGGCGACCTTTGAGCATGAACTGGTGAGCAACGGAAAAGTAACCGCCGGTGCCATGGCGGATTTGCGTTTTGAGACCACCGGTGTAGTGGCACACATCTACGTGAAGAACGGTGACCCGGTGCGCAAAGGGCAGAAACTTGCCGAACTGGATAAGTTCCGCCTGAAGAACAAGACCGCGCAGGCCAAGGATGCCTTGGAAAAAGCGGAACTTGAGCTGCAGGATGTATTGATAGGGCAAGGCTATCCGGTGGGGGATGCCTCCAAAGTACCTGCTGACATCATGAAGCTGGCCCGCGTGAGGAGCGGTTACGACCAGAGCCTCGCCCAGTATGAGCTTGCCGCGTATGAAGAGGAACACGCCACGCTGGTTGCGCCTTTTGACGGGGTAGTGGCGAACCTGTTCTCCAAACCGTTCAACGAGGCAAGTACCTCGGAAGCCTTCTGCTCCATTATCGGCACTCAAGGTATGGAGGTGGACTTCACGGTGCTGGAAAGCGAACTGCCGTTGATAAAGAGTGGCGACAAGGTGATTGTTACCCCTTATTCGGATGCCGGCTTTAGGCAGGAGGGGCGCATCACCCAAATCAATCCTCTGGTGGATGACAAGGGGATGGTTAAGGTGAAGGCTACCGTCAATGGCAAGGGACGGCTGTTCAGTGGGATGAACGTGAGGGTGAACGTGCACCGCTCTCTGGGCGGACAGCTTGTAATCCCGAAGAGTGCCGTGGTGTTGCGTTCGGGCAAGCAGGTGGTGTTTACCCTGAAAGACGGAAAGGCGCAGTGGAACTATGTGCAGACCGGTCTGGAGAATGCGGAAAGCTATAGTATGGCCGACGATGCCCTGAAAGAGGGCGATACGGTCATTGTGACGGGAAATGTGAATCTGGCACATGAAGCACCGGTGAAGGTGGTTGATAGATAATGAGTGATAAGTGGTAATTCAAAATTCATAGTTCAATTGATAAAGTTTTTGATACAGCGGCCTATTGCCGTACTGATGGCATTTACAGCATGCTTCATTGTCGGGCTGGTGACTTACTTCACCCTGCCGGTATCCTTGCTGCCCGATATTGCCATCCCGGAAATTACAGTGCAGGTGTCGGCGCAGAATACCTCGGCGCGTGAATTAGAGAATACGGTGGTGAAACCTCTGCGGCAGCAGCTCATCCAGGTGGCGAAACTGAAGGACATGGACAGCGAGACGCGCGATGGTGCAGGCATCATCCGCCTGGGCTTCGACTTCGGTACGAATACCGACCTTGCCTTCATAGAAGTGAACGAGAAGATTGACGCCGCCATGAACTATCTGCCCAAGGATGCCGAACGCCCGAAGGTGATAAAGGCAAGTGCGACGGACATTCCTGTCTTCTACCTCAATCTGACCCTAAAAAACGACAGTGCATACGGCAAGGTGGACGAACGCGCGTTTCTTGATTTGTGCGAGTTTGCCGAAAATGTCATAAAGCGTCGCATCGAGCAGTTGGCGGAAGTGGCAATGGTGGATGTCACGGGTTTGGTCGAACGCCAGTTACAGATTGTGCCCGACCCGGATAAGCTTGCTGTGTTGGGGCTCTCCATTGAAGACATAGAAAACGTGCTGGCGCAAAACAACGTGGAGCCGGGCAGCATGACCGTGCGCGACGGCTACTACGAATACAACATTAAGTTCTCCACCCTGCTGCGGACAGAGGAGGACGTGAAGGGCATCCTGCTGCGAAAGGAAGGACGTATCATCCGCTTGGGAGACTTCTGCCGGGTAGAGATTGTTCCTGCCAAGGAGAAAGGTGTCTCCATGAGCAATGGCAAGCGTGCCGTTACCCTTGCCGTCATCAAGCAGGCGGACGAGAATATGGAAGACATGAAGCTTGCCATCAACAGCACGATGGACTACTTCAAGAAAGTATATCCCGACATTGATTTTAGCATCAGCCGTAACCAGACGGAGTTGCTGGACTATACCATCTCCAATCTTCAGCAAAATTTGTCGTTGGGTTTCCTGTTCATCTGCATTGTGGCGGTACTCTTCTTGGGGGATGTCAAGTCGCCGTTCATCATCGGCCTGAGCATGGTGGTATCCATTGTAATCTGTTTCTTGTTCTTCTATCTGTTCAGGATGTCGCTCAATATAATTTCTCTGTCCGGATTGATTCTGGCGTTGGGTATGATGATTGACAGCAGCATCATTGTGACGGAGAACATTTCGCAGTATCGCGAACGGGGCTATTCGTTGCGGCGGGCTTGCGTGACGGGAACGAGTGAGGTGATTACGCCCATGCTGAGTTCGTCGCTGACCACTATTGCCGTATTTGTGCCGCTGATATTCATGAGCGGCATTGCAGGGGCGTTGTTCTACGACCAGGCATTCTCTGTTACGGTGGGGCTGCTGGTTTCCTACTTCACGGGTATCATGCTGCTGCCGGTCCTCTATATGCTGGTCTACCGGACGGGGTTGCGCGGCAGGTCGTGGTTCTCCCGCATCCGCATCAACAATCCGTTGAAGGAACATACGCTGGACCGTTTTTATGATGTGGGCATCGACTGGGTATTTTCCCACAAGACGGTAAGTATCATATTCTGTGTGGTTTCTATTCCTCTTTGTGTCTTTCTGTTCTATTCCATAGCCAAGGAGCGTATGCCGCAGATAGACCAGAATGAACTGATAGTCCACGTGGAATGGAACGAAAATATACATGTGGACGAGAACCGGCATCGTGTGAATGTGCTGTTCGGACAGTTGTTGGACAAGACTGTGGAACAGACGGCTGCCATAGGCCAGCAGGACTATCTGCTGAACCGTGAGCAGGCTCTCTCTTCTTCGGAGGCAGAATTGTATTTCAAGACTTCCTCGCCTGACGGGATTGCTCCCTTGCAGAAGCAGGCGGGCGAGTGGTTGATGCGGGAATATCCGTTGGCGACAGTCTCCTTTTCTCCACCCGAAACCGTGTTCGAGAAGCTTTTCGTGACCGGGGAGGCCGATGTGGTGGCGGAACTTTATGCCCGTAACAAGGAGAAGGCGCCGGCGGCGGAAGAATTGCGCGGACTGGAACAACAGTTTGCGGAGCTTACGGGGACAGCGCCCGTAGGTATCGCTTTCGAGAACCAGCTCGACATAAGCATCCTGCAGGAAAAGCTGTTGCTCTATGACGTTTCGTATGACGAGCTTTACCGTACGCTGCGGACAGCGTTCAAGGAGAACAGCGTAGCTATGCTCCATTCCTACCAGCAATACCTGCCTATCAGCATTGTGGGCGAGGAGCGGACAGTGAATGAGGTGCTGCAGCAGACATTGATACAGACCCGTCCGGACAGTAAGGGCGAAGTGGAGTATATTCCGCTTCGGGAGCTGGTAAAGGTGCGTCCGGCCGAGGATTTGAAAACGATTACGGCAGGACGCAACGGTGAATATATACCGTTCCGTTTCTATGAAGTGGACGATGCTCCGGAGTTGATGGAAAAGGTGAAGCGGGAGGCAGATGCCACGGGTGACTGGGATACGGCCTTCTCCGGCAGTTTCTTCTCCAACCGCCAGATGCTGGACGAGTTGGTGGTGATTCTTTTCATCTCTATCCTGCTGATGTATTTCATTCTTGCCGCCCAGTTCGAAAGCTTCGTGCAGCCGCTCATCGTGCTGCTGGAAATTCCGATAGATGTGGCGTTTGCCCTGCTTCTGTTGTGGATATGCGGGCATACCCTGAACCTGATGTCCGCCATCGGACTGATTGTGACGTGCGGTATCATCATCAACGACTCCATCTTGAAGCTGGATGCCATTAATGAATTACGGAGGGCTGGTATGCCGTTGCTCGAGGCCATCCACGAGGCGGGACGGAGAAGGCTCCGGCCCATCATCATGACATCGCTCACCACGATATTTGCCATGGTTCCGCTGCTGTTCTCGTTCGATATGGGGTCTGAGTTGCAAAAGCCGCTTTCCATAGCGATGATTGGGGCGATGTTCGTGGGGACACTGGTCAGTCTGTTCATCATCCCGTTGATATATTGGTTTATTTATAGAAAAGAAAGAGCATGAAGAAATTAAGTCTTATACTTTTGTTCAGTCTGGGAGCCCTTTCCGCTTTTGCCCAGCAGCGGATAACGCTCGATTTGCAGCAGACCATTGCCCTGGCGAATGACAGTTCGCTGGAAGCCTTCCGTACCAAGAACATGTATCTGGCCGGTTATTGGGAATACCGCACCTATAAGGCAAACCGCCTTCCCAGCCTGACGCTGAACATGACTCCGGCACAGTACAACCGCGATATCACCAAGCGTTACGACTCCGAACAGGACCTTGACATCTATCGCAGCCAGCAATCCTTCTATGCATACGGCAATCTTGCCGTCAGACAGAATTTCGACTTGACGGGCGGTACGTTCTATCTGGATACGGAGCTGGGCTATATGCGGAGCTTCGGTGGAAACAAGTATACCCAGTTCACCAGTGTTCCGGTTCGTTTGGGCTACTCGCAGAGTCTGGTCGGTTACAATCCTTTCCGTTGGGAACGCAGGATTGAGCCGCTGAAGTACGAAAAGGTGAAGAAGGAGTATATTTACAATGCAGAGCGAGTATCCGAGCAGGCCACTACCTATTTCTTTGCGCTTGCCATGGCACAGGCGGAATATGACTTGGCCAAGGACAATGCCGTCTCCACCGATACCCTCTACCGCATCGGCATGCAGCGCTTGAAAATAGCCGCCATCAGCCGTGCCGACCTGCTGACGCTGAAACTCGACGTGGTGAACGCCCGCAATACTTTGCAGAATGCCGCCAGTGCCTTGAAGCGCGCCATGTTTTCGTTGGCATCTTTCCTGAATATGGAGAAGAACACGGATATCAGGGTGTCGCTTCCGGGACGTCCGAGGGCGCTGACCATACCGGTTGATGAGGCTTTGCTGGCCGCTCAAGCCAACAATCCGGAATTTCTGGGGCTTCGTCAGGAAGTGCTGGAAGCCGAGCAGACAGTAGACAAGACGAAGAAGGAATCGCGCTTCAATGCCAGCATCAACGCCAGCGTCGGCTTCAACCAGGTGGCAGAGAAATTCGGTGAAGCATACAGGCATCCCATGCAGCAGGAGATGGTGTCGGTCAGTGTCTCCATTCCACTGGTGGATTGGGGCGTGAGGAAAGGCAAATACAACATGGCGAGGAACAATCTGAACGTGGTGAAGACTTCTGCCCGGCAGAGTGAAATCAGCATTGAGGAGGAGGTTATCATGACCGTCAGTGACTTCAACGTCCAGCAAGCCCTCGTCGCCAGTGCCGAAGAGGCCCTCGACCTTGCCATCCTGGCGTATAACGAAACCCGCCAGCGCTTCATTATCGGCAAGGCAGACATCAACAGCCTGACCCTCTCGCTGAACCGCCAGCAGGAAGCGCAACGCAATTACATCTCCGCCTTGCAGGACTACTGGCTGAATTATTACAAGATACGGAAACTGACGTTGCACGACTTTGCCAGCGGATTTTCGCTGTCGGAAAAATTTGATTATAATAACTGATGAAACGAGTTTCTTCCTTCACCGTCATAGTGGCGTTTGTCTGCCTTGCTTTGGTAGGGGTGGCGTTGATACCGCTGCTCCCCGTCAAGCTGAATCCGTCACGCAGCCTGCCCGGCTTCACGGTGGGTTTCAGCATGCCTGGCACTTCGTCGCGGGTGGTGGAGATGGAAGTGACCAGCAAGCTGGAATCCATGCTGGCGCGTATCCGCGGAGTGAAGCGGCTGAACTCCACCTCGGGCAACGGCTACGGCAACATTACTGTGGAGCTGGACAAGCATGCCGATGTCGAGGTAGTCCGCTTCGAAGCTTCCACCATCATCCGGCAGACGTGGCCCCAATTGCCCGAAGGTGTCAGCTATCCCACCATTCACATGAAAGTGCCCGACGAGAACGCCTCACGCCCTTTCATGTCCTTCACACTGAATGCCCCTTCCACTCCGATATTGATTCAGCAGTATGCCGAGGAGCATATCAAGCCGCGGCTGGCAAATATTCCGGGTATCTATAAGGTGGAACTCAGCGGTGCCACGCCCATGGAGTGGAGACTGGAATATGACAGTGAACAGTTGCGCTTGCTGGGTGTGACCCTATCGGACATCAGCGAGGCAGTACAGCGGCATTACCGGAAGGAATTTTTGGGTACGCACAATGTGGATACAGGTAACGGTAGCCGGGAATGGATACGCCTGGCACTGGTGCCGGAGAGCAACTCCCTTGGTTTTAATCCTGCTGCCATCACCGTGACGGCTACCGACGGGAAACTGCTCCGCTTGGACGAACTGGTGTCGGCTGTCCGTATGGAGGAGGAGCCGCAAAGCTATTACCGCATCAATGGGCTGAATTCCGTCTATCTATCCATTACTGCGGAAGAAACTGCCAACCAGTTGCAACTGAACCGTGCCGTGATGGACGAGATGGAAGCTGTTCGGCAGGTACTTCCTGTCGGATATGAAGTGCATACCAGCTATGATGCGACCGAGTACATACGGGAAGAACTGGACAAGATTTACTTCCGTACCGGTTTGACGGTACTCATCCTGCTTGTATTCGTATGGCTCATTACTCGTAAGTTGAAATATCTTTTTCTGATAGTTACCAGCCTGGCTGTAAATATAGCGGTGGCACTTATCTTCTACTACCTCTTCGGACTTGAGATGCAGCTTTATTCGCTGGCGGGTATCACTGTCTCGCTGAATCTGGTGATAGACAGTACCATTGTCATGACCGACCACATTCTGCACCGGCGTAATCTCAAGGCCTTCCTGTCGGTGTTGGCGGCAACCCTCACTACGATGGGTGCGCTTGTTATCATTTTCTTCCTTGACGAGAGGATACGGCTCAACCTGCAGGACTTTGCAGCGGTAGTGATCATCAATCTGGCTGTTTCCTTGATGGTGGCATTGTTCTTTGTTCCGTCGATGATTGAGAAGATAGGACTGGTGAGGCGGATTACGGGGAAGAAGAGGCGTCTTGTCTTGCCGGGGCTGACGCAAACATTCAAAACAAGGTTGGGACGGATTTTCAGACGTTTCCCCGTTTATTTCTCCTGCTGCTACTCTGCTCTCATCCGTTTTCTGTGCCGTTGGCGCTGGGCTGTATGCCTGCTGTTGCTGTTGGGTTTCGGTCTGCCTGTTTTTCTGTTGCCCGACAAACTGGAAGGAGGGGGAAAATGGGAAGCTGCTTACAATAAGGTATTCGGTTCGGATACCTATAAGGAGTCGGTGAAACCCGTTGTGGACAAGGCGCTGGGCGGCAGCTTGCGGCTTTTCATACAGAAGGTGTACGAAGGCAGTTACTTCACCCGTAATGAGGAGGTGGTGCTCTATGCCAACGCCAACCTTCCCAATGGCAGCACCCTCGAGCAGATGAACACTTTGATGAAACGTATGGAGACCTACCTCAGCCGGTTCAAGGAAATCAGGCAGTTTCATACTTCCATTTACAGCCCCCGGCGTGCCAGTATGCAGATTTATTTCAAGAAGGAAGCCCGGAACAGCGGTTTTCCCTATACACTGAAAGCCAATATGATAAGCAAGGCACTGGAACTGGGAGGCGGCAGCTGGGGCATCTACGGATTGCAGGACCAGGGGTTCAGTAATGACGTCCGCGAGAGTGCCGGCTCCTACCGCATCAGGATGTACGGCTACAACTACGACGAACTCTATGAGTGGGCGGAGAAGCTGAAGGCCAAGCTGCTGACGCACCGGCGTATCAAGGAAGTGCTCATCAATTCGGAGTTCTCCTGGTGGAAGGATGACTATCAGGAATTCTACTTCAACCTGAACAAGGAGCGCATGGCGCAAGAGGGCATCGACGCGCAAGTGCTTTTCTCTGCGGTGCGCCCCATCTTTGGCAAGAATCTGGAGATTGGCTCGGTAGCGGCCGAGCAGGGAACGGAGAAAATCAAGCTCTCTTCCCGCCAGTCTGCCGAATATGACATCTGGGCGATGCAGTTCTTCCCCTATGGAGTAGGAAACGGCAAGCATTACAAGCTTTCCGAACTGACTACTGTGGAAAAGGGACAGATGCCGCAGGAGATTGCCAAAGAAAACCAGCAGTACCGCCTCTGCCTGCAATACGAATATATCGGCTCCAATGAGATGGGCAACAAGATACAGAAACGTGTCCTGGAGGAGTTCAACAAACTGTTGCCGATGGGTTATACAGCCGAGTCGGACAGCAACAGTTGGTCATGGGGCGAGAAGGACAACCGCCAATACCTGCTTCTGCTGGTGGTGATAGCCATCATCTTCTTTACGACCAGCGTTCTGTTCAACTCCCTGAAGCAGCCGCTTGCTATCATCTTTGTGATTCCGGTTTCTTATATCGGGGTATTTCTTACTTTCTATTGGTTCCGGCTGAACTTCGACCAGGGCGGTTTTGCCTCGTTCGTCCTGCTGTGCGGCATCACGGTGAATGCCAGCATCTATATCCTGAACGAGTACAACAGCATCCGACGTCGTTTCCCCCGTCTTTCCGCTCTTCGTGCCTACGTCAAGGCGTGGAATGCGAAGGTCGTTCCTATTTTCCTCACGGTAGTTTCTACCATTCTGGGATTTATCCCTTTCATGATAGGTGAGGACAAGGAAGCTTTCTGGTTTCCATTGGCGGCGGGTACCATTGGCGGACTGGTGATGTCCGTCATCGGTATCTTCTTTTTCTTGCCGGTTTTTGTGCTGAAACAGCGTGATTTTCTTAGGAAATGATTACTTTTGCTCGATTTTGTTACCTGAATGGATACTTGAATTTTAAATATGGAAAGTGCGGAGTACTCTTTGGATGAGTTATTATGTCAGTCTCTTCTGTTGTTTCGTCAGTATCGGTTTTATGATGCTCCGGAATGTGGAGAAAAAGCATTCCGGATGTTGGAGGAAGCCCATGTATGGATGGGTCGTACGCAAGAGTGTGTGGATATGGCGAAATGGGGATGCGTGATAGAGTGTCTTGCGCAGAAATACTACATAGAAGATGATACGGATGCGATTCTGGAAGAAATTGATGCTGCCTTGGTTGCGCATTGGAAGAGGATAGAGAAAATCCATGCAGAAGTCACCACCGTTTATTTATGGCTGGGGTACTATTTCCTGCTACGTTTCAGAAACCGGGAATCCCGTTCCCATTCCCGTTGTAAACAGATAATGTCCAGCTTGTTGTGTGCTTTGGTCGAAATCTTCCGTAAGGTGGAGAAGGGGGGAGCCCCGACAGAAGTCTTGTCACATCTTTCGGTAGATGTTTGGGGAGAGACCGTCTGCTGGATGGAGCAGGTACATGATTCCCGTCTTTGCGAGAAGCAGTCGTCAGCTTTGCTGGCACAACTCTATAACCTGAAAAGTGTGGAGTTGGAAAAAGGTCCGGGAAAGCAGGATGCTTTGCTCCAGCAGATTCTGGAGTTTTATTGCTTTTAAGGGAAAATTATCTCTGCTTAGTTTTATCATTTCTGCTTCCACACTTCCACCTACTTCCTGCATCCCTTTATTCATCGGCATTACAAGTGCTGTGGAAGCAACTCAAAAAGGTGGAAGCAACTTTTGCTTCCACAGCGGAAATACGCCGAAAAGTAAGTTAATATCTTGTTTGTTAGTGTATTAATAGAATGTGCAGCATTTTGCAAATATCTTGTTTACACGATAAGCGTTTCGTGTAAACACGGTATTAACTTCGTAAAAGACCGTTTACCGATAGACTGCAGCTGGGCTCATAATAGGAATAAGATAGGTGCACAGTATGGGGAAACTATGAGTATAATAGGTGTTCAACGGTTATGAAGCACCTTGTTGACGGTCGTTAGTCGAGTGGTTGACGGCCGTTGGCAGAGCGCATCACGGCCGATAGGCGCTGATAACTCCGTACAGAAAATGGAAAGGAAGCCTATGTAAGGGGAAACAAGCTCTGAGCTATTTGTTTTGTTTGCCACATTTATCTTGTTTTTGTACATTGTTGAAGCGGTTTTTTGTATCTTTGAAGGGAGAGGCCGTAAAAAAGCTTATTCTCATCCAAAGTTTAATTATATATACATGGATTATGAAGCGATGTATAGTACTGTTCATAACATTCTGCTGTGCAGTTGTTTCTAATGCGCAGACAAATGGCATTGTGACTGATGGGGAAAAAGGATTGCCGTTGGCTGGTGTGAATATTTATCTCCAAAAGGATTCTGTGTATACGCAATGATAATCTGGTAAAGAACATGTTCATATGAAAAAACTGTTATATCTTGGGCTTTTGTCCGTTTGTGTACTGTTAGGTTCTTGCGTAGAGAAGAACGTATCCAATGTTTTTGATAAGGTAGAGAGGTATATGGATGTATATCCTGACAGTGCATTACTGCTGTTGGAGCAAATTCCTCATCCGGAGAAGCTTCGTGGAAAGCAGCGGGCAGACTATGTGCTGCTGTTGACACAAGCCCGTGATAAGAACTATCTGGATAGCATGCAGTCGGATTCGTTGATAAAGTTGGCGGTAGATTATTATAAGAATGGGGGTGATAACGTGAAAGCGGGGAAGGCATTGTTTTATTATGGCAAAGTGATGGATTTGCAGGGGAATGATACGCTGGCTATGCAAGCCTATTTGAATGCTTTGGCTAAATTGGAGAAAACGGAAGAGTATAAGCTACAAGGCTTGGCATATGAGTATATCGGTATTTTGAATGCAGATAGAAAGCTACACAAAGATGCTCTTGATAATTATCAAAGTTCGGTATATTGTTTTCAAAAGGCAGCCGATACTTTAGGGGTTATATATGCTTATCGGGATATTGCTCGTATTTATTATGTAGAACAACAATATGACAGTGTTTATAACTACATCAATAGGGCTTTGTCCTTGTGTGAAGAAAAGAAAGGATGTATCGATTTTGAACGAGTAACTCCTTCTTTGTTACAAGTAAAAGGAATTGCAAAAAGAAATGAGGGAGATTTGGAAAATGCAATAATCTTGTTGAAAACTGCGGTAGAGACTGAACAAGATAGGCATTCTATGCATCACTGTTCAATGTCATTGGGGAACATTTATTTAAATCAAAATAAGTTGGATGAGGCAAAAAGATATTTTACTTTAGCTTTGAAATCAGAAAGGCCTCGTACTCTGGCAGGGGCATACCACTATTTGTATCTGTTGGAAAAGAGGCAGAAAAAGTATGCAATGGCTCTCTATTTCAAAGAGAAGTCTGATTCGTTGTTGTCCGTTGACCTGGATGCTAAACAAGCATCTCAAATTTTGACTTTGCAACGTAAATATGAAAAAGGAAAGCTTCTTTTAGAAAAGCAACAAGTTGAACACGAAAAGAAAATACAGTTTTATTTTGGGATGGTAATCGTTTTATTTATTATCCTATTATGTCTTGTTTTGTATTTTCTTTTAAGAAAAAGATACAAAGAGATGTTCCGGAAAAATATGCAAGTAATAAAGGAGAATGAGTGCATGATTAAACGATATGTTTATGAACTTGATGTGTTGAAACAAAAAGCAGGTGAAACAGCGGAAACAAATAGAGAGAAGGTTGGTAAATTGAATCAAAAGATTTTGCTGTTGGAGAGTGAGAATAAAAAAATACGTGAAAATGTATGTGTAAATGGTGTTTATCTCTTGGATCAATTGAAGAAGGAAAAGCTGATTGTGAAGAATATGACCAAACAAGAGAAAGAACAGCTCCTTGAATACATGGATTTGATATATGGTAATTTGATTTCTCGGTTAAAGAAAGATTTTAAATTAACGAGTGGTAACCTGATATTGATAGCTTTGCTTAAAGTTGGTTTCACTACCACTGAGTTGATGTTTACTTTTGACTGCGAGATGAATTCTATTTTTACGAAAAAACGGAGATTGAGGGAGAGCTTAAATTTGGATACTACTGATAAATTGGAAGAATTTATAACTCTTTATTAGAAGAACTTCTTGCTTTTCGTCCACTAACTTAGTAGCTTTTTTTTAGTATTTTCTTGATATATAGTTTGTTATTCTCTTTTGTGTTGTCCACTTGTACTTTCCCTAAGAAGTGATTAAATGGCTATCTTTGTTACATTCAAAACTAAAGATACTATGAAATCATTTTTTATTTTGTTAAGTTTATACTGCTTCTTTGTGGTAAATGTAGTGAATGGAAAGTCAGTAACTTTTCCTTCAAGAGTAGAAATCATCATGGATGAGGATTTTGATTTACCGGATGGTCCGGGGAATGGTCACCGTTCTATTCCTCCAGTGACTCCTTTTTTAGCATTTTTGAATGATGACCACTCCATTGACTTGGAGTTCTATCAATCTATAGGTGAGATTGAAATTGTAATTTCTCAGAATGGGGATGTTGTTTACTCTTCTACTGAGAATATTGACTCTCCAATATTGAGAAAAGTACAATTACAGAAAGGCTTAGTTGGTGATTTTTTACTTGAGATAAAAGGTTTGGATGGAGCTTATGCATTCGGTAGATTTACTATTCATTAATAATGGCTATATAGCACTATGAAACAAATCTCATTTTGCATCACTTGTATGAATCGGCTTAAACATTTACAAGAAACTTTGGAGAAGAATATTCTTGATAATTTCTTAGTAGATGAGGTCGAGTTTGTTGTGCTGGATTATAATTCGCAAGATGGATTAGAAGAATGGATTGCTCAATCTATGATGAAATATATTGAGATGGGTATTCTTGTCTATTATAGGACTACTGAACCAGCTTATTATCGACGCAGCCATAGCAGGAATATGGTTTTCAGATTGGCAGAAGGAGAAGTAGTATGCAATTTGGATGCAGATAATTACTTAGGTAGAGGGTTTGCAGAGTTTATGTTAAAAGAATTTAACAATAAAGAGCGTCTATTTTATACGAGTAATCTTTGTTATCGTGATGTTTTCGGAAGGGTCTGCTTGGAAAGAAAGGAGTTCGTTGAGGCGAGAGGATACAATGAAGTGTTTGTAGGATATGGTTTGGAAGATGTTGAATTTTTCAATCGTTTGTTGTGTAGAGGGCTTGTGCAGGAAATTTTTAATCAGAAGGAATTTTATAATGTTTTGATGCATGCAGATGAAGAGCGGATAGCACAAGAGTTTTTGTTGAAGAAGTTGCAGAGTGTCTATCTGGATTATATAAATCCCTACTCTACGAGAGTATTGATGTTGTATAAAGGACAACGTTTTGGCATAGGAGTGATACAGAACAATATTGCAATGAATTATAATCATCCGGATGAATCAGACATGCTAAAACAATGTATAGGGGATAAATATCGACTTGTGATAAAAGGAGAATGGAAAGAAGGAATATGGGATGAGATGGAGAACGGAATTCGACTGAATTTTAAAGATGAGGAAATGATACTTAGAAACAAATCTAATTGTTTGTATGATTTTAATCATCAATATTATAAAGTTAAAGATGCGAATCTGATAGTGGTAATTGTCATGGGTGTAACAGAGGCTATAAACTATCTGAAGATGAAAAAAATGGATAATGATTGTAAAACGGTAAATCCGAATGGGTTCGGACAAGGGATTGTATATCGGAATTTTGATTATACTAATAAAATACTCTTGGCATAATATGAAACAGAATTATACGTTGATGGGAGGAAAAGCGTGGTGTTGTTTTTCTGTTTTTTATTCTCGAAAAGCGTGGGGAAGCCTCTTGACTGAGGTTGTCTCATTCTATCGTGAGTTCCAAAGTTTGTTTCATTATTTTGTGGCTTATTTCTCTGAACAACAAGGAGAACATATCAAAGTCACTTTTTCGTTTGATATTGAGAATATGGTTGAAATACAGGAAAGGGTCGATACTCATTTTTTACTTTTCTTGAATCAAAATCCGTCAGTCCATCCTAAACAGTTCCCTTTCGGAGAAGATTTGTGGTGCTTTTATCCTAACAATTCTTTGGTCTGGAATCAGTATAAGATACAATATCCGGATTTAGATTTATTGCTGGATAAACAATTTACACTTTGCCTTTCCGGATTTTTGAGTGATACTTATGTGGGAGGCAAAAAGCAAATGGAGGGAGAGAACTTTAATTTGCTGGAGCAAATACAACAAAAAGTGTTTACAGAACAAAATGGGATTAGGCTTGCCAAATGGGGATGTTTGATAGAATGTTTAGCTCAAAAGTCTTTGATAGAGATGGATGTGGATGAACAACTTACAGATGTGGATGAATTCTTGATAGCTTTGTGGCAAGAGATGAAAGTGCCTTATATGGGTACATTTCAGTTCTTATTGTGGGTAGGAGATTATTTTCTATTTCGTTTCTATGACGAGAATTCTTTGTTTCGCTCTCGGACTTCTTGGATGTTGGAGCAAATAGTATTAGGTGTTGAACGGTTTTTCTGTCAGTTTGAGTATAGAGTGAGGTATGTTGAACCATTGTTTTTATTTCCAGTTGATGTTTGGCGAGATTTAGGTGAATGGTTACTGTGTGTGGAGAAAGTTTGTATATGTGAGTCGGTAAAAAATGTATTAGCTAAGTTATATGCTTTACCTGAAATGGAGTTTTTGTTACATTGTAATTTCCCAAAGAATACCTGTCTCTTATACACATCTGACGCTGCCGACGAAGCTAGAAGTGTA
>OWIP01001207.1_pt1 | contig 16564 bp, 9 predicted proteins | sample 1732581 | NCBI WGS metagenome assembly OWIP01 (sample SAMN05065731, study PRJEB22554) | human gut metagenome | biome: ENVO:2100002; feature: ENVO:00000062; material: ENVO:00002003 | host: Homo sapiens | place: USA
GCTCGGAGATGTGTATAAGAGACAGGATTAATGGTTAGTGGTTAGTGTGCTTGTCCTGCATCTTTAATTTTAATTCTTTGATTCTTCATTTCTGGAATGTTGAAAACGTCCGAAGAAGTATCCTCCCACTCCTGCAGCAATGATAATCCAGATGGGAGAGAAGCCCAACAGCCAGATGAGCAGTGCTGAAACCACCGGTATCCATATGTTGTATCGGTTTATCCGGGCCGATTTAGCCATGCTGAATGTAGGGGCTGCAATCAATGCAACCACTGCCGGGCGAATACCTTTGAATATACGTTCCACAATGATGTTGTCCTTGAAGTTGTGAAAGAACAACGCTATGGCGAGGATGATGAGAAACGAAGGAAGTATGGTTCCCAATGCAGTGATTATGCTCCCTCGTATTCCCCGTAGCCGGTACCCTATAAAAATGGATATATTGACGGCAAGGATGCCCGGAGCGGACTGTGATATAGCAAGCAGGTCAATGAAATCTTCTTTGGCTATCCAGTTTCGTTTGGTTACGATTTCGTTTTCTATCAGCGGTACCATAGCATAACCGCCGCCGATGGTAAAGGCTCCTATCTTAAAGAAAATGGAGAATGCTTCAAGATATATATTCATATTCAAAATGTTGTAATTTACTTTATTTCTTTATCATCTTTCCCTTCCTTCCCTCTCTTGGCATACTGGCTTGGGCTCATATTGAAATGTTTCTTGAATACTTCACGGAAATATTTCGCATCACTGAAACCGGTCAGCTCTGAAATCTCGGTGATGGTATGCTTTTGTTCTTTCAGAAGTTGGGCAGCATGTTTCAGTCGAATCAGCCGGATGTAGTCAGCCGGAGCTTGGTCGGTCAGTGCCTTTATCTTATTGTAGAAGCTGGTCCTACTCATATTCAGCAGGTTGCAGAGCACGTCGACGTTGAAGCTTGGGTTGTCCATATTGTCTTCGACGCTCTTTTTGACGGTTGCAATGAATTTCCAGTCCAAGTCGTTGGAGCAGTTGATGCAATCCGTATTGTTCTTCTCGTCGTTCAGGTCCAGGCTGGCATATTTGTGGCGCAACAGTGCCCGGTTAGTCAGCAGGTTGGCAATGTTTGCCCGCAATATACCGATATTGAAGGGTTTCACAATATATTCATCCGCTCCGCTTTGCAGTCCCTCGATGATATTCTTGTCGGTATTCAGTGCTGTGAGCAGGATGATGGGGATATGTGATGTCTCGATGTCGTTCTTCAGGATATGACACAATTCGTCTCCTCTCATTTCCGGCATCATAATGTCTGAAATGACGAGGTTGGGCATATACTCCTTGACAATGGTCAGTGCTTCTTTTCCATTGGAGCATACTTGTATGTTGTATTGTTCAGACAATGTTCTGCGCAGATATTCCCTTAATTCGTCATTGTCCTCTACAATAAGAATTTTCTGGTGGTTACTGTTGTTTTGTGACTGTTGCTGCGTCTTGTCGTAGATGCCACTGGAAGCAGGGGACGATGTAGTAGAGGCATTGATAGGCACTCCGGAAGCCGAATAAACAATCCGTTCGTTTTTGGGTTGAGGGCGTTGGATTGCTTTGCGGAAATGCTTGTTCCCTTTGGGGAACGTGATTTTGATGCAAGAGCCTTTCCCTTCCATGCTGCTGAAGTTGAGCTTTCCTTTATGTAAGCGTACAAGTTTCCCTACCAGAAGTAGTCCGATGCCGCTGCCGGTAACTTTGGAATTGATAGCATTACTGCCACGGAAATGCATCTTGAACAGCTTTTTCTGTTCTGAAGCCGGAATTCCGATACCGGTATCTTTCACCTCAATACTCCAGGTATCTTCTGTCTCGGAAGTAAAGACATGTACATTGCCGCCGTCCGGTGTATATTTCAGTGCGTTGGATATGATATTTTTCAAAATGGAATCCATCTTGTCCTTATCTAACCATACGTTCAGATAACGGAAGCTGCTTTCGTAGGTTAGGTTGATGTGTTTTATGTTTGCGTATGAACGGAAAGCATCGATCGTCTCTTCCATATATGTGCTCAGTTCGTATTCGGATACGTATAGACTTCCGGAATAGGTGTCTGCGCGTTCGAAATTAATAAGGTTGGTGGTCAGGCGCAACAAGGCATTTACGTTTCGCAGGGCTGTATTGATGTTACTCTGTCCGCTGGAAGTCAGTTGCTCGCGTTCGGTGATTTCTTCCAAGGGTGCTTTGATGAGCGTCAGTGGAGTACGTATATCATGCGCCGTATTGACGAAGAAGCGTATTTTCTCATCGGATTCTTTCCGCTGTTTTCTCAAGACTATTATTCGTAGAGTGATGCTTGCAATGGATATGATAATCACTGCATAGAGTATCAGCGCCCAGAAACTGAGCCAGAGGGGTTGCTCGATAATGATGTCCATACTGCGTTCCTCCAGGACAATACGACGGTCTTCGTTGGAGATGGCACGTACGCGGAGGGTATAGTTGCCCGGACTCAGGTTGGTAAAACGGATGACGTTTTCCTCTCCCGGACGGCTCCAACCCTCATAGAAGCCTTCCAGTTTCCAGGAGTACAGAATTAGGGAAGGATAGTCATAGTTGATGTCTGAGACCTGCAATGAGAAGATGTTCTGGTTGTACTTCAAACGCAAGGTTTTTGTCTCGTCAATATCCAGAATAAGTGGAGAACCTTCATCCTTGGGATAAACGGTCTGATAGAATACCCGCAGGTCACTGAATACCATTTTGAACTTATAGTCGCGAGGCAGGATCATGTCTTTGTTGAATTCTATGGCTCCATCCGTACTGCCGAAAATGAAATTGCCGTTTTTCCTCAAGGTGCCTGAGGCTGCGTTGAAATGGTCAGACTTCAGTCCTTGTTCTTTGGTCCAGTTATGGAATGTCTCTTCGACAGGATAGAAGGTGGACAGACCGTGTTCTGTACTCAGAAAGATATTTCCTTTACCATCAGACAATAGTGTATAGATATTATTGGAAATCAAGGCGCAGTTGTCTCTATGATAATGTCTGAATGTGTTTTTGGTCGTATCATATACCAGTAAACCGGCATTGTTGGTACCGATATACAGCATTCCGTCGGAAGCTTGGCATAGGGAGTAGATGTAGTAGGATTCTACCGGCATCTGGATATAGGTATACTTACCGGTTGCTTTTTCCAACAGGTACAAGCCGGTGGAAGTGCCTATCCACATATGTGTGGAGTCTTTCTCTATGATGGCAGTGATACCATTCAAGCCCGGGAAATGGCGTATATTTTTTCTGGAATAATCTATTTCTTTTAAGTTATAATACCCTCCGGACCAGATGTTTCCTGAAGAATCTTTCATAATGGAACGGATATACTTGTCCGGCCGGATATTCAGATTACTGAATAAAGACGGAGTAAAGAACTCTGTGGACAGTAGTTTCTTGTTGATCTGGTAGATGCCGGAACTATATCCTCCGGCCCAGATGATGCCGGGCTCCACTTCGCACAATGAGATGAAGATATGGTTTTTACTATGGCTTGCGGTGTCGAAACTGCTGAGAAAAGAATGCCATTGTTTCGTCTTGCTATAATAAAGGCTGATGCCGTTATTGGTGGCAAACCATAAATCGCCGTCATGGTCTTCAATGATGGCATTTACCTGGTCATTGATGAGTGACTGTTTATTGCCGATAGAGTGTTTTATCCATTGATAATCGGCATATCGGTTGTTGCGTACAGTTATACCAATGGGATAATTAGCCATCCAGATGCGTTGTTCACTGTCAATGTAGATATCATTGATGGTATTTCCGTTCATTGAGTTGTACCGGTTATAGTCAGCAACAATGTATGGTATAGATTCATAGGTATCGGTATTCATTTTGTAGACACCGGCCCCGTCTGTAGCTATGAGGATTTCATTGTTATTGTAGGCACGGATACAGTTAATACTAACGTCCATCAGTCCGGATGGGATATGCATGACTTTGTGCTCATTCAGGTCATAGGTAAATATTCCCCGTTGGAAAGTACCGATAAAAACCTTGTGAGACGGTTTATGATAGTATAGTTCGTTGATTTGTATCTTCAAGGTGTCCAATTGGTTGCAGGGACTGAGGGTGAGGGTGTTGTTGGCCAGCTCAGCATAATGTATGCCGATGTCGGTCCCGATGAAGAAGTGGGTCGAATCAATCTGTGCGATATCAGTAATTCGTTCTCCTATTTCGTTTTGAATGAATGTCACCTTCTGGGTATTGCTGTCGTACAGATATAGGGCATCTTCATTGCAAAGCCATATTACGCTGTTGGCATCCACAAAACCGTAACTGATAGGGGTTGGACGTCCTTTCACTTCGCTTTCGGGTAGCTTGTATACCAGGACAAAACGGTCGTGTTTTGTATCATAGCGGAACACGCGTCCTTTCTTGCCAATTTCCCATATGGTTCCTTTGGAATCCACATAGAGCCAGTTCAGGTTCATCATGGAATTCACTTCCTCATCTCCATCCATCAGTTTGTACGGCTTGAATTCTTTTCCGTTGTATCGGTCGATGCCGTCGTGGGTAAGAAACCACATGTAACCTTTGGGTCCCTTTTGAATAGCATATACCCGTCTGTTGCTCAAACCGTCTTCCACACCGATGTATTTGTATGTTTGTGCAATGCCTATAATTGGCAATAATAGTAGTATGCAGAAAAAGAAGTACTTTTTCATAATTGTCGAGCGGTTTTTTTGAATGTTGTACTGAGGGAGAGTTGAAAATAAACACAAAAATAATGCTTTTGTTTGAGAAAAGCAAAAAAAGAAAGCGAAGAATAGAAATGTAACAAGCGCGGGATTATTCATAACCCGCGCTTGTTACATTTCTATAAAAAAGGAAGTTCAGTTCATTTTTTATTGGCTTCCACCCACTTGCGTGCATTGACAAATGCTTCTACCCAAGGAGTGATTTGGTCGCTGTTTACGCGGTCTGCGGGGTAGCAACCGTTCTGCCAGGGGAAGATGGCACGTTCCAAGTGGGGCATCATGGCCAGATGACGTCCGTCGGCACTTGCCAATCCGGCTATGGAATAATCTGAGCCGTTGGGGTTGGAAGGGTATTCGTCGTATGAGTATTTCAGCACGACGTTGTATTTGTCCTCGTCGTATGGCAAGGAGAATTTTCCTTCACCGTGAGCTACCCAGATACCCAGTTTGCTGCCACTCAGTGAGCCGAGCATTACGCTGCGGTTGGTGGGGACGGTAACACCGAGGAATCTGGATTCAAACTTGTGTGAGTCATTATGAAGCATCTTGCCGTTTTTCTTGTGCTCGGGATTGATAAGATTAAGTTCCATCATGAGCTGGCAGCCGTTGCAGACACCCAGTGAAAGCGTATCCTCGCGTGCATAATATTTGTCGAGCGCTTCTTTTGCTTTCGGATTGAAGAGGAAAGCACCTGCCCAACCCTTAGCAGAACCAAGAACGTCGGAGTTGGAGAAACCACCGCAGTAAACAATCATGTTTACATCTTCCAGCGTCTCGCGGCCGCTGATAAGGTCGGTCATGGTAACATCCTTCACATCGAAGCCTGCCAGATAGAGTGAGTAGGCCATTTCGCGTTCGCCGTTGGTTCCTTTTTCACGGATGATGGCGGCGCGTATACCTGACGGTGTACGGCGGTCCGGATTAATGCCGTATTGTGAGAACTTGCCTTTGAAGTCCGGCATGAAGGCGAATTCCACCGGTTGCATCTTGTAGTTTTCGAAACGCTTCTTGGCGCAGCCGTTCATGGACTGCTTACGGTCAAGGAGATAAGAAGTAGAGTACCATACATCACGCATATAGTCGATGCCAAACTGATAAGTAACATCGCCTTTTGATACAAGAATATGGCGTTCGTCTGTCGGTTTGCCGAGCTTCACGTAACCTACGCCTGCATCTTCCAGTATTTGCTTTACAGCTTCCTTGTGCTTGTCGCTCACCTGGATAACGATACCCGGGTTCTCTGCAAACAGAATCTTGATAAGGTCTTGCTCCTTGATTTTATCCAAGTTGATTTCCATACCGCCTTCCACATTGGCAAAGCACATTTCAAGCAGTGTAGTGATAAGACCACCGGCAGAAATATCATGTCCGGCAAGAATCAGTCCCTTGTTGACCAGTTCCTGCACGGCAAGGAAAGCATCGCGGAAGTATTCGGCATCCTGCACGCTGGGAACTTCGTCACCTACCTTGCCCAGGGTCTGAGCAAAGGCGGAACCGCCGAGTTTCAGGTTGTCGAAACTGAAGTCTATATGATAAATGGTAGTCTTTTCATTGTTAACCAGCACCGGAGATACGACTTTCTTGACGTCGGAAACTTCTCCACCGGCAGAAACAATTACCGTGCCCGGAGAAATTACTTTGCTGCCGTCGGGGTATTTCTGTGTCATGGAAAGAGAGTCTTTACCGGTCGGTACATTGATTTGCAGAGAACAGCAGAAGTCACTCAAGGCCTTTACTGCCGTGTACAGACGGGCATCTTCACCTTCTTGCGAACGGCAAGGCCACATCCAGTTGGCAGAAAGGGAAACGCTGTCCAGACCTTCGGCAAGCGGTGCCCAAACCAAGTTGGTCAATGCTTCGCTGACGGAAAGAACGGAGCCGGCTGCCGGGTCGGCAAGTGCCGCCTGGGGAGCATGGCCCAGAGAGGTTGCGATACCCTTTTCGCCGCGATAGTCTAAAGCTACCACACCACAATCGCTCAGAGGCAACTGCAATTCACCCTGGCACTGTTGGCGAGCAATTTTGCCTGTTACAGAACGGTCCACCTTGTTTGTTAACCAGTCTTTACAAGCCACAGCTTCCAGTTGGAGCACATTGGTGAGGTATTCGTGTAGTTGGGAAACTTCGTATTGGGGCATTTCGTAGTGACGTTCCACGGTCTTGTCCACCATATAGGTCTTGGGGGAAGAGCCGAACATCTGTTCTACGGCGAGGTCGAACGGACGTACACCGTCAGCTTGCTGGAAGGCAAAGCGATGGTCGCCGGTCGTTTCACCGACTACGTACATCGGGGCACGCTCACGTTCGGCTACCTTGCGTACATGTTCGATGGCCTCTTCCTGAATCAGCAAGCCCATGCGTTCCTGGCTTTCGTTGGCAATGATTTCCTTGGCGGACAGAGTCGTGTCACCGATGGGCAACTTGCTCATGTCAATCAGACCGCCGCATTCCTCTACCAATTCAGACAGACAGTTTACATGTCCGGCAGAGCCGTGGTCGTGGATGGAAACCACCGGATTGGTCTCTTCCTCACAAAGTGCGCGTACCACGTTGTAGGCGCGTTTCTGCATTTCGGCGTTGGCGCGTTGTACAGCATTCAGCTCGATGCCACTGCTGTAGCGTCCGGTATCTACGGAAGATACGGAGCCGCCGCCCAAACCGATGCGATAATTGTCTCCACCGATGACAACCACTTTGTTGCCGGCTTCCGGTGTACCTTTCAAACAGTCACGCTGGGTACCGTAGCCTACGCCTCCGGCAAGCATAATCACTTTGTCGTAACCATAGACTTCATCTTTTTCCTTATGTTCGAAAGTGAGCACGGAACCGCAGATTAGCGGTTGGCCGAATTTGTTCCCGAAATCACTGGCACCATTGGAGGCTTTGATTAGTATTTGTTCGGGAGTTTGATACAGCCATTTGCGTACCGGCAGAATCTCTTCCCAGGGACGTCCTTCTTCCGTACGGGGGTAGGAGGTCATGTAAACGGCTGTTCCGGCAATCGGCCAAGAGCCCTTACCGCCGCCCATACGGTCGCGAATCTCACCGCCCGTACCGGTAGACGCACCGTTGAACGGTTCTACTGTTGTGGGAAAGTTATGTGTTTCCGCTTTCAGGGAGATGACACTCTTGATGTCTTTTACTTGGAAATAGTCGGGCTTGGAGTGGTCTGCCGGAGCAAACTGTTCGATAACCGGACCTTCGGCAAAGGCCACATTGTCTTTGTAGGCAGAGATAATCTTGTTGGGATTCTCTTGTGTGGTCTTCTTTATCATTTGGAAGAGTGAAGATTCCTGTTCCACTCCATCGATGATGAATGTTCCGCCGAAGATTTTGTGACGGCAGTGCTCGGAGTTGATTTGCGCGAAGCCGAATACTTCGGAGTCTGTCAGAGGGCGCCCGAGGTCTTTCTCTACCTTCTTGAGGTAATCCATTTCCTCTTTGGAAAGTGCCAGACCTTCCTTTTCATTGTATGCCTCCAGGTCTTCGATGTGTACAATCGGTTCCGGCTGCCGGTTGGTTGTAAATACATTCTGGTCCAGCCCCTTGTACATACGTTGCAGCATCGGGTCGTGGTCTGCGTTCTCATCTTTTACGGGGAAGTACTCTTCGATGCGTATGATGCCGTCCAGCCCCATATTCTGGGTGATTTCTACGGCGTTTGTACTCCAAGGAGTAATCATCTCACGGCGCGGGCCGACGAAATGTCCTTTCAGGTTGTCTTCACTTTCGGGGGTGGCTTCTCCAAAAAGCCAGCAGAGTTTGTCGCTGTCTGCCTGGGGGAGTTCATGATTACATTCTACGGCAATCACGCTCTTGGATGGGGTTCTGAAAAAAAGAATCATAGTTATATTTACGATTTTACGATTTACGATTTTACGATTGAAGTTACTTCTTTGAGTATCTTCATCTTTTCTTCTTGGGGGCAAAGATACGTAAAATCGGTGGGGAGGAGAAAAAAAGGAAAACAAAAAACGCATGCAATTTTACTTGCATGCGTTTTTTTGTTCTGTTTTATAAAGCTGGATGCGTATTATTGTATGACGATTTCATCCGTAAATAAGAATTGCTTCTTCCCTTGTATGGCGTGGAAACGTACATACCGTGCTTCAGTAGGGGTGCCGGTCCAGCCGAAATCTCTGAAAATCACGTCTTTTCCGGCCTCCTCCTCACTGCAAGTATCACTGCCCAGCAGGGTGAATTCTTTGCCGTCCACTGATGCCCACACTTCTACTTTGGCTGGAAGAAAAACCTGTGGGGTACGGATTTGCATGAAGTTGGCCATGACCCGGTGTATAGCGGTCACTTCGCCCAAGTCGATGGTAGCATCCAAATCATTGGGGCAGAATCCCTGCCAACGTCCGTCCATATAGCTTTTACCGCCACGTAGTCCGTCAAGTAGTCCGGTATCGCCGCCGCCTTTATATACATCTTTGTTCTGGTAGTATCCGCCATCCGGCGCATAGGTTATCTTTTTGCCTATGCCTTTGTGGTAGTCGGTGCGCAGCTCGAGGCTTTTGCCGAGTGGCTTATTTCCGTCGAAAAGACGGGCTGTCAGCAATATCGAATCTTTTACGGCAAATGGTTTTTTGTATAATTTGGAAGATGCGGTCGGTTCGGAGCCGTCTGTTGTATAGCGGATGTCAATCGGATGTTTTTCGGAGGTGAGGGAGAGCATGATTCTCTTCTTGGCATAGTCAACGGTCTGGCTGGTCTGCACTAGTTCGGACAGGGTGAACGGGTTGTAGCCTTTTGCCTTGATATGGCGTATTTCGTTGTTGATACGTCTCTTGAAACTCTCCGGATGCTTGTTCTCCATGGGAGTCCAGCCTACTTCTGCCAGAGCGATGATGCGTGGGTATATCATATATTCGGCATGTTCGTAAGTGGGCAGATATTCAGCCCATACATTGCCTTGCACGCCTAATATGTATTTGCAGATATCACTTCCCAATGAATCGGGAGCCGGGTCGTAGGAGTAGGTCTGTCCGATGGGGACGCAGGCGCCAAACGCCAGAGGCTGTGTCTCAGGGTCATCCTGGTAGTGGTCCAGATAGCAGTGGCTCTCCGGTGTCATGATGGCGTAATGCCCCATGCGGGCGGCGGCAATGCCACCCTCCGTACCTCGCCACGACATGACGGTTGCATTGGGGGCCAGACCTCCATCCAGTATCTCATCCCAGCCGATGATTTCACGCCCTTTGTCGTTGAGGTACTTCTCTATGCGGGCTATCATATAGCTTTGCAGCTCACTTTCATCTTTGAGCCCTTCTTCCTTCATGCGCTTCTGGCATTTGGGGCATGCCTTCCAGTGGCGTCTGCTGGCTTCATCACCTCCAATATGGATATACCGGGAAGGGAACAGCCGTATCACTTCATCCAGCACATCTTCGAAGAACTTGAAGGTCTCTTCGTTTCCGATACAGACTTCACCGGATGTATAAGGCTTGCCGGTGCAGGACAATTGCGGATAGGCAGCCAGCACTTCTCCTGAGTGTCCCGGCATTTCTATTTCGGGGATAACGGTGACATGCCTCAAGCGGGCGTATTCTAAAACTTCGCGTACATCTGCTTCCGTATAGTAGCCTCCATAGGCTCCTTCTTCATTCTTCTCGCAGAAGCGGTGGTCGTATTTCCCCCAATCCTGCAGATTGGCGGCTTTTCTCCAGGCTGCGAATTCCGTCAGGCGAGGGTAGCCCGGAATCTCCAGCCGCCATCCGGCACCGTCGGTCAGATGCCAATGCAGGCGGTTGATTTTGTAGGTGGCTACCAGGTCTATTTGCTTCTTGACATAGTCCGTGTTAAAGAAGTGTCTTGAAACATCCAGGTGCAGCCCACGATAGGGGAATCTGGGTTCGTCCTTGATGGTCGTGACTGGCAGTTCCTTCCCGTTACGGGCAAGTTGTGCCAGGGTTTGCAGTCCATAGAAGGCACCTGCTGCGGAGGAGGCCTGAATGTTTACACCTTGTTTGCTGACTGTCAGGTTGTAGCCTTCGGCAGCGATTGGATTATCCGTTGCGTCCGTTATTTCTATCGTTACAAAAGGGTTCTTGTCGACAAGCTTCATGGGGATGGCAAAGTCCGGCAGATAGGCCAGCAGGTCATTCATGTCGGATTTCGCCAGATTGGTCGAGAAGGTTACCGTAGATGGCAGTTCTACTGTTTTTGACGTTGTTTGGGCATACTGCGGATATGGAACCACACCGAGTTCCTTGGGGGCTTCGCATGCCGTCAGTAGTAAGACGGCCATGGAAACGAGTGTTAGAGTTTTTTTTATTCGTTTCATAAGGGGGTATTGTTAAGTTCGGAGGTAAATATACGGAATAATATGTAAAATGGATAATCTTTACTTCTTAAAATCCTTTTCCGTCGAAAAAACGTTAACACTATTCGTTCGTCTCATAAAAAAGTCCGATATTTGCAGCCATGATTCAGATAGAGACCATATTTGACATATTGTGGAAGGGGTTCATTATCGGCGTCATTGTGTCCGCGCCATTGGGTCCTGTAGGAGTATTGTGTATTCAGCGTACTTTGAATAAAGGACGGTGGTATGGTTTCGTAACGGGGATAGGAGCTTCGCTAAGCGATATTGCATATGCTTTGCTGACGGGCTACGGGATGAGTTTCGTTTTTGATTATGTCAACAAGAACATCTTTTACCTGCAACTTTTCGGAAGCATTCTTCTGTTGGCGTTTGGCGTTTATACGTTCCGCAGCAATCCGGTACAGTCCATCCGGCCGGTATCCACCAATAAGGGTTCCTATTTCCATAACTTCATAACGGCATTTGCCGTCACACTTTCCAATCCACTGATTATTTTCCTTTTTGTAGGTCTTTTTGCTCGCTTTGCTTTTGTAAGTGAGGGTGTGCTGGTGTTCGAGGCCGTTACCGGATACCTGGCCATCGCATTGGGTGCTTTGGCTTGGTGGTTTGGCATAACCTTTTTTGTCAATAAGGTCCGTACACAATTCAACCTGCGAGGTATCTGGATACTGAACCGTATTATCGGGAGCATTGTCATTGTGGTGTCTGTGCTGGGACTGGTGTTTACGCTGATGGGTGAATCACTGTATTGAGTGGAAAGGTGAAAGTGGGAAGGTGAAAAATCATAATTCATACATTTTATCGTGAAGATTGCGCAACAACTGAAAGAGAAGAATATAGCCGAATACCTTATATATATGTGGCAGGTGGAGGATTTGCTCCGTGCCAACGGCTGTGACATAGACCGGATACGCCAGAACATCATTTTGCGCTATCCGGAGGAGGAACGGCCTGCGCTGAAAGAATGGTATGGAAATCTGGCAGGTATGATGCGTGCGGAAGGCGTAACGGAAAAAGGGCATCTGCAAATCAACCGTAATGTCATTCTGAATCTGACGGAGCTGCATGGCGAATTGCTGGCTTCTACGAAATATCCGTTCTATAATGCGGCTTATTTCAAGGCACTGCCTTTTATCGTGGAGCTGCGCCAGAAGAGCGGCCGGAAAGAGGAGCCTGAGGTAGACACTTGTTTCGAGGCGCTTTATGGAGTGCTGCTGTTGCGCTTGCAGAAGAAGGAAATCAGTCAGGGCACGGCAAAGGCTATGGAGGCCATCAGCGGTTTCGTCTCGTTGCTTGCCAACTATTATGACAAGGAGAAGCGGGGAGAACTGGAGTTGATGGATAATTGATAGTGGATGATTGATAATTATGAAGGAAAATATTGTTCATCGTAACATTCTATATATAAGTGTAACTTTATTAAATGAATATTCTGATAACCGGTGCCAACGGTCAACTTGGCAATGAAATGCGAGTGTTGTCGAAAGAAAACGGACAACATGCTTATTTTTTCACTGACGTGCAGGAATTGGACATTTGCGACGAACAAGCTGTGCACAGGTTTGTGAAGGGTAACCGGATAGATGTGATTGTGAATTGCGCTGCTTATACGGCGGTGGACAAGGCAGAGGACAATCAGGAACTTTGCGACAAGCTGAATCATGTCGCTCCTGGCTATCTGGCTGCTGCTGCCGAAGCTTGCGGTGCTGCCTTGATACAAGTGTCCACCGATTATGTTTTCGACGGAACCGGACACACTCCCTATACGGAAGAGGCGGACACTTGCCCCAATTCGGTATATGGCTCTACTAAACTGGCAGGTGAGCAGGCGGTGATGAAGCATTGCAGCCGTGCCATGATTATCCGTACAGCATGGCTCTATTCCATTTACGGGAATAATTTTGTGAAGACGATGCTTCGTCTGGGACGTGAACGCGAGACACTGGGGGTTGTTTTCGACCAGATAGGCACGCCGACATATGCCAATGATTTGGCACGTGCCATCTTTGCGGCTATCAGCCAGGGAATCGTGCCCGGCATCTATCACTTCAGCAACGAGGGAGTCTGCTCGTGGTATGATTTTACGTTGGCTATCCATCGTCTGGCAGGTATCAAGAGCTGCAAGGTAAGTCCGCTGCATACGGACGAATTCCCTGCCAAGGCACCGCGTCCGCATTATTCTGTGTTGGACAAGACAAAGATAAAGAAGACATTCGGCATCGATATACCCCATTGGGAGGCGAGCCTTGCCGTCTGCATGAAGAATTTGGAAGAGTGATTATTACTGACTAATTGATATATGGCCAATAACAACGAAATAGAGAGACGGAGAACGTTTGCGATTATCGCGCATCCGGATGCCGGTAAGACATCATTGACCGAGAAGCTGTTGCTTTTTGGTGGACAAATCCAGGTGGCGGGTGCCGTAAAGAGCAATAAGATAAAGAAGACAGCAACGTCGGACTGGATGGATATTGAAAAACAGCGTGGTATTTCCGTTACCACTTCTGTAATGGAGTTCGACTACCATGACTACAAGGTCAACATCCTCGATACTCCGGGTCACCAGGACTTTGCTGAAGATACCTACCGCACGCTGACGGCTGTGGACAGTGTTATCATCGTGGTGGACGGTGCGAAAGGTGTGGAAACGCAGACACGCAAGCTGATGGAGGTCTGCCGTATGCGTAATACGCCGGTGATTATCTTCATCAACAAGATGGACCGTGAAGCCAAAGACCCGTTCGACCTGCTGGACGAACTGGAGGAGGAACTGCACATCCACGTGCGTCCTTTGACGTGGCCTATCGAGAGCGGTGTCCGTTTCAAGGGTGTCTACAACATCTACGAGCATAATCTTAACCTCTACCAGCCCAGTAAGCAGGTGGTGACAGAGAAGGTGGAAGTGGATATCCATACCGAGGAGCTGGACAACCGGATTGGTGCCCAGCTGGCCGACAAGCTGCGCGGAGAATTGGAACTGATAGACGGTGTTTACCCCGAATTCGATAAGGAGGAATACTTGAAAGGAGAGCTTGCTCCCGTATTCTTCGGTTCGGCACTGAATAATTTCGGTGTGCAGGAACTGTTGGATTGCTTTGTGGAGATTGCTCCCAGTCCCCGTCCCGTGAAGGCGGAAGAGCGTGAGGTGGAGCCGGAAGAGCCTAAATTTACCGGATTCATCTTTAAGATAACCGCCAATATCGACCCGAATCACCGTTCATGTATCGCTTTCTGCAAAATCTGCTCCGGGAAGTTTGTACGCAATGCCCCGTACTTGCATGTACGTCATGGCAAGACGATGCGTTTCTCGTCGCCTACGCAGTTCATGGCGCAGCGCAAGACAACTGTCGATGAGGCTTGGGCGGGAGATATTATCGGCCTGCCGGATAACGGTACGTTCAAGATTGGCGATACGCTGACCGAAGGCGAGGCGCTTCACTTCAAGGGACTTCCGAGTTTCTCTCCGGAGATGTTCAAGTACATTGAGAATGCCGACCCGATGAAGCAGAAACAGCTTGCCAAGGGTATCGACCAGTTGATGGACGAAGGTGTGGCGCAGTTGTTCGTCAACCAGTTCAACGGGCGTAAGATTATCGGTACGGTGGGGCAGTTGCAGTTCGAGGTCATCCAGTATCGTCTGGAGAACGAATACAGTGCGAAGTGCCGTTGGGAGCCGCTCAGTCTGTATAAGGCCTGCTGGATTGAGAGCGATGATGCGGCGGAGCTGGAAGCCTTCAAGAAGCGCAAATACCAGTACATGGCCAAAGACCGCGAGGGTAGGGATGTGTTCCTGGCCGACAGCGGATATGTGTTGCAGATGGCGCAGATGGACTTCAAGCATATCAAGTTCCACTTTACGAGTGAGTTCTAAGCTATATGATTTTTGCTGACTCACGGCTATAAATGATGCAAGTCGAAGAAAAAGAGGAGGTACAAAGTAATGAAAAACTTTGTACCTCTTTATTTATTGTGGGAAGAAAGTGTTACCTTTGTTTCTATTAATATGCATTGATTATGAAGACACTTGAAGTAAGCTCGTTCCTTACCGACTTTACACCTTACTTATTATAAACACAAAATTTCAAGATGAAACATACCTTCCTTTTTCTCCTGCTGACCTTCCTTTTAGGGCTGACAGCCTGCTCGAAACCTGCCGGTAGAACTTTGATGAACTACGAACAGGCCCTTTCTCATGCTGACTCGTTGGTGCAATGCGGTGCTGTCGACAGTGCCCGGGCCGTCCGCCTGATTTCCGGTTTGCACCGTGAATACAGTCAGATAAAGGAGCTTTCCGATGGCAGGCATGTGCGGCTGAAGCCGGTCAGTGGTTACGAACGTTTTTTCTGGGGAGTGTTTTCTGTGATTATGTTCAGCATTTCCGGTGCTATGCTGTTCAGCCTTGTCCGGTTCAAGAAAGAGCGCCACCACCGCAACTACCTTATCACCTTGAGCGAAAACGAACAGCGCTTGCACAACAATGAACGCGAGCGCGAGGAACTGGAAGAATGCCTGAAGGAGATGTCGCTGACCGACGAAGAGCGTGAAGAAGTGCATAGCTCGCTGACGAACCTCATGGAACATGGCAGCCGTCTGGATAAGGAAAACGAGTCACTCCGCGCCCGTCTCAAGGAGTATGAAGACAACCCCGTGCCCCGCGAACTGGAACTGTTGAGGAAAGAGGGCGAGCGTGTCCGGATGCTCGACGGGCAGGTGCAGGCGCTTGCTTCCGCCATGATAGACGCAGACGAAGTGGTGAAGCAGTTGCGCATCCAGCCCAAATTCCTTGCGGACAGCCAGTGGGACTACTTGCAGAAACTTACTGACAGAGTATATAAGGGCGCTTCCAAACGCTTTGTCATGCGCTTTCCCCAGCTTACGCCTGCCGACAGCCAGCTTTGCATGCTTATCCGCTTGCATTTCAGCAATGCACAGATTGCCACGTTCATTGCCGTGTCTCCCGCTTCCGTGTCCCAGCAGAAATTCCGCCTGAAGAAGCGGATGATGCAGGCAGATGGTGGACTGTTTGCTGATGGAGAGACGCTGGATACAGTAGTGTGCCATGTCTGAAATTTCGGATTGCAAGACAACAGTGACAAGGGTATGAAACTATTAGGTGGCATTAAGATAAATTAGGCACGTAATTTCTTTACGGAAATCCTTTTCCGTATCTTCAAGTGGGATTTGTCAAGTCCGGCTAATTATGAGTTCATAAAAACGCTATCAAAGACGGTATCATAAAAAATGGTATTGTATATGGACCGAACGGATCGGGTAAAACAAACTTCAGTTTGGCCTTATTCGATATTGAGAACCATTTGTCGCCCAAATGGAAGAAGATAGATTATTATGTGAATTTTATTTATGCTGGAAAGAAAGAGGGAGTAGTCGGGTTCGAATATACATTTAGGTTTGAGAACGGGACAGTTGTCTATGCCTATTCTAAAAATGCCGGTGGTATATTAGCTGTCTCTTATACACATCTGACGCTGCCGACGAAGCTAGAAGTGTAGAT
>OWIP01001209.1_pt1 | contig 16554 bp, 7 predicted proteins | sample 1732581 | NCBI WGS metagenome assembly OWIP01 (sample SAMN05065731, study PRJEB22554) | human gut metagenome | biome: ENVO:2100002; feature: ENVO:00000062; material: ENVO:00002003 | host: Homo sapiens | place: USA
TCACCCTTTTTTACATCCGCGACAAAAGAGCCTGTGATGTTCGGCAGTCCGGCCTCCACGGTGGTGCCCGCTGCGTGGCCGCTGCCAGCACCCATCAGTACCCGGTTCTGCGCAATCTCCTGCCATGTACCGCCGAACAGTGCGGCAGGGCTTGTACGTGCGGTGCTCTGGTAGATGCTGCCCACGGGGTAAGGGTCCGGGGCAGTACCGCCCGCCAGATGCAGCGTGCCGTCTGCATCTGCCGTGAAGTCGTCACTCAGCTTGACACCGCCCAGCGTGGTGGTGGTGGCGGCGGGGAGGGTGTAGTGCACGGTGTCGCCGCTGCCAAAGGTCAGCACCAGTTCTCCGTTTTGCAGCTCTGCACTCTTCAGGTAGTCACCGCTTCCCTTTTCCACCGCACCCACGTCGTCCGCAGTCAACGGGGTATTCTTTCCGGTGCCGCCATGTGCTGCGGGCAGGATGCCGGTCATGTTTTCCAGTGCCGTGGTGTCCTTGGTCTGCATGGTCTTCGTGCTTCCGTCGCCGAAGGTCAGTGTCAGGGTGCGGTCTGTCAGCGAAATGCTCTTCACGTAGCCCGCGCTGTTCGCTCCCACCGCACCAAGATCCTCCGCCGTCAGAGTCACAACGCCGCCCCTGCCGTTCACGCTTACCACCGCGCCATCTTCGGGCGGCGCAAAATTCTCGGCACGATCTGCAGCCCGCTGCGCCCGCTCCGCATCGCCTTGGGCGCTGCCTGCCGCTTCCTGTGCCATTTTTGCCGCCCTTGCCGCGTTCGCTCCGGCTGTCGCTGCAGTGTCTGCGTCCTGCTTTGCTGCTGCGGCCGCGTTCCGCGCTTCCTTTGCGCTTTCCTGTGCCCCGGTCGCATATCCCAGCACCCGCGCCACAAAAAGCTCGTACTGCGTCGGGCTGATCTCTGCATCGCCGTCTGTGTTCAGTGTTTCATAGCAGTCATACCGGGCCGGTCGGGTCAACGCCCGGTATCCGTCCTCACCCAGAGCCAGCAGCATCCAGCTGCCGCAGGGGCTGGCGGTAAATTCCTTGCCCACTGCTGCGCTGTGCTCCTCGTCCAGCAGGATCGGTGTCGGCAGTGTGCCGTCCTGCCGCTGGATGTGCAGCGTCACGGCACATCCGGCCCACTCCTGCGGCAGCTCAAACTTCAGCCTTTCCACATTGGCGCTGCTCTGCCCGCCCAGATGCAGCACCCGCATCTCCGGGCCAAACTCCACACCGCCAAAGTTTTTCCGAATAATTTTCACCCGCATCCCGCTGCCTCCTTCCGTCCTTCTCAGCCTATCACACAAACGTCCGTAATAACACTGCGGACTTTTTTCAAACTTTTCCATTTCAAAAGAACCACATATACAAATCCCCCGGCGTGAAATTCATCGCGCCGGGGGATTTTTCTTTTCTTACCTCACTGCCGCATATGGGTCCGGTTTCGGTCCTTCCTCCGCTTTCTTTTCTGCCTCCTCCACCCACTGGGCAAAGTTTTTCTCCGTGTACAGCTCTTCTCCGTCTGCGTCCTTGAGCGCCAACAGCATTTTTTCCATCTGCTGCCGGTCTGCATCGCTTCCCGCAAGGTACTCCGGCTTTGCTGTCTCGGTGATCTTGCTTTTAAGTGTCGTCGCGCTCTTGCCCGCCTTCGCCAGCCTGTCATATTCTTCCTGCACAGCACCTGCATCCCAGCTGTCCACCGCTTCCACAAGGTCGTCCGTCACGCTGGCGTTATCGCCCTTCAGCTGCTTTTCGGCCAGCTGGTTTACCGCACCGGTCACGCAGTCCACCACATCCCCGCGCTTTCCCTTCGGCAGGCCCAGCACTTCGCTCAGCTGTTCGATCATCTCGTTTTCCAGCTCGTACCGCTTCTGGTCGTTTCCTGCATTCTGCTCTTCAGCAGCCTGCCGCACCCGCACGTCGTACTTTACAAGGCGGCTCTTCAGCTGGCTGTACATTTTGTTTTCCGCAATGGTTCCCGCTTCCACCATAGCGTTCAGCTTCTCCACTGCGGCCTTTGCTTCGTCGCTGTCGCCGCCGGCATAGGCGTTGTACAGCCGGTCATACTGGCCGGTGGCGCTTTGGGGCACAGAATTAAAGCTGAACTGTCCTCCGTGCGCAAGATTTTCAAGGTCACCATAGTAGCCCTTTACCGCTTCTACAATCTTCCGTCCATTGCCGTAGGGTACACCCGCCACTTCAAAGCTGTCCTCCAGCAGCGTCATGCTGCGCTGCATCAGCTTATTGTGGTGCTTTTGCAGCTGTTCTTCGTCCATTTCACTGGTGTCTTTCCGGAACTCCGCAAAAAACTTCTGCACATCTCCGGCCAGATCATTCACCACGCTGATGCTTGCTGCACTCAGCACGTCGTAATCCTTGCCGTTCACAGCATTGTCGATCAGGCTGTATAACTCACTTCCGTACAAAAAGTTTCCCGCAAAACTTTCTGTGTACAGGCTTGCAAACCGTTTCCACATGCTCTTCACGGTCACATCGCCGTTTTCGTCCTGCTCCCGGTCCCACCGGTGCAAAAGGAAATCTGCGCCGATCTTCATGATCGCAAACACCGCCGTCTGTGCCGCCTGGCTCACAACAGCCCGGTTTCGCTGTGTTTTTGCCCTCTGCAATTCTGCTTTGTTTTCATCGCTCTGGTTCTGCCGGTAGCGTTCCGCCTGTGCCCTGTAATCGCCAATGGCATCCGTCAAAACGCCGTAGTTCTGGAAGCGTTGGGTGGTGAACATGGTCAGCTGCTTCAGCATTTCGTTAGGGTTGCGCTGAATGCCCGCCCGCTGCATCACGGTGTAGTTGGGCTGTGTCTGCTCGATCACCTTCTGATAGGTGCGGTTCACCGCTTCCCAATAGGCCGGGCTGCCTGTCACCTCCGCGCCTTCAAACTCGGCCGTGTGGTGCTGCACGTATCGCTTGCTGCCTTCCCACAGGGCTGCTACCGTCACTTCGTCCATCCCGTTGATCCAGCCGGTCAGCCAGTTCGGCAGCTTGTCCATGCCCTTTTCCGCCAATGTTTCCTGCTTTCCAATGCTGGCAAGCTCGCCGTTCTGGCTGCCGCGCTTGCGCCAGTCCAGCAGCACGTCTCCGTGTTCTTTGATCTCCGTTTCCAGCGCTGTCCGCGCCTTGGGCGAAAGGTTTTTCACAAAGGGTACCACTGCCGCCATGGTGTCGCCGCCCAGTACGGCCGCTGCTGTGGGCAGGCTTGCCGCCTGCGCAATGGCAACGCCCGGGTTCAGCGTCAGCACTGCGCCTGCATAGTTTCCGCGCAGGTTTCCCAGTACTTTGTTAAAGGTGCTGGGCCGCTTGCGCTGGGTAGTCTGCAGGTCGGTCAGCAGGTCATCGATGTAGCTCACCGCATCCTTGCCCCACTGTTCCTTGATGATGCCGTTCTTCAGGTTTGCAAGCCCTTCCCGCGTCTCCACGCCGCTGTTCAGGATCTTCTGCACGTCCCGGATGGGCGCGGCCAGGCCCGCATACGCCGCCGTGTCCCGCAGGCTGCGCTGCACCACATTTGCGCATTCTTCCAGCAAAATGGGCTGTCCGCTCTTCACGCGGTTCTTCAGGAAACCGCGTCCCTCAATGGTCGCGTCCAGATTCAGGCCGTCGATCTGGGTCGCCAGCACCGATTTATCCACCGCAATGGGGTAGTAGTTTTTCACGGTTGCCCTCTGGTAGCCCACTAGCTGCAGGCTCGTCTCGTTGATGAGCTTTGTGGTGTAGCTGCCGAAGAATTCCTTCATGATCCGGCACCATGCCCGGTCGTAGTCGGTCATGGCTGCTTCCACTGTCTGCAAAATGCTATCTGCCGTCGGTGTCCCGTCTGCATTCTTCAGCATTCCCAGATGCACGGCCTGTCCCTTCTGGTAAGCCTGCTCAATGTCGCCCTTGTTGTACAGCTTTGCATCCGGAATCACAAGTCCGCCGTTCATCAGGTGGTTCAGGCTGTCGGTGTTGTGCAGGTGCATGTACAAACTGCACAGCTGTGCATGGGTCAGCCTGGCTTTCTTTCCCTTCACATCGGTCAGGCCCACGTCCACAAGGTCTGCGCCCGGGCCTGCAAAGTTCTGCATTTCCTTCACGTGTTCTTTTCCGGTCACGTTGGCAAACAGCTTTTCGCCTTCCACGGTGATCTTCGTCTGCCGGTACTGGCCGTCGTTCAGCATTTGGGCCATCTTTTCCATCTGGCCGTTCTTCGCGTAGCCGCCCAGCATACGGAACACCCGCTCCGCGCCCAGCATATCCAACTGATACTTTGTCAGCAGATTGTGCACGCCGTCCAGCTTTCCGCCGGGGTGATTGCCCTTGCTGGCATTCACCTCGCTGGCTGCGCCTTCTGCGATTGTGCTCACTTCTTCAGCCTTTGCAAGACTCACCGTCTTGTTTGCATTGCGGATCACATGCAGCGTCGAGCTGGTAATAGCCTTCAGCATCCGCATCTGATCCACCGTCATGGGCAGATAGGTGCGGTTCTCCGTCTCCTTGATGCGTTTGCGCAGCCGTTCCTGCAGTGCCCATGCTTTCTCGCTGTCCGGTAAAGCTTCTGCCTCGGCCAGCTGCTCGTGCAGTTTGGTCAGCTTTGCGTCCTTTGTCGTCTGCAGGTTGTCCCGCAGCGTCTGGATCAGGGTATCCACGCCGGTCTGCTTCCATTCTTCGGTCATGGCGTTTGGGCTGTTCTCGCTGCCCGCACTCTGACGGATCCGGTCCTGCAGCCTCGTCAGCTGGTTCACGGCCCGTTCGTTCAGAATGGTCATGTCCGCCAGCTTTGCCACCTGTGCTGCCGCATCGATCAGCCCCGGCTGTACATACTTGTCCTTGCTGGGCCGCAACAGCATCTGGTTCAGCTGTGCCGCGTTCTGCCGGATGCTGCGTTTCAGCTCATCCATCTTCCGTGCATCCCGTGCCCGCTGCACTCGCTTTTCCGCTACTGCCTTCGCAACGGCAATGTCTTCGTCCCGCTGTTGGCGCGCCGTTTCAATGGCCAGGGCATTCCGCTGCGCCTGTTTCTGCTCCCATGCGGCCCGCTTACGTTCGTTATCCGCCTCCCATTCCATGATCTCATTTTCCTGCACGATCAGGCTGTATTCTGCCTTGTCCGCGCGCCGCTGCTCTTCCCGTAGCCGCATACTCAGATCTGCATTTTCCTCCCGCAGTTCTCCCATGCGTTCCCGATACCACAGCTTTGCTTCATCCAGCATTTCCTGCCGCTCGGCCTTCAGGCGTTTCACTTCCTGCTTCATTTCCCGCTCATAGCTTTCCCGCAGCACTGTCAGCTTTTCGTTCAGGTTGCCCACATTGGAAACATCCACACCAAAGGTTTCAAGGTTCTGGTCCAGCAGCTTTTCTGCTCTTGCGTTCTGCCGCTGCAGTTCGGTCATCTGCTGCACTTCGGCGTTCTGGTTTGCAGTGCGCCGGTTTTCCTGCATTCTGCGGCCAAACTCCCGCTGCTGTGCTTTCTGTACGCCGCGCAGTTCCTTTGCCACCTCTGCAGCACGTTCTTTGCTGCCTGCTGCGGCTCTTGCCACATCCATATTGTGTCGCTGGATGCCCTCAAAGATAGCCTGCGCGTCAGTCATCTCCGGTGTTGCCATAATGTCACCGATGATCCTGCCCGCCAGTTCGATCTTTGCATCCTCATACTCTGCATCGTCTGCAAACCGGCTCATAGTCGCAGGCTTGATGGCATCGTGCAGGTTCATCAGCACATTCAGCCACTCGGTGCTTTCCATGCTCATTGCACCATCCACACCCGCCTGCTGCGCTGCAGCTTTCCACAATGCCTTTGCGCCGTCGCTGGTGCCGTCCACAGCGCGGTTGTCGTTGATCACGCTTTCGTACTGCTGTGCCGGGTTGCCGTCCCGCACGCTTTCGGTCTGCCGCAAGGTCACGCCGTGCCTGCGCGCTTCGGCCACTGCTTCACTCCAGCTGCCGTATGCTTTCACCAGTTCTGCCTTTGCCTGTCCGCTTCTGTTCACGGTATATTCCAGCTTGTGCAGTTCCGGGTATTCGTCCCACAGCTCACTGTTGCGGTAAACTGCCCCGTCCAGAATTTCTCCCGCCAGCGTTTCGGCCAGCGCATTGGCTTTTTCCATGTCCGCACCGTCGGCTTTCAGGTAGTCCACCAGTACCTCGGTCTCCCTCGCAAGCTTGGCCCGGTCCGCCTTACTGCCGTTCGCCTTTGCCCAGCGGCTGGCCAGTCCTTCAATGGCCGTCCGGCTCACCTTCACACCCCGTGTCAGCCCAAAGAACTGGCTCAAGGTGTCCAGTGCTGCAGCCTTGTCCGCAATGGTGCGGCTTGCCATCTGCTGGTCGTTCCGCTTCGCGTCACGGCTGGCCTGCTCTGCCAGCTGATAGCGGAACTTTGCAAGGTCGCTTTCTTGTGCCAGTTCACCGGTCTGGTAATATTCCCGGATCTCCCGCACTACGCGGTCAGCATCCACACGTCCGCTGTATTCCTTGCCGGCTGCCACCCGACCATCTGCTGTGGAGATGTCCAGTGTGAACTGCCGTTTCTCGCCGCCCAGCTCCTGCACCATTCGCCAGATCTGTTCCAGCTGCTGCGTGGTGGGTGCTGTGTCTGCCGAGAGATCCACTCCCGGTGCTTCAGCCATCACGCGCACATTGCCGTCCAGCAGAAATTCGTTCAGCGCTTCCGTTCCATTTTTCACCTCTGCCGAACCGAACACGCTCATGATCTCCCGGTGATCGGTATCTCGGGTTCGGTCATTCTGGGCAAAGTCCAGCATCTGGCCGTCCGGCAGAATGTACCCGGCTCGTCTGAAGTCCTCTGTCGTGCCAAACCGTTCTTTTGCCAGTACGCGGCGGTATTCTGCCTTTCCGCCGTGGGCTTCGGCCTTGGCATCATATACCGCCTGTTCTGCTTTGCCTTTTTTTGCGTTCTGCTGCTGCATCCGGGCACCGGCCTCTTTGATCCGGCCGTTCAGCACAGCGCTCTGGTCTTCCAGCTGCGCCATACGGGCATTGTAGTCTTTGCGCTTTGCAAGATAATTCTGGTATTCTTCGCTGTCCCGGTAGGCTTTTGCTTCTGCAGAAAAAATCCCCAGTGCCTTCTTCTTCGCCTCGATCTCTTTCACGGCGTCGCTTCCCAGCCAGGCACTGCGTTCTTCCTTCAGCTCCCGCCGCTGCTCGTCCAGCCGCTGCTGTTCGTCGCGCAGCTTCGTCAGCTCGTCTGCCTCGCTCAACTGATACCGTACATTTTTCTTCAGCGTCCCGTCATTTCCCTTGTTTTCAGCGGCTTCCTGTGCTATACTCTGGTTAGAGATCTTCGACCCGCTGCTCCCCGAATCTTCGGATTCCATGTGGGCTTTGCCGAAGGTCTCCGTAAAGCTCTCCGGCAATCTACTCCTTGAATCTTCGGATTCTACGTGGGTACCACCGGAGGGCTTTATTTTTGTTTCTTTGATGTTAACAATATCATAAAAAATCTCCCGTGTATCCGGTTTGATGGCTGTCAGCACATCTGCCTCATACGCGTTTTCGCCCACGCGGATTTTAATTCTTCCGCGGTTGAAGGCTTCCGCATTTTTGTGATTTGCGGGCTCGCGGTACACCTCATCCGCAGTTGCAATGATTTCATCAAGATTGGCAGCCATGCGCATCTTGTCCGCATACGCTGTGGCATTTTCCCACTGTAATGCCTTTGAATACTTCGACCAGACAAACTCATTGCGTCCATCTTTGCTGTTCAGAATTGTCCAGCCGTTTCTTACAAAGCCATCCGGGAAACGTTCTCTGATTGCCTGCTTGACTACCGATTTCCAGTTTTCCTGCGGGATTCCTTTCAGAATATCCTCGTCGATCTGAATGTAAGTTTCTCCCTCGGCATCTTTCTTGATTTCAAACCTTGTCCCTTCCGCCGCGCCCTTGTTCTCAAGGGCTGCGGCGTTTTCTTTTGCGGCGCGCAGGCTGTCCATAGCCCTCTCCGCATGGGCAAAGTATTCGTCCTGCAGCACCCGCTTTTCTGCCACCGCAAGGCGCTGTGCTTTCAGAGCGGCCTTGTTCTCCGGGTCTCTTGCCAGCACTTCCTTTGCGCGGCTCACGATGTCGCTCAAAAGCTCCTTCACCTTGGTCATCACCTTGTGGATGCTGCCTGCCTTGCCTGCGTTCTTTTCAGCCTGCCCGCGCTGGAACTCCACCCAGCGCTTAAAGCTCGCTTCATCGCTGAAGATGCCGCGCCATGCGTCCGCCACAAGTTCTTCTGCGGCTTCCTCGTAGCTCAGCCCCTGCTGTGCATAGTCGGAAAGCTTCCCCCGGATCATCTCGTCAATGCCCTCAAAGCCCTCGCTCTTTGCCAGAAATTCCAGTGCATGCTGCTGCAGTGCCTGCGCACCCTCTGCATCAAGTGAGTTGTACCAGTGGTAGTCCTCGTGCAAGATCGTACCAAACACATCCTCGGCCCGGTCGCTGAAGAAAATGCGCGCCGTCTCGGTGTCCACATAAGCCCTCACCCGGTCGCTGCCCTGCAGCACCGTTTTCAGCACCGCATCGGTGTTCGTGGCCTTCGCATTCAGTTCGATCAGCTGCGTGCCCACCTCGTTTGCCGTGCGCATCGTTCCCTTATACAGCACCCGGCCGCTGCCGCTGGTGCTTTCCGCCGTCAGCCTTCCGCCAAGGCTTGCGCGCTGCATGTTTCCGGCTTCCAGTTCTCCGTGTCCCTGCAGCCATGCCAGCTGCAGCGCTTCCCGTCCGCCGTCCTGTGCCAGCACGTAATCGGTGTTCACAGCAAGGCCGCTCATGCCTTGCGCCAGCTCCATAGCCTTGTCAAAGGTGTGCACATCTTCCATCTGTCCCAGCCGGTACAGGCTGCTGGCTGCAGCTGCATACCGCCCGGCATCTCCAATTTCTGTTGGCATGTTCCTGCTGATGGTCGCACTTGCCCCATCCGATACCTGCCATCGGGTCAGCTCATGCTGCACCTCCCGCTGCTTTGTGGTCAGGCTCTGCTGTTCAAGACCGTAAGTTTCCCGCATCCCGCCAGACTGTTCCGCCGGGCTGCTTTCCACCCTTTTCCCAGTGTTCTCCACGGCAGCTCCGCTCCGGCCCAGCTCACTTTCCGTCTGTGCCTGCTGCGCAGATCCGTCAGCTTCCATTTTTTCTACAATTGCGGCCGTATTTTGTGCTTCAACTGTCGCATTTTCGGTAGCTGCGGCCGGAGCCTGTGCTGCCCGCTGCTGTGTTGTCATTTCCCGCAATACCTGCCGGGTCTTTGCTGCCGTTTCCGGCAGCTCAATACCGTATTCTTCCGCAAAGGCAGCGCGGTTCGCTTCATTGGCCGCATTCGGTGTAAATAGGTTGATGGTCTTGCTCGTAAGCTGCCCATCCTGCACAGCTGCGGCAAGCTGCTGCACAGCCGGGTTTTCGCTCTGTACCATCGGCGCAGTATCCTGCATGGTCGCAAATCCGCTTGTCGTCCCCGTCACTTCCGGCTGCACCGTTTCCTGTGTAGCAGCCGCAGGTTGTCGGGTGCCTGCCGCAGCTTCTTCCGGTGTCTGCTGCATCGCCGTTCCCGGCTCCTGTGCCCGCACTTCGTCCTGCAATGCCTGCCGTGCCCGTTCCACCTGTCCTTCGTAGTATGCCCGCTTCACATTACCCACAATGCTGGCATCGCCGCCGTTCGCCTTTGCAAGCCCTGTGCCCACAGCACCGCCCAAGGCACCGGATGCACCGCCCGTCAGGCCGCTTTCCAGCGCCGTTAAAAAGGTGTCGCTTTTAAACAGGTCTGCCGCCGCTTCGCTGTCGCCCAGCGTCGCATCAATAGCCTTGTCTGCATAGGTCTCCACAAAGGCCTGCATGGCATTGTCCACGCCGCCGGAGATGGCATTTGCCACCGCCGGGTACCGCTGTGCCAGCGTGCCGTCCGCTGCCACGCTGCGCACCATGTCCGCCAGTTTGCCTGCCAGCGTATTCTTTGCGTAGTCACTGCCCATGGTCTTTGCAAGGTCTGCTGCGCCCACACTGTTAATGGCCCAGCCCGCACCAAACTTTGCAAGGCCCCCGGCCAGCGTCTTACCTGCACTTTCGCCCTTTTCAACGCTCTGGCCCATAGCTTCCGCACCGCCCTGCGCACTCAGCACCGGCAGCACCCATGCCGGGTCAATAGCCGCCACCGCAAGGTTCTCGCCCGCACTGCTTACAATGCCCAGCGCCTGCTTTGCAATGGGGCTAAGGCCCGCCTGTGCAGCTGCGGTCAGATCCTGCCCTCGCTTGTACAGCTGGTAACCAAAGCTCTTCTCCGGGTCTACGCTGTCATGCACTTCCGTTCCGGCAATGCGCGCCCGCATGTTGTCGATCTCCTGCTGCGTGTAACCTTTCTCGATCAGCTCTGCATCCGTGTAGGCATCGCTCTGCGTTGTTTGTGCCGCCGGGACACTGGCCATTGCACCGCTGCTCTGTGCCAGCTGCAGCGTGTTGTCCCGTGCTGCATACCGTGTCTTTCCGCCGGTCATCAGGCGCAGCAGCTCCTGCTGCCGGTCGTCGTTCTGTACATCCTGCTGCAGCTGCTTCCAGTTGCTGCTGGTCGCTGCTGCATTCTTTGCGCTCTGTACGCCGGTCTCACCCGCCAGAAAAACCGAGGATGCCACCGTGTCTCCAATACCGCCAATGGTATTGGCCGCGCGCCGCGCTGCACGCTGTCCTGCAGGCAGCGCATCAAAGTCGGCAATGTACTGCCGCGCTTCGCTGATCTCCTTGCGGTTGTATCCCTTTGCCAGCAATTCCGCATCGGTGTAGTCCCGTCTGCCCTCACTCTTTTCCGGCACTGCTGCTCTGGCTGCAACACCGCTCACACTCTGGGGCTGCATGGCGTTGTTTTTCTCGGCATAGCTTTGTCCGCCGGTGCCAATGCGCATCAGCGTCACAAGCTCCCGGTGCTTCGGGTCAGCGTCCATCCACTGGTTCAGCCGGTCAAAGTCTCTAAGATCGTCCGTCGCGTTCAGGTCTTCCGTGTACTGCTTCACCTTCTGCGCAGTCTGTGCATACCAGCCTTCATCTCCGCTGGCAATGCCTGCAATGCGCTGGCGCTCAGTGGGCTGCACCGTTCCCGTCACCTTTGCCGCCGGAGCTGCAGTGCTCTTCGCGTTCAGCCATTCCGGCTGCGCAGTGCTGCTGCGTGTACCTGTACCGCTGTCGGTCACAATGCCGCTTTTGCCCGGATATGCCTGTGTTCTGCCTGTTTCCTGCGGCACTGCCAGCTGCAGCTTGTGGCCGCTGTCCGCGCCCGTCATCTGCGCCAGCACCCGTGCACCAAGGCCCGTGCCGGTGTTCTGCCTTGCAGCCGCAGCCGGGCTGGCAGCATTCTGTCCGCTGCTTTTCGCTTCCCAGCTTTCCCGCGCTTTTGCAATGCGTTCCGGTGTCCACTTGTCCGTAGTGTTTGCTGTTCCCGCAGCTGTACCGGTGCTTGCCGTCCGGTTTGTGGTGCGGCTGTTGTTTTTCGCTTCCCAACTTTCTCTGTCTTTTTTCAGTCTTTCCGGTGTCCATTTGCTCATAACTGCCGGTCTCCTTTATCGTTCCGCTTCCAGAATTTTCATAATGGACGACAGCGTGTTGTCCGTAATGCCGTCTGCAGAAAGTCTGCCCGCAATATCGTCCAGACTGTAACCCCTCGCCTGCATGCCGCGCGCCGTTGCAAGTCCGCTGCGCAGCGGACTGCTGCGGGTGTTTGCCTGCCCACTGGTGCCGTTGCTTCCCGCCGTGCTGTTTTTCAGCCACCCCGCGTCCGTCAGGGTCTGCTGGTAGAAGTCATACAGTGGGTCTGTCTTCTTCATCCCGGAGAATTTTGTTGCCATCGTCTGCAGCTGGCTGTTGGTAAAGCCGGTCGTTCCCGTCTTGCCGCTGCCAGAGCTTGTGTTTCCGCTCTTCGTTCTGCTGCTCCCGCTGCCGGTCGTCCTATAACGGTTATTCAGTGCCAGCTGGTTTGCTGTGTAATTCAGCTGCCGCTGGTTCAGTGTGGGCGAATAGTCAATGCTGCCGGTATCTACGCCCGCCATCTGCAGGTAGTTTTTGGCTGCAGTGTCATTGCCACTTCCTGCCAGACTTGCACCCTGCAGCAGTGCCGCCATCTGATCCTGCTGTACACTGCTCATGCCCTGCCATGTATCCAGCATCGTCTGGTCCAAACCATATTTCGTCAGCACTGCTTTCGCTGCATCATCAAAGCCTGCCTGTTTGTATGCGGTGGCCTGCTGCAGCGCCGCCACCTGATCGCTCAGCTGAGTGCGTGCCAGACTGTCATTGTACTGTTTTTCCTTGAACTCGTTTTCCCACTTCTGCTGGCTGTACCCCTTGTACGCATCGTATCCTTCCATCACCGTGCTGCCAATGCCCTTCACGGCGTTCCACACATTGTTCCAGAAGTCGCTGTTCTCCTGCCGTGCCTGCTGGGTGCGGTCATAAAGGTAATTGCGCCAGTTTGCTGCATTGCTCACGCTGCTGTCATACTCGCCGCGTTCCAGTGCGCGCTGTCCCAGCAGGGTGTCCAGCTGGTCGCCCGCACCGGCAAGCTCCTGCTGCCACTGGGCCAGTGCGTCCGCCCGTGCTGCAGCAAGGGTGCTGCCGGTGTTTGCCGTCTGCGCCGCTGCTGCCTGATCTGCCGCGCTTTTTGCATAGTCCGCGCCATACCCGCCGGAAAGCGCATCTGCGGTCGCTGCTGCTGCATCTGCACCGGCATTCGCATTGCCTACCATCCGTGTCAGTGCGTCCTTGTAGCCGCTGTCTGCCGTGGTAAAGTCAAATCCCGCGCCGCTGGCCGTGCCCATCTTGTCCAGCGTGTCGGCAATGCCCTGCGCATACTGGTCATCGTAGGCCCCCGGCATGGCGTTTTCCGCGTCCTGCAGGCGCTGCTGCGCGTCGTTCAATCTCTTGATGGTTCCCATTCTTTTCTCCTTTCCTTAAATAAAGAACAGCGGCAGGATCTTCGCTGCAATGCCTGCCACCTGCAGCGCCCCGTTCATAAAATTCTGCCACCCGTTCTGCTTTGCGCTGTAAGCGTTGTCGTACTCGTTCTTTTTGTACTGTAGGCCTTCGGTCCAGTTGGCAAGGTCGTTCTGGTACTGGCTGTAGTCCTGCTTTTCCGCGCTCTGCAGCCCGCTCAGCTGCTGCTGCAGGCCGCTCTTCTCCGTGTTGTACTGGGCCTTGCTCTGGCTGTATAGGCTGTCCAGCACATTGTCCAAGCTGTTCATCGTGCTGGCATAGGCGTTCTGTCCCGCCTGCGTACCGTAGCTGGAGCCGTAGCCGCCGGTCATGGCGGCGGCATTCGCCTGCGCATTCTGGTTTGCCAGCTTTGCCTGCCGGGTGTACTGGTTCTTGTACTGCTGGTAGGCTGCATCTGCATCCGGGTCGTAATCAAAATCGCCCATGTTTTCCAGCTTGTCCATCACATCCTTGATCTGGCCCTGATACTTGCTCTGGTAGTCTGCAGGCTTCGTTTTCTCATACTGTTCCAAGTTGTACCGTGCCGTGTTCAGGCGGTCATTGTTTCCAAACAGTCCCATTTTTTATGCTCCTTCCCCGTTCATCCGTTCTAAAAATTCTTCCGAGCAGTTCTCCCGGTCAATGTTCGTCAGCACATAGCTCAGCTGTTCCGTCAGCTGGTACAGGTAATTCCGCAGCGCACGGGCATCTTCTGCCGGCATCTCACTGCTGAAGGAAGGCAGCGCAATGCCTTCCAGTCCCGCCAAACTTGCCATTTCTACGCTCCTTCCCTCATTTCCTCGGCTGTGCCGTGCTCACGCGCCCACCGGTCGCCGCCGCCAGCGTAAAGGCCACACTGCGCAGCACCATCTGCCCGGTGCCGTAGATCTTCAGCTGCAGCGTATCTGCCCGCCGGGGCACAAAGGGCAGGTTGATGCGCTGGTGGTCCTTCCCTGCTGCGCAGGTGCCCAAAGTTTCAAAGGCTCCGCCGTCATAGCTTGCAGCCACCGTTACCACCGTGTGGGCCAGCGCATCCAGCCGCACCGTCACCCGGCTGATGTACTTGTCGTCCGGTACGCTCAGACCAATGTCTCCGCTCACCGCTTCAAACTGCAGCGCCGTTTCCTGCCCTGCTTCCTCCGTGCCGCTTTCCCGGTCAGGATCTGCGGCCCACAGTACGCTGCCGTCCCACAGGTACAGCTGCTGCCCGGTGGATACCATCTCGGTGCCTGCAGCGCTTTCCTCGTGCCACAGGCCTTTTTCCGTGTCATATACCAAAAGCCGTCCGGCCTGCGGGCCGCCTGCTTTCTGGTGCAGGTACAGGTAATACCGCATGTCCATGCTTCCCGCCATGGCCCAGTCCACCGCAGTCAGCCCGCTGGTGTCCAGCGCAGCGGATACCTTTGTCGGCAGGCTTCCGTCCCATGCCATCACCCCGTCCGGCGAAAGATAATACAGCGTCTCTGCGATCACGCACAGGCTGTTCGCAGCGTTTGCCGCCACGCCCCGGCAGCGCACGCTGCTCATCTGGTAATCGCTGGGCTTTGTGCCGTACAGTTTGTGGATGCAGTTTTCCTTGAAGAATAGCAGGTATCCCAGACAGCTTGCAGCGCCGGTAAATGCGCCGTCACTGCCCACGCTCACGGCATAGCTGTCCGCTGCAATGCCCTGATAGCTGTACCAGTTGGTCGGGTCGCCCAGAGCGCAGGCGTAAATGGTATTTTCCTTCCGGCTGCATCCCCACACCCGGTTTCCCTGTTCCGTCACAAAGTCCAGTTCCGGCACCCGCCGCTCCACCTTCACCGGTGCGGCCGCTGCGTCGTTCTCGGTCACGGTGCCGTCAGCGCTCTTCCATGTCACACTGGTCTCTGTCACAGTCCAGCTTCCGTAATACCGGTCGCTGTCCTCGGCCCGTGTCAGCACTGCCACCATCTCATCGCCGTCCATGGTCTGGACCATCACCTCACCGTTCAGTCCTTTTGCCACTGCATTGCACACCGCATCCGGCATCCCGCTTATGGTCACGGTGTCTCCCTCCCGGATCACTCCGCCGATCCCCGGGCACCGGATCTTCACCGCGCTCAGCAGCACTTCCACCCACTTTTTGTTTTTTGCACTGTAGCGTAGCAGCACCGCATTGCTGTCATAGGCTTCGTTGCTGTCACTTTTCAAAAACAGCTGTCCGTCCTCCGGCTCTTTCGGTTCGGTCTTGCCTGCGCCCGCCGGGGTGTATGTCCGGCCTTCGGCATCGCAGGGGGTCACGGTCACGCTTTTCCCGCCCATCTCCCACTGTGCGCCAAGGCGCGTCAGTTCGCCGGTGCCCGTGTCAAAAGCCACCTTGTCAGGCCAGATCAGCACTTTTGTGCCCATGCCCGCCATGGCCTTGCGGTCATCGGTCAGCACGTTCTCCAGCACCACCGCACCGGTACGTACTTCTTCGTCCGGGGTGTATTCCAGCGTCTTTCCGCGGCAGATCAGCAGCCCATTCAGGTGGTACATTCCGTTCACACCCTGTACCGTCCGCACATTCCTGCGCATTTTCCGCGTCTGCAGCGCCGGGTATCCCCGGCTGGAAAAATTCATTTCCCCGCTGAACTCTGCCTCGCTGCAGCCGTATCCTTCATTCAGCCCGCCAAAGGCCCGCAGCATCTGGCGGCTCGTCTGCAGCACGTTCAGGTTCGTTCCGTCCATCATCCCTCAGTACCTCCACTGCGCACCGGCGGCCGGTGCGTACCGCTTCCGCATCCATACGGCAAATTCCTGCAGGTAATCGCTGTACACCTGCAGCTCATTCATGGCCCGTGCTGTCTCGCCCAGCGCCAGATCCATCTGCGCACACAGCCAGTGCACATACAAAGGGCAAAAGGCTTCCGGTGCCAGCAGCACCGTTTCGTATTCCAGTCCTTCGTTCCAGTTCACGTCCGCACCCACAGCATCAAAGTCCGTCGTCCGGCTGCGCTGCACAATGCTCGTGCGCATCCGGGCATCGCACTGGTGCAGCCAGCTCTGTTTCAGGCTGTCCGTAAACTGGTTGTTCGGCCGCAGTTCATCGGCCTGTTCTATCGCCTGTCCGGCTGTCATCTTATCAAGTCTCCTTTCCGGTCAGCTCCTGCTGCACAGGTCACGGTTCCCTGCGTTCTTCCTGCCGCAGCCAGCAGTCGCCTCTGCTGCAAAAACACCCGGCACAGCCATGTGCCGCTGTACCGGGTGTCTGTTTTCATTTTGCAAAATGCTCTTTTCTTTGCAAGAGCCGTGCTCTTCGGCCTTACACGCGCTGTGCCTGCTGCACAGCAGCGCTTTCCGCCGCCACGATCTTTGCCATTGCCTCGCCGTCCATCTCTTCGCTGTGGCGCAGCACCTCAGCAACCGCCTTCGGCACCTCCACGTCCACACCGCGCTGGATCAGGTAGGTCTCACCGTTCACGCCCACGAACACCGGCGTTTTGTAGCGCTGGTTGTCCTTGAACAGCCGGATCACCTCCGTGTCCTTTTCCGGTGCTGCCTGCACAGCGGCTTCGGTCTCCTGCTTCTTTACTGCCATGTTGGTTCCTCCTTAGTTTGCCAGCGCCTTTGCGCTGTCTGTCTCTTATACACATCTCCGAGCCCACGAGACCGGAGCCTATCTCG
>OWIP01001226.1_pt1 | contig 16428 bp, 19 predicted proteins | sample 1732581 | NCBI WGS metagenome assembly OWIP01 (sample SAMN05065731, study PRJEB22554) | human gut metagenome | biome: ENVO:2100002; feature: ENVO:00000062; material: ENVO:00002003 | host: Homo sapiens | place: USA
TAGGCTCCGGTCTCGTGGGCTCGGAGATGTGTATAAGAGACAGCGTTATAGCCGCGGCGGAAACGCTGCCGTTCATGGCGGAAAGGCGCGTGGTGCTGTGCCGCGCAATGCCAAAGGACGACGACGCGGCCCGCCTTGCCGCATACGTCGAAAGGGTGCCCGAAAGCACGGTTTTATTATTCTATATAAAGGGAAAGGCGGACGGGCGCAGCGCATTCGTGAAGGCTATGGCAAGGCTTGGCCGCAGCATAGATTTTGCCCCGCTGAACGAGATTGAGGCGCGGCGATACGTGCAGAAGCGGGCAAAGGCGATAGACGCGCCGATAACAGAGCAGGAGGCGGCGTTCTTCGTATCGCTTGCGGGAACGGACTGCGCCGCGCTTTATAACGAGCTTGACAAGGCCGCGGCCTACGCCGGAGCGGGCAACGAGATAACGCGGGAAGTTATAGCCAAAATAGTCACAAGGGACCTTGACTACGTTGTTTTTGAGGTACTGGATCAATTCATTGCCAACCGCGCGACGGACGGGCTGCGCACGCTGAACGGGCTGATGGAAAACGGCGAAAAGCCGCTGATGATAGCCGAACGTCTGCGGGACAAGGCAAAGCTTACGCTTCAGGCAAGGCAGCTGATAGATAAGCGCATAGGCAAGGACGAGATAACGCGCCGCCTTGGCGTAAGTTCGGGCTATGCATGGCGCGTGAGCGACAGCGCAAAGCGGCTTTCAACCGCGCAGGTGGCTGCGCTGACGGATGCGGCGGAGGCGCTAAGCCGCGTGACCACAATGCAGCTTACGGGCCAAGCTAAGGCGGAGGATGCGCTGATACGCGCGCTTATGCTGCTTGCGCACAGATAAACACCATGCCCCTTGACAGGGGCTTTTGATTACACTATAATATCGTTACACGATATCGATTAACGATATTGATGCGAAGGAGAATGCACAATGCCCAAGAAGGCAATGGAAAGCCTTACAGAATCGATGTTCTATGTGCTTATGGCGCTGATGCGGCGGCCCATGTGCGGCATAGAAGCGGTGCGCTTCGTAAGCGACAAAACGGCGGGGCGCATAAGCATAGGCCCGGCAACGCTGTATACGGTGCTTGCAAAGTTCGAAAGCGAAGGCTATATAGAAGAAACTGAGGTGGAAGGCCGAAAGCGCACATACCGCATAACCGAAAAGGGACGCGGGGCATATATGGCGGAGCTTAGGCGGCTTGAAGCAATGGCGGAGGACGCAAGGACGGAGGAATTGTTCTATGGAAAGCGGTAAGCGGGGCGCGGTAAGGCTGATACCCTGTGCGGATTACGATATAGAAGGGCTGCAAAGCTATTTTGAGGAAATGGCTGCGAAGGGGCTGCACCTTAAAAAGGACGGCATATTTGCACATTTCGCTTCCTTTGAACGGGGCGAACCGCGGGAGGCGCGCTACCGCATGGACGTGAAGGAAAAGCGAAGCCCCATTATGGACGGCGATAACGGCAGGCCGGCCGATGAGCAGATAGAGCTATGCAATGAGCTTGGCTGGGAATATGTGGATTCGATAGGCGCATTCCATATTTTCCGCACATATGACGCAGCGGCGCCGGAGCTGAATACGGACGCGGCGCTGCAATCGATAGCCGCCAAGCGCGTAGTGCGCAGCCAAATAGACAGCGTTTTGGTATTGTGTTTCTGGCTGCTGATATATCCCGTGCTGAAGCTTGACGGCTTGCTGCTGCCAACCATGTTCACCGTCGGCACGGACGTTATGCTGCTTGCGTTTATAATAGACATATGGTGGATAGCGGGCAGCATAGCGCGGCTTATATATCTCAGCCGCATAAAGAAGCGGCTTGAAGCGGGGGAGAGCATAGTGCGCCGCGTTAAGCGCAGCAGCGTGCGTTATATCGCCCCGTGCATAGCGTTTGCTGTGCTGGCGACGGTAACGGTATGTCTGTTCATTGCGCGCTGGAGCGAGGCGGATAAAGGCCGTATACCGCTTGAAGAATACGCGGGCGAGTTGCCATTTGCCACCATTGCGGACATTGTGCCGGGCAAATACGAGCGGATGGGGTTCCCTGTGACGGACGGCATACAGACGCGAAGCGACATACTTGCGCCGGTGGTGATAGACTTCCGCGAATGTGCGGCCGTAACGGTGAGCGGCGGCAAAGCCTTTTCCGGCGGGCTGCTGATAGATTATTATGAAACCGTGTCGCCCCGGCTTGCCCGCGCCGCGGCGGAGGAACTGCTGCTCAACGCAAAGCTAAAAAGGCATTATACGCCGATAGAGTTAGCCGATGTGGGCGCGGACATGCAGGCTGCATATTATGACGAGGTGCATATGCCCACGGTAATACTGCAAAAAGGCAGCAGAGTAATAAAAGCAACACTGTACCAAACGGGGGAATACACCATAAGCATGGACGAATGGGCAGGCAAACTGCTCGGCTGAGCATCACGGCAGCACAAGTATGCGTATGGTTATCACCGTTGCACCGCTGAGCAGCAGCGCAAGCAGAAAGTTGACCCCGCAGCACAGCAGCAATATCATAATAAGCACGAAAAGCATTGCGCAGCGTATTGATTTACGCTTCACGCATTGCTTTTTTACATATACTGTTGCGGGCCTTCGCTGTAACATATATATCCCTCCTTATATAGTATAATACGCTTTTGCGGCATGGCATGACACACGCCCTGCCGCCTTTTTTTGCCGCACATAAGGCGCGGTTACGGAATAAAGTGATGATATAATGATATGGAGGCCATTATGAACGGCGATAATGCATATATAGTTGAATTTAACGGGGTAAGCCTTAATTATCACGATGCGCAGGGCGAAACACCGGCGATAAGGGGCCTTGACTTCGGGGTGAAGAAGGGCGAGTTCGTGTCTATAGTAGGGCCGAGCGGCTGCGGCAAAACAAGCGTGTTGAGCATAGCCGCGGGCATTGCCGTGCCGAGCGGGGGCAGTGTGCGCATAGAGGGCGGCAGGCCGGGCTATATGCTGCAGCAGGATCATCTGCTGGACTGGCGCACGGTGGAAGGGAACATATTGCTGGGGCTTGAGGTGCAGGGCAATCTAAACGAAGAATCCCGCAGCTATGCGCTGGAGCTGCTTAAAACATACGGACTCGGCGAGTTTGCCGGGAAATACCCTTCTCAGCTTTCCGGCGGCATGCGGCAAAAGGTGGCGCTGATACGCACCCTTGCAACGCGGCCGGAGCTGCTGCTGTTAGACGAGCCGTTTTCCGCGCTCGATTTCCAAACGCGACTCATGCTTTGCGACGAAATGCACGATATATTGAAGCGCGAGGGCAAAACGGTGATACTTGTTACGCACGATATTTCCGAAGCAATATCAATGGGCGACAGGGTGCTTGTTTTCAGCGCGCGGCCAACGAGAGTGAAGGCGGAGCACATAATCGACCTTAGCGGAAAAAGCCCGCTTGAACGGCGCAACGCGGCAAACTTCAAGGATTATTTTAACGCCATATGGGGGGAACTGGACCATGACGAAGCAAAATGACGCGGCCTTTTCGGCGGAACACAGGCAATATATTGCGCGGCTGAACCGCTCCCGCCGGGGCATAAAGCTTGCGCGCTGGCTTATATTGATAGTATTCATTGCGCTGTGGGAGCTTTTTGCCCGCGTGGGGATAATAGATCCGTTTATAGGCAGTTCTCCCGTAAGGGTGGCGGAAACGATAGCGCGGCTGTATGCCGGCGGGGAACTGTTTTTGCACATAGGCGTAACGCTTTATGAAACGGTGCTGGGCTTTGTGCTTGGCACGGCGGCGGGTACGCTGATAGCAATCACGCTTTGGTGGAGCCCGGCGATCAATCGCGTGCTTGACCCATATCTTGTGGTATTGAACGCGCTGCCTAAAATCGCGCTTGGGCCGATACTGATAGTGTGGTTCGGCGCGGGCATAACGAGCATAATAGTAATGGCGCTGCTTATATCCTTTGTGGTAACGATAATGAGCGTGCTGGCGGGTTTTAACGAAATAACGGGCGAAAAGCAGCTGCTTATGAAAACGCTTGGCGCAAGCAAGCTGCAAATATTCACAATGGTGGTGCTGCCCGCGTCTCTGCCGACTATTATGAACGCGCTGAAGATAAGCGTTGGCATGAGCTGGGTTGGCGTTATAGTCGGGGAATACCTTGTGTCAAAGGCCGGCCTTGGCTATCTTATAGTTTACGGCGGGCAGGTATTCAAGCTGGATCTTGTTATGGCGAGCATAGTGGTGCTGTGCCTGCTTGCGGCGCTTATGTATTACGGCGTGGCATATATGGAGAAAAAGCTTGTAAAGTGGCGTATGCACGGCGGCTGAGGGATGCTATAATATAACATGATATAAGCATACGGAGGCACGCATGACGAACAAAGAAATGCTCTGTACGGCGCTGAAGCAATCCGCGCTTGAACTAAACTGCACCGTTGACGATCTGACCGGCGGAAAGAGCAAAGCGGTTATATCAAGTACTGCGGAGGGCGCAAGGAAATATCTTTCGCTGCCGTTTTATTGCCAGCTTGTAAGCTATGGCAGCGGCATAGTTGCATCCGTAAACGAGGAGATATATGCCGATGCGAAGGCATATATTGAGAAATACGCGCCGGAGCATTGCTTTGAAACGCCGAACATGCTCGTTTTGCAGTCCGCGCTTGAGCGGCGCGGCATGAGCGCATGCTTCATGGCGGAATACTGGCTTTGCGATACGGGGGCAATAAGGCCGCTGGACTGCGGCTATGAACTGCGGCTGCTCACGGCGGAGGATTTTGCGCCGCTGTATACGCCGCAATGGAGCAACGCATTGTGCGAAAAGCGAAAGGAGCTTGATGTGCTGGGTATAGGCGCATATGACGGGGAAAAGCTTGTAGGCCTTGCCGGGTGCAGCGCGGACTGCGAAAGCATGTGGCAGATAGGTGTTGACGTTCTGCCGGAATACAGGCGGCGCGGGATAGCCTCGGCTGTGACAAGCCGCCTTGCGGCGGAGATAATGGCGCGTGGGAAGGTGCCGTTCTATTGCTGCGCATGGAGCAACGTGGCGTCTGCCCGCAACGCCATACGCGCAGGCTTCCGCCCGGCATGGGTGGAGCTGACCGCCAAAAGCGCCGAATGTACCGCGGATATGAATAAATAATAAACATATATGTATATACCGAAAAATTAGCGGCAATACTCCCTTCCATAAATAAACCCAAAGCGGTTATCAGGAGGGGAGTATATGTTTTTTTCGGCGGGTGCATTGTTCGGCCGCGCGGCGGCGATAGATCTTGGCACGGTGAATACGGTTGTGGCGATAGAGGGGCGCGGAATAGTGCTCAACGAACCCACGGCGGCCGCGGTATATACCGAAGCGCAACGCGAGCGCGGCATAATTTCAAGCGGGGCGGATGCGGAACGGCTTTACGGCCGCACGCCGGGCGGGGTGAACATAATATACCCCATGAAGGACGGCGTTATTGCGGACATATCGGCCGTGGGCGATATGCTGGGCGACTTTTTCATAAAGGCATTCGGGCGCAGGCGCGGCGCGGCGGGGGCAAGGCTGACGATATGCCTGCCGCTGTGCGCAACGGAGCTTGAGCAGCGCGCGCTTACGGACGCGGTAAAGACCTGCGGCGCGCGGGAGGCCACGATAATACCCGAACCACTTGCGGCGGCTGCAGGCGCGGGCATGGACGTATTTGCGCCGGTTGGGAGCATGGTTGTGGACATAGGCGGCGGCACGACGGACACGGCCGTTATAAGCTACGGCGGCATTGCCGCAAACGACAGCATAAAGACCGGCGGGCGGCATATAGACGGCGCCATTGCGGACTACATTGCCGCGCAATACGGCGTGAGAATAGGCGAAAAAACGGCGGAGGAGATAAAGCTTTCGCTTGGCGCGGCGCTGATAGGCGGCATGGAGCGCAGGCAGTTCAAGGGGCGCAGCCTGAAAACGGGGCTGCCGGAATGCGTTGCGCTGACCGGCGGAGAGGTGAGCCACGCAATCGCGCCCACGGTAAGAAAAATAGTTGATTCCGTAAGGCGAACGCTTAGCGAAACACCGCCGGAGCTTGCGGCGGATCTTATAGACACGGGCATAGTGCTTACAGGCGGCGGGGCGAAGCTTAAGGGGCTTGATAAGCTGATAAGCCACGAAACGGGGCTGAAGGTGAGCATAGCGGAGGACCCTATGTACTGCGTTGCGCTGGGCGCGCTGAAGCTTGGCAGCGGGGAAGATATGGACGCACCAAGGTACGCATAAGGCGTAATATAGTTTAACTTAGTGTGACGTTTTGCGTATTCTTATTGCGCGAGCGGCGGCAAAATATTATAATAAACGGGTTAAATGAGGCAATTTAGCGGATTTATTATAGAAAGGATGCCGTAATGCGCGGATTGTTCAAAAATAAGCCTTTGATAATAATGCTTGTGGCGGTGCTGCTGCTGGGCGTGCTGGCGTTCATAACCAGCGCGGACAGATCCGTATCGTGGGTGGAAAGCACGCTCGGCTCCGTTTTCCAGCCCGTGCAGACTTTTGCGGCAAAGGCTTCAAACAGCATAATAGGCTTTTTCCAGCGCATATTCAAAACCAGCGATGCGGATAAGGAGCTGGAGCAGCTTCAGGTGCGCATGGCGCAGCTTGAGCAGGCGGCGGACGAAAACGCAACGCTAAAGGCGGAAAACGAACGGATGAAAAAGCTGCTCAACTACGTTGAAACCCTTGAAAATTACGATTATGTCACCGCCGTTGTAACGGGCAACAGCCAGGGCGTGTGGTTTGAAACGTTCACAATAAACGCCGGGCGCAACAAGGGCATAAAGAAGGACATGAGCGTTGTGTGCGCAGACGGGCTTGTAGGCAGAATAATCGAAGTGGGCGCGAACTGGAGCAAGGTTACCGCCATAATAGACGCTTCAAGCGAAGTGAGCGTTATGGTGGAGCGCACGAGGGACATAGGCGTTGTGCGCGGCGCGTTCAGCACGGCGGATGATAACCAGCTGGAGCTTTACTATCTGCCGTCGGGCTTTGACCTTGTGCCCGGGGACAGGATAGTTACAAGCGGCATGAGCAGTATATTCCCTAAGTCCATAGTGGTGGGCACTGTGTCCGAAGTTACGCGCCGTTCCGCGGAAGGCACGCAGTCAAATGCAATAATCGAGCCTGCGGTAGACTTTGGGCACCTTGAAGAGGTGCTGGTGCTGATAGAAAAAACGGGAGAGGAGTAGGCCCATGCGAAGGTTATACATCGTTATAGCTGCCGCAGCAGGGCTTTATCTTGATTCCGTGTTATTTGCCCGCGTGAATATAAGCGGCATCAGGCCGGACGCCATAATGGCGCTCACAGCGTCATTGGGCGTGCTTTTAGGCATGAAGAAGGGCGCGCTGTTCGGGCTGATAATGGGCCTTATTGCGGACGTATTGTATTCGCCCATGGTTGGGCTGAGCGCAATGGGCTATATGTTCGCCGGTCTTTTGGGCGGCGCGTTTTATCAAAAATACTATGCGGATAATATAATAATCCCCGCGCTTGTTGCGGCGGTGGGGGCAATATTCAAGGAATGCGTAATGGCCGCGGCCTGTGCCGCAGGCGGGGCTAAATTCGGCTTTTTTACCGTACTCGGAACATATATCCTGCCATGTGCGCTGCTGAGCGCCGCGGTGTGCATGCTTACCCATGCGCTTATGCGCCGCGCGCTTGCGGGGCAGCTTAAGGTGGAACATACATATGAACGGGATAGCCATGCCCAGGGAGGCGTAAAATGAAAAAGCCCATATCCCGAATAATAATAGTTTGCCTGCTTATGCTTTGCATGATGGGCGCGCTTATATATCGCCTTGGCACGCTGACAATAAAGGAAGGCGAAAAGTGGGCGCAGACGGCGGACAGCCGCTCCACCCAAACGATAGCCATAAAGGGCGAGCGCGGCAGAATAATGGACAGGAACGGCGTTGTGCTTGCGTATAGCGAAACGTGCTATAACGTTGAATTCCTGCGCAATGCTGACAACCGCACAAGCTACGATTCCGCCGTATATACCGAATCGCTCATAAAGGCGATAGAGATAATTGAACGAAGCGGCGGCCAAACAATAGACACATCATACATAGTGATGGACGAAAACGGGGAAATAGCCTACGACTGGCGCATAAGCGGCGTTGAAAGCAGCGAAGCAATAGAGCGCGTAAGGCGCATAAGGTACAAAAACTTCTGCGAAGCCATGTATATATCCATAAAGGACCCGGCATATAAGGAATATCCGAAGGATCCGACCAAATGGGACATGGATCTTTGGCCGACGGCGGAATATGCGTATAAATACCTTAGAAAAACGTGGTACATACCCGAAGAGTATACCTTTGAACAGGCCAAGAAGATAATATCAATACGGCAGGAAGTGAACCTTAATAACTACCGCGCGTATGAGCCCATAACCATCGCCTATAACGTTGGGCAGGAGGTTGTGAGCGAAATAGTTGAACGCTCAGGCGAGCTTGTGGGCGTGCAGATAGCGCAAAGCACCACGCGCGTATATCCCCGCGGAGAGACGGCGGCGCACATAGTTGGCTATCTTTCAAGGAATGCGGACACGGTAAGCGCGGCAAAGCTTATCGCCATGGGCTATACCCGCGCGCAGCTTGAACCGTATTATCTTAAAAACGGCGACGGCACATATTCAATGGGCGACGACGGCGATTATCAGATAAAAATGACGGATATGGGATATGCATACAGCGATTACATAGGCGTATCCGGACTTGAATACACAATGGAGGCATATCTTACCGGCGCCACGAATGAGCATCAGGGCAAGCGGGAGGTTGAGATAAACAAAAACCTGAGCATAACGCGCGAGCTATCCTATGCTGAGGCCACAAACGGCAACGACGTTATGTCAACAATAGATATAGAGCTGCAAACCGTGTGCGAAAACGCGCTGGGTTCCCTTATTACCAAAATGAGGGAACAGGAGCAGCAAATGATAGAGGAGGACGCGGCAAAGCCCGAAAAGGACCAGAAATATCAGGGCAAGGACATAACGCTTGCCTCCACGGGCGCAATAGTAGTAATGGATCCACGAAACGGCGAGGTGCTTGCAGGCGCAAGCTATCCTTCATATGATCCGAACTGGTTCATGCAGGGCCTTACAAAGGAACAGAGCGAATACCTTTTCGGCGAAGCTGCGACGGACACTACCCCGCTGCGTAATAAGGCCGTTTCCGCGCGCTATGCGCCCGGCTCTATATTTAAGCCGTTGACCGGCGTTGCGGGCGTTAGCGAGGGCGTGGTGGGCATTGACGAAATAGTCAACGACCATGGCGACAGCGGCTATTATTACTTCTATTCCGTTGATGAAAACGGCAAGACCGTTGTGCAGAAGCAGGGCGCGCCGCGCTGCTGGAGCTACCGCAACCATACCGCCCACGCGAACATAAACCTGACGCAGGCGCTCACGTTTTCGTGCAACTATTATTTCTGCGAAATCGCGAACCGCATGGGTATAGACACGCTGAACAAATGGATGGGCAAGTTCGGGCTGGATACCAAGACAAACATTGAACTCACCGGTGAGACTGCGGGCGTAGGCGGCGGGCAGAAGGTGCTTTTTGACAACGAGCTGACCGACAGCAACGGCGAGCTGAACATAACCGGACAGAAAACCAGCCTGCCCATACTTATATATAACCGCATACGCGAACGCCTGCGCGAGTATGTTACCCGCCGCAGCATGGAAATAGACGAACAGGCTATAAGAAAATGCGCGCTAAAGCTGATGATGCTGCAGGACGGCAAAGGCCTTGACGGTAAGGGCCCGGATATACGAAAAATACTGAGCGACGAACTGGGCATCCCCGAAGGATACAGCATAACGCAAAGCTGGACAAGCGAAATAGTTACGCTGCTTAACGAAATACAATGGAAGCCGACCCAGACCATACGCGCGGGCTTCGGCCAGGGTACAACGCTGGTTACGCCGATGGCAATAGCGCGCTACGTAAGCGCAATTGCCAACGAAGGCACGGTATATGATGCAAACATTGTTGAGCGTATAGTTGACCAAAACGGCAACCTGATAGAGGATAAGAACGCGGCCGTGTACGAAACCATTGGCGAGGATACAGCCGAATGGGACGCGCTTTGGGCGGCGGTAAAGCAGGGCATGGCGGGCGTTGTGTCGGCAGAGGATCACGGTACCGCGGGCGGCAAATTCTCGCAGGAGTTTACGGAAAAATACCTTGACAGGATAGCCGGTAAAACCGGTTCCGCACAGGTTGGTACAACCTCAATAGATATAGAGAACACAAGCTGGTTCGTTTCCTATACCCCGCGCGAAGGCGAGGCGGAGCTGGTAATAGTTATATGCGTGCCTTCCGGATACGCGGGCGTATGGAGCGTAAGCGCGGCGGAGGAGATATATACCTATTATTTCAATAAGCAGGATTCCGCCGCACCGGAAACATTGGTGGATATAGGCGGCATTGCCCCGTAATAAATAGTGGTGTATAATTAACGGCGAAATAATTTTTTGCATAAAAGGAGGATTATTCAAATGAACATGCCAAGCAGGGTAGCGTTCAATCTTTTCGGGAAGGATATATACTGGTACGGCGTAATAATGGCCGCGGCAATGATAATTGCCGTTGGCCTTGCATATAGCGAGGAAAGGCGCAAAAAGCTGAAAAAGGACACGGTTATGGACCTGTGCCTTTGCATAATACCCGCGGGCATAGTGGGCGCGCGGCTTTATTATGTTTTGTTTGAGCTTGAAAGCTATCTTAAAGACCCGATAACCATACTGTATATTTGGCGCGGCGGTCTTGCCATATACGGCGCGGTGATAGGCGGCCTGCTTGCGGCGTTCATATTCGCCAAGGTCAGGAAAATACGCTTCCTCACCCTTGCGGACGTAATTGCGCCGGGCCTTGTGTTGGCACAGGCGATAGGCCGCTGGGGCAACTTTTTCAATCAGGAAGCCTACGGCCTGCCTGTAACGCCGGAAATGCTTGCAGCGCACCCGATACTTGGTTATTTCCCAATAAGCGTTGCAATTGAAGGCACGCATTACTTTGACAAGGCCGTATGCACCGCCTGTGCGACAGCCGCGAACGGCGCGCATCTGCACTTAGCCACGTTCTTCTATGAATCGGCATGGTGCCTTATTGTATTCGTAGTGCTTTGGCTCACGCGCAAGCGCGTTAAGCACGACGGAGACACGTTCTTCCTTTATGTGCTGCTGTATTCGCTGGAGCGCACATTTGTGGAAGGCCTGCGCGGGGACAGCCTGTGGATAATCAAGCCCTCCGCCGCCGGAATGACGGACGGTGTAAGGGTATCGCAGGCGCTCAGCTTCCTGCTGTTCGTGGGCGTGCTCGCGTTCTTCATAATCCGTGCTGTACGGGAAAAGAAGGAAGGGCGGCTGATGTGGCCAAAGCCCATTGCCGTATGCGAATGCGCGAACGAGGCCGGAGCAAAGTGCGAATGCGAATGCGAGTGCTGCAAAGCCGAAGATAACGCCGCAGAGGAAAGCACCGAAGCGGACGCGGAAGATAAAGAGGAAACCACCCAAACCAACGACGATAATACCGAAAACGAAGAAGGCGAAGGTAAGGAATAAATGAACGACATAAGCTCGGAACGCAATTTGACCATGATGACGGACCTGTACCAGCTTACAATGATGTATGGCTATTACAGATGCGGCATGGATAAGAACGAAGCGGTATTCGATTTGTTCTTCCGCCAGCGGGACAACAGCGCCTATGCCATAATGGCCGGCACCGAATCCGTTATAGACTACATAAACAAATTGCATTTTGCGCCGGAGGACATAGAATATCTCCGCTCACTCAATTTGTTTGACGAAGGCTTCTTGAAAATATTGGCCGATATGCGTTTCACGGGCGAAATATACGGCATGCCGGAAGGCACCGTTGTGTTCCCTTACGAGCCGCTTATCCGCGTTAAGGCGCCCATTATGCAGGCGCAGCTTGTGGAAACAACGCTGCTCAATTTGGTCAATCACCAAACGCTTATCGCCACCAAGGCTGCCCGCGTTGCGTATGCCGCAAATGGGGACGGTGTGATGGAATTCGGTCTTAGGCGGGCGCAGGGACCGGACGCGGGCATATACGGCGCGCGTGCGGCAATGATAGGCGGCTGCACAGGCACAAGCAACGTGCTTACCGGGCAGATGTGCGGCGTGCCGGTATCGGGCACGCATGCGCACAGCTGGGTAATGAGCTTTCCTACCGAGCTTGACGCGTTCCGCGCATATGCGGATATTTTTCCGGATAGCTGCATGCTGCTTGTGGACACATATGATACGCTCCGCAGCGGCGTGCCGAACGCCATAAAGGTGTTCAACGAACTGAAGGCAAAGGGGCATAAGCCAGTAGGCATCCGCATGGACTCCGGCGACCTTGCCTATCTTTCAAAGCGCGCGCGCAAAATGCTTGACGATGCGGGCTTTGCGGAGGCGAAGATATGCGCAAGCGGAGATCTTGACGAAACCGTTATACGCGACCTTAAAGCACAGGGCGCAAGAATAGACCTTTGGGGCGTTGGAACAAAGCTTATAACCTCAATGGACTTCCCTGCATTGGGCGGGGTATACAAAATGGCCGCCGAAATAGTGGACGGCAAGCTTGTACCCAAGATAAAGCTGAGCGAAAACGTTATAAAGATGACCAACCCCGGCTACAAAAAGGTTTACAGGTTTTACAGCAACACCTCCGGCATGGCGCTGGCGGATCTTATCGCACTTGAAGGGGAGGAATTGGACTTTACCAAGCCCATCACGATTTATCATCCGGAGCAGAGGTATAAATCCAAAACGCTGTATGATTACAACGTGCGGGAGCTGCTCGTGCCGCTGTTTGTGGACGGCAAGCAGGTTTATGACTGCCCGAGCATGGCGGATATACAGCACTATGCCAAGGCGGAGCTTTCCACATTCTGGGAGGAGAGCAAGCGCCTTATGAACCCGCATGTGTACAAGGTCGACCTGAGCGACGAATTGTATACGCTTAAACAAAAACTGATAGAGGAGCTGCGCAATGCGCGAAAGGGTGAATAAAGGGCTTATACTGCTGCTTGCGGCGGGGCTTATGGCGGCCGCGCTTTGCGGCTGCGTGCGCTTTGAAGGCACGGTTGATCCAAGCGTTACCATGCCGCAGGAGACCACTGGGGTGGAAGCCGAGCCTTCCCCGACGCCCGAGCCTACGGCGGAACCAACGGCCGAGCCCACGCCGGAAGAGGTGCAGCAGATAGACGTATATGACGAACTTGGCGCGTTCATAACCGGAAGCGACCATTACAGGCGCTATATCTCATTTGAAAACATACAGGTATATGAGCAGGAGGAGGACACGTTTGTTGATATGCAGGCGGTGAACGCCTATCCAAAGGCCATACTCTGCGCGCTGCATATGCGCTTTACAGACGAAACGGGAGAAATCGTTGCCGAGTGCCGGCTGCAAGCACAGGACGGGCAATATCTGCTTTCGCTTGAGCCGGGCAGCAACACGCTTTATGCCCAGGTGCCTACGGATATGCGCATAACCGGGCTTGATTTCACGATAGAGTACGATGAAAGCGTGGAGGTTTTGCCGGATATTACAGAATAAACCGATGAAAAAACAGCGGACGGTGCAATAAATGCATCGTCTTTTTTATGACATATGGATATAGGTATTGATTATGGATACGCGGTTTGATATAATGCACAGTCGTAGGCGACAAAACAAAACTCTGCCTACGCAGGAGGAATAATGTTTAACCTGAAACAGCACAATACAACCGTGCGCACGGAGCTTATCGCCGGCATTACCACGTTCATGGCGATGGCGTACATACTCATGGTCAATGCGGACATGTTCTCCGCACTTGGCGACGGATATTATAACGCCGTATATATTGCAACGGCCATATCCGCCGTGTTCGGCACGCTTTTGATAGGCCTGCTTGCCAATCTGCCGCTTGCGCAGGCTTCCGGCATGGGCCTTAATGCATTTTTTGTGTTTTCTGTATGCATCGGCATGAACTTCACCTATGCAAATGCGCTCGTCATGGTTCTTGTGGACGGCATAGTGTTCCTTATACTTACCGTTACCGGCCTGCGCCGCGTTATATTCGACGCCATACCAAAGGCCGTAAAGGCTGCCATAGCGCCGGGCATCGGCCTGTTCATCGCCTTCCTCGGCCTGCAGAACAGCGGCATTGTTGTGAACAGCGACTCCACGCTTGTTGACCTTCATTCCTTCAACCTTATGTTTGGCCACACCACCTGGGCGGAGATAATGCCCCTGCTTGTGACCATATTTGCAATAATAGCAATAGCTGCCATGGCCAAGAAAAAGGTCAAGGGCGCTGTGTTCTGGGGTATAATCGGCGGCGCCGTAGCTTACTATGCGCTGGGCCTCATAACCATAGAGAATTTCTATGCGGAGCATGTGCAGGGAAGCCTTTCGCTCAATATAATCCAGCCCTTCCGCGATTTCTTCAGCCTTTCCTTCGGCAAGGTATTTACGGAAGGCTTTGACTTCTCCGCATTCATAGCGGCGAATGGCGCTGGCAGCTTTGTTGCAACGTTTATTGCTACCATGCTTGCCTTCTGCATGGTTGATATGTTCGATACTCTCGGCACCCTTTACGGCGCGTGCTCCGTGGGCAACCTGCTTGATAAGGAAGGCAACGTGCCCAATATGGACAAGGCCATGCTTGCCGATGCCGCGGCTACCTGCTTCGGCGCGGTCTGCGGCACGTCCACCGTTACCACCTTCGTTGAATCCTCCGCCGGCATAGCGGAAGGCGGCCGCACCGGCCTTTCCTCCATGTTCACCGCGGCAATGTTCTTTATTGCCATGTTCCTTGCGCCCATAGCGTCCCTCGTGCCCAGCTGCGCTACCGCAGCATCCCTTGTGTACGTCGGTATACTGATGATTGGCGGCGTTAAGGAAATAGAGTGGAGCGACCCCACCGCAGCCCTGCCCGCGTTCATGACAATGGCCTGCATGCCCTTCACCTACAATATTTCCTACGGCATAGCGTTCGGCCTTATCACCTATATCTTCGTGAAGATATTCACCGGCAAGATAAAGGAAATAAACATAGGCACCTGGATAATAGGCGTGCTGTTCGCGGCCATGTTCTTCGTGGCAAGATAAAAAAGATAGTTAAAGTGTTGTCGTTTAAGGGGCATCCGGAATCGGGTGCCTTTTGCTTTGTGCGTTAGCTGATGCAAATAATATGTTGACAAACTTATATGACAATAATATAATACGTAATGACAATTAAAGTTGTCATAAAGACAAACGTCGTTGTCAATGGAGGTGCTGCGTGGTATTACGAAACCGATTGAAGGAAAGGCGGGCCGCATTGAACGTTAATCAGCAGGAAATGGGCCGGTTGTGCGGCGTATCAAGGCAAACTATAAGCCTGATAGAGCGGGGCGATTATTCGCCGTCTGTCACGCTTGCGCTGACAATTGCCAAGGTGTGCGGCGTTACGGTGGAGGAAATTTTCTATTTACAGAAGGATGCGGGAAATGAACAATGACGATATAAAAAGCGCAAGCCGCAAAGCAATGCATAAGTTTGTGCTGCTTACGCTTATAAGCACGGCAGCCGGCGGCGCGGTTGGGTATATTCCGGCGGGTTTGGCGCGTTTAGGCGGCCGGTGCCGTTTATAGTGGCTGTTGCGGCTTTCATTGCCGTTATGGTTGAAACCATAATAATTCAGCAGCGGTGCGTAGACGCCGTAAAGCGTATGAACCCCGAAAAGACCGCTTACGTCTATGATGTGTAATTCCAACGGAAATGGATGGACAGCTGCGACGAGGCGGAAAAGCTGATGATAGGCAAGTGCGCGTATAAGGCTTATGCTGCGGCCAATACGGCCTGCGCTGTGCTGGCAATAATATTTGCCGTGTGCGCGCTTATATTCAACACAGGGTTCCTGCCGCCTTTTGCTGTGTGCGTGATCTGGTTTGTACTCCAGTTCATATATTACAGGGAAACGATAAGATATTCCAAGGCCGGAAACAGGATATCCTGATTTGAAGGAGGCTAAATGCAAAACTCTATTTGGATAGCGGTGTTCCTGCTGATCATACTTCCGATGCTGGAACGGCGCAAAAGAAGAAACGCGATAATTAAGCACGTTTTATACAACAAAAAGCGAAATAAGGAGAACAACAAAATGAAGGAACTTGCGAAGCAATTTATAGGCAAAGAGTGCATAGTTTATACCGTTACAGGGTCGGACGGGATAGTGAAGGGTACTATAAAGGACGTTGCGGACGACGGCATAATAATTGAGCGTGGGGACGGCATAGAGGCCGTGAACCTTGAATACGTTACCCGCATACGCGAATGGCCCCGCAATGCAAACGGCAAAAAGAAGGCTATATTTGACTAAGGAGGGAGGGACGCTCGGCCGTTC
>OWIP01001243.1_pt1 | contig 16296 bp, 14 predicted proteins | sample 1732581 | NCBI WGS metagenome assembly OWIP01 (sample SAMN05065731, study PRJEB22554) | human gut metagenome | biome: ENVO:2100002; feature: ENVO:00000062; material: ENVO:00002003 | host: Homo sapiens | place: USA
CCCGGATGCAGCCGCCCAGTGACAAGGGCCGCCGCCTGAAGATCTTCTACCTGACGCAGGCATCCACCCGCCCGCCGACGTTCGTGGCTTTTGTGAACTCGAAACAGCTGTTCCACTTCAGCTATCAGCGGTATATCATCAACCAGATCCGCGAGAACTTTGGTCTGGAGCACACCCCCATCCGCCTTGTCGTGCGTGAGCGCGGCTCCGGCGAAGTGGGCGCGAAGGACGTATAAGGAAGGGAGACTGGTTCTATGACCGCATTTCTCATTGTGCTGGCGGTCGCTGCCGAAGCCTATCTGCTGGGCAGCGTGGACACCGGCATCCTCGTCAGCAAGTATCTGTACCATGACGACGTCCGCACCCACGGCTCGGGCGCTGCCGGTATGACCAACATGCTGCGCACCTTCGGCAAGAAGGCCGCTGCCCTCACGGCGGTGGGCGATGTGCTCAAGGGCGTCGTGGCCGTCTGCCTTGGCCGGTGGCTGTTCGGCCATCTGCCCGCCGATGCTGCCGTCTCGCCCTATCTGGGCGTCTACCTCGCCGCCATCCTCGCCGTGGTGGGCCACTCCAAGCCCATCTACTTCGGCTTCAAGGGCGGCAAGGGTGTGCTGGTGGCTGCCGGTGCCATTCTGGCAGTTCAGCCGGTGCTGCTGCCGGTGCTGGCACTCATCTTCCTCGTCTGCTTGGTCCCCACCGGCATGGTGTCGCTGGGCAGCATCACCATGGCCGCGGCCTACCCGGTCCTGACGCTGGTGTACAGCCTCATGCGCGGCCTGCCGACTCAGGACGTGGTGGTCTGCACCGTCGGCGCTGCCATCATGGGCGGCATGGTCATCTGGATGCACCGTTCCAACATCCAGCGCATCCGGGACGGCAAGGAGTACCGTTTCGGCCAGAAGCACAAGAGCAACTAAGCATAAAAAATGCCCCGCAGGCAGCTCTCGACGAGCGTCCTGCGGGGCATTTTACTTGTTAGGCTCATTTCGGGTCTGCTTCCAGCAGCGTGTCGGTGTTGTCCTCGTACTTGGGGTCTTCGATGGCGACTTCAAGCTCCGTGTGGGTATCGTCATGATGCAGGTGCTTGCGCAGCCGGGCGGCGAATTCCTCTGACGGGATGCCGCTCTGGCTGGGGGAAAGGTCGGGTGCGGGGTGGCCGTCGGGCAGATGAGCGCCGAAGGCCGGCACGAAGAAGAACCTCCGCACGATGAAGATGAGGGCGATGGCGCTCACGCTCAGCAGGTTCTCCATGGCGGATTCGTGCCCCACCACCATGTGGCGGGCGATGGCGTAGAGCAGCACTTCGAGGCTGGAACCGGGGCTGTGCTTGGCCAGCATCTTGATGAACTCGATGCCGATGACGATGTCCAGCGCCCGCTGTAAGAAGATGCTCACCTCGACGTCGTTGCCGTCGAACAGCAGGCCGGGCATCCACTGCAGCAGCGGCACCATCGACAGCAGCAGGCCGATGAGGACGAGGCCGGACAACAGGATCTCGAGCAGGGTGGCTGCGCTGATGATCTTGTTGCGCAATTCGGCGCGGCTGTGGCTTTCAACACGGGAATTGGACATGGGCAGGGACCTCTCTTTCAAATTTGACCGGAAATCTTTTACAACAGTTCGATTCTATTGTAACAAAAGCGAAAAACGAAGTCAATTTCTCCGGCTAAGAAAGCTGGTCAGCATGAAAAACTGGAATCGAAGACAGACAAAAGGGGCCGTCCGCACCCGGAATGGAGTGCAGACGGCCCCTCTTTGTGCTGAAAAGGCGGCTTAGGCCTCAGCGATGGCTTCGATCTCACAGAGCACGCCCTTGGGCAGGTCTTTCACGGCCACGCAGCTGCGGGCGGGCTTGGAGGTGAAATACTTGGCGTACACCTCGTTGAAAGCGGCAAAGTCGGCGATGTCGGCCAGGAAGCAGGTAGTCTTGACCACCTTGTCAAAGCCCACGCCGGCAGCTTCGAGGATAGCGCCCACATTGCGGCAGCTCTGGTCAGCCTGTGCGGCGATGCCCTCGGCGACTGCGCCGGTGGCGGGGTCTACCGGGATCTGGCCGGAGGTGAAGACGAGACCGCCCACGGTGTAGCCCTGAGAGTAGGGGCCGATGGCGCCGGGAGCTTTTTCGGTGCTGATGATGTTCATATCGATTACCTCACATATCATAAATAGGGAAGTCTCCCGCCAATAGGGGAGCCGATGAAAAAAGTCTACCACCAACTGTCCCCGCCGTCAACGGGCAGCAGGGAACGGTCCCGGAATTTCCGGGAAAAGGGAATGTAAAATTATTTGGAAAAATCTGTGCAAATCATCTTGACAAGAAATAAACTTTTATGATAAAAATAGAGCATGAAAGTAACATTTTTGCAGAAAAACGCAGGCGCAGCGCAGGCAGGAAAGCCAGCTTTGCGCAGGCGCGTTTCTTTTTTGCAGAAAAAGCGAATTTCTGAACCCTCGGAAGGGGCAGAAAGGATAAGATATGTCGATTTTGGTAGATGATTCAAATAAAACAGCCTGCCGTGCAGCGGAGGCTGGACTGCAGCAGAAAAATTGTGCTGCGCTGGTGCGTCCGGCGGGTACGGGCAAAGGCTGCATCGTGTGGGAGCTGCTGGACGCCCACCCCGAGATGCGCGTGCTCTGGGTGGTGTCCTGCGCTGCCCGTCTGGAACTGCGCCGCGCCCTGACAAAGCGGCTGGGCCGGACGCTGGGCGGCCGGGTGCGGCTGATGAGCTGCGAGCAGCTGTCCGTGCAGAATGCGCTGGGCTGGGTGGCGCTGGCTGAGTTCCGGCCCGGCCTGCTGGTGCTGGACGGCTGGAGGGAGATGAGCGCAAAGGACTGGACCGACTGCGTCCAGCCTCTGTTCCGCCTCTGCCCGGGGGCAAAGCTGCTGGCTCTGGGGGAGCCGGACGCCCCGGGCGACAGCTGCCGCGCTGCCGAGGAGATGCTGGCCGACGCCATCGTGGAGCCGCTGGCGCTGGGCGGGGCGATGACCGAGGGCCTGCTGCCCATGCCGGCCTCCTATACGGCCCTGCTCTGGCCGCTGGAAGATGCGATGGCCCGCCTCCGTGCTGAGGTGAAGAACCTCCATCTGCCGGGCTGCCCTGACCCAAACGCCGAGAAATATCAGGCTCTGAGCCTCGCCGTAGAGAAGCTTCCGCCGGTGGAACAGCTGCTGGCGCAGTGGCTCCCGGATGCTGCCGGGCGCTGCCTCGTCCTCTGCGAGGATGATGCAGCGGCGGCGCAGACCGCAGAGCAGGCCGAGAAGCTGTTTGGTGCAGGAACACATATTTATAAGGATGCAGAAGGCTTTGCGGCCGATGAAGCGGCCACCCTCCGGCTGCTGGTCTGTGCCAACGGCCCGGCGGTGCAGGCTCCTCTGGCCGGGATCTCGGGCGTGGTGCTGGTGCGCCGCAGCGCTGAACCGACCGCATACCGGCAGATGCTGGCCCGCGCCCTTGCAGCCTGCGGCAGTGTGCCGGTGGCAGAGCTGAGCGCGGCCTTTGAGGCGCTGACCTGTGTGCAGCAGCTGCGGAAGGAGTGCAGCGCGGCGGGGACAGAAGCCTTCCCGCTGGAAGAGCCCCTTTCTGCCTGCCGCCGGGCTTACCGGCAGCTCCGCCGCGCGCTGGACTCCGACTGGGAGCGCTATTATGCCGCCGCAAAGCAGATGACGGCAGAGGGAAAGACGCTGGACGTGCCTCGCTCCTACCGCTTTGGGGGCGTGGCCGTGGGCCGCTGGCTGGAAAACCAGCGCCTTGTCCGGGCCGGAAAGAAAAAGGGACGCCTCACCGCCGCGCAGGCCGCCCGGCTGGACAAAATCGGCATGAACTGGCAAAAGCGGCTCGAGCTGGCGTGGGAGAACGGCTGTGCTTCGGCCCGGCGGTACCGCGACAGCCACAGCGACCTGCTGGTGCCGGTCCATTATAAGGATAAGGACGGCTTTGCGCTGGGCGAGTGGATCGTCTATAACCGCCAGCGCTATCTGGGCGGGAACCTGCCGTCAGACCGCGTCGAGCGCCTCGAGGCACTGGGCATGGTGTGGGACACCGGCAGCATCCTCTGGGAGAAGAGCTATGCCGCCGCCGTCCAGTATTATCTGGAAAATCACACGCTGGAAATTCCCGTCAAGTATGTCACGCCGGACGGCATGGCGCTGGGCGTCTGGCTGGGCAGTCAGCGTGCTGCTTATAAAGAGGGGATGCTGACCGACGCCCAAATCGAAAAGCTGGAAGCGCTGGGAGTGGACTGGACGAACCGGAACGACCGCAAGTGGCAGACCGCCTACGAGGCCGCTGTGAAGTACCACGCCGCCCACGGGAACCTCGACGTCCCCACCGAGTACACCGACGAAGACGGCATCCTGCTGGGCAAGTGGGTGTCCCGCCAGCGGTACGCATGGCAGAACCCCGAGCGCAGCAGCGCCCGGGTGACGCTGGAGCGGAAAGCTCTGCTGGACGAGCTGGGCATGAACTGGGAAAAGACCGACTCGTGGCAGCACCGCTACGAGCTGGCCGTGGAATACAAAAAGGAGCACGGCAGTCTGGCCGTTCCGGCCCAGTACCGGACGGAGGACGGCATCTGGCTGGGCAGCTGGCTGTCCCGTCAGAAGCAGATGCTGCGGGAGGGAAAAAAGCTCTCCGCCGCGCGCCGCGCGGCCCTGAAAGAGCTGTTCAAGGGCGAAAAAGGCCGACGCCTCAGCGCCCCGGTGCCGCCCGCGTGCAGCGTGCGGGAGCAGAACTGGCTGGACAACTACCAGAGCGCCAGGCTCTACGCCGAGAAGAAGGGCAGTCTCCTCGTGCCTGCCGGATACGTAGACGAGAACGGCTTCCGTCTGGGCGTCTGGATCTCGAACCTCCGCGCTGCCCGCAAGGCCCGGCCCGGCTCGTTCCAGGTGACGCCGGAGCATATCGCTCTGCTGGATGCCATCGGGATGCAGTGGGACGCCCGGGAGGCCAAGTGGGCCGGGGCGTTCCGCCGCGCCGAAGAGTACTGCGCCGCCCACGGCAATCTGCTGGTGCCGGTGAACTATAAGACCAAAGACGGCTTCTGCCTCGGCGACTGGGTCCGCCGGATGCGCGAAAACTACGCCTGTGCCGAGAAAAAGCTGACGGCAGAGCGCATCGCAAAGCTCGAAGCGCTGGGCATGGTCTGGACCGTGCCGCAGGAGGGCTGAGATATTGCATTTTAGGGCGGAGTGTGGTATACTTCACCTCGTCTGAATAGAAAACAGCAGGTGCCTGCCGTCGGGGCTTCGTCCCCGGCCGGGAGGGTAAAAGGGAAGCGGGTGCGAGTCCCGCGCGATCTCGTCACTGTGATAAGGGAGTCCGCTGCCTTGGCGCTCAGCGCCGGTCACTGGAGGCTTTGCCTCTGGGAAGGCGGCAGCGGGCGGTGAGCTTTCAGTCAGGAAACCTGCCCGCTGTTGGTACAGGAGCGTCCGGCTCCGGATCACGAGGAATTGGTCGTACCAAAAAGCCCGAAAGTTCAAAGGGTCTTTTTGCTGTGCCTTCCGCGCGGTGAAAAGGCTCTTTTTTCGTTTGAGCTGACCCCCGTTTCGTACCCTTTCTATCGGAAACGTACATTCCACACAACAGAAAGGACTCAAACAATGCGTAAGGCAACCAACAAGAACTGGCAGCGCGTCACCGCCGCTGCCGCCGCACTGGCTCTGTGTGCCGGTGTGCTCACCGGCTGCGGTGCATCTTCTTCCACTGCCGCCGGCAGCACCGCCGCAAGCTCTGCTGCCGCCAGCGAGGTGAGCAGCGAGGAGGCTGATGAAATGGCAGCAAAGAATGTGGCAGACCTCATCGACGCCATCTATGTGCAGGAGCGCAACGAGAACACCGACGCCCAGTGCGAGGCCGCCAAGGCCGCATGGGACGCCCTGACCGACGCTCAGAAGGAGATGGTCGAGGGCGAGGAGGCTGACCCCGATTACTTTGGCCGCGACACCGGCGATGCCTCCAAGGACGACGCCCGCAATGAGGACAACATCGGCGACAACGAGATCCTGGTCGTCAGCTTCGGCACCTCGTTCAACGACAGCCGCGCAGCGGACATCAAGGGCATCGAGGACGCCATCCAGGCCGCATATCCCGACTGGTCTGTCCGCCGTGCCTTCACCGCACAGATCATCATCAACCATGTTCAGGCTCGTGACGGCGAAAAGATCGACAACATGGAGCAGGCCATGGAGCGCGCTGTTGCCAACGGCGTGAAGAATCTGGTCGTCCAGCCCACCCATCTGATGCATGGCGCTGAGTACGACGAGATGATGGAGATGGTGGACAGCTACCGCGATAAGTTCGAGTCCGTCGCCATCGCCGAGCCTCTGCTGGGCGAGGTGGGCAGCGATGCCACCGTCATCAACGCCGACAAGGAAGCTGTCGCCAAGGCCATCACCGCCGAGGCCGTCAAGACCGCCGGTTTCGACAGTCTGGACGCCGCTGCTGAGGACGGCACCGCTTTCGTCTTCATGGGCCACGGCACCTCTCACACCGCAAAGGTGAGCTACACCCAGATGCAGTCTCAGATGAACGCTCTGGGCTACAAGAATGTCTTCATCGGCACCGTCGAGGGCGAGCCTGAGGAGACTGCCTGCGAGAACGTCATCGAGGCTGTCAAGGCCGCCGGTTACACCAAGGTCGTCCTGCGTCCCCTGATGGTCGTTGCAGGTGACCACGCCAACAACGATATGGCTGGCGACGACGAGGATTCCTGGAAGAGCCAGTTCGAGGCCTCCGGCGAATTCGACTCTGTCGATTGCCAGATCGCCGGTCTGGGCGAGGTCGCTGACATCCAGCAGCTCTACGTCGCACACACCAAGGCCGCTGTCGATTCCCTGAACGGCTGAGCATAAGTTTATGATTGCCCGGAAAGGAGTGCCTTTTCGGGCAATTTCTTTTTCGGCCTGCTTTGAATTCGGGCCATTGCGTGTTATAATCTTTTCTGTAAAATAGATACTTCGAGGTATATCATCATGAAACTGAACCATAAATTTGCTTTTCTGCTGGCCGGCGCTGTGCTGGCTGGTTCTCTCACCGGCTGCGGCGCATCCAGCGCCCCGGCCGGCTCTGCCGTTTCCTCCGAGGCTGCGGCTTCCTCCGCCGTGAGCGAGGCAGCTTCCGAACCGGCGGCAGAGGCTGCTCTGCCCGACGGCGTCTACACCGCCGACTTTGACACCGACAGCTCCATGTTCCATGCCAACGAGGCCAATGACGGCAAGGGGACCCTGACTGTGAAGGACGGTCAGATGACCTTCCACGTCAGCCTCGCCTCCAAGAAGATCGTCAACCTCTACGTCGGCATGGCCGCTGATGCCGAGGCCCACGAGGGCGACTGGCTCCAGCCCACCACCGACACCGTCACCTACTCCGACGGCCTGTCCGATGAGGTCTACGGCTTCGACATCCCGGTGGAGGCTCTGGACGAGGACTTCCAGCTGGCCATCCTCGGCACCAAGGGCAAGTGGTACGACCATACCGTCCGTGTCGCCAACGCCCAGCCTGCTGCGGCGGAAGCACCTGCCGACGGCACCTACACCTGTGACGTGACCCTCGAGGGCGGCTCTGGCCGCGCCACCGTGGAAAGCCCTGCGGCCCTGACCGTGGCCGACGGCAGGATGACCGCCACCATCGTCTGGTCCAGCCCCAACTACGACTATATGCTGGTGGATGGCGAAAAGTATCTGCCCACCAACACCGAGGGCAACTCTACCTTCGAGATCCCCGTTACTGCTCTCGACACCCCGCTGGATGTGGTGGGCGATACCGTCGCCATGAGCACCCCGCATGAGATCGAGTATACGCTGACCTTCGCCTCTGCATCCCTGATCGAGGCAAAGTAACGATGAAACGCCGCAATTTCCTGAAAGCCCTGCCTGCCGCCGCCCTCACCCTTGCGGGCTGCGGGCAGCACAAGACTGCCCCGGCCAATACAGCATCCCTCGTGTTCGACCACAGCTATCCGCTGGACTATGCCGCCCAGTTTTCCGCCGACTGCTATGAGGGCGGCTATGTGATGATCGACATCCCGGACGCCGGGCGGTTCCTCGTCGTCCCCGAGGGGGCCGCCGAGGTGGACGATCTGCCCGAGGACGTCGTTCTGCTGCGCCAGCCGCTGGATCATATTTATCTCGTCTCCACCTCGGTGATGGACCTCTTCGTCCATCTGGACGCCCTGGACAGCATCGCCCTCTCCGGCACGAAGGTCGAGGGCTGGTATGTGGAAGAGGCCAAACAGGCCATGCAGGAGGGCCGCATCGCCTATGCGGGCAAGTACAGCGCCCCGGACTATGAGCGCATCCTTGCCGCCGGCTGCACCCTCGCCATCGAGAACACCATGGTGCTCCACGACCCCGAGGTCAAGGAGCAGCTGGAAAAGTTCGGCGTGCCGGTCCTCGTGGAGCGCTCGAGCTACGAGAGCGGCCCGCTGGCCCGGATGGAGTGGCTCAAGCTCTACGGCATCCTGCTGAATAAGACTGAGATGGCGGAAGAGGTCTTTCGCCAGAAGGTCGAGCAGGTGGCCCCCATCCTCGAGCAGGAGAACACGGGCAAGACTGTGGCCTTCTTCTCCATCACCACGAATAACCTCATCACCGTCCGCCGCACCAGCGACTATGTGGCCCAGATGGTGGGGATGGCCGGCGGCGTCTACATCTTCGACGACCTCGAGGGGGAGACGTCGGCCCAGTCCACCATCAAACTGCCGCTGGAGACCTTCTATGCCCGGGCCAAAGACGCCGACGTCCTCATCTACAACAGTACCATCGAGGGCGTGATGGAGACCCGTGACCAGCTCATCGAAAAATGCCCGATGCTGGCGGATTTCAAGGCCGTCCAGTCCGGCGACTGCTGGTGTACGGCCCAGAGCCTCTTCCAGCAGAGCATGGAGCTGGCCGACCTCATCTCGGATATGAACCTCGTTTTCACCGAGGGCTCGCCCGACCCGGCGTCCCTCCGTTTCTTACAGCGCATCGTATAAAAGGAGCTTTGTCATGACCACCACCCGCCGCCTCAGCCTCGCGTACCTCGCCCTCACAGCGGGGGTCGCGGTGCTGTTTGCACTCAACCTGTTCTGGGGCAGTGTGTCCCTGACGCCCGGCGCGGTGGCGGCGGCTCTGCTGGGCCGGGGCGAAGATGCGCTGGCCATGGGCATCGTGCTCCAGCTCCGTCTGCCCCGGGCGGTCATGGTCGTGCTGCTGGGCGCGGCCCTCTCGGCTGCAGGCTACCTCCTGCAGACCTTCTTCGCCAACCCCATCGCCGGCCCCTTCGTCATGGGCGTGTCCAGCGGCGCAAAGCTGGCGGTGGCCCTGACGATGGTGGTGTTTTTACAGCAGGGGCTGCTCACCGGCTCGGCCACCCTCATCATCGCCGCCTTTGCAGGCTCGATGGCGGCTATGGCCTTTGTGCTGGTGGTGGCCCGGCGGGTGCCGCGGATGAGCATCCTCGTCATCTGCGGCATCATGATCGGTTATATCTGTTCGGCTGTCACCGACATCGTGGTGACTTTCGCTCAGGACTCCAACATCGTCAATCTCCACAACTGGTCGATGGGCAGCTTTTCCGGCATGACCTGGGCCAACGTGGGTGCAGCGGCCTGCGTGGTGCTGCCCGCGCTGGCGGCGGCGTTCCTGCTCTCGAAGCCCATGGCGGCCTACCAGATGGGCGAGAGCTACGCCAGGAGCGTCGGCGTACCGGTGCGGGCCTTCTCGACGGCCCTCGTGCTGCTTTCCAGCCTGCTTTCCGCCTGCGTGACGGCCTTTGCAGGCCCCATCTCCTTTGTGGGCATCGCAGTGCCGCATCTGGTCAAGAACCTGCTGGGCAGCGCAAAGCCCCTTTATGTCCTGCCGGGCTGCTGTCTGGGCGGGGCAGCGTTCTGCCTGCTCTGCGACCTCATCGCCCGCAGCCTGTTCGCGCCCACTGAGCTGTCCATCAGCTCGGTGACGGCGGTTTTCGGTGCGCCGGTGGTCATCTGGCTGCTGGTGCGCCGCCAGACACAGGAGGGCCGGGAATGAGCGATCCGAAATTCTACTGCCGCGCCGAGGACCTTGCCATCGGCTACGGCAAAACGCCCCTGATGGAGCACATCGGCCTCGGCGTCGGGAAGGGGAGCATCCTCACCCTCATCGGCCCCAACGGCGCGGGAAAATCCACCCTGCTCAAGACGCTGGCAGCGCAGCTGGCCCCCCAGGGGGGCGCTGTCCTGCTGGATGGCAAAAATCTCGCGGACTACTCCGGCCCGGAGCGCGCCCGCAAAATGGCCCTGATGGTGCCTCACACCCGCCGCACCGAGCTGACCACCTGCTTCGAGATGGCGTCCGCCGGGCGCTACCCCTACACGGGGCGGCTGGGTGTCCTCTCGGCAGAAGATAAGCGCCAGGTCCATGCCGCGCTGGCCCTCGTGGGGGCCGAGGCGCTGGCGGGCCGGGACTTCAACCGCATCAGCGACGGCCAGCGCCAGCGCGTCCTGCTGGCCCGGGCCATCTGCCAGCAGCCGGAGCTGATATTATTGGACGAGCCTACGTCTTTCCTCGACATCAAGGGAAAGGCAGAATTGCTGGCCATCCTGAAAAGCCTCGCCCGTGACAAGAAGATGGCCGTCATCCTGAGCCTCCACGAGCTGGAGCTGGCGCAGAAAGTTTCCGACAAGGTCGTCTGCGTCTCAGCGGCGGGCGTCTCGGACGTCATGACGCCGGAAAAGGCCTTTGCCCGGGAAAACATCTGCAAAATTTATGCTCTGACCGATGAGCAGTACGCATTCCTCTACGGTGAGGCAAAAGCGCCGGAGGAAAAGCGCCCGCTCTTTGAGCACTACGTCCGCAGCGGCCAGAAGCTCCTGCGCTGCGGCTATACCACCGGCACTTGTGCGGCGCTGGGCGCGGCGGGCGCGGCACGGTTGCTGCTCACCGGCCGCACCCCCGAGACGGTGGCCCTCCGCACCCCGAAGGGCATCGTGGTGGAGGTAGAGCCTATCTTCTGCCGCCTGTCCGGCGAGGGGGCTGAGTGCGCCATCCGGAAGGACGGCGGCGACGATGTGGACGTGACCACCGGTCTGCCGGTCATCGCCAGTGTCGCCCTCCGGCCCGAGCTGTCCGGCGAGGTGCGCATCCACGGCGGTGAGGGCGTGGGCCGGGTAACAAAGCCCGGTCTCGACCAGCCTGTGGGCGAAGCTGCCATCAACCACGTCCCCCGGGCCATGATAAAGGAAGCGCTGGAAAAAGAGGCCGAATCTGCCGGGTACGCGGGCGGTTTTGACGTCACCATCTCCATCGAGGGCGGGGCCGAAACGGCGAAGCGCACCTTCAACCCCCATATGGGCGTGGAAGGGGGCCTCAGCGTCCTCGGCACCAGCGGCATCGTCGAGCCCATGAGCCAGCAGGCCATCCTCGACACCATCCAGCTGGAAATGGGGCAGGCGGCGCTTCGGGCCGGAAGCCCCCGGCGGCTCATCCTTGCCCCGGGCAACTACGGCCTCGACTATCTCCACGAGAAGCTGCCCGCCCTAAAGAATATCCCGGTGGTCAAGACCTCGAACTTCATCGGGGATACGATGGATATGGCGGCGGCATCCCACTTCGAAGAGGTGGTGCTGGTGGGCCACATCGGCAAGCTGGTCAAACTGGCGGGCGGCGTCATGAACACCCACTCCCGCACAGCCGACTGCCGCACCGAGCTGCTCTGCGCCCACGCCGCCCTCTGCGGCGCGTCCCGGGACGTCTGTGCGGCCCTGATGAACGCGGCCACCACCGACGCCTGCATGGAGATCTTAGACGGAGCAGAGATGAGAGAACCGGTGCTGTCCAGTCTGCTGGACGCCATCCAGCTCCACCTCGACCGCCGCGCCGCCGGGGCGTTCCGGGTGGGCGCGGTGCTCTTCTCGAATCAATACGGCCCGCTGGGCCAGACCAGAACTGCAAAGGAGCTGCTGGACGAATGGAAAAACGGATAGGCACTTTTTACGGCGTCAGCGTCGGCCCGGGCAATCCGGAGCTCATGACCCTGCAGGCTGTCCGCCGCCTCGAAAACTGCCCGGTCATCGCCGCGCCCCAGACCCCGAAGGGCGGGATGCTGGCGCTGGACATCGCAAAAGGTGCGGTGGAGCTGAGCGGCAAGACCATCCTGCCGCTGCGCTTCGCCATGAGCCTTGACCCGGCGGTGCAGAAAGCCGCCCACATCGAGGCGGCCCGGGCCGTGAAAGAATATCTCGACGCCGGGCAGGATGTCGCCATGCTCAACCTCGGCGATGTGTCCGTCTACGCCACGTTCGGTTATTTACAGGAGATCCTGGAGGCCGAGGGCTGCAAGACCGTGATGCTCCCCGGCGTGACGAGCTTCTGTGCCGCTGCGGCCCGGCTGGGCCAGTCCCTGACGGGCGGCATGGAGCAGCCGCTGACCATCGCCCCGGGGCGCTGCGCCGCTGAGGTGCTGGCCGCACCGGGCGCAAAAGTGCTGATGAAATCGGGCCGTCAGCTGCCCGAGACGCTGGCCGCGCTGGCCGACGCCGGGCTTCTGAGCCGGAGCGCGATGGTCTGTAACTGCGGCCTGCCGAACGAGGAGGTCTGGCCCGACCTGGCCGATTATGACCCGGCCCGGTCGGCGGGCTATTTCGCAACGATTTTGGTGAAGGAGGGGTAAGATATGGTCCATTTTGTAGGAGCCGGGCCGGGCGCGCCCGACCTCATCACCCGGCGGGGCGCGGCCCTACTGGCCGATGCCGACTGCATCATCTACGCGGGCAGTCTCGTCAACCCGGCCCTGCTGGGGCTGGCGAAGCCCGGCTGTGTCCTCTATAACAGCGCCGAGATGACGCTGGAACAGGTGCTGGACACCATCCGTGCCGCCGAAAAGGCCGGCGGAACCACGGTCCGCCTCCACACCGGCGACCCCTGCCTCTACGGGGCCATCCGGGAGCAGATGGACGCGCTGGATGCTGACGGCATCCCTTATGACGACACCCCGGGCGTGTCCAGCTTCTGCGGCGCGGCGGCGGCACTCTGTGCCGAGTACACTCTGCCCAACGTGAGCCAGACCGTCATCATCACCCGGATGGAGGGCCGCACTCCTGTCCCTGAGGCCGAACAGCTGGAACAGCTGGCCGCTCACGGGGCTACCATGGTCATCTTCCTCTCCATCGGGCTGGTGGACAAAGTCCAGCAGGCTCTTCTCGAGAGCGGCGGCTACCGCCCCGATACCCCTGCCGCTGTGGTCTATAAGGCCACCTGGCCCGAGCAGAAGGTGGTGCGCTGCACCGTCTCCACACTGGCCGAGGAGACCCGCAAAAACGGCATCACCAAGACCGCCCTCATCGTCGTAGGCGACTTTCTGGGCGAAAACTACGAGCGCAGTAAGCTCTATGACCCCGCCTTTACCACCGAGTTCCGGCAGGGGACGGAGGCCGGGCAGTGAGCCGGGCATATCTGGCCTTTACGGCAAAGGGCGAGGCACTGGCCCATCGGCTGGCGGAAGCTCTGCCCGGCAGCGTGAGCCGCTGCGGCGGAGACGTGACCCTGAAAGGCTGGACGGCGGAGCATTTTGCACAGGACGAGGCCCTGATTTTTGTGGGAGCTGTGGGCATCGCGGTGCGGGCCATCGCGCCCCACTGCAGGAGCAAGGCCGCTGACCCGGCGGTGGTGGTCGTGGACGAGGGGGAAAACTTCGCCGTGCCGCTCCTGTCGGGCCATCTGGGCGGTGCCAACGCGCTGGCCCGGGCGCTGGCAAAAGCGTGCGGCGCGGTGCCGGTCATCACGACGGCCACCGACGTCAACGGCCTCTTCGCCGTGGACCTCTGGGCCAAGGCCCAGAACTGCGCTGTCCTTGAACCGGAGCGCATCAAGCGCGTCAGCGGCGCCCTGCTGGCCGGGCAGACTGTTCGGTACTGGTCGCCGTGGCCGGTGGCGGGGGAGACCCCCGCCGGAGTGAAAAAGGCTGATGCACCCGAAGCCGCCGACTTCGCCCTGACCCTCACGCCGCAGGGCGGGGCGCTCCATCTCGTCCCCTGCATCGGGGTGCTGGGGGTGGGGTGCCGCCGCGGCACGACGGCCCAGCAGCTGGAAGAAGCCTTTGCAGCGTTCTGTGCCGCGTCCGGTCTCAGCCCGGCGGCGGTCTGCGCAGCTGCCAGCATCGACCTGAAAAAAGATGAGCCGGGGCTTGCAGCGTTCTGCAAAGACCACGGCTGGCCCATCACGTTCTATCCGGCCGACGAACTGCGGGCCGTGCCGGGACAGTTCACCCCGTCGGCCTTTGTGGCAAGTGTCACCGGCGTGGACAACGTCTGTGAGCGCTCGGCGGTAAAAGCCTCGGGCGGGATGCTCCTTCTGCCCAAAACGGCAGACGGCGGCGTGACGCTGGCGCTGGCTGCCCGCCCCTTTGCACCCGATTGGAGGACAGAGCAATGAGTGAGAGTAAAAAGACCGTGTTCGTCGTGGGGCTTGGCCCCGGCGGCGGACAGTTTCTGACCGTGCAGGCGCAGAGCGCCTTGCAGCAGGCCGAGGTGTTGTGCGGCTATACGGTCTACATCGACCTTGTGCGCCCCCTCTACCCGGAAAAAGAGTGCTACACCACCGGCATGACCCGGGAAATCGACCGCTGCCGCTGGGCGCTGGATACCGCCCGGGCGGGTCGGGACGTGGCGCTGGTCTGCTCCGGCGACGCCGGGGTCTACGGCATGGCCAGCCCGCTGCTGGAGCTGGCCGAAGAGTACCCGGATGTCAACGTGGAGGTCGTCCCCGGCCTGACCGCCGCCCTCAGCGGCGGCGCGGTGCTGGGTGCGCCGCTGGCCCACGATTTCTGCGTCATCTCGCTGTCGGACCGCCTCACGCCGTGGGAGGTCATCGAAAAGCGGCTGGTCTGCGCCGCTCAGGGCGATTTCGCGCTGGCGCTGTATAATCCCTCCTCCAAGGGCCGCCCGGACTATCTGCGCCGGGCCGTGGACGTCCTGCTGGCGAACGGCAAAGCCCCGGACACCCTCTGCGGCTATGTGCGGAACATCGGCCGGGAAGGGCAGGAAAAGCACATCCTGCCTCTCAGCCAGCTCCGGGACACCGAGGTGGATATGTTCACCACCGTCTTTGTGGGCAACGCGGCCACCCGTGCGCTGAACGGGCGGATGGTCACGCCGCGGGGGTACCGCCGATGAGAGTGGTCCTGTTCAGCGGTACCACCGAGGGGCGGGAGCTTTCCCGTCGGCTGGCAGAGCTTGGCCTTGAAGTCACCGTCAGCGTAGCCACCCCGCTGGGGCAGGAAGAGCAGGGGAGCGCCCCCGGCGTCACCGTCCGGTGCGGGCGGCTCCTGCCCGATGAGATGGCCGCGCTCTTGGGGGATGCCGCCCTCTGCATCGACGCCACCCACCCCTACGCGGTGGAGGCGACCAAAAACATCAAAGCAGCGGCAGAGAAGGCCGGGGTAGGATACCTCCGCCTGCTGCGCCCGGCCAGTCCGCTGCCGGAAAACTGTCTCGTCTTTGAGAGCGCAAAGCAGGCAGCCGAGGCGCTGGCCGCAAAAGAGGGCAACCTTCTATTGGCCACCGGGGCCAAGGAGCTGGCGCAGTTCGCGGCCATCCCGCCCGAGAGGCTCTACCCCCGCGTCCTGCCCACGCTGGAAAGCATCGCGGCCTGCGAGGCGGCGAACATCCCCCACCGCAACATCATCGCCATGCAGGGACCCTTCAGCTTTGCCCTCAATCAGGCCATGATGGAGCAGTTCCATATCCGCTGGCTCGTCACCAAGGACGGCGGCGCGGCCGGAGGCTTCGACGAAAAAGCCGCCGCTGCCTCTGCCGCCGGAGCGCAGCTGGTGGTCATCCGCCGCCCGCCCGAGCAGGGCGAGACGGCTTCCGAGGTGCTGAAACGCTGCAAGGAGATGATAAGATGAACGTGACACTCATCGGCATGGGCTCCGGCCAGCCGGAGAACCTGACCCTTCAGGGCCTGGCCGCACTGCGACAGGCCGACCTCATTCTGGGCGCACGGCGTCTGCTGGCAGTTCTGCCTGCCGGCTGCACCGAGAACCGCGCCGCCGCCTACCGCCCCGACGAGGTGGCAGAGCTGCTGCAGACTTCCGGCGCAGAGAACGCCGTGCTGGTCTACAGCGGCGACACCGGCTTTTACTCCGGCGCGTCTGCCATGATGGAAAAGCTGGAAGCCCTCGGCGTCCGCGCCCGGGTGTTGCCCGGCCTTTCCAGCATCCAGCTGCTGGCGGCGGCGCTGGGCCGTCCGTGGCAGGGGTGGAACCTTGTTTCGGCCCATGGCCGCACCTGCGACCCGGTGGCCGAGTGTATGCAGGGCAGACCCACCTTCTTCCTCACTGG
>OWIP01001245.1_pt1 | contig 16277 bp, 19 predicted proteins | sample 1732581 | NCBI WGS metagenome assembly OWIP01 (sample SAMN05065731, study PRJEB22554) | human gut metagenome | biome: ENVO:2100002; feature: ENVO:00000062; material: ENVO:00002003 | host: Homo sapiens | place: USA
CTTCTAGCTTCGTCGGCAGCGTCAGATGTGTATAAGAGACAGGCAGTAGTCCGTGCCCGTGAAGATGAGGAACAGGCTCATCACAATGGTCAGTATGGCGTAATAGTTGTAGGGAATGGTGCGCAGGAACATGGTAAAGCCGTTGATGCCGGAGCCTTCGGGCACGCTGGAGGTAACGGCGGCGGCCCAGCTGGACACCGGCGCAATGATGCACACCGGGGCGGCGGTGGAATCAATGAGGTAGGCCAGCTTTGCGCGGGAGACCTTCTGCCGGTCGGTCACGGGGCGCATCACGGAGCCCACGGTCAGGCAGTTGAAGTAGTCGTCCACAAAAATGAGCACGCCCAGAATCAGGGTGGCAAACTGCGCCCCGGCCCGGGTGTGGATGTGGGTGGAAGCCCAGCGGCCAAAGGCGGCGCTGCCGCCGGCCTTGTTCATCAGGGCCACCAGAATGCCCAGCATTACCAGAAAGACCAGAATGCCCACGTTGCTGCTGTCAGAGAGCTTGGCGACCATGCCGCCGTCCTCGTTGAAGAACAGGGTGGTGACCGCCAGCTCCAGGTTGCCGTTGGCAAAGAGCAGCGCGCCGGTGGCAATGCCCACCAGCAGGGAGGTGTAGACCTCCTTGGTGTTCAGGGCCAGCACAATGGCCACCACCGGCGGCAGCAGGGAAAGCATGGAGCTGTACACCGCGGGGGCGTAGCTGGCCGGGTCGGCAATGGTGCCGGGGGTGGCTGCGGTGCACCACAGCAGCAGGGCAAACACCAGCAGTGCCCCCACCCAGGAGAGATTTGTCTTTTTCATAAATGATTCCTCACTTGATTTTTTGTCCCGGCCCGGGGCAGACTATCCCTATTGCAAACGGAAAGGGGGCCGCCGCCACGCCGGATTATAAAGCGCTGTATTTTGAGCTGTTCCGCGCCAACGAACAGGCCATCCGCCTGCTGACCGCCGCCCAGCAAAAGGCGGAAGCGCAGGTGATGGAAGAGGACAGAGAGCCGCTGTATGTGCACGGCCAGCCTGCCCACAATGCCAAAGGCTCCCCCTTTGGGGGAGCTGGCAGCGCCAACGGCGCTGACTGAGAGGGCGAGGCCGTTACCCCTTTTTGCTCTCTGCCTTTGCGGCAAACTTGGCGTTGTTGATGATGAACCGCTCGTGCACACCGCCGCCCACGGGGCCTTTCTCGTCGTGCAGGGAGACCTTGAACACCAGCTTGCGGCCCTCCACAGCGGTCAGCTCGCTCTCGCAGGTCACGGTCATGCCCACAGGGGTGGGGGCGCTGTGCTCCAGCTCCAGCCGGGTGCCCACGGTGCCGCAGCCCTCGTCCAGCGCGGCGGCAACGCTCATCCAGCAGGTTTTTTCGGCCAGTGCCACCAGCGCGGGGGTGGCAAACACGTCCAGCGTGCCGCTGCCCATGGTCTTTGCGGTGTTCTCGGAAGTAACGACGACACTCTGCTCGCCGCGGATTCCAGCTTCCAACATAAAAATACATCCTTTCCAGATGCCCGAAGGCGAAAATTTAGAAATACATTGTTAGAATACCACACTTTTGGCACAGATGCACCTGTTTGGGCGTTTTTTTCTGCAAATCTCTTTCTGTTTGGCGCAATTTGCGGTATCATTGGCCCGAAAGGGATGGAAAAAAACATGAACGACTTCTGGAAATCCTACGATATCACCCATGCGGAGCTTGGCCCGAACTTCCGGTGTTACCCGCTGTACGGTAAAATCCATTTGATCGAGCTTGCCCTCTCGTTGGTGTTCATTGTGGGGATGGCCCTGTGGTACCGCCGCAGCTCGGCCTCTGCCCGGCGGCGCATCCTCGTGGGCGTTACCATTGCCCTGCTGGCCGATGAAGCTGCCCTGCTGCTGGGCATGGCTCTGACCGGTCAGTGGAACTGGAGCTATCTGCCTCTCCATCTGTGCAGCATCAATGTGTTCGTCTGTCTGTACAATACCCTCACCGATCAGAACTGGTGCAAGGAGGAACTCTATGCCCTCTGCATCCCCGGTGCGGCGCTGGCTCTGCTCTGCCCCAGCTGGCTGGACGTGCCCTCCTGGTGGACGCTCATCAATCTGCACTCGATCAGCATCCATGCCCTGCTGGTGCTCTACCCGGTTCTGCTTGTGGTGAGAGGCTACCGCCCCAGCGCCCGCCGTGCCCCGCAAGTGCTGGCTTTTTTGTTTGGCTCTGCCCTGCCTATTTACTTCTTGAATAAACCACTGAATACCAATTTCTACTTTCTGAACAATCCCTACGGCAATGTCATCACCAGTGCGTTTACCCGCCTGCTGGGTGAAAAATACTATATTCTGGGCTTTCTGCCCGCCATTGCGGTGGCGCTGTGTCTGATGTATCTGCCGTGGGTGGTAGCGGATGCCCGGCACAAAAAGAGAAAATAAGTGCTTTCTGCAAGCTGCCTTGTCCCCACCGGGCAGGGCGGCTTTTTGTTTGCCCAAAACGCCTGCTGTCTGCAAATTAAAACTGCAAATTTCTTGCGTTTTGCGGTTTGTTTTAACTTTTTTGAAAAGTGGACAGAAATCTTTGCAAAACCCCTTGACAGAAGCTCTTCTGCATGATAATATGAACACATGAACAGACGTTCATGTAAAACGCGGCAAAAGGAGAACGGACATGATCGGATTGGAGCAGATGACCCCGGCGGGGCAGGAAAACACGGAACCGGTGGTGATGCCGGATGACGAGGTGCTGTATGAGCTGGCCGACCTGTTCCGGGTGTTTGGCGACTCCACCCGCATCAAGATCTTATATGCGCTGCATGACAATGAGCTCTGCGTGCAGGACATTGCCAATGCGGTGCAGCTGAGCCAGTCGGCAGTGAGCCACCAGCTTCGGGTGCTCAAGGACACCAAGCTCGTGCGCTTCCGCCGGGATGGCAAGACCGTTTACTATGCACTGGATGATGACCATGTGAGAAGCATCCTCTCGATGGGCATGGACCACATTGAGGAGTAAACGGAAAACGCAGTACAAAGCCTCCGGGCGCACAAGGCGCGCCTGAGAGGCCCACATAAAATAAAGAGAGGTACCTATGATGAAGAAGACCTACAAGATCGAAGTTGACTGCGCAAACTGCGCCCAGAAGATGGAGGATGCCGCCAACACCGTTGCAGGCGTGGCACAGGCTACCGTCAGCTTTATGACCCAGAAGATGAAGGTCGAGTTTGCTGAGGGTGCAGACCCCCACGATACCATGGTGAACGTTCTGGCTGCCTGCAAAAAGGTCGAGGACGACTGCGAGATCTTTGATATCTGAGGAAACAGGGGTTTGTAACTCCGGTACGGCTCCCCTGCGGGGGAGCTTTTTGTGACGCATTTTTCGGGCAGAACGGCCCAAAAGCCGGTGGGGGAAACTGTGGAAAAGAAAACGGGTTTTCAACAGTTTCCACCGGGTTTTCAACAGCTTCTGCGAAAAAGTGCAAAAAGAAACGCGAAAAAGCAGGTTTTCTCCGGGAAAAGTCCGTGGAAAACTCAGGGGAAAACGTGGAAAAGTCTGCCCCGTGGGGAAAACCTGTTGAATCCACCCCGCCCGCCGCGGCGCATTGCGGCCCAGAACCCAGAAAAAAGGAGAGTACAGATATGAATAAAAAGCAGAAGAAGAACCTGTACCGGATCATTGCTGCTCTGGTGCTGGTGCTCATCCTCAAATTGCTGCCCCAGTTCCCCACGCCGGTGGAGCTGCTGCTCTACTGCATCCCCTATCTGGTGGTCGGCTGGGATGTGCTCCGCAAGGCACTGCTGGGCATCAAGAACCGCCAGCCCTTTGACGAGTGCTTCCTGATGGCTGTTGCCACCGTGGGCGCGTTTGCGCTGGGCGATTATGTGGAGGGCTGTGCCGTTATCATCTTCTACCAGATCGGCGAGCTGTTCCAGAGCGTGGCCGTGGGCAAGAGCCGCCAGAGCATTTCCAGCCTGATGGATATCCGCCCCGATTACGCCAACGTTGAGGACGAGGACGGCAAACTGGAGCAGGTGGACCCCGATGATGTGGAGGTGGGCACCGTGATCGTGGTCCAGCCCGGCGAGCGGGTGCCCATTGACGGCATCATCGTGGAGGGAACCTCTGCCCTGAACACCGCCGCCCTGACCGGCGAGAGCCTGCCCCGGGATGTCCGCTCCGGCGATGAGGTCATCAGCGGCTGCGTGAATATGACCGGCCTGCTGAAGGTCCGGACCACCAAGGAGTTCGGCGAATCCACCGTTTCCAAGATCCTCGACCTTGTGGAAAATTCCAGCATGAAGAAGGCCCGCACCGAGAACTTCATCACCCGCTTTGCCCGGGTCTACACCCCCGCCGTCTGCTACGGCGCACTGGCGCTGGCCTTTGTTCCCCCCATCGTTCTGCTGCTGATGGGCCAGCCCGCCCGCTTCGGTGACTGGGTCTACCGCGCCCTGACCTTCCTGGTCATCAGCTGCCCCTGCGCTCTGGTCATCTCCATCCCGCTGAGCTTCTTCGGCGGCATCGGCGGCGCGTCTGCCTGCGGCATCCTGGTCAAGGGCTCCACCTATCTGGAGGAGCTGGCCCGCACCGGCATCGTGGTGTTTGATAAGACCGGCACCCTGACCCAGGGCACCTTCAAGGTGGTGGGCATCCACCCCGAAAACGGCGTGACCGGGGATGCCCTTGTGGAAGCCGCCGCACTGGCCGAGAGCTGGTCCAAGCACCCCATCTCCCTGAGCATCAAGAACGCTTACGGTAAGGACATCGACCCCAGCCGTGTGACCGATGTGCAGGAGCTGGGCGGCCACGGCGTGACCGCAAAGGTGGACGGCAAAACCGTCGCCGCCGGCAACGCCCGCCTGATGGCAAAGCTGGGCCTGACAGCTCCCGAGATCACTGAGCCGGGTACCATCGTCCATGTTGCCATGGAGGGCAGATACGCAGGCTATCTGCTCATCGCTGATGTGGTCAAACCCCACAGTGCCGCTGCCATCAAGGGCCTGAAACAGGCCGGTGTCCGCAAGACGGTCATGCTGACCGGCGACGCGGAGCCTGTGGCAAAGGCCGTTTCCGCCGAGCTGGGGCTGGATGAATACCATGCAGGCCTGCTGCCCGGCGACAAGGTGGACCAGATCGAAACGCTCCTCGCCGCAAAGCAGCCCAAAGAAAACCTCGCTTTTGTGGGCGACGGCATCAACGATGCCCCGGTTTTGTCCCGTGCCGATGTGGGCATCGCCATGGGTGCTCTGGGCTCCGATGCTGCCATCGAGGCCGCTGACGTTGTCCTGATGGACGATGACCCGGCCAAGATCGCGCTGGCCATGCGCATTGCCCGCCGCACCCTGCGCATCGTGTATCAGAACATCGTGTTTGCACTGGCCATCAAGTTCGCCTGCCTTGTGCTGGGCGCGATCGGCATGGCCAGCATGTGGACCGCCATTTTTGCCGATGTGGGCGTGATGGTGCTGGCCGTGCTCAACGCCACCCGTGCCCTGTACACCAGGGACCTTGCCCGGAAAAACGAACCGTAAGGCCCATCCTGTTTCATAGCGGATCTGCCGTGCATCCTGTGAAGGGTCCACGGCATTTTTTATCCGGCGCACAGCGGCCCCATCCGGTCTTCCGCAGCGGCTGCATAATGGCTGCGCGCACTGCGCTGTGAGAGACGCAGGATGCCGGCTTTCATGCACCAAAATCCCGCTCCATGGCTGGAACTTCCGCATTCCAATTTCTTCCGGAAATGATTGCCCTTTCGCCGAGAACGTGGTAAAATGAAAGCCTGACACTCAAAAAATGCACATTTTTATCAGGGTGTATCTGAAGCATCAAAAATTCAGTCTATTTCTACATAAAGGGGCCGTTTGGGGCAGCGTTTTCGGAAGAGCAGGTGTTTTGTGTGCTCGGTTAGAAGCGTTTTCGTAAGCAGAGTGCACCGAATGGATATGGGCAAAAAGGCCGTTCCGGCAGTGTGCACTGCTTATGAAAACGGTTCTCCGTTCAAAACAAGAGGAAGGATGGAAATATGAAGCTGTTTTCCTACCTGTCTGTGGCGGTGCTGCTTCTAAGCAGTCTCGCACTTGCAGCGTACTCCCCGGATCTGCTCTCGGCGCTGATCGTTGGTCTTATGTGCATCATTGCACTGGTCGGGTGCATTCACGGCCTTTTACCGACCATCTCCATTACGAGCGGTCTGCTGAACGGCCAAAAAAGCATCCGCAAGGCGTCTGAGACCGAAGGCAGCTCCGCATGGGTCGCGGCCCTGCAGATCGATCGCTTTTTTCAGCAGAAGACGCTGGACGGACTGTTTGAGGATTATCGCGAAAAAGTGCAGCATCAGCGTGAGACCGGGCAGATCGTCAGCGATCTTGACGAAGTGCTCAATGAAGACGTGCTGGCGCTGCACACATGGAAAGGCGTCATCGCGCAGCTGCCCGGCACCCTGACCGGTCTGGGCATCCTTGGCACCTTCGTGGGTCTGCTGCTGGGCCTGCGGGGCATCAGCTTCGTCACGGTGGAAGCCGCGCTGGGCAGCGTGCAGTCCATTCTGGCCGGCATCAACACGGCATTCTACACCTCTATTGCAGGCGTGATCCTGTCGATCCTCTTCAACATCACAAACAATGTCCTACGCACTCTCATGAATCGTGAGACCGGGCTGTTTCTGGAAGAATTCCACAAGTCGGTCATTCCCACCACCGACGAGCAGGCGCGCTACAGCAGCCGCCGCGAAGTGCGGCAGATTCTGGAGCTGCTGGAGCGCCTGCCCAGAAATGCGGGCAACGGCGTTCTGAGCCGCGAGACGGTGCAAAGTGCAGGCCTCAACGAACGCGTACTGATGCCGCAGATCCTGGATGGCCTGCGCAAGAACGAGTTCACCTTCTTCCTGCAGCCCCGATATGATCTGAACACCCGCAGGGTGGTCGGTGCCGAAGCGCTGGTGCGCTGGAACCACCCGGTGCTGGGCGTGATCTCGCCTGCTGTGTTCATCCCGGTACTGGAAAATAATGGCTACATCACCAAGCTGGACCAGTACATCTGGGAGGAAGTATGCAAGACCATCCGCGTATGGATCGATGCGGGAGTCCGCCCGGTTCCCATCGCGGTCAATGTTACAAAGACGGATATTCTGGCCATCGATGTGGCGGAGTTTTTCTCCGAAATGCTCAAAAAATACCGTATCCCGCCAAAATATCTGAACATCGATATTGCAAAGTCTGCCTATCTGGAGACCCATGGTGCGCTGAGTGATACGGAAGCACAGCTGCAGCAGATGGGCTTCCGGGTGATATTGGACGGCTTTGACGGCGACTATGTGGAGCTGAGCGCACTGGGCGGCTTTGGCACCGACCTGCTCAAGCTGGATCTGCGCAGCGCTGCGCTGCAGAATAAGACCGATGTGCTGCCCGGTATTTTTGCACAGGCCCGCACGCTCCGGCTGAATCTGCTGGCCGAGGGCATTGAAAGCACCGAGCAGCTGAACGTGCTGCGCAAAGCCGGCTGCACCGAAGGGCAGGGATACCTCTTCTCCCGTCCGCTGTCGGTGGATGAATTTGTCAGGATCCTGAAAGTGGGGCACTCCGGATGAAAACGAGAAAACGCAGACAGGATCCGGATGCAGAATACAATTTCTGGCAGCCGGCAACCGATATGATGAGCGCCCTTGTGTATGTGCTGCTTCTGATCATTGCACTGCTGGGCCTTTATCTTCTGAGCGATTACACCGGCCTCGAAGAGCCCTCCTCTTCCAGTGAGGAGGCTGCGTCCAGCGGCTGGCATGACGATGACTACGACGGCTGGCACGATGGCGGTGCCGATGATGACCCCGGTGACGGCGACGGACGATACGATCAGCAGATCATCCAGACCGGCGGCGGCGGTGGTGGCGGCGGCTACGACGAGGACGGCGTTAAGGCCGCCGTGTTTGCCGAGCTGATCGATGAGGAGACCGAGCGGCGCATTCAGGAAGCCGGTGTGCGCTTTGAGCTGTACCGCACGGATACGGCCCATCTGATCAACGGCAGCCTGCAGACCCTGAATACCTACTACCCGGAAAAGATCAGCTACCGGGAGTATGAGACCACCGGGGAAGGCACCTTCTATCTGCCGGAAAAGATCTGGCAGGGCAGCTACTACTTCCGTCAGCTCAGTGAGCCGGAAGGATACGACGCGGCAGCGGACACCTACTACGATGTGGACCGCATGTACGACTGGCCGGAGCCCTACATCGTGCAGATCCGGGTGGCTCCCTGCAAAAACATCATCCGGCTGCAGATGAACGACGCCGAAACACAGCAGCCTGTAGGCGGCGGCACCTTCCGGGTGATCGCAGCCGAAGATATCATCACAAAGGATGGCACGGTGCGCTATACGCAGGGCCAGCAGGTGGATACCATCACCTGTGACGAAGCCGGCTACGGCGAAAGCGTGGAATTGTATCTTGGCAAGTACACGGTGCAGCAGCAGTCGTCCCCCAACTACTACACCACCATGCAGCAGGATCTGGATGCAGAAGTGGAAAAGAAAAACGGCAGCGACCCGGAGCTGCACAAGATCGATACCGAAAAGACCAGGATCATTCTGAACGTCACGGACGAGCTTACCTCCTCTGCTCTGGAGGGTGCAGTCTTTACGGTGGCCAACCGGCGCACCGGCACCACCCAGACGGTGGCGACCGATGGGTCGGGCCAGATCCGTCTGACCGATCTGGATAAGAGCACGACCTATCTCATCCGCGAACAGCAGGCACCGGAAAACTACCGTCCGGATGACACGGATCACACGGTGATCGTCGCTGCGGACGGCCGCATTGACGGTGCAGGCAGCACAACGCTGGACATCACCAACCGGCTCCTGCGGGTATCCATCTCTGCCGTGGATACGGTGCTGCGCAGCAATACGGAGGGCGAACAGCTCTCCCTGTACAACGAGCAGGATCAGCTGATCCGGAGCTGGACGTCCAGCGATTCCGGCCAGCTGTTCACCGATCTGACCGAGGGCAGCTACTATGTGGTACGCGGCAAGGCAGATCCCGCAAATGCCCGGAAATATCCCTTCACTGTACAGGATACGGCAAGTACGCAGAACTGGACCGTGCCGGTGTTTACGCTGCGCAGTGCGGTGGCTCTGGCCGTTCTGGCTGTGGTCGCCGCCGGTGCGGTCTGGCTGCTGGTGTTCCTGTGGGGCATCCTTGCACGCCGCCGCAAGGCGCGGAAAGCTGCTGCAGCTCAGGACGAGACCCTCGACCAGAGCGAAAATAAATCGTAAAGGTGGTGAGAAACAATGGACAATGACGAGATCCGCATCAGCGACCTGCTGTACACCGTCTTCAAACACCGGAAGACGATCCTTGTGCTGGGCCTGCTGGGCTTTTTCTGCGGATTCGTGTTCAGCGGCGTCTCCTTTCTGCGGAACAGCCGTACCAACTACGCGGTCAATTGTTCCGTTGCGATCACCTCCCAACCCTCTGCAGACGGCGTTGTATACAATAATTCTGATTATCTGAGTTCAAACACCTTTTATCAGACCCTGGATATGATGGACGCCGCAACCTTTGTGATGAAGAGTGAGCGCACCCTGCAGACTGCCATTGATCATTCGGGCCTTGTATCGGTCACGACACAGGATGTTTCTCAGAATCTGCAGGTGAGCCGCTACAATGAGACGCAGGTGCTGCTGCTTACTTTGACCTGGAACAACGCCGAGGCCGGTGTCCAGCTGATGAATGCGCTGGTGGATGCCATCAAGGAGATCCTGCCGGAAACGCTGATGATGGGCTCTGTGGCCATGATCGACGCTCCGGAAGCAACTTCTACAACGGGCGGCGGTGCCGGCCAGTACGTCCGCCTGTGGGTGATCTTCTGTGTGCTGGGTCTGGCCGCCGGTGCGGGTCTGGCGGTGCTGGAGTTTTTCCTGCGGCCCACCTTGCTGAATGTGAAGGACGTGGAGGACGTCCTGAAGCTCGAAACCTTAGGCAGCATCCCCAAGGACAACAGCTACTTCCAGAAGAACATGCAGCTGTTGAACGAAACGCACCGTGCAGATGCCGATGCCGTGCAGAACTTTGCTTCGGCCGCGCATATCCTGATCAACCGATTCGGCACCACGGCAGAGCCGCACTGGTTCTATGTGACTTCGGCTGAGGATGGAGAAGGCAAGAGCACGGTGGCGGCCAATCTGGCCCTGCAGCTGTCCGATATGGAAAAGCGCACCCTGCTGCTGGATCTGAACACCCGTGCTCCCCGCCTGGGCGGAATGTTTTTGCAGGATCTGCCGTACAGCCGGACGCTGAATGCCCTGTACAAAGGCGAATCTGCCGAGCCGGAAGCGGTTATTTCGCTGACCGGCTATCTGGACCTTCTGCCGATGGTGCTGGAACCCGATGCGGTGCCGCTGGATGCCGCCCTGTTCGACTTTTTGAAACCGATCATGGAGCCCTACGAGTATGTCATCATTGATGCTTCCTCGGTGGGACGTTCCTCGGATGTGCTGCGCCTGAACAAGCTGGCAGACCATGCGCTGTTCGTTGTGCGTCACGATGCCACCCCGCTGCCTGTCATACAGGATGCCATTGAAAAGCTGAACAAGTCCGGTGTGCAGCTGCTGGGCTGTGTGGTCAACGAAGTGCAGTCGCTGGAAATCTTTCCGCTCCATCCGGAGCACATCGCATCTCCCATCCGGAAGAAAAAGAAGAAACCGGAAAATGCCGACAGCCCGCTGCCGGAGGACCTGCTCCGTCCGGCAGATTCCGCGCTGGAGCCGACATGGAAACCGGCAGGAGATGGCCGAAGCGTGATGGACGAGCTGACCGATGATCTGCAGCGCAGCCAGAATACCCGGAGCGATGATGAGATCATGTGGGAGCTGCTCCGCATGGGAAAAGACGGCAGCTGGAAGCGGCCAGAGCGGAAACCGGCGGCAGACAGCAGCGCTGCCCAGCAGCCGCAGTCCGCTCCGGATGCACCGCCGGCTTCGGGGCTGGCTCTGACCCCCCAGCCTGTGCCGGAAACGCCGGCTGCACCCGTGCCAGCGGAGAAGCCAAAGACCGTACCGGAAGCACCGCCTGCGCCCGCGCCGGCAAAGAAGCCGAAACCCGTACAGCCGGAGCCCGAAGCGGAGTCCAAGGCCGGTCTGCTCCCCTGGACCGAGCCGGAACCCGAACCAAAGCCAGAGAAGAAGCGCAGCCGTGCACCGAAGCCGGCTGCAGCGCCCAAGCACGGCAAAGCATCCAGCCGCAGCGGACTGGGGCTCTGGGGTAAAAAACCGAAGCACTGAGAACCGAAAAGAGACAAAAAGCCCACAGGTCAGATGGATTTCCGGCCTGTGGGCTTTGCTTTTCCATATTCGTGCAGGTTCTGTTCCGGTTTAGCGGCAGACCGGGTCGGCAGCATCGTACGCAGGAGCCTCGCCTGCTGAAAACGAAGCAGAACGTCAAGACCATGACCTCCGCAGAGATCGACGCACTGGAGTTCTACAACAGCATCGACGAGCCCAGCGGAAAGCACGTCCAGCGTTTTGAAGAAGTGGTGAAGTATTTCACCCACGGCGAGCTGTTCAACATCGACCGTTCTTGGTCCATCCTTGCCGAGATTCATCTGGAGCTGAAGAACAGCAACTACCTGCGCGATTTCGTTACCGTCAGCCGCCAGCTTGGTCTGCGGATCGACGACATCGAGGCGAATCAGGCGTATGTGGGTTCCGGTCTGAGCGTGTACACCATCACCATCATCATCTTCAGCGCAGAGCTGAAAAAGTACAAGACCCACCGGGAGATCATTCAGGCACTGAGTTCGCTGGATTACATCTATCACATCGAAGAACTGCGTTAAGCGGTTTGTGCAGAAAGAGGGTTTCACATGATTAAAAACATCGTATTTGATATGGGAAACGTTCTGGTTTGGTTTGACCCGGAGCTGTTTATGGACCGCTATTCCCTCACCGGCGAGGATCGCAGGCTGATCCGCAACGAGGTGTTCCGCTCGGTGGAGTGGACCATGCTGGACCGGGGCGTGATCGACGAGGAGATCGCAGAGCAGCGCATTCTGCCCCGCCTGCCGGAGCGTCTGCACGATGCAGCCCGCGGGCTGATCGAAACGTGGGATGACCCCATCGTGCCGGTGGAGGGAATGCTGGAGCTTTTGCAGGCCCTGAAAGCAAAGGGCTACCGTCTCTACCTGCTCTCCAACGCTGCCACCCGTCAGCCCATCTACTGGGCACGGGCAGAAGCCAGCAAGCTGATGGACGGTGCCCTGATCTCCGCAGAGGTCAAGCTGCTGAAGCCCGACCCGCAGATCTACCGCGCCTTCCTGCACAAGTTCGCCCTTCACCCGGAGGAATGCGTCTTTATTGACGATACGCCCATCAACGTAGAGGGCGCACTCTACGAAAACATGGCAGGCATCGTGTTCAACATGGATGTTGCTGCCCTTGCCCAGAGCCTGCACGCTCTGGGCGTGGAATGGTAAGGTTTTGATTGGAGAAATGCTTATGATGATCTGGATCGGTTTGATGCTTTTGATTTGTGCCGGATTCTCCGCTTATGCGGGGGCATCCCAGTTGGAACAGGCAAAACAGCGTGCAAAGTGTTCTCTGGACGCTTTCACGGAACGAAGAAACGGGGTAAGCTGCATCTGTCTGACGATCCTGTTCGTGATCCTTGGAATCGGTATCAATCTGTGACAGCGCATTTCTCCCGTCCCTGTTTGCTTCTTCCAAAGCCGGTTGATGGATTTGTTATGGCTCCCCATCGCTGCAGCAGTCCACAGGCGGTTTTGAAAGATAAATCTCCTTCATTTTCATTTTCTGCTTAACGGCAGCAATAAGAGCGGGGCCTTGCAAAAGGCTCCGCTCTTGTTGTTGCAGCATAGCATTCCTGCAATCATCACGCTTCCGTGATGGCTACACCCTCCTACGACGAAGGCAAGGGTTTGGGATTTCCCAACAAGCCCTGCTTGCTGCGAATGCGAACGCCTTTTTGAATTGCAAAATGATTTTTCAGTTGCTATACTAGGCTTATCAAAGTTTTTTCGGGAGGATGCCGCAGTGACTGTACAGACAATGCAAATCGGGAACAGGCCTTGCCGCATTTATGGCAAAGCCCATGCAGAATACCTACTGCTCCAAATGACCGGCGAACACGAGCTGCAGAGCATGGAAAACGAGGTTGCCGCTATTGCACGGAGTGCGCACCACTTTCTGTTTGCGGCTATCCCGGTGGAGAGCTGGAATGATGCACTTTCTCCGTGGGAAGCCCCTGCCGTGTGGGGGAAGCAGGGTTTCGGCGGCAATGCTGCGGACACCCTGCGCTTTCTGACAGAACAGGTCATCCCCACGCTGAAACAACAGTTTGAACTCTCGGAGAACGTCAAAATCATTCTGGGCGGCTACTCGCTGGCGGGATTGTTTTCGCTGTGGGCATCCACCCAGACCGATTTGTTCTACGGTGTCGCCGCCGCATCTCCCTCGGTGTGGTTCCCGGGCTGGATGGAGTTTGAACAGCGGCACCCGATTCAGACGCAGCACATTTATCTGAGCCTTGGCAACAAGGAAGAGCACACGAAAAACACCGTCATGGCTGCGGTAGGGGATAACATCCGCACCCTGCACAGTCGGCTTGCAGAGCGTGGCGCAGACTGCACCCTTGAATGGAACAGCGGCGGGCACTTCAAAGACGCCGATTTGCGCACGGCGAAAGCATTTCGGTGGGTGATGGAGGAACACGCATGCAGTAACGGTAAGACAGATATCGTACATTGTTCCTTATGCATTCATGAGTGTGGTGCTAAAGATTTATGGCAGTAGCACATTGCTTTTATACAAATAAAAGTGTACAATAATAACAACTTTGCAAGCAATCCCCTTCAAGGAATCAACTGGAACATGGGTGGAGACTGTACCCGTTAAGCGGAATTGTTTGAATGAATACAATTCAACATAAAAGACAGTTGCTCATTTGTGAGTAGGAGGAATATAGGATGTTTGATTGTGGTTTACAGAATATTTTCCGGCTGAAAAACGGACAGTCCCGTTCCATCAACTGGGAAAACCGGAACGGAGAAAAAGGAAAAGGCGGCATGGCATCCAGCGATCTTGGTCCGTCCAGAAAAGGTTCCCCGTGTATCCCGAAAATAGAAGCAGGAGAGACCGTAACACTTGGTGAGATCCAGGGAGAAGGCATGATTCAGCACATCTGGATCACCGTTACAGACCGTACCAGTGAACGTAACCGTTATGTTCTGCGGGATCTTGTTCTGCGCATGTACTGGGACGATGAAGAATTCCCATCCGTTGAATGCCCGCTTGGCGATTTCTTCTGCTGCGGCTTCGGTGTTTCCTACCAGGTAAACTCAGTCCCGATTGCTGTCAATCCGACCCGTGGTTTCAACAGCTATTTCCCGATGCCGTTCCGTAAAAACGCCCGTATTACCATTGAAAATCAGTGTGATGAGCCGATTCCGGCCTTCTTTTATCAGATCGACTATTGCCTGACAACGGTTCCGGAGGATGCTGCCTATTTCCATGCCCAGTGGCGTCGTCAGCGCATAACGGAAAAGGCAAAAGACTACGTTGTCCTCGACAACATCAAAGGGAAAGGCCAGTACGTTGGAATTTATCTTGCGCTTACCAGCCTCGAACGCTACTGGTACGGAGAAGGTGAGATGAAATTCTACATCGATGGAGACAAGGATTATCCAACCATTTGCGGAACCGGAACAGAAGATTACTTCGGCGGTGCATGGAGCTTTGCAACACAGCAAAATGGCCAAACCGTTGAAAATCAGTACTGTACTCCGTATCTTGGCTATCCTTACTACTCTAGCCACGATACCTTCCTTCATAATGATTACCACAATGATGATCAGATGCCACAACGCAGCTTCTACCGCTGGCACCTTCTTGATCCTATCCTTTTTGAGAAGGACCTTAAGGTAACTCTGCAGCAGATTGGTGCCAGTCACGGAGGTCTTTTTGAACGTCAGGATGATGTCGCTACCACAGCTTACTGGTACCAGACGCATCCTCATGTACCATTCGCGCCACTCATGTCCAGAAAAGAGCGCTGGCCAAGATGATTTTTGACGCTTTTCCTATTTTATATGTTTCATGACTTTGCATATCGGCTACAAGAGTCCGTTCCGAACAATTCTGCTTTCAACGAATTTGTCCGGAAACGGGCTCTTTCTTTTTTATATGGTATTCAAAAAACGATCTGGATTACAGAGATTCGTCTTTCTACAAGCCTTTCCCATTTTCCGTCCATTCTTTAAGGTTCCTTTAAAGTTTCCTCATTATCAAAAGCAGCCACCGCAGGAGCAGCCGTTCCAGCTTCTGGTGGATATTCCGCAGAAAATGGCGGCAGGCAAAAGTTTCGGCTACAAAAAGTGGGCAACCAAATTCAACCTGAAGGAGATGTCCAAGACGCTGCTGTTTTTACAGGAACAGAAAATCGGCAGTGCCGAGGAACTGCGAGAACGTACAGCGGCGGCAACGGAACGCTATCATGCCATGGGGGATTCCATCAAGGCGGCAGAAGCACGGTTGACAGAAATTGCTGTGCTGAAAACTCACATAGTTCAAACGATTGCTGACAACGAATCTCCGTGCTATGGTACGGCACCACCTGGTCAAACTGACTTTGTGCCGCCAGCTCCCGGATAGCATTGGTCAGGCTGGGCTGAGAAATATAGAACTGCTGCACTGCATGGCTGATGGTGCCGGTGCCGGCAACAGCCGTGACATAGCGGAGTTGTTGAAGGGTCACGGCAGTTTCCTTTCGGCGTGTTTTTTCTATCCTACCGCAGAGCCGCCAAAAACGCAACGTATTTTCTTCTTTGAAATACCAAACGAACATTGCCGGCATATCCAAGATACGTTTTACCCGCCCTGCAATTTCCCTTATAATAGCACCGCAGTCTTGAAACGGCTGCAACATTCCCATATCACAAAGGAGGCTTTCCGGTATGGGACAACGGCAAAGTGAGATCATCAAAAATCACATGGAAGTCTACTGGCACGACTATGCGTCGGCCAGCAAGGGCGTCCCCATTACCGAGGCGGGGCTTGTGGAAAAAGCCTCCGTCATTGGACGCACCGGGCTGATGCTGCTGGAATGCGGCACCGGCGCATGGCGTGTCCGAAGCTCCATGAACACCCTTTCGCGGGAGCTGGGAGTCACAACAACAGCGGACATCGGCCTGTTGTCCATTGAGTTCACCTGCTTTGACGGTGACCAGTGTTATACCCAGTCACTCTGTCTGACAAATACGGGCGTGAATACCTCCCGGCTGAACCGACTGGAGCATTTCGTCAACGACTTCG
>OWIP01001270.1_pt1 | contig 16121 bp, 21 predicted proteins | sample 1732581 | NCBI WGS metagenome assembly OWIP01 (sample SAMN05065731, study PRJEB22554) | human gut metagenome | biome: ENVO:2100002; feature: ENVO:00000062; material: ENVO:00002003 | host: Homo sapiens | place: USA
CTACACTTCTAGCTTCGTCGGCAGCGTCAGATGTGTATAAGAGACAGTCCATGGACTACCCACCCCACAAAGAGGCGTGGCAGGCCCTCTGCTCCATTCCCTTCGGGCAGCGGACGGATGAGGTTTGCCGCCTCCTGCGCCAACAACGGGAATGGGAGGACCTGCTCACTGCCATCCGTGCCATCGTCCGGGAGGAAGTGCAGGGCCTGTCATTCCAGCCACCCCCCAATACTGTCCTGCCGGAGCAGGCCGGGAACGAAGCAGTGGATGCCGATGTTCTCGGCTTTTTGCTTTCGCTGCAGGAGGAAGGAGAGGATACTACCTGATTCGATATTTTGATATGTTCGCCGGGATCGGCGGATTCCGCGCGGGGCTGACCCGCGCGGGCGGCTTCCAATGCGTGGGGCACTGCGAGATCGACAAGTACGCCGACGCCAGCTACCGCGCCATCCACGATGTTCAAAAGGAGGAACGATACTATCCAGACGCAAGAAAAATCGACCCCGCAGACCTGCCCGACTTCGACCTGCTCTGCGGTGGATTTCCTTGCCAGGCGTTTTCTAACGCTGGCCTCCGCCGGGGATTTGCCGACGCCAGAGGAACTCTCTTCTTTGAGATTGCCCGACTGGCTCAAGCCAAACGCCCTGCGTATCTGCTGCTCGAAAATGTTCCGGGATTGCTTCACCATGACAAAGGCCGGACATTTGCGGCCATCCTCTCTGCGCTGGCTGACCTGGGGTATCATGTCGAATGGTCTGTGCTTAACAGCGCCGCTTTTGGAGTCCCCCAGGCAAGGCGCAGGGTGTTCCTTATCTGCTATCTTGATCCCCGATGCGCCGGAAAAATACTTCCTGTCTTCGGAACAGACCCAAAAGCTCTTATACAAATCATCCCCGGCCCCCAAGGCTCCCGTGTCTACGACCCCAGCGGAGTAGCCTGCACCCAGACTGCCGGAGCAGGCGGCATGGGCGGCAAGACCGGGCTGTATCTTGTCGACTCGAACTGCGGCCAGCCCAAGAATGCGGTGTTTGTGGACCTGTGCACGGGACATCCCAAGCAGACCGATAAGGCACGCTGCCTTACCGCCCGGTATGGGCAGACCACTCTCTCCAATCACAAGGGGGAGCGTTCCGGTGTGCTGCTCATCAAGGAGGCCACGAAAAAGGGGTATAAGGAGGCCCAGCTCGGAGATTCCGTGGATCTGGGCTACGCCGGGAGCAACACACGCCGTGGCCGCGTAGGCCGGGATATCGCCCACACCATAGACACCGGGAGCAGCACCCAGGGCATCGTTATGAAGGGCGGCCGCATCCGCCGCCTCATGCCGAGAGAATGCCTGCGCCTGCAAGGCTTTGAGGATCAGCAGATCGACCGGATTCTGGCCATCAACTCCGATGCCCAAGCCTATAAGCAGGCGGGAAACAGCGTGACCGTCAATGTCATCGAGGCCATTGGCCGCCGTATCCGGGCGATGGATGAGGAACTGCGGGAGGCGGATGCGGCATGAGTGAGATCGGCATCAAGGACCAGTGCTTCGGCGTAGAGGTGGAGATGTCCGGCATCACCCGTGAGCAGGCGGCGAACGCCCTGGCGGAATACTTTGAATCCACCGCTATCCATACCGGCGGGTCCTACGACAAATGGTCTGTTACGGATCGTGAGGGAAAGGTATGGACGCTGATGAGTGACAGCAGCATACATGCCCGACGCAAGGTGGGCAGCCAGTACACATCCACCACCGACAGGCGCTATCAGGTGGAGATGGTCACCCCGAAGCTGACCTACGCGGAACTTCCCAAGCTGCAGGAGTGTGTGCGCCGTGTCAGAAAAGCCGGAGCCAGAGAGAACTCCTCCTGCGGCATCCACGTCCATGTGGATGGGGCCAACCACAACCGTCAAAGCCTGAAGAACCTCCTTGGGATCATGTATTCCAAGGAGGACATTTTGTTCAAGGCATTGCAGGTCAGCGAGGCCCGTGTTGATCGCTGGTGTCAGAAAGTACGGGAACCCATGCTCAGAGAGGCCAGAAAGCTGTCATCGGATGAAACCAAAAACCTGACCCAGCTGGAGAGCATCTGGTATGAGGGCGATGTCAGCAACGATGAGCATTATAACTGGACCCGATATTATGCCCTGAACCTCCACTCCATGTTCTACCGGGGAACGGTGGAATGGCGGTGCTTCAACTCCACCCTCCATGCCGGGAAGGTGGCTGCCTATGTGAACCTGTGCCTCGCCATCTCCGCCCAGGCCATTGCCCAGCGCAGCACCGTCATGCGAAAGACACGCAGTGACAATGAATTGTTCACCTTCCGGGTCTGGCTGGTGCGGCTGGGTCTGAACGGCGATGAGTTCAAAAACACCCGTGACCATTTATTAGCCAATCTTGAAGGTGACCGGGCGTGGAGATATGACAAGGATAACTACAAGGTCAACCGAAAAAAGAAAAAGCAGCGAGAAGCGGAAAGGTGATGACCATGAAGATCAGAATTGAGGAAAATACCTATGAGGGAACCGGCACCGAGATCATGGACCAGCTCCGGGGTGAGATGTTCGACCCCATGGAGTTTCCCGATACGGATACCTACATCTGGTTTGTGCAGAACAATATCATCCGCACCACCGGCATGGAGTGTCCGCTGCCGGATGGGAATACGGAACAGCAGGCTGTGGCCCTTTTGTACCAGCTGGCCAAAATCGGTGCGCTGGCCATTCTGGAGGATGATGGTGATGGGTGGTAAGCTGTATTTTGCTTACGGCAGTAACATCAATCTCGACCAGATGGCCCACCGCTGTCCGGACGCCACACTGCTGGGTCCTGTGTTCCTCCCAAACTATGAACTGCGGTTTCGGGGCAACGATGGTGGCCGGGGCGTGGCCACCATCGTCCCCTGCCGGGGTGCGGAAACATGGGGTGTGCTTTGGAAACTCACCCCGGAGTGTGAACAGGCCCTGAACCGATACGAGGGATTCCCCGCTGTGTATGACAAGCAGATCGTGGTGGTGCATGGCGGGGCCGAAAAACGGCACCGGGTGATGACCTATGCCATGACCCATGAACGGACAAGGGAACCCGTTCTTCCTTCCAGAGCCTACTACGAAACCATTCGGAGGGGGTACCTGCAAAACGGGCTCCCCCTTTCTTCTCTGGATCAGGCCATGAGCCGCACCCGCAGCGAGATATGGGAGTTGGAACGGGAATCCCAAACGGAGTGGCCGATCTTAGCCTATATGAATCCATCTGTAAAAAAGAAAGGAAAATCCCGTGAAAGATAAAACACTGTATTTTGCCTATGGCAGCAACATCAATCTCGATCAGATGTCCCACCGATGCCCGGACGCAAAGCCTCTGGGGCCTGTTACGCTGGACAATTATGAACTGCTGTTCCGTGGCAGCCCCGGCGGCAGCGGCTTTGCCACCATCGCGCCCTGCGAGGGTAGCCAGGTGCAGGGCCTGCTGTGGGAGATCACGCCCCGCTGCGAGAGGGCTCTGGACTTCTACGAAAGCTATCCCCGATTTTACGACAAGCAGACGGTGCCTGTTCGGGACAGTCAGGGGAAGGAATACCAGGTCATGGTCTATGTGATGACCGGAGAACTGAGCCGAAACCCGGCCGCTCCATCCCCGTACTACTATGCCGGGATCGTGGACGGTTTGTGCCAAAACGGGATGCCGGTGGAGCCGCTGGAGCAGGCGCACCGCAGTCTCATGGATGAGCTGCGGTTTCACGTTTCCCGCAATGCCCAGCAGCACACTCCTCCCGGCAAGAAACATCCCAGGCAGGAGCGGTAATGCAGGTGTGATGATGGAACGATATCATGTGTTTAAGGATGGAACCAACTTTGGCGCAGCCAGCACCAGAGAAGAAGCCATTGATGTGATTCGCGCCCATCAGAAGCGGGAGACTCACCCGTTCCTGAAGGCCCAATTCAGCATCATCAAGGGTGAGGAGGAATTCATCCCCTACGAACCCGTTGCCAGAAGCACCGTCAAAGAAACGAAAGGAAAGACCAGCCATGTGCGATGATCAGCAGATGTTCCCGGAAAGCGAGGGCTACCGCATCACCGACAGCTACACAGTCAGAGGTGTCCGATTTATGCTTGGCCGCAGAGAGAAAGACGGTAGTACCCGTTTTGCTGTATGGCAGACGCAGGCAGAACGGTCATCCCCACCCTGCGAGATTAGATATTTTGAAATGCCGGAGGCAGCCATAGAGGATTACTGCCAGCGGATTGAACAGGCTGTGATTGCCCACTTTCAGGATACCGGGACAAAGCCTCTTCTGCCACCCAGATGCGTTTCGGTGGAGCCTTTCACCGGGCAGCTCATCAACCTGCGCCGTGGTGTTCATGGCTATTGGGGCTCCGACTGGAGCCGCTCTGACGATCCCCAGTTCAATCGGCAGTCCGCAGACCTGATCAACCAGCGCATGGGAGTCACCAAAGCTCAGGAGGCCGCCATGCTGGCCGGAAGTATGTTCAGATGGGAATCCAAACTGGCAGACCCCCGCTGCTACGATGAACAGGGTGTTCTGCGAAGGGACAGGCTGTCTCAGAAAGAAAAAGACTGCCGGGGACAGGAGAGATGAAATGCGGGCATCTGATCACAGATGCCCGCGCTCGTCTTTAATCTTCATTGTCCCAGAGGCCAGCCGCTCTGAGGGCATCCCAATCAGCGGCGATCACCTTCACGAAACGGTTGAACGCAACACGATGTTCTTTTTGAACGACCAAACCTTCCTCCAGCATTTCCCTCAACGCAGCGCGGATCAGTTCCGGCGGGACATTGTTCCACCTTGCTACCGCATCCACCGTGCCGTTGAAAGAAGGGATGATTTTTGGGTGGGAGGAAACATAATCCAGATTCCGCACGATCATCCGGCGATACTCAAGCGTCGTATGCTGGCTGGACGGCAGCTCCACACAGTCGGCAGCAACAGCCTTCAGCTGTTTGCTGACACACCCGCTGACACCATACACGATAACCCGCTTTTTCAGGCGCTGTGACAGATATTTAACTACGGAGTGAAAGTGTCCGTCCCCGGTAAAGAGAATGTATATTTCCATTTCAGGCCGGGAGATCGCGGTCTGATAGATGTAGTCCAGCATAATAAAGTCGGTCATGTCCTTTTTATGATGGCCATTTGGCTGGGCAGTCTCAATGATCGTGTTCGTGATATTCCGCAGTTTCGACAACTCATCGCTGATTCCATGGTGTCCGAATTCAGCGAATACCATGATGTCCTCTACAACATAATTCTCGTCTAATTGCTGACGCCACGCCAGCACGTCCGGTTTGATTCCAAACTGATTTTTATACGAATAATACCAATGTTCATAATCCACAAAAGCGATCGCTTTGGGCTTACTGTCTTTCTGCTTGAATAATTTGTTCCAAAAGCTCACATCTCTAACGCCCCTTTCCTTCACTTGATACGATGAGTCCCTTGAAGTATAGCATATTTTTCATAAGCCAACAACTACCATGACCCCTTAAATGGAAGGAGAGATGAATCCCTATGGATGCTCCCATGAAGGTGCTGGTGGTAGAGCCGATGAAAGCCCCCTATGAACGGGAGATCAGCGGTTCCCTCGCCAGTATGCAGGAGGTGGTAGGCGGCGATATTTCCGCCACTTACCCCTTCGATGACCCTATCGCTCTGATACACAATGATTCGGGGAAGCTGGAGGGCCTGCCGCCCAACCGGCTTCTCTACGATGACAATGGTGTGCCGTATGACATGGTCTGCGGCACATTTTTCCTTGCTGGGCTGGGCGACGAAAATTTTGTTTCCCTGACCCCGGAGCAGAGCCAGAAATACCAGCGGCATTTTGGACGCCACATGATCCTCGTCATTCCCAAAGAACCCTCCAAAACAAAAAAGAAGGAGAAAAACTACCATGAAAGATAAAATCATCCTGACCGCCGAGTCGGTCACTGAAGGCCATCCCGACAAGCTGTGCGACACCATCGCGGATTCCGTGCTGGACGCCTGTCTGGAACATGACCCCTCCGCCCGCGTGGCCTGCGAGGTCATGGCCACCGCAGGTAAGATTATCGTGGCCGGAGAGATCACGGCGGCCGTGCTGCCGGACATTCCCGCCATTGTCTGCCAGACCGTCCGCAAGGCCGGATACGGCAGCGACTACGAAGTCGAGGTCATTACCCACGACCAAAGCCGGGACATTGCCGCAGCTGTGGAGCAAGATACGCAGCTCGGCGCAGGCGACCAGGGCATCATGTACGGTTACGCCTGCGATGAGACTGCCGCCTGTCTGCCCCTGCCTGTGGTGCTGGCCCACCGCCTGACCCTGCTGCTGACTGCCGCCCGCCAGTCCGGCACCATCCCCGGTCTGAAACCGGACGGCAAAGCGCAGGTGTCCGTGGAATACCAATTCGGGGTACCGCACCGGCTGGTGTCCGTTGTCCTCTCCTGCCAGCATGATGCGGACAAGGATATGGATGAACTACGGCGTGAGGTGCTGCGCCATATCATTACCCCGGCCCTGAGGGACTTCTCCCCTGACCAGGATACTGAGATCCTCATCAATTCCTCCGGTCGCTTTGTGGAGGGCGGCTTCGAGGCCGACACCGGCCTGACGGGCCGCAAGCTGATGGTGGACACCTACGGCGGCCTCGCGCCCCATGGCGGTGGCGCACTGTCCGGCAAGGATGGTACCAAGGTGGACCGCAGCGGCGCCTATATGGCCCGGTACATTGCCAAGAACATCGTGGCGGCAGGACTGGCCGAGAAATGCACCGTCAGCCTCGCCTATGCCATCGGCAAAGCCCAGCCTGTAGCTGTGGATGTGGACACCCACCTCACCGGCGAGTATTCCGACATGGCGCTGGAGGAGGCGGTCAAGACGGTGTTTGACCTGACGCCTGCCGGTATGATCCGCACCCTGGGACTGGACAAGCCCATCTTTGCGGACTGCTGCAACTACGGACATTTTACCCGGAAGGAGCTGCCCTGGGAGCAGACAGACAAGGCTGAACTGCTGGCGGAGGTCTGCCGCATGAAAGAGGCTGGTGTGTCCGACCGCTGACCCGATCACCTGTGCTGTTCGGGAAATCCGCTGGATATCTCTGAGCAGCTATGGTATGGTGTTCCGCTTGAAGGAGGCGGTACGTGGAACACCGCTGACCATTACAAAAAAGAAAAAAAGGAGGCTTACAATGCTATCAAGAGAGCGCGTTGAATCCATTCGACAGCAATACCCGAAAGGCAGCCGGATACTGCTCAACCAGATGGCGGACGATCCCCGTCCTGTTCCGCCCGGAAGTGTGGGTGTCGTTGATCTCGTGGATGATGCGGGCCAGATCTATGCCATCTGGCCGGGTGGCCGCCATCTGGCTGTGATTCCCGGCGTAGATGACTTTCAAAAAATACCATCCAAAACGCCGAAAAAAGAGATGCCGAAATGCAGGGGCAATGTCCGTGAGTAAACCAAGCCACATTGCATCATGCAGCTTCGGGAAGGATAGTTTAGCTGCCATTCTGCTGGCCAAGCTGCACGGGGAGCCTCTGGACGAGGCCATCTACTGTGAGGTGATGTTCGACAAGAACGTCTCCGGCGAGGTGCCAGAGCATCGGGACTTCATCTACCACACCGCCATCCCCGCCCTGGAGGATATGGGGGTAAAGGTCACAGTCCTTCGCTCTAAGAAAACCTATGTGGATCTGTTTACCGGGAAGATCACCCGCGGACCGAAAGAGGGGCTGCTGCGCGCATTCCCCATCTGTGGACGATGCTATGTCCAGCGGGACTGCAAGCTGAAACCCATTCAGCAGTATCAAAAAACTTTTCCTCCTGATACCGTCAAGTACATTGGCATTGCCAAGGATGAGCAGGCCCGGCTGCTGCGGCTGGGCGGCACAAAGGTGTCCTTGCTGGACAAATATGGTTATACGGAACAGGATGCAAAGGAGCTCTGCCAGCAGGCGGGGCTCCTTTCGCCTGTCTATGAGTTTACCGACCGGGGCGGGTGCTGGTTCTGCCCCAATGCAAAGAGGAAAGAACTGCGCCACCTCTATGACCACCACCCGGACCTGTGGGATCGAATGCTGGAACTTCAGGCTCTCCCAGGAAAGGTGTCTGAGAAGTTCAACCGCACGGAGCGGTTCTCGGACATCCACGCCCGCTTCCGGCTGGAGGATGAACAGATCAAACTGTGGCAGAATGCCGCGTAAAGAAAGAGAGTTGATGCTGATTTGAACGATAAATATGAGATCACGGACATCCGCCATGAACAGTATCCCTTTCTGCGCCGTATCCGCGCCCTGCGGGATATTGGCGAGGAGGTCAAAGCCGGTGCGCTGGGCGGATTTGTAGAGCATGAGGGCAATCTGTCCTTTGAACCGGGCGATGACGCATGGATATTCGGAGATGCCATCGCCTGCAATGATGCCTACGTGGATAAAGGTGCCCAGCTCTGGAACGAGTCCGTTGCCTGCTATAAAGCGTATGTTTCCCACGGGGCCATTCTCACAGACCGCAGCCGCGCGGAGGATGATGCCTACCTCCGGGGCGGGCTGCTGAAAGAGTACGCCAGAGTGTCCGGCAGCAGTATGGTTCTGGAATCCCCGGACAACAGGCTGGTGCCGGTGCTGTCCGGGCAATGCGCTGTTTACGGAACCGTGCAGGGAAATGTGCGGCTGGAGGGTACCACCGTTATCATCAGCGGCGAGGAGATCCGCTGCAACACCAAAGACCGGCTCATCATCCGGGACGGTGTCCGCTCCATTCAACGCAGCTCTGCCCGTGACCGCCTGGCTCCCCGCGGAGAACGCTCAGAGCAGACACCTGCAAGGCATAAAAAGAAAAAGGAGGCCGCCAGATGAACTTCTTTGAGTCAGAACTGCGCAAGCTGTTCGAGGATGGGCAGCTGATGGACGATCCCACCTTTTCCGGGCGGATCTGTATGGGAACGCTGAGCAAGGATGTGCGAGTTCGTGTACAGTTTATCACAGGCATGATCGCCAGCCAATATGACGCCCTGAAAATCTCTGTGCTGAACCGCACCGAGGGTGCCATAGATACCCATGTGCTGAAGCTCAGGGATGTGTTGGGAAAAAAGTCTGTTCCCGGAAACCCCAACTTCCGCGAAGGCGTTTTCCCATACATCTGGGACGATCATGGGGAGGCGAGTTGGTATGCCTATCAGCCCAACCAGGCGGACCGCAGCGCCATCCGCAAGGCTGTGGGCCAGTATCTGGATGTGTTTCGGGACCGACAGACAGAGCAGGTCAGGAACGGCCCCAAGCTGGTGTATATCTGTGCGCCCCTGCGCGGAGATGTAGAGCAGAATATCGAATTTGCCCGACAGAAGGCCCAGGAAGTCTTTCAGGATGGGGACATCCCGGTCTGCCCCCACCTCATGTTCCCGCCTGTTGCGGACCCAGGCCACCCGGCGCAGGATCAGCAGGCACGGGAGGCTGGCCTGCGGCTGGTGGAGTCCTGCCAGCAGGTCAATGTTTACGGCCCGGTCTGGACGGATGGGATGTGGGCGGAGATCAACCATGCCAACAAGCTGGGCATCCCCGTGATGACGGATCAGAAAACCATCGGCAGGCCGCCAAAGCGAAACCAGAAACGCCAAAGCACCAAAAAGCAGGAACAGCGGTAACGAAGGGGACGCAATATGGAAAAAGAATTGCGAAAGTTGACTCCGGAGGACATCACCATGGAGGAGGAAATCATCGCGGAGGAGGGAAAGCTGAATTTCTGCCTATGCACAGATTTCGATGTGGATGCTGTCTTTGGGACCCATGTGTGTACCTTTGAAAACGAGGATTATTTGAATGTCTATGCCAATTACGACATGGCAGCCAGACAGGTTTGCGAGGAACTGGAAATCGTTCTGTGGCGCGGCGATGATACCTGTGAATCCCTCGCATACCGATTAGGGGATAAAGAACAGCAGTTCATCAAGACGAAAATGGATGACTACTGCCGCAAGTGCGAAGGCATGGCACTGGACGATTTCTGCACATATCTCGAAAAGGAGGAAAATACCTTGCATCAGATCACAACAGAGGAACTTCGGCAGATGCCGAACCGGGAGGGCCTTGTCCTGCAAGGCTGCGGAGGAGAGCTACAGGAATGGGTGGACGGCATTAATGACCTGCTGGCCGAAGCAGGTATTCTGCTGGATGGGACCAGATTTGAAACTGCGTCCGCTTTTCAGCATGACGGACTCACCAACCTGCTGTTTTCCTTTGATGATTCCGTCAAACTGGACATGGGTAAGCTGGCCATGTGGCGGCTGCAGACCCATGGTCAATTTGGCGGCACATGGCTGTCTGACTATGTCCCCAACCGGCTGGGCGGCTTCATTCAGGAACAGAAGAAACAGGAAAAACCCCAATGCCCGCTGATTGGACAGGACGGAAACATTTTCAACCTGATGGGGATCGCCGCCCGGGCCCTGCGGAAAAACGGTATGGCCGACCAGGCGAAGGAAATGACCCAGCGTATCACCGGCGGGGACTGCCACAGCTACGGTGAGGCCCTGTGTATCATCGGAGAATATGTGCAGATCACAGACTCCGCCTCCAGAGAAACGCAAACCAAAAAGAAGGAGAAGAATGCCTATGAACGATAAGCCTATCATCACCCCTGCATGGAATCTGATCCAGGGCGATGCCCTGAAGATTCTGAGCAGCTTCCCGCCCAACACCTTCGACGCCGTTATCACCGATCCTCCCTACGCTTCGGGCGGACGCACCCAGGCGGAGAAGAACAAGTCCACCACGGCCAAGTATTCCAGCATGGGAGAGAATGCGCCCCCTCCTTTCGAGGGGGATGCCAAGGACCAGCGTTCCTGGACCCGCTGGGCGGCAGAGTGGCTGTATGAGGCTCGGAAGCTGTGTAAGCCCGGAGCACCGGTGTGTATGTTCATCGACTGGAGGCAGCTCCCCGCTGCCACCGACGCCCTCCAGTGGGCTGGATGGATCTGGCGGGGCACCGCTGTTTGGGATAAGGGCAACAGCCGCCCCCAGAAGGGGCGCTTCCGTCAGCAGGCGGAGTATATCGTCTGGGGCTCCAACGGCGATATGCCCATCAGCCGTCCGGTCCCGTGTCTGCCGGGGGTGTTCAAATACGGCAATCCCCAGAGCCGCATCCATCTGACGGAGAAGCCGCTGCAGCTGATGCGGGACATCGTGAAGATCACGGAACCGGGCGGGCATATTCTCGACCCCTTTGCCGGCAGCGGTACCACGGTGCTGGCGGCTGTGCAGGAGGGCTATACCGCCACCGGCATCGAAGTCACAGACACCTATGCGGAGCTGGCACGGGAACGTATTCGAGCCGAGCTGGAAAAGGCGGCATGATCTATTGGGCTGTCTGGCAACACTACTTGCTAAAACAGGGATAAGCCGATATAATAAAAATAATAGAATTGAGTTATAAGCGAGGACACAGGTATGAATGATCGAAACGCACAATATGATCCGGAAACGGGAAAGCCGCTGGACCAGTCCTATTTGGAATGTGGACTGCCGGAAGACCTCCACGAATCCATCCTGAGAATGGTGGAATCATGGAACATCATTGATAGCGGCAGGCAGGATAACCATTGGGATCTTTGCTGGTGCGACCTGAATGCGCTGATCAATTCCTATGAAGTAGAGCAGGTCATCTCATCAGAACAGGCATGGTATCTGAGAGAAAAATATCTCCGTATGGGAAAGGAGTGAGTATAGTGCTTGATTTTACAGCCTTACCCACCCGCAAAAAGTTTTATGCAGGAGCGAATGGCGCAAAGATCGCTGTCATTTACGACGGTGAACAGTATATGCTGAAATTCCCGGCACCCGCTCCTAAAAATAAAGAGTTGAGTTATGCCAATAGCTGCATTTCAGAATACATTGGCTGCCATATTTTCAACAGCGTTGGTATTGCCGCACAGGAAACACTTCTGGGAATCTACAGAAAAAACGGTGCGGAAAAAATTGTTGTTGCCTGCAAGGATTTCACTTCACCAGGAATCGTGCTGCAGGACTTCGCATCTCTGAAAAATACGGTGATCAATTCCGGACACAGCGGCTATGGTACAGAACTGTCTGATATCACACAAGCTATGGAGGACCAGACAGCCTTTCCACCTGCGCTGCTGAAACAGCACTTCTGGGATATGTTTATCGTAGATGCCCTGATCGGCAACTGGGATCGGCATAATGGCAACTGGGGATTTCTGTATAATACCATGACGGATGAGATCCACTTGGCTCCTATATATGACTGCGGCAGCAGCCTTTACCCACAGGCTGACGAAAGCATCATGCGAAATACACTGGAAAGCCAGAAGGAGCAGGATCTTCGAACCTTTTCTCTACCTCGCTCCGGCATAAAGATCAATGGACAGAGAATCAATTATTTTAACTTCATTTCGTCGTTGTCTTATTCGGATTGCAACGCGGCACTGAAGCGAATCCTTCCGAGAATCAATATGGAGCAAGTATTTGCAATCATCGATGAAACGCCATTTGCGTCTGACTTGCAAAAACAGTTTTATAAGACCATGCTACAGGCCAGAAAAGAGCGAATTCTTGATTTCTCAATGCGAAAACTGAAGAAACGGGAGCGTTCAGCGCACGACCATGATTTTGAACGGTAATAATGACAGGCAGGGTGTCATCAAGACACCCTGCCGTTTCTATTTTGGGTGTTACATTGACACCCTGTGCGGAAGGACCCTGCGAAACCGGATGTCTGGCGCTGCTGCCAGACATTTCTTTTTTTCTGGAAAAGATGCGGACCGTGTCCGCCTGTATTGGAATCAACCTACCTCTCAAAAAACGCCCCGCCGACGGCGGGGAACAGCCAACGCCGCCGTGGGCGGCGCTGGCGCAAGCATCGCGCAAATGTACATTTGCACAGCTTGCTGGGGTAAGCCCCAGTCCCCAATGCCGCCTGCGAGCGGAAGTAACGCGGCAGCGCCGCAGGAAGGAGCACGAAATGGCTGAAATCGAAAAAAGACACCATCTTCATATTGTCCTGACACCTCGGCAGTACAGACTGCTGTGCAGTCAGGCAAAGCAGTGCCGCTTGACGAAGCGGGCCTACCTTGCCAGTCTCATTGAAGGGCAGCCGGTCAAATCCCGCCCCAGCCAGGAGATCAAAGACCTGCGAACGGAGATCCATCACATCGGAAATAACATCAATCAGATCGCCCGCAGTGTTAATGCCGGCATTGCCAAACCAGAGGATGCCAGACGGGGACTCTATCTGCTGGATCAGGTCTATGAACTGATGTTTCAGGTGGCGAATAAGTAGTGGCCGTTACCAAAATACTTTCCCGTAGCGGTGGCCTGCAGCAGGCCATTGATTATGTCCTCAATGGGGATAAAACGGATGACTGTATCTTAACGGCTCACTTCAACTGTGATCCAGGGCGTGAATACCGCCAGATGATGCAGACCAAGCGGGAAACACACCGGACAGACGGGCGTCAATGTTACCACATTATTCAATCATTCCGCCCCGGTGAGATCACACCGGAACTGGCGTTGGAGATAGCCAAAGAATTTGTGCGGGAACACCTGGACGGGTTTGAGGCGGTCATCGGTACGCACGTGGATCGACACCATATCCATTCGCATATCGTATTCAATTCCGTCAATGCGGACACTGGTGAGAAATACCACAGTACCCAACAAAGCTATTATCAGCAGATCCGTGCCATTTCAGACCGGCTCTGCCGGGAGCATGGATTATCTGTCATCGTGCAGGGCGCGCCTGCCAGGTCGGTCAGCTACATTGAGTGGCTGCGCCAGTCCAGGGGGCAGCCCACCTTCCGTTCCATGCTGGAGGCAGATCTGCGGGATGCCATCCGGGACGCCAACGACCTCGGCCACTTCTTCCTGCTCATGGAGCATAAGGGGTATGAGATCCATCATGGCGGCAGGCTCGGCTTCCGCCTGCGGGGGCAGGAGCGATTTCAGTACCCTGGCAGACGAGATCCGTTGTTCACAGAGGACGGAATCCGTGCTGCCATCCAGAGCAACCTGGAACAGATCGAAGCGGGACTGCGGCCTGTCTTGCCTGTGCGGCCGGCGTATCAGCCGTACCGGAAGCATCCCAGATACAGCGGCTTCCTTGCCCTCTATGTCCATTATCTCTACCTGCTGGGCAAGATCGAAAAGCGGCAGTACCCGCCCCGCATGACGCCGCATCTGCGGCAGGCGGTCATGCGCTTTGAGCGGTATCAGGCGCAGTTCGCGTTCCTGCGGGAAAATAACATCACAACGCCTGCTGACATGGCGGTATTCGAACAACGCACAGAGGAAACGCTGGGCAGATTGACAAAGCAGCGGACCCTCCTCAATGTGCGGAAGAAGAAACGCCAGCCGCTCTACGCGGCGCTGGCAGACGCGGAGGCGCTGGAACCCAGCAGGGCGTTATACGAGGAAGGGCTCACCGGCATGGAGCAGGAGTTTGAGCAGTACATGAAAGCCGTGAAGCTGCTGAAGGACAGCGGCGTTCCGCAGGAGGTGCTGAGGAAAGAAAAGGCGGAAGTGTATGAACAGCTCTCAGAGGTGAATCGGAAGATCCGGGCGGAGCGGGAAAAGTGGAAGCTCTGTCGGGATATCTGCCGGCAGACGCCTGTAATGGAACAGGACATCCAGAAAACAGAAGAACACCAGAAGGAGGTGCGGGAACATGAACATCGGAGGCGGTGAAGCCGCGGACCAGCTGGTACGCATGATGCTCTCCGGCAGCGAGGTCGCTGTCCGGCTGAGCGGCTCCGCCATCAAAAACATGCTGGCGCTCACCATGGCGCTGGCGAAAAACCACAAGACCATTTCCGGTAAAGTCAATCTGGTCAAGATGCTGAAGGAGACCCGCGATGTGCGGCGATTTTCCATGTCACCGGAACAGTATCAGCAATTCAGGCAGCGGGCAGGCAAGCAGAAGATCCTGTTCTCTGCCATCCGTGATTCGGATAACAAGGGAAAAATCGTGGATGTGATCATGCCGGTAACAGAGATCGACCGCGCCAATATGATCTTTGAGCGCATCCGATATACCGGGCAGCCGGAGCAGGCGCGGCAGGATGCCCCCTCTAAGGAGCAGGAAGCCCGTGTGGGACAGGAGGCGCCGCAGCGCGAACAGCAACGCCCCCGGCAGGGGGAAACGCCTGTGACACCGTCTGTGGGCAAGCGGCAGGAGGTGGCGCCAAAAAAAGGATTTCGGTCGGGAACAGACTTGCTAGATACCAAAGGCAGATCGACCTCATCCAGCGGCAGGGAAACGGCTGCCGGGCCGATGACGAGTGAGCGGCCTTCGGTTCTGGAACGGCTGAAAGACTATCAGGCGCAGCTGGATACCCGGCAGAAGTCTGCCCCGGCCAGAGAAAAGATCCATCAAAAAGCACGACCGGACAGAACAAAGTAAGAAAGCCGTTTCGTCAGCAAGGCCGGCAGAGCATTCCACTCTGCCGGCCTCGTATTTTTTATGCAGGAGGTGATGCGGCTGAAAAAGACATCCCAAACAACGGATCTGGTACTTGCGCTGTTCCTCTATATCCCTGTGATATGGGCGGCGCTGCTGATCGCCCAGTCCCTTGGCGGCGGTCTGCCGGAGCTGCTATCAAACTTAACTGCCGCGCTGGAACAGCCCTTCCAGATCCAATGGACAGACAAGAGTCTGTTGTCCATTCTCGTCTGCACCGGCGCGTATCTCATGGGGCTGTGTCTCTATGCTTCCGGACAGGGCAGGACACGGGACGGAGAGGAACACGGCTCCGCCGCATGGGGCTCTCCCCGGCAGCTCAACGCGCAGTTCCGGCAGAAGCAGAACAAGATCCTCACTCGCCATGTGCGGCTGGGGCTGGATACCCACAAGCACCGGCGCTCACTGAATGTGCTGGTCATTGGCGGCAGCGGCGCTGCTAAGACCCGCGGCTATGTCAAGCCCAACATACTGGAAGCAAACAGCAACTATGTGATCACGGACCCAAAGATGGAGGTGCTGACCGCCACCGGAGGGTATCTGAAACGGCAGGGATACGACATCCGAGTGCTGAATCTGGTAGATCTGTCGCAGTCGGACGGCTATAACCCTGTCTCTTATACACATCTCCGAGCCCACGAGACCGGAGCCTATCTCG
>OWIP01001273.1_pt1 | contig 16108 bp, 14 predicted proteins | sample 1732581 | NCBI WGS metagenome assembly OWIP01 (sample SAMN05065731, study PRJEB22554) | human gut metagenome | biome: ENVO:2100002; feature: ENVO:00000062; material: ENVO:00002003 | host: Homo sapiens | place: USA
TGGCGCATCGTGCAAGATATTATACCATATTCTTTGTTTTTCCACAAGGGGAAGGTTCCACTTTTCCGCTTTTGCGGCGGCTCTGTGCCGCCTTTTGCAGCCTGCAATTTGTGAAAAACCATTTTTTTCATCATAACAACAAAATACGCCCATTTTGTTGCGTTTTTGTTACACTACATGTGGTAAATATAGGATTGAATAAACCTCCTCTTCCCGGCTTTTTCGTCTACTGCCTCATGGCGGGGACATCGAGGTCTGTTCTGGTGTTTCCGTTCCCGGCAGGCACCACATCCCAATTCGTCAGGAAAGCGAGGAGTCATATGAAAAAGATCTTGAAAATGCTGGTCCTCGGTCTGCTCAGCGCTGCACTGCTCTGCTGTGCACTGCCCTCTGCCTTTGCCGCAGAAGACAAGGATTCGCAGGTCTACACCATTGGTCTGGATGCCATGGGCGGCAGCAGCTCCGCTGTGGCAGTCACCACCAATCTGAGCGGCAAACTCAGTGCCCTGCCCGCGCAGCCTGCGCTGGAAGGCTACACCTTTGACGGCTGGTATACCGAGCCGGTGGGCGGCACAAAAATCAGCACCTCTACGGTGTTTACCGGTGATACCACTGTGTACGCACACTGGACCGTGAAAAATGCCACCACTTCCACCAGCACATCCACGCCCGCTCAGCCGGAACAGGCCGCGCAGGAATACGATGACGGCCCGATTCTGAGCGTTCTGACGGTAGCCGGTGCTCTGATCACCACGCTGGCCGTGGCTGCCTTTATTTAAGTCTTTTCACACACTGTATCAATTTTATCAATAGAAAGGAAAATCTCCATGTCTACTATGAAACTGCCCGCAAACTATGCCTCCATCAGCGAAGAGGAAATGGTCTATCTGGACGGTGGTGCCCGCGACGCTTACAACAGCTTCCTGAATGTCGGTAAGGTGTTCAACGCCATTGCCCGCATCTTCTCCGGTGCAAGCTCCATCATCAACAATGTCAACGTGATCTACCAGTCCTTCCTGACTCTGGGCGATCTGCTGAAGAGCTTCTGATCCGGCTTCTATTTTCATCTGTTTTTCAAGAACTGTCTCCGTTGTGGGGACAGTTCTTTTTGTTTTTAACGCATTTTAATCGTTTACATCAAAAGAAACAATTTTTCTTTGGCTTTGGCAAAAAAATGCACGGAAAAGGCATTTTTGTTACGCTTTTGTTACGCATACTGTGCTAGCATATAAGGTGGAAGGTCATTCATCAAACTGGCGTTTTCACGCCGAAAACTGATATATCAAATGTGGTTTTGTGGTGCGAAAATTTTCGTATTTGTCGAAGGTTTTCGTTCGCCCAATCCGACCACTTTTTGCGGGAGAAATCGATCATTATGCCAGACCGTGAACTGCGGCACATGCGCCGCACCGAATTAGTCGAGATCATTCTGGCGCTCAAGCAGAGCGAGGACCAGCTCCGGGCAGAAAACGCTGCCCTGTCTGCCCAGCTGCAGGAACGGCAGATCCATATTGAAAACGCAGGTTCCATTGCGCAGGCTGCACTGGAGCTGAATAAGGTGTTTGAAGCGGCGCAGGCTGCGGCTGATGAATACGTTGCATCGGTGCTCGCAGCAAACAAAAACACCGATGCCGCTGCCAGCGCTCTGCGCGCTCAGGCGGAAGCCGAAGCCCAGCAGATCCTTGCACAGGCACAGACCGAGGCTGCGAACCTGAAGGCCCGCACCCAGCAGCAGTGCGACGCGGAAACGGAAGCCGCCGCACGCAAGCGCGCCCAGACCGAAGCGGACTGCAAGGCAATGCTTGCCCGGACGCAGCAGGAGATCCAGCAGCGCCGGGCCGCTTTTGACCGCCGGGCCAGCGAACTGCTGGACGGCTATCACAGCACGGAATTCCTGCCGGAGGAGCGTGCCAAATGAAAGAGCAAAAGATCAGGTTCACGCCCATTCCATCCACAGCAGAGGTGGAAGCAGAGCGCGAACGTCTGGCCTACCGCAGCCGTTATATGCGGGTGCTGCGCAGCACGGTCTACACGCTACTGGTGGTCGCGGCCGTTGCCGTGCTGCTGGCCACCCTGTTTCTGCCGGTGCTGCAGGTCTCCGGCGACAGCATGAACCCCACTCTGCAGGACCGGGACATCATTCTGCTGGTCAAGGGCAGCGACATGAAGACCGGCGACCTTTGCGGATTTTACTGGCAGAACAAACTTCTGCTCAAGCGCATCATCGGCCTGCCCGGTGATGTGATCGAACTGGACGAGGACGGTGTGGTCACTGTGAACGGCCAGACGCTGGATGAGCCCTATGTAGATGAACTGGCTCTGGGCGAATGCGACATCAAATTTCCCTATCAGGTACCGGAAAACCGGTATTTCGTACTGGGTGACCATCGGGCCACCTCCATTGACAGCCGCAGCAGTGTGATCGGCTGTGTGGAAAAAAGTCAAATCGTGGGCAAGGTTTTTTTGCGGGTATGGCCCTTGTCCAACTTCTCGTTGATCCACTAAGGAGGTTTAGGAATCATGCGGGATATTGTGAAAGAATATCAGAAAAAGTTCCGTCGGAACCACCAGCGCGCCAGACGCTATACTGCGCTGCTGCTGGCACTGGCGCTTACCACCAGCCTGTTCGTGAACTGGCAGCTGCACGGCGTGGGCATTGCCAAAACGGCCGAATATCTGTGCGGCGAGTTGGAGCACGAGCACACCGCTGCCTGCTATGAAAAGCAGCTGGTGTGCGGCTATGAGGAAGGCGAACCGGAGGACTGGAACGCCACCATGACGGACGACGGCACGTCTTTTGATGATGCGTTCGGCGTGGATGCGGATGATCCCGGCATTGCAGCCCATTCCGCAGAGCCGGAGTACATCTTTGTGCCCCATGAGCACACCGACGACTGCTACCAGGAAGTGCAGGAGCTGACCTGCCTGGAAGAAGAGCACACCCACGACGACAGCTGTTTTGATGAGGATGGTGTCACCTTCATCTGCGATAAATTCGAGCACACCCACGACGACAGCTGCTACACCACCACCTATGAGCTGGTGTGCGGTCTGGAAGAGGGCGAGCTTGTAGAAGAAGTGAACCCCGATTATGACCCGGTGGCCCTGTTTGAGGAGCCGGTGGCCGCAAAGCCCGTGGTGGTCGATCCTGTGACCGAGCCCCCGGTGCACCACCACACCGATGCCTGCTACGAGGAAGTGCTGGTCTGCGGCCTGCCGGAGCATCACCACACGGTGAACTGCCTGTCTGACCCGCTGGACGGCACGCAGGACGAGGACGAATGGCTGGCACAGACCGGCACCACGCTGAGCGGCAACTGGGCCGACGACCTGCTGGCCGTAGCCGAGAGCCAGCTGGGATATGAGCAGAGCGAGCGCAACTTCCAGCTGGACGATGCCGACGGCGAGACCGTGCGCCACTACACCCGCTACGGCAACGACTACGGCAACGACTACGGCCCATGGGACGTGATGTTCCTTTCCTACTGCCTGAAATATGCCAATATCCCCCAGAGCGCTATCCCGCAGGTTTCCAGTGTGCTGTCTTTGCACAGCCAGCTGCGCAGCGCGCTGTACAACGAAGAGACCGGCAGCGGCTATGCCATGGATTTTGACGGTGATCTGCCGTCTGATGCCGCAATGCCCGGTGATATCGTCATTTACAATGGCACCGTGACCAAGGCTGTGGCCGCGGAAAGCCAGCCGTTGCAGGTGCAGGATGATTCCGCCGATGCCGACATTGCCCTGCTCTCCATGGATGCTGCGGCCACCACCGACACCGCGCCCCACATTGAGGAATACACCGTGGATGCCAGCACCGTTGGCATCGTGAGCGATGTGGACGAAGATTTCGGCACCCTGACCGTGATCTCCGGCGACGTGGATGGCAAGGTGGCTAAAGTCACGCTGAATGCTTCGCAGGTGACAACGCTGGTGTCTGTGGCAAATGCGCAGCAGGCTGATTACGGCGTGTCTACGCCGTATTTCAAAGTCGAAGATGACGCAGGTGCCATTACCACCATCAAAGGTCTGGATGCACTGGATTACCTCACTGCTCTGAAGGTGCAGCGCAAGAATGGCACTGAATACGAGGATACCAACGTCACCACCATTTCGGAGCCTCTGCACAGCAGCCTGACCGTCACAGATATCCCGGCCAAAGAGATCCAGGAAAACGACTACTGTGTCCATGTTAAGCTGCCCAAGAGCTTTGATGTGCTGAACGATGAGCTTATCTCCGGCAAACTGGAAGATACCGGCAATTATGTCACCTGCGGCAGCTACCGGCTGCTCAAGGGGAATGACGGCTGCTGGTACGCCGTGCTGCGGTACGACCAAGACTATATCAAGCAGAAAGAAGCGGCAGCCGCAGGCGCGGATACTTCCGATGCCAAGGTCACCAGCAACGTTGCCTTCAATTTCCAGTGGAACCAGAGCGAGGTCACCAGCAGCGGCTTTAATCTGATCGAGGTCAACAAAGATTACGCCCTTGATATCACCATCAACCCGGATGAAACCCCCGATGAGGATAAAAAAGACGATAAGAACTATGACCTTAACCAGAGCGTGAAGGACCCGCGCTACAATGGCAGCGATGCCTACCTGGATTACACTGTTACGCTTGTGGTCCAGAACGAACAGGCCGGCCCGCTGACGCTTGCGGACAGCATGACCCTGCCCACCGGCGTAACCGCCGAATATGTCGAAGACTCGCTCCAGCTCAGCATGGAAAACGGCAATACAACGCTCCGCATCACTTGGGAAGATGATAATGGTGAGCGCAAGATCACCTTGGGTTCTGCCGGTTCCCCCATTGCCGCAGGCACCTATTCTATCCGCTACACCGTCAAGCTGAAGGACGTTGGCGAAACGGCTGTTGACGGTGAAGTAATCAATAACATCAGGATTCTGGATACGCCCATCAGCGATGATGCCGAAGAGTCGGTAAAAACCGACAGCCTTGTGATCACCAGTCAGGCCAATCCGTCCGACTACGAACTTCCCTCTACCGGCGGGGCCGGTACCAAACTGTATACAGCAGGCGGCGGTGCGCTGATGCTTGCCGCTCTGGTGTGCGGGGTTTGCAGAAAGCGCAGACGCGAAAGGGGGGCACGTTAAAAAGCCTGCATCCTTCCTGACACGGCGGCAAAATTGATTCTGCGCCGGAAGCAGACCCTGAAAATAGGAATCAGAAAAACTTGAAAGGAGACTTTCGCAAATCATGATGAAGAAAGTAATCAAAAAGCTGCTGGCCGCACTGCTGGCAGTTGCCATGGTGTGCGCCATGGCGATCCCGGCGTTTGCAGAAAACAGTGAGGGGGACGTCGACTCACATCACACTTACAGCGCTTTCCAGATCTTCAAGGGTGATGTTGAGGGTAATAATATTAAAGACTTTAAGATTTCCAACGTTGATTGGGGCAGCAACATCATCAATAATTCTGATGATTTTCTGAACAAATTGAGGGAAGCTGATCATATCGGCCCTCTGTTTACCAATGCCAAATCTGCTCAGGAAGTTCTTGCGGTTATCAGCCAATGGCATGATTCCGATGATGACAGCATCGCTTTCGCGCGTTTTGTATGCCACTATCTCTACTCGAATGATGCAAACCCGACATACGTCGTTCGAGCTGGTAGCAATGCCCTCACCATTCCCGAGGCCAAGGCAGGTTATTATCTGTTCGTTGATACTACCGACTTTTCCAAAGACGATTCCTATCATTCCTACAATTCCTTCCTGCTGATGGTTACCAAAGGAAACTGGAACGTTCCAATTACGCCTAAGGCCGAAAAGCCCACTGTTGAGAAGAAAGTTTATGACAATCCGGATGGCACCAGCACAGGAGGTTTTGGTTCCAGCGCTGACCATGCAATCAACGAAAAGTTCCAGTTCCAGCTGACCGCTACCTTGCCCGACAGCACTAACCGTGCTTACGATTACTATGATAAGTACTCGGTTATCTTTCATGATACCCTGTCCGATGGCATTACTTATGACAAAGATGACGAACTCGATAGTGTAGTCATTAAATCCAATGGCAACACCTATAATATCACCGATTCTTCGAAGTATACCATTGATACTACCGATCTTGAAAGTCAAAACTCTTTTGTGGTAAACATTGATGTTAAGGCCTGTGCCAAAGACGCAGGGTTTGATTTGAATGACGGCGCTACGATTACGGTTACCTACACTGCACACCTGAACGACAAAGCCTATGTCAATACTGCAGGTGGTTCTACTAGTAACATAAATAAAGTTTATCTTACCTATTCCAACAATCCCAAAGACGAGTCATCCATTGGTAAAACTCCCGAAAGCACTCCAGTCTATGTGTACACCTACCAGCTGAACAACACCAAGCATCAGGACACTGAGAAAGGTCCCGCACTGGAGGGTGCATGCTTCCGTCTGTACAGCGATGAAGCTTGCACTGATCAAAGTGAAGTACAACTCTACCAGAAAGACGGCTTCTACTACCCCATCAAGGACGTACTCGGTAAAGAAGCTGTTGAAATGAAATCTGCCGCTAATGGCACGTTCAACGTTAAGGGTCTGGACGCAGGTACTTACTACCTGAAGGAGATCACCCCTCCTGACGGTTACAGTGCCTGCAAAGTAATCCCAGTGACCATCAAAGCAGACCACTCCAGAAATGATCAGGTTAATCTTGAAGGCTCCAACCTGACGAATGATATCGTCAACATAAAAGCCGGCGGCATTACCCTGCCCTCCACCGGCGGCATCGGCACTACCATCTTCTATGTGGTCGGCGGCGGCCTGATGGTTGCGGCCATCGTTCTGCTGGTCACCAAGAAGCGCATGGAGAACAAGTAAGCTCCATTTTCCCCAAGAACCCGGAGCAAAGGGGCCGCAAGGCCCCCGCTCCTATCCTTATAACATTAGGGAGTAGCCCATGAAAAAGAACAAAAGCACCATCATCCTGATCCTCGTCTTTTTCGTGGGTCTATCCGTGATGTTATACCCCACCCTCAGCGATTACGTCAACCAGCTGCATCAGTCCCGTGCTGTGGCCACCTATGCCGAGGATGTGGACAATCTGACCGATGCCGACTACAGCGCCTATTTCGAGGCGGCAGATGCGTTCAATGCGCAGATCGCCGCCGACCCGGACGCTTTGTATTTCCCGCAGCGCTTTCCCACCTACGAAAGCACGCTGGATGTGACCGGCACCGGCATTATGGGCTACATCACCATTGAAAAGATCGGTGTGGAGCTGCCCATCTACCACGGCACCAGCGATGGCGTGCTGCAGATCGCCGCAGGCCACTTGGAGGGCACCAGCCTGCCGGTGGGCGGCGGCAGCACCCACGCGGTCATTTCGGCTCACCGCGGCCTGCCCAGCGCCAAGCTGTTCACCAATCTGGACCAGCTGGAAGTAGGCGACACCTTCACCATCACGGTGCTGGACCGGGTGCTGACCTATGAGGTGGACCAGATCTCCATCGTGCTGCCCACCGAGACGGACAACCTCAAGGTGGTGGACGGCAAGGATTACGTCACCCTGATGACCTGCACCCCCTACGGCATCAACTCCCACCGCCTTCTGGTGCGGGGACGCCGCATCGAAACGCCGGACAAGCTCAAGCACATCCGTGTAACAGCCGATGCCATCAAGATCGAACCGATCATCACAGCTCCCATCATGGCACTGCCCCTGCTGCTGGTGCTGCTGCTCTGGCTGCTGTTCTCCAACCGCAAACGCAAATCTACAAGAGGTGAAAAACATGAAACGCACTGATCTCAAAAAGCACGCTGCGGCCCTGCTTTTGGTGCTGTGCCTTCTGGTAACAAGTGCGCTGCCTGCCCTTGCCACCAGCGCAAACATCAAGCTGGTGGACAGCAGCGGCAATCCCACTACTGGCACCATCCGCGTTACGCTGTACGACAGCGCCAACGATAAGGCGCTGAGCGGCGGCAAGCTCACTTTGTACCGTGTGGCCGAGGTAAAGCGCCAAAACGGCAACCTGAGCTACGAATACTGCGGCGATTTCTACGGCTGCGGCATTGCGCTGGGTGATTTGACCGACAGCACCCTTGCGGCCCAGCTGCAGGAGTATCTGCCCCAAAGCGCCGAGGGCACCACAAAGACCATTGATGCGGACGGCAACGTGACCTTCCGTGGTCTGGAGCTTGGCCTGTATCTGATCGTGCAGACCGAGGCTTCCAAGGGCTATGAGCCGATCAATCCGTTCCTTGTCTCTCTGCCCATGGCGGAGGATGGCAAGTGGAATTATGCGGTGGATGCCAGCCCCAAGGTGGGTGCTTACACCCCCACCAAGCCGGACACGCCCCCTACCCCGCCTACGCCGCCTACGCCGCCGGATACGCCCGATCATCCTGATATGCCTACCCCGCCGGACAACCCGGATAACCCGGTCTTTCCCGGTAATCCGGTCTCTCCCGGTAATCCGGACAATCCCGTGGCTCCGGGCCACCCGGATAACCCGGTAATGAGCAGTCTGCCGCAGACCGGTCAGCTGAACTGGCCCGTGCCGGTGCTGGCTGTCAGCGGTGTGGTGCTGTTTGCATTCGGCTGGGCGCTGGATCGCAAATACCGCACAGTATAATTTTATTCTGATACAACAAAGAGGACCCGATGCAGATGCATCGGGTCCTCTTTTTCGATTTCTTTTATGCAGTCAGGGTTTACTTCTGCTGTGCCTGCTGCTCGGCGCGCTTGGCTTCCAGCGCCAGAATGGCATCGCGGCGGCTCAGGTTGATACGGCCCTGCTGGTCGATGTCGGTCACCTTGACCACGATGGCATCACCCACAGCCACCACATCCTCCACGCGCTCCACACGCTTGGTGTCCAGCTTGGAGATGTGCACCAGACCTTCCTTGCCCGGTGCGATCTCCACAAAGGCACCAAAGTTCATCAGGCGGGTGACCTTGCCCTTGTAGATGGCACCGATCTCGGGGTCCTCCACAATGGTCTTGATGGTAAAGATGGCGCGCTTTGCGTCCTCCTGATCCACGGCGGAGACGAACACATGGCCGTCCTCCTGCACATCGATCTTGCAGTTGCAGGTGGCGCAGATGTCCTGAATGACCTTGCCGCCCTTGCCAATGACGTCCTTGATCTTATCGGTGGGGATCATCATGCTGAACATCTTGGGTGCGTAGCGGCTCAGCTCGTGGCGGGGCTCTGCGATCACCGGCTTGATGATCTCGTCCAGAATATACAGGCGGCCCTTACGGCACTTCTCGAAAGCCTCAGCAATGATGTCGTAGGTCAGGCCATCGATCTTGATGTCCATCTGGATGGCAGTGATGCCCTTGCGGGTGCCGCCCACCTTGAAGTCCATATCGCCGTGGAAGTCCTCCACGCCCTGAATGTCCAGCATGGTCATCCAGCGGTCGCCCTCGGTGATCAGACCACAGGAAATGCCGGCAACGGGTGCCTTGATGGGCACGCCTGCATCCATCAGGGCCAGCGTAGAGCCGCAGATGGATGCCTGAGAGGTGGAACCGTTGGAGGAGAGCACCTCAGACACGCAGCGGATGGTGTAGGGGAACTCTTCCAGAGAGGGCAGCACGGGCACCAGAGCACGCTCTGCCAGTGCGCCATGGCCGATCTCGCGGCGGCCGGGGCTGCGCGGTGCGCGGGCCTCGCCCACAGAGTACGGCGGGAAGTTGTAGTGATGGATATAGCGCTTGGTCTGCTCGTCGGTCAGGTCGTCCATGAGCTGGTTGTCCTTGGTGCCGCCCAGAGTGCAGGTGGTCAGCACCTGCGTCTGGCCGCGGGTGAACATGCCGGAGCCGTGCACGCGGGGCAGGATGCCCACTTCGGCAGCCAGCGGGCGGATCTCGTTGATGCCGCGGCCGTCCACGCGCTTGCCCTCATCCAGCAGCCAGCGGCGCACCACGAACTTCTGCATCTTGTAGCTGACCAGATCAAGGTCTGCAGCGGTCAGGTCGGGGTACTCCTCGGCGATCTTGTCCATGATGGGCAGCAGAGCGGCATCGCGCACATTCTTGTCGTCGGTGTCCATAGCGGCCTTGAAGTCGTCCAGATACTTGTTCTGGATGGCGTGGAACACGTCCATATCCAGACCCACCACCTGAAAATCGATCTTCGGCTTACCGCGCTCGGCCACGATGCGGTTGATGAACTCAATGGTCTTTTTGATCTCCACGTGAGCGGCCTTGATGGCGTTCAGCATGGTGTCCTCGTCCACCTCGTTGGCACCGGCCTCGATCATGACGATCTTATCCATGGTGGCGGCAACGGTCAGGGCAAGGTCGCTCACCTTGCGCTGTTCCTGCGTGGGGTTCAGCACGATCTCGCCGTCCACCAGACCCACCTGCACGCCGCCGATGGGGCCGTTCCACGGGATGTCGGACACGGCAGTGACCAGAGAAGCACCGATCATACCGGCGATCTCAGGGCTGCAGTCGGGGTCCAGACTCATGACGGTCATGGTGATGCACACGTCGTTGCGCATTTCCTTGGGGAACAGCGGGCGCATGGGGCGGTCCACCACGCGGCTGGTCAGGATGGCGCGCTCACCGGGGCGGCCCTCACGGCGCATAAAGCTGCCGGGGATGCGGCCTGCGGCGTAGAGCTTTTCCTCATACTCCACGTTCAGGGGGAAGAAATCCACGCCTTCGCGGGGTTTGGGGCTCATGACCACATTGCACAGAACGCAGGTCTCGCCGTAGCGGATCAGTGCACTGGCGTTGGACAGACCGCACATTTTGCCCATTTCTACCTTGAACGGGCGGCCTGCCAGCATGGTCTCGTAGACCTTGTAGTTCTCAAAGGTCTCTCTGCGGGAACCAAATTCAATTGCCATTGTTTTTGCCTCCTTGTTTTTTCGGATTTTTTCTATCCAAAAGGCGGTGGCACGCGCATCATAGCAATAAATCCAGCGTCCGTGCCGTTCACATCCGGTTTTGTTTGAGATATTTCCCCCACCGGGGGAATATCTCTGCCGTTGATGTGAGCCGCCCGCGCCATGAAAAAGCATTCGGGGCACAGGCGTTCGATTTACTGCTGCAATACGCAGCCGCTGCCATTTGTATACAAAAGCAAAAGGCAGGCACCTTTGCGGTACCTGCCCTCTGTTTAAATTACTTACGCAGACCCAGAGTTGCGATCAGAGCACGGTAACGCTCGATGTCCTTCTTCTGGAGATAAGCCAGCAGATTGCGGCGGCGGCCAACCATCTTCATCAGGCCGCGGCGGCTGTGGTGATCGTTCGGGTTCTTCTTCAGGTGCTCGTTCAGCTCGTTGATGTGAGCGGTCAGCAGAGCGACCTGGACTTCGGGAGAGCCAGTGTCCTTCTCGGTCAGAGCGACTTTGGCCATAACTTCCTGCTTGTTCATAGTACTATACCTCTTTATAAAATTTTATGTGCCAATGGAACAGCGGCGGGAAACGGTTTTCCCGGTATGCGGGCATACTCCCAACCCCGTACCACGGTAACAGGTACAGTATACCAGATTGCAGGGCAGATTGCAAGGATTTTTTTGCCTGCTGCCCTCATTTTTGGGTGTACACTCCCCAGTACAGCTGCACCTCCGGCAGCTTCTTTTTCCGCAGCAGGAACGCAACGGGCAGCAGGTATACCACCACGGTCAGCAGCATGGAGGCGTCGTAGCCGCTCACGCTCTCGGAAAGGGTCGTGGTGCCGTACAGCCCGCCGATGAGCATGGAGGCAATGTCCATGGCCCCGTGCAGGAATACTGTGACCCAGAGGTTGCCGGTGCGGAAATAGATGGCCGCAAACAGCGCTCCCAGCGACGCCGAGAACGCGCACTGCATCAGCACGCCGAAGGGTGCCGAGCTGGACAGGTTGGTCAGGTGGGCCGCGCCGAACAGCACGCCGGACAGCAGGCAGGCTTTCCAGACACCGGCCCGGCTGGTGCCAAAGTGTTCCAGCAGCGTTTCGGCAATGACGCCCCGGAACAGGAATTCCTCCGCCACGCCCACCATTGCCATGCAGGCCAGAAAGCTCAGGATGCGCCCCGCCGGGAGCAGCGGCGTGTCCGGCCGCTCAAAGATCAGTGCGCTGTATATGCTGTAGCAGATGAATGCCAGCGGGTACATCCCCACCAGCAGACCGTTCCAAAAGCCGCTGCCGCGGCGGCCCAGCAGTCCCTGCCGCCCGGTGCGGCGCAGCAGCAGCCAGGCCGCCCCTGCCCCCACCAGCTCCTGTACAAGGCTGAGAAGGTATTCATCCAGACCGGAAAAATCTGCCCCGGCCGCCACCAGCGCGACGGTCAGCGCCAGACTGGACAAAAACAGGGAGCCGAGGAACAGTACCTCGGCAAGGATGCAATACAAAATGGGGTGAGCTGTGCGCAGACGTTTGAGCATGAAAGCGCCTCCTGTGTAACTTGATGGTTTCATTTTACCACATTCTGACCAAAAGCAACAGGGGCCTTTTGGTCAAGGGACAGCCACACCGTTGCCTTTGCACCGTTTGGCGCATTCTGCCCGAACACCACCCTGCCGCCATGCGCGGCAGCGATCTGCTCCACCACATGAAGCCCCAGAATGTGCGGGGTCTGCTCGTTCTGCGGCGTGCCTTGCAGTGCCGCCAGAACGGCAGGCGGATAGCCTGTGCCGTTGTCCGCGACGGTCAGGCAGAAGCGATTTCCGGCAACATCCGTCTGCACCTCGATCTCTACGGGTGCCGAATTATGCCGGATGCTGTTGCCCAGCAGGTTTTCCAGCAATCGTTCCAGCAGGGCGCGGTCCACGCAGAGTTTCGCCTGCTCTGTGGCAGCAGTCTGCTGCAGCGACACCTCGCAGCTCTCCGCCTGCGGACTTTCGCAGAACTGCGCCACCAGCTCCCGGAACAGCGGCCCCGCCGCAAATTCCTGCTTGCGCAGGGGCTGTGTTCCATATTCCAGCTTGCTGGTCAGGTTCAGGTCCTCGATCAGGGTGCGGAGTTTTTCGCTCTGGGTGCGGATGCCGCCGGCCTTTTGCCGGGCAGTTTCCGGCAGGACGACGTCCCGCTCCAGCTGCTCCGCCCAGCCCAGGATCAGCGCCAGCGGGGTGCGCACATCGTGGCTGACCCCGGCGATCCACTGGGTGCGGGCATCGTCCCGCCGGGCCAGCAGTTCGTTCCGCGTTTGCAGCTGCGCACTGGTCCGGTTCAGCTTTTCGGCCAGTTCCCCGGCAAAGCCCTCCGTAGGCAGCTGTACGGTCTGCCCCTCGGCCAGCGCATCCAGCCCGGAAGCCACCGTTTCCAGCCGCTTGGCCCCCTGCCAGCTGAGCAGAAAACAGCAGATCGCTGCCAGCAGCAACAGCAGCCCAAACCCCAGCGGAATGGTTTTGGCAAGGCTCAGGATGTACCCCGGCGAGGTGTAAATGCTGTATTTCCACAAACTCCCTCTGGCAAGCCCGATGACGAACAGGCCATAGTCCTCTGCCCAGCAGAACACTGGATAATCGTCCAGATACCAGCGGGCAAACCCCGCCACTTCTCCGGTGGTATAGGCGTGGTTCAGCGCGTCCGGCAAAGCGTAACTCCACCGGATATTTCCGGTATCGTCCAGCACCATGGCCCATGCATAGCCGTCCATCCATTCTTCCGGGGTGTGCGCTGCGCCAAGGGCAAGCCCCGCCGGAGTTTCCACCATGGCATCCGCAATTTCGCTGGACGCATAGGTCCTCTGCGGCAGATGGGTCGTTTCCTGCCAGCCCAGAAACACCAGCAGCCCAAGGCCCAGAAATACCAGCAGCAGAACGATGCCCACCGCCGCCAGAACATACCGCCGGATGAGCCGCACAAAGGTTTTCATCGTGCATCCTCCTTTGCCAGCTTGTACCCGATGCCCCTCACCGTCTGCAGAAAGCGCGGCCTGCCCGGCTCCGGTTCCAGCTTTTCCCGCAGATGCCGGATATGAACACCCAGACTGTTTTCATACCCATAATAATCCGCGCCCCACACCGCTTCGCACAGCGCATCGTAGGTCACGATATGCCCGCGGTTTTCGGCCAGCTTGCGCAAAAGCGTCCGCTCGGTCGCTGTCAGGGCAAGGGTGGTTCCGTCCGGCAGGGTCACAAGGGCATCGTGCAGGTCCACGCTCCGGTCGCCCAGCTGCAAGATTGCTGCTTTTGTCCGGGAAAGCTCGGTCCGGTAAGCACGCTGCAAAAGGTGCTGCACCCGCAAAAGCAGTTCCTGCATCAGAAATGGCTTGGTCAGGTAATCGTCTGCGCCCAGTCCCAGCCCGAACAAGCGGTCGGCATCGGCGTCCCGTGCAGAGAGGAACAGGGTCGGCACATCGGCTTTTGCCCGCAGGGTACGAAACAGCGAAAACCCGTCCCCGTCCGGGAGGTTGATGTCCAGAATCATCAGTTCCGGCATCTCGGCTGCAAAGGCGGTCTGTGCGGCGGCACAGTTCTGCACGGTGCGGATGTTCTGATAGCCTGCCCCACGCAGCTGCTCTTCGAGCAGCCGCAGCAGATCGGTGTTGTCATCTACAAGTAAAATGTGTGCCTGTTGGATCGTGTTCATCGCGGTGTTCCTCCGGTCATTTTCTGTTCCCACTATAACACGTTCTGGCCGGAAATGTCCGGATTTTGCGAAAATTTAAGCGCAGATTAAGACAGGCTTCGGCGGAGCTTAAGCCCGCCGAGGTAAACTGTGGGTGTTCCAAGCGAACGAGAAAGGAGCATCCTCTATGAAACCTGTCATTGAAACACACGACCTGTGCAAAAGCTACAACGGCCGCACCGTGGTCGATCATCTGAACCTGACCGTCCCGCAAGGGTGCGTCTACGGCTTTTTAGGCCCGAACGGTGCGGGCAAATCCACCACCATGAAGATGCTGCTGGGGTTGGTGCACCCCACCGGCGGCAGCGTGGAACTACTGGGCCATACCATGAACGAAACAAACCGCATCCCCCTGCTGCGGCAGACCGGAAGCCTGATCGAATCCCCCTCCGGCTACCTGCATCTGACGGCCCGGGAGAATCTGGCCATCGTGGCCGACCTGAAAGGCGTTGCCCACAAGGACATTGACCGGGTGCTGGAGATCGTCCACCTGACTGCCGATGCCAACCGGAAGGTGGGGCAGTATTCGTTGGGCATGAAGCAGCGGCTCGGCATTGCCATGGCTCTGCTGGGCAGCCCTAAACTTTTGATCCTGGACGAGCCGACCAATGGTCTGGACCCGGCCGGCATTCAGGAAATGCGCAGCCTGATCTCCTCCATGCCGGAAACCACCGGGGCAACCGTGCTGATCTCCAGCCACCTATTGGGCGAGATCGAGCAGATGGTCACGCAGGTTGGCATCCTGAACCACGGAAAGATGCTGTTTGAGGGCTCTTTGCAGGCCTTGCAGAAGCACAGCCGCGGCGGGATCCTGCTGCGGGTGCTGGATGTTCCCAAAAGCATTGCGGTGCTGAACCGACAGGGCATCCGGGCGGTGACACAGGCACAGCACCCGGATGTGCTGGAACTGCCCGCCCTGCCGGACGAAGCACTGGCGGCACTGGTGAGCACGCTGGCCGAAAACGGTGTCGGTGTGGTCGGGCTGACCGCCCAGACAAAGAATCTGGAAGAGATCTTCCTCAGCCTGACCCAGAACAGCGGGGAGGTGGCCTGAGATGCTGCGTTCCTTTCATGCTGAACTTCAGAAGGCGCACCGGCGGCACGATCTGCTGCTCTGCCTGCTGGTGCCCCTCATCATGATCTTATGGGTGGGCGGGCTTGCTCCCTCTGACCCTGAAGAACTGGCCAACGGTTATAGCGCCCTGTTTTACAGCATCCCGGTCATCGAGGCCATTCTGATGCCGGTGCTGATGGCCGTGCTTGCCAGCCGCCTGTGGGAGATCGAGGTCAAAGGCAGTATGCCAAAGTTCCTCTACACCCTGCAGGAGCGCCGCAGCCTGTTTGCGGGCAAAGCCGCCTTTGGCCTGCTGGAAATTCTGCTGGTGACTCTGCTGGAAACGGGAGCCGCCGTTCTGCTGGGCATCGTGCACGGCTACACGGAAGCCTTTCCCACTGGGCAGCTGGTCTATCTGTTCGTCTGCACACTGGCTGTGGATGCAATGCTCTTCTTTGGGGAATTTCTGCTGATGCTGTGGGTGGGCAATCCCCTGCCGGCGCTCTGCGTGGGCA
>OWIP01001282.1_pt1 | contig 16017 bp, 13 predicted proteins | sample 1732581 | NCBI WGS metagenome assembly OWIP01 (sample SAMN05065731, study PRJEB22554) | human gut metagenome | biome: ENVO:2100002; feature: ENVO:00000062; material: ENVO:00002003 | host: Homo sapiens | place: USA
GTCAAGAGGGCTGGCACGGTCCAGCCCTCTCTCTTTTTGCCAAAGTTTCCCTTGCTTTTTCTTGCGCCCTGCCGAAAATAGCGTGTTTTCAAAACTTTTTGTTGACACCACTCGATTTTTGTGGCAGCCTATCCCAACGATTTATAGCAATTCAACTTTTTGGCTGCCATATTGGAAACAAGGCAGCTGACTTCCCCTGCAGCGGCGTGAGCGCCCATCAGCACCTTCCCGTTCAGGATGATGCCGCGGCCGATGCCGGTGCCCATCACCAGCAAGATCTGATACGGCGCAAAGTACACTCCAAAATGCTGGCAGGGGACCAGATACAATACCGTCAGCGCTTTGACCTGTTTGCGCACCACCAGTCGGCTGTCCCTGCCCACCTTTGTCAAACAGTAACCCTCACTGTTCCACTCCATTTTTGTGGGGAGAAGGTTGGCATCCCCCACCAGCACATTGCCGCTGTCGTTCATCACAATGACCTGACCATCCAGCCCATAGTCCTCCACCAGTTCTTCAAACACCAGCCGCAGATCCACCGCTGCGGTCAGGCTGGCTTTCTGGTAGAAAACACTGCGCAGCAGGTAAAGCCGCTGGCCGATGGTGCGCAGATACCATCCCTTTGTCATCATTTTATTGGTCTGGCCCGGCTGGCCGAGATACGCTTCCAGATTCAGTTTCTGCTTGAGCTGCTGGGCAGCTGCACCGTAGCGCCCCACATACAGGTTGCCTGAGCCGCTGCGCAGCACCACACCCATCAGGACATCGTTGGCAGCCAATACCGCCGGAAACCCCTGTGCGATCTCATAAGCATCCAGGTAGGCGCGGGTGCGGTCGGTCTGTTCGCTCAGGCTGCGAAAGGTCGCATCGTTCAGTGACAGATTGAGCAGGTAGTTTTCCACCGAATCTAGCTGATTCTCAAAATTTGTGGTAAACATATCAAGGCCACCGGATGCCGCAGCTGCCAGCCGATTGCGGTTATAAAGCCCTGAAAAAAAGAGCAGCAGCCCCAGCAGAATACCAATGGGAATGGCGATTCCCAGAAAGATCATTACAAGCTGCCTGCGTAATGATGGTCGTTCCATTTATTTTCAAACCTCCTGCTGCTTGCATCCTGCGGAAAATGCGATTATAATAAAAACCGTCCAACTCGTTTCGTACAACGTCGTACCACAATCAAAAAGAAGAGGCTCCTTATGCAGGAACAGAACATTGCACAAATGCTTGAAAATCCATTCATGCAGTACAATCACATCGAGATTGTATCGGTAACGTCGGACAGCGCCGTCATGTCGCTGGACATCCGGCGGGACACCACCAACATCTACGGTTATGTGCACGGCGGCGCATTTTTCACCATGGCCGACTGCTGTGCCGGGCTGACTGCCCGCTCTGACGGACGGCAGTATGTCACCCAGAATGCTTCGGTCAATTTCATCCACAACGTCAAAGCCGGTCACCTGACAGCCCGCGGCCGAACGGTCAGCCGCCGCCGACACATCTGTGTGGTGGCTGTGGAGATCACAGACGAGACCGACACCCTGTTATTTTCCAGCACCTTTTCCATGTACTGTATCAGCGCCGAGGGCTGACTGCTCTTTCTTCCCCGCACTGCGCACGTTTTGCGTGCCGGTGCGGGGCTTTTTTATTGTGCAGCGTATTCTGTCAGCGGCCCACAGCTCTCCCTGGGAACATACTCGATCGGCAGCAGCCGGCTTTCCGGAGTGACAATCTGACCGTCCAGCTGCCCCAGCACCAGCTGGATGCACTCCCGCGCCATATCCTCCATGGGCAGATAGACCACGCTCAGGCTCGGGATCGAAAACGCATCGGATTCCTCCGGGCCGTTGCCTACAGCGATCAGCCGGGGCAGCTTTTCGCCGATATATCCGGCCTCACAAAAAGCCCGCAGGGCACCGTGCGCAATGGCCGAGGAACCGCAGAACACTGCGTCCGGCAGCTGCTGCTTCCACTCATGCCTCAGCCGATGCGAAACCGCCTCGTAACCGCCTCGTATGCTGTTTTCACAATACCGGTTGGCCAGGATCGTCAACCCGTGGTGCTCCCCTTCCAGCCGGAACCCATGCATCCGGTTTTCCATCCCCTCAAAGACCGGGCTGCTCGTCAGGACTGCCGCCGTCCTGCATCCCTGATCGGCAAAAGCCCGCGCCGCCAGAGCACCCATCTTCAGATCATCCACATTGACGCTGCAATACCCATTGCAAACACGGTTGTACAGCACCACAGGGATCGGCAGCTGCGTGTCCTCCAAAAACTGCAGATCCGCATAGGACGCATTGCAAATGATGGCAGCATGGCAGTTTGCGCCACTGGTCAGTGCCTCGCTTTCCTTCAGGTGGTCGTTGACATACGGGTAGATGACCAGCCGCACCGGACGTGCCGTTTTTTCGATCTCGGCCCGCAGACCATCCCAGAAGCGGAGCATCATGCTGGCCCGGAAATCCTGTGCCCAGAACATGGCCACCACCAGCTCATTGGCACCGCTGCCGCCCCGCAGACTCCGGGCAGCCATATTGGGCTGGTAGCCAAGCCGTGCCGCCGCCGCAAAAATTTTTTCCTGCGTGGCCGTGCTGATCTTCCGCTCTGCCGCCTTGCCGCCCAAAACAATGCTGACCGTACTGGACGAGATCCCGACCTCCTGCGCGATCTGCTTGATCGTAACCATGCTCTTCCCCACCTTTTTCTGATATCAGGTTTATTGTACCCGTTTCCCCGTATCTTGACAAGCCAAAAAAGCCTCTCCAATCTCAAACCGGCCGTTTTTGTGCACTCTGTATATTTTTCTTTTTCCTTTTTAGCCGTTTCAACAAAGTTGCATTTCTTTTCCTCCAAACTTCGTTTTTTTCTTGACATTAGTAAATCGTTGTACTACACTCAGTACGACGATTGAGTCAAACGTTGTACCGATGTTTGACGCTGATATCACCTTTCCATTTATAAGGAGGCTATCGAATGAAGAAAGTTGCAATCGGCGGTGGCCAGGGCTTCTGGGGCGACAGCCCGGACGCGGCCATCCACATGATCCGCAATGCCGATATCCAGTATATGGGCTGTGATTATCTGGCAGAGCTGACCCTTTCCATCATGGCAAAGCAGCAGCTCAAGGACCCCACCAAGGGCTTTGCGCCCGACTTCACCACCCGCATCCTGAAGGAGGCCGGCAAGGAAGCTTGGGACAAGCACATCAAGATCTGCACCAACGCAGGCGGCATGAACATCAATGGCTGCGTGGACGGCATCCGCCAGTGGGCAGAAGGCAACAGCATGAGCGGCTATAAGATCGGTTATGTGACCGGCGATAACATCAAGGATAAGATCCCGCAGCTGCTGAAGGATGGCTGGACCTTCCCCAACTTCGACTACGACGGCAATTTCAACGATATTCTGGACAAGATCTACAACTGCAATGTCTACATCGGCCATGAGGGCATTGAGGGATGCCTGGCAGAGGGTGCCGATGTGGTCATCACCGGCCGTGCGGCTGACAGCGCCCTGTTCCTGGCTCCGCTGAAGTACGAGTTTGGCTGGGCTGCTGACGATTGGGACAATCTGGCCCGCGGCATCATGGCAGGCCATCTGCTGGAGTGCGGCGGTCAGGGTGCCGGCGGCAACTATATGTACGACTGGCGCAATGTCCCCCGCATGGACGAGCTGGGCTTCCCCATCGCAGAGCTGACCGATGATACCTTTGAGATCACCAAGGCTCCCGACTGCGGCGGCATCATCTGCGAACAGAGCTGCAAGGAGCAGTTCCTGTACGAGGTCCACGATCCTGCCAACTACCTGACCCCGGATGTCAACGTGGATATCAGCCATGCTACCATCACCCAGGTGGGTGACAACCGTGTCCGCATCGGCGGTGTCAAGGGCAAGCCCCGCCCCGACACGCTCAAGCTCTGCGTGGGTTACCACAAGGGCTGGAAGACTGTTTCCATGCTGAGCTTTGCATGGCCTGATGCCTACGAAAAGGCTCAGTACTGCGCCGAGGTCATCATGAAGAAGATGCAGCGCCGCGGCATGAAAGCCGATGACATCCACATCAGCTACATCGGCCTGAACAGCCTGCATCTGGGCGTGGCCGATATGAGCGAAGAGGCACTGAAGAACCTGAACGAGTGCGTGCTGCGCATTGCTGTGTTCAGCGAGGACAAGAGCGAGTGCGCCAAGATCATTCCCGAGATCAGCCCCATGCAGCTGAACGGCCCTCCGGGTGCTTCCTTCTTCGGTGGCCGTGCCCGCGTGCAGGAAGTGATGGCACTGTGGCCCACCACCGTGCCCCGCGATGCCGTACAGGTCGAAAGTCACATTCTGGAGGTGAAGTAAGATGGCAGAGATCTATCTGAACGATATTGCTCACGGCCGCTCCGGCGACAAGGGCGATACCAGCAATGTCTGTGTGTATGCACGCAAACCGGAATACTATAAGATCATTGAGCGCGAGGTGACCCCCGAAAAACTCAAAGCCTACTTTGGCGACATGGTCAAGGGCGAGATCACCCGCTACGACGTGCCCAGCCTGAACGGCTTCAACTTTGTTATGAAGCACGCTCTGGGCGGCGGTGCCACCATGAGCCTGCGTCTGGACAGCCTGGGCAAATCCATGGGCAGTGCCGTGATGCGCATGAAGATCCACGTTGAGGATGGAGAGCTGTAACATGAGTGAACATATGGCATTGGAGAACCTGACGGTTCTCGACCTGACCCGTGTGCTTGCTGGCCCCTTCTGCACCATGATGCTGGCTGACATGGGCGCAAACGTCATCAAGATCGAGGTTCCCAAAGGCGGTGACGACACCCGCAGTTATCCCCCCTTCCGTGCCAAAAATCTGAATGGTGAGCGGGAAAGCGTCTATTTTGCCAACATCAACCGCAACAAAAAGGGGATCACCCTGAACCTGAAGGCCCCTGAGGGCAAGGAGATCTTCAAGGAGCTTGTCAAAAAAGCGGATATCGTGGTGGAAAACTACCGCCCCGGCGTGATGGACAAGCTGGGACTGGGCTATGATGTCCTGAAGGAGATCAATCCCCGCATCATCTATGCGGCGGTCTCCGGCTTTGGCTGCTACGGTCCCTACCACCTGCGCCCGGGCTATGATATTCTGGCTCAGGCCATGGGCGGTATGATGTCCATCACCGGTTCCAAGGGCGGAGAGCCCACCCGTGCCGGTTCGGCGCTGGGTGATATTCTGGGCGGACTTCATGTAACCATCGGCATCCTTGCCGCAGTCAACGCCCGCACCATTACCGGCAAAGGACAGCGGGTGGACGTGAGTCTGATGGACAGCATGATCGCTGCCACTGAGAACACCGCCCTGAAGTACATCGAGACCGGCAACATCCCGGCCCCCATGGGCAACCGTTATGCCGCTGTTTCCCCCTACGACAGCTTCACCTGCAAGGGCGGCAAGGTCATCATCGCGGCAGGCAACCAGAAGCTGTACGAGAAGCTCTGCAATGAGGTGTTGGAACGCCCGGACATGATCACCGATCCCCGGTTCGTGGATATGCCGGGCCGTCTGGCCAATCAGGATGCCATTGCCGAGGTCATTGAGGAGCGGATCAAGGATCTGACCCCCAACGAGGCCGCCGAGCTGGTACTGGCCCACGGCATCCCCGCAGGTCCCATTATGAACATCAAGGAGATCCTGGACGATCCCCATGTCAAGGAGCGCGAGATGTTCGTGGAGATGGATCATCCCACCCTGGGCAAGGTCACCGTGAACGGCTGTGCCATCAAACTGATGGACACCAAGCCCTCTGTGCGCACACCCGCTCCCCAGCTGGGGCAGAACAACCGGGACATCTTTGAGGGTGTTCTGGGCATGACCGAAGAGCAGTTCAACGCTCTGCACGAGAAACAGGTGTTCTGATTTCTGACCACCTTTACACACATTATCGAGGAGAAATCACATGCTGGCAGTATTAGGGTTCGTCACCATTCTGCTGGTGCTGGCACTGATCATGAGCAAGAAGGTCTCTACCCTTGTAGCTCTGATCTTTGTTCCCGCCATCACCGGCTTCATCGCAGCATTCATCAACGCCCCCAATGTCATCATCCAAGCCGCACAGGCTGCTGCCGAAAAGGCCGGAACTGCTTATGTTGAGCCGGTCATCACGTTCGGCACCCGCTTTACCAAGGCACTTTCCATCCTCAGCGCAGATTATATGGGCAAGGGCCTGAGCAGCATCGTTGCCACCGGTGTCATGTTCATCTTTGCCATCCTGTTTTTCAGTACCTGCTCGGATGCCGGTGTCTTTGATCCTATCATCAACCGCATCCTGAAGTTTACCGGCGAAGACCCCGTCAAGGTCTGTATCGGCACCTTCCTCATCGGCTGCATCTGCCATCTGGATGGCTCCGGTGCCACCACCTTCCTGATTGCCATCCCCGCCTGTATGCCCCTGTTCCAGAAGCTGAAAATGAACCTCTGGGTAGAGGCTACCATCGTGGCGCTGGCCGCCGGTATCATGAATGTTATGCCCTGGGGCGGCCCCACGGTCCGTGCAGCCGCAGCCATGTCCGGCCTGGGCTATGAAGTCACCGGCAGCGAGCTGTGGGTGGGCATCATGCCCGCCTGGATCGCAGGCTTGGTGACCTGCCTGCTCATCGCGGCTTTCCTGGGCAAAAAGGAAGCCAAGCGCATTGCTGCAGGCATCCCCGCACAGGAGGTCACCGGTCTGACCGAAGCAAAGACCACCAACACCTCCAACGAACTGGCCCGCTCCGGCTGGCGCTGGTACTTCAATGTGGCACTGATCCTGGTCATCCTGTACATCCTCGTTACCAACCGCCTCAGCCCGGCTGTCACCTTTATGATCGGCTACTGCGTCCTGCTCATCGTCAACTACCCCAGTGTGGATCTGCAGCACAAGATCATCAACAGTCACGCACAGGCCGCATTCCTGATGGTCTCCATCGTCTTTGCCGCAGGCGCATTCACCGGTGTGGTCAAGAATTCCGGTATGCTGGCTTCCATGACCGACGCTCTGGTCTCCATCATCCCCACCAGCATGGGCACCTTCATTGCCCCCATCGTCGGCCTGTTCAGCGTTCCGCTGAGCCTGCTGTTTGACCCGGACTCCTACTACTACGGTGTTATGCCGGTCATCGCCAACGCTGTTTCCGCTATGGGCGGCAACGCACTGGCTGTGGCAAAGGCTTCCATCATGGGCCAGATGACGCTGGGCTTCCCGCTCAGTCCCCTGACGGGTGCTACCTTCCTGCTGCTGGGCCTTTCCGGCCAGGACCTGGGCGACCACCAGAAGCACACTCTCCCCTACGCATGGGTCGCATCTGCCATTATGGTCGCTGTGGGCTGCGTAGCTTGTGGGCTGTTGTTCTGAGGTCTCACCAAAAGAAACACCTTCCTCCTTTTTCACCCATTCCTTCATTCTGATTCCGAAACGTCTGCCGGGCGGAGTACCCGCAGCACGCCACGGAATGCGTGCAAACCAGCAGACTTCCACCCGGTGCTCCGGGTGGTGTCGGCTGGTTTTGCCGTTTTTGAAGGATACCACCCTGCCCTTGGGGCAGAAAGGAGTTTTCTCTTATGCCCGAGCCCATCCAGACTCCTGTTCCTGCGGCGGACGAACTGGCCGCACAGGTGCTGCTGCTGGCACAGAGTCGGTTGACTGCCGACCTGCGTTTTTTATCCTCCGCCTTGGAACAGCTGAAGCCGATCCCCGTCCCTGCGCTGGACACCCTGTTTGCCGGGGATGGCCGCTGCTTATACTATTGCCCTGAAACGCTGCTCCGCACATTCCGGGCACAGCAGTCTGTGCCCACACGCGCCCTGCTGCATGTCACCCTGCACTTTCTTCTGGGGCATCCCTTTCAACGGCAGGAAATGGATCACCGCCTATGGAACCTTGCCTGCGACATTGCCGCAGAGGAAGTCATCCGGGAACTGGAGATCCCCTCCTGCGCCCTGCCGGATGATGCTGCACAGGACAGCTGGCGCAGCCGCCTGCAGGATGCCTGCCCTCACCTGACGGCAGAAGCCATCTATAATTTTCTGCTGGAACGGCAGTACCCCGCCGATGTTCTGGCGGAATTGACCCAGCTTTTTTCCCGGGACAACCATGCGCTCTGGTATGCTGCGCCACGGCCCGGCTCTCGTCCGGCCCCCAACGGACAGCTGCTGCCCGCCGGGGAGGATGAGGATATCACCAACGAGACCGAGCTGCGCAAAGCCGACACCCGGGACGAAACGCTGCAGCAGATGCAGCAGCGGCAGAAGGAAACCCTGCGCAAACAATGGAAGCAGCTGGCCCGCCAGGCCAAGACCGATCTGGAGACCTTCAGCCGCCGTCACGGCAAGCGTGCCGGAGCATTGATGGATGGGTTAGAGCCTGTGACCTTTGAGGAATGCGACTATACCGACTTTCTTCGCCGGTTCGGGGCACAAAACGAGGTGCTGCAGCTTTCCGAGGACGAATTTGACCTCATCTATTACACTTACGGTCTGCGCACCTACGGCAACGTTCCCCTGGTCGAGCCGCTGGAATACCGGGACGACAAGCGCATCCGGGAATTTGTGATTGCCATCGACACCTCCGGCAGTGTACAGGGCGATATCGTTCAGAGCTTTTTGCAGCGCACCTGCGACGTTCTGCGGCAGAGCGGCTCCTTCACCGAGCGGGTAGAGATCTATCTCATCCAATGCGATGCCGAGGTGCAGAGCGTGGAGCGGCTGACCAGTCTGGACCAGCTGCATGAGCTGATCCCCCGGCTGAAGCTCCGGGGCTTCGGCGGTACCGACTTCCGGCCGGTGTTCGCCTATGTAGACAGGCTGCTGGAAGAGAAAAAGCTGACGAACCTCAACGGCCTGCTCTATTTTACCGACGGCGTGGGCACCTACCCGGAAAAATCCCCTGCCTACAAGACTGCCTTCATCTTTAACCGTGACGACCACATCAGCCCCCACGTTCCCAGCTGGGCCATCCGGGCTGTACTTACCACTGACAACATCCGCCTGCTTGAACCGCAGAAGACCCGAACCGAGGAGGACACCGAATCATGGATATAGCAAGTGCAAAGCAACAGATCAAAAATACCGTACAGATCTACCTGCAGAAGGACGCTCTGGGCCGCTACCGACTTCCGCTGGTGCACCAGCGGCCCATCTTCCTGCTGGGTGCGCCAGGTCTGGGCAAGACTGCCATTATGCAGCAGGTCGCTGATGAGATGGGGCTTGGCCTTGTGAGCTATTCCATGACCCACCACACCCGCCAGAGCGCACTGGGTCTGCCTGTGATCGTAGAAAAGGAATACGGCGGCAAGCACTATCAGGTCAGCGAATACACCATGAGCGAGATCATCGCCAGCGTCTACGACTGTATGCGCACCACCGGCAAAACGCAGGGCATCCTGTTTCTGGACGAGATCAACTGCGTCTCCGAGACGCTCTCCCCTGCCATGCTGCTGTTTCTGCAATACAAAGTCTTTGGTGGGCATCAGATCCCCGAGGGCTGGGTGGTGGTCACCGCCGGCAACCCGCCCCGCTTCAACAAAAGCGTCCGGGAGTTCGACGCTGCCACCCGTGACCGGCTGAAGGTGATCGAAGTTGAGCCAAGTTATGAAGCATGGAAGGCCTATGCGCTGGAACACGGTGTCAGCCGCAGCGTCATCAGCTATCTGGATATCCGTCCCGAAGATTTTTACAAGGTCGAGACCACTGTGGACGGTCTGACCGTGGTAACGCCCCGTGCCTGGGAGGACCTTTCCGAGATCCTGCAGTATCACGAAGAGCTGGGCCTTGCAGTCAGCGAGGAGCTGACTACCCAGTATCTGCAAAACAAGCAGGTCGCCCGGGATTTTGCCATCTACTACGAGCTCTATCAGAAATATCGTCAGGCCTACAATATTGATGCCATCCTGCAGGGTGTGTGGGATGAGGATGTCCTCACGCAGGCACGCAGCGCCAAGATGGACGAGCGGATGAGCCTTGTCAGCCTGCTGCTGGAAGCCGTGTTCCTGCAGATGGAACGCTGCACCCTGCGCCACGATGCGCTGCGCCTTATCGTGGCCGCCCTCAAAGCCCAGCGCGGGACGCTGGATGTTCCCGGCGATGCCCTGACCGCCCTCGCCGGGCTGGAGGACAACTGGCGCGCCGAAGCCAACAAAGCCCCCTCTGCCCGGCAGAAGGTCTATCTCGATCTGCTGTCGCTGACTGCCCAATGGCACGGAGAACTTTCCGGCTCCACCCCCTTTTCCGCCCTCAAGGCCTGCTATCAGCGCTCGGTCGCCGACCTGCAGGCTGAGGTCGCTGAAACGCAGAAGAAGCTTGGCAATCTGCTCCGTTTTTTACAGGAAGCCTTCGGTAAGGGAACGGAGCTGAGCATGGCGGTAAACGATCTGACCGTAGCCCCCGTAGCCACCGCATTTCTGGGGCAGTTTCTCAGCACCGATTACTTTGCAGCCAGCCGGGATCTGCTGCTGCACCGGCAGTCGGAGCAGCTGCTGCACCAGATCGATCTGACAGGACTGGTGTAAAATGGAACTGCTGCAATTTGAAGTAACCAACGCCGGAACGCTGGGCAGCCGCTGGACACCCCCCGCCCCGGAAACAAAAAAGGCCTCCTCCCTGCCCGGAGCCGCACTGGCAGCTCTCTTGCAGGAGGAGGATGACGAGGATGATTGGGGCGGCGATGCTCCCGACATGAGCGCAGAGTTTGCACGGCTCAGCCATCTGAACGAAGAGTCCGACACCGATGCCCTGCCCCTGACAGCAGACTTTGCCCCTCTGCCGGATGGCTCTCTAGCGCTGGTGCGCTGGCCCCGGCTGGCACGGCCTGCTGTGGTACCCGACACTGTAGAAGGCCGCACTGTCACCGCCATTGCCGCTACCGCCTTTGCTGCCAGCCATCTGGATGAGGGCTGCTTTGCGCAGTTCGGGCAATCGCCTATCAGTTTCAGCATATTTTGTATGCGAATGGGCCGCGCAGTCACCACCGAAACGCTGGACGAAGGCGGGCCGACTTCCGTCACACTGCCGGACAGCATCACTCACATTGGTCCCTACGCGTTCTACCACTGCACAAATCTGACTTCCATCACCCTGCCGGATGCCATTTCCGCCCTGCCTGCCGGTGTATTCGGTGACTGCAGCCGCCTTACCAGCGTCCATCTGCCAGAGCAGCTGCAGGCTCTGGGCTATCTGCCCCGCCCCACGGATCAGATCATGCCGGATGTGGGCACGTTTGCCGGGTGTCATGCTCTGAAACAGCTGACGCTGCCCCCACAGCTTAAAATGCTGGGCGCTCACAGCTTCAACAGTTCCGGTCTGGCGACCCTGACCGCTCGGGATGCTGGGTGTGAAAATTGGAGTCGTACTGTCACTGTGGCTGTGTCTGCATTTGACCACACTGCCGCACTGCTCTGGCTGGAAAAGGCCGATGTTTCCGGCCATGTGGTGGCGCGGCTGGGTCTACCCGTGGCCCGGGATAAAATTCTGGCAGGCGATGCCAAATTCGGAGCCATCCTGCGGGTACCGGTGCTGTTCTTCACCCAGCCGATGCCTTACTTTGACCAACTGGCCCGGGACGCGTTCCGGCTGGATTTCTCGGCTCGTATGGCGCTGGCTCGGCTGGAAGCCTCTGCAGGGCTTTCCCCCGCCGACCGCCAGTGGTATTGTGCAGTTCTGGTGCAGTATTTCGACCGGGCTCCACAGTTCATGCCCTGCCCGCCTCAACAGGCTTACGCAGAGCTGTTCCGCTTTCTCTGCCGCACAGACCTGCTCACCGCATCTGATGTCAGCACCCTGCTTCGGATGGCCGGAGCACTCGCCCTTCCCGCCGAACTCATCAGCGAGATGATGGAGGTGCGCACCCGCCGGTTTGAAACAGTCACCGGCTTTGAGGATCTGGAGTTGGATTGATCAAAACCATAAACACTGCGTAGAAAGATGCCTAGCCTGCACCGGCACGGTACAGATCGGAAAGGGGTTGGGATTTTCCAACAAGTGTTTTGCAACGCAAAACGTGCAGATGTATATACGTCTGCCCTGCTTGCGGATGCTATGAAACCTCTCAACGTGCTTTCCAAATTTGAAAATCATTTTGCAATCAGGACCGTCCGTTTTCAAGTTCAACTTGAAGCGGACGGTTATTTTTCTGCACAAAAATTTTCGCATTTGCGACCGCCGCAAGCAGGGCGAGCCGGTACCACCTCGCAAGTTTTGAACCTGATTTTTTACAAATCCAGCTTCAAAACACTTGTTGGGCTTCGCCCAAACCCGATGTTCAGCACAAGAATGCGCTAGTTTCGCACCTTAACGGTCGCTGAATAAGCATATTTTTTGAGAAAAATTCGTTTCAGAAAAATCAGCGTTGATTCATCCAATATCACATCAAACCGGACCTATTACTTCCGGTTTTTCCTTGGGATCCTCCTAAAATCCACTGAAAACCGGAAGGAATGCTTCCTAAATATTTCTGCTTCATTGTGATATGCTTTCTACAAGCCTTCATCGAACCTTGAAAATCGAATGACCGTCTGCATGGGATACCCGGCCATGACCCTGACAATGAGAGCCGGAAAACGCCGCTGAAAGGGGGCAGGAAAGCCATGCAGAGAGAACGGCACCCCAAATCTGAGATCACGTTGATACGCAAAACCGGAACCAGTAGTTCCGATTTCGCCTTGAAACTCACTTCACATTTTTTAAAAACCGGAACTACCAGTTCCTAAAAATAAAATTTACGATGTGATACACTAAGCCCACAGAAGCACATTCTTCATTGCTTTTTCGCAAGTTCCGACAAAAAATGTCCAATTTTTAGTAGACATTCAAATCAACTTTCGTAAAAACCGGACGTAATGTGTCCTAAAAAATCTCCCATGAATGTGTTAACCTAGTTTCAAATCTATCATTGGACCTTGAGAACCGCATGACCGTCTGCATAAGATACTCGGCGATGACCTCGCAAGAGCGAGCCGGAAAACGCCGCTGAAAGGGGGTAGGAAACCCATGCAGGGAGAACGGCAGAAATACCAATAGATTTTTGAAAGGAGATTTTGCCTATGAAGAAAAACAAGTTTGAATTTATCATTGATTCTGAATTTCAATCTCAGATTCCTGCATTGACCGATGAAGAATTTCAGCAACTGGAAGAAAACATCCTTTCAGAGGGCGAAGTCCTGTCTCCCCTGATCGTCTGGGGCAACATTCTTGTTGATGGCCACAATCGCTATAAGATTCTCCAGCAGCACCCAGAAATCCCTTATACCACCCGCTCGATTTCCTGCACCTGCGAAACCCGTGAAGATGTTCTGGCATGGATCTGCAAACATCAGCTGGGTCGTCGGAATCTGACACCCGAGCAGAAAAAGTTTCTGATTGGAAAGCAGTATCACTCTGAAAAATCCACTCGTGGGGGAAATCATGGCAATCAGTACACACAGGTGGCAAACTGTCAAATTGACAATTTGCCATCGGTAGAAAACACGACCGAACGAATCGCCAAAGAAAATAATGTAAGTCCCTCTTTTGTAATTCGTGCCGAGCAGTTCATGAAAACCGTTGAGCTGATGGAAAAATACTGCCCCGGCATTCAGGAAGAAATCTTATCCGGCAAACTTAAGCTATCCCAGCGAGAGGCTACCATTATCCGTGGAACTCCCACAGAAGCATTGCCCACCGTGGTATCAACGTGGCGAGAGGAAAAGTTAAACGGTAAACCAGACGATAGTGCAGACACCTATGAAAATTCAGAATTGCTTTCCAAGGTCACCGAACGAAATTTCTCTAGTGCTGCCACATCGAAGATCCAAACGGCTGATCCACTCTCGGAGAATCGACCTTTTATTTCATCGGGAAAGCGCAGCACCGAACTCCAGACCATTCGTGAGCTAGGAGAAAAGATGGCAACGGTTGATCATGTCGCCGATGCCGAAGGAATGTTCAGTGAAATCAACAGTGCCTCTGATAGCTTTATTTTCCGTCTCGAACAATGCTTTGCTCTGTATCCCGACTTTCTGACAAATGTAGAGATTGAAGCAAAAGTTATTGCTGCTTTGCAAAAGGCAGAAAGCTATATTGTGCATCTGAAAGAACAGCATCGGCAGCATCTTCTGGAGACTACCAACAGCCAGTAAAATGCTTTCCAAAAATTTGTTTGATGAAAAAACACTGGAGGTGAATTTTATTTCCGACTACCTGACTGTCACTACACCTTTGCCGCAATATCTGCCCTATCCCCGCTTTCTGCTGGACACCGACCTGAGCCACACAGCAAAGCTGCTCTACACCCTGTTGCTGGATCGTGCAACACTTTCCCAAAAGAACAACTGGATGGATGAGTGCGTCTTCGTCTATGTGATTTTCCCGCTTTCATCATTGAGCGATGCTCTACGATGCAGCACCATGAGCATTAAACGTGCGTTGCGTTCACTGGAAGATGCTGATTTGATTGAGCGCAGAAGAGGTCGCATTACTGTGCCCAACAGCATCTTTGTAAAAGTTCCGACAGTGCAAAAATGTTCCCCTGCATGGAACGATTTTGTTCCATCCGATGGAACAGAAATGATATCTTCCATGGAACAAAAGTGTTCCACTAACCAACGTTATAAGAACAACCTGAAAGATAGCCACCTGATAAAAACAACAGCCGCCCCTTTAACCTTTGGAGAATATCATAATGTCTTTCTGACGGAAAAAGAGTACAAGCAACTCAAAGCCGATTTCTTCGGGCTGGACAGCCTGATCGAACAGCTTTCAACTTATATCCAGTCCACTGGAAAAAGGTATGCTGACCATGCCGCCGCCCTGCGCATCTGGGCAAAACGGCAAAAGTCGGAACAAAAGCAAGCACCGGGCATCCCGGACTACACATTCAGGGAAGGAGAAAGCCTATAAAGACGATAGAAAAAATTTTGGAACAACTCCCATCCAGCATTCCCGAAAATATCGAAGATTATTATGGCGAGGACGGTCTGCTTTACTGCGGAAAATGTCACACGCCAAGGGAAGCGTTCTTTGCAAAAGGCATTGCCCTGATGGGCAAGAACAAGCACCCAATCGAATGCAGCTGCCAGCGCACCGAGAGGGTAAAGCAGGAAGCCCTTATCAGCCAGCAAAAGCACCTTGACCGTGTACGGCGGCTGAAAACAGAGGGATTTTCTGACCCGGCAATGCTGGACTGGAAGTTTGAAAACGACAATGGCCGCAGCCCACAGATGCACCACACACCGCTATGTAGAGCAATGGCAGACCATGCGCGCAGAGAACCTTGGGCTTCTTCTCTGGGGTGGTGTGGGCACCGGCAAGAGTTTCCTCGCCGGGTGCATTGCGAACGCTCTGATGGAACAGGAAGTGCCTGTGCGGATGACGAACTTTGCACGAATCCTGAACGAGCTGAACAGCAGCTTTTCCGGGTGCAATGATATTGTGGACAAGCTCTGTCGCTATCCCCTGCTTATCATTGACGACTTCGGCATGGAGCGTGGCACCAAATACGCACTGGAACAGATCTACAGCATCGTGGACAGCCGATACCGCAGCCGGAAACCACTGATCGTCACCACCAACTTGACGCTGGACGAGATACGCCACCCACAGGATACCCCTCATGCCCGCATCTATGACCGCCTGCTGGAAATATGCGTCCCAATCTCCTGTATCGGTGTAAGTTTCCGCAAGGAAACTGCGCAGGAAAAGCTGGAACGCATGAAACGCTTGATCGGATAAACTGAAAACATTGGAAAACAAAAATTGCCGGGTGCAAAAGTCACCCGGCTACAAGGAATTGGAGGTCTGCCTATGAATTTGAATCGGCCTGACATGACCGAAACTGTGAAATCTGAAAATTATACGAATAAGTTCTTGCAAAAGGACACGAATCCCACTACAATGGAAGTGGTCACTCAAACCAATGCCGTCAAGTCTCCAACTGACAGCCCGGCAACCACGAAACTGGTGTACACGGTGGAAGAGATCGCGCGAATGCTGGCCATCAGCCTGCGCTCTGCTTACAACCTGTGCAACAGCACCACCG
>OWIP01001321.1_pt1 | contig 15685 bp, 6 predicted proteins | sample 1732581 | NCBI WGS metagenome assembly OWIP01 (sample SAMN05065731, study PRJEB22554) | human gut metagenome | biome: ENVO:2100002; feature: ENVO:00000062; material: ENVO:00002003 | host: Homo sapiens | place: USA
TACAATTATTCTGTGTTTGCTTATAGCTATTCCGTTAGCTGCGTGCGACGGTTCGACCGCCACACCGAGCGGCACGCTCGAAAGCCAAAACGGCGTTACGATCGAAGGAACGTTCGAGGACGGCGCGGCTTTAGAGGCGGTGGAAGTGGTAGGCGCGGATAAAATTCTTGCGCTTCAATCGATCGCCGAAGAAAAGTACGATACAGACGGGGAAGTTTACGTCTACGATATTTCTGTCGTCAAGGACGGCGCAAAGGTACAGCCGAGCGGCAAAGTGAAAGTGACCGTCTCCGTGCCGGATATCGACACAAGCAAAACGTATACGGTATATCATATCAAGGACGACGGAGCGGTCGAAAAGATTAAGCCAACGGTGCAGAGCGGAAAAGTGATATTTGAAACTGGCGGCTTTTCTTGCTTTATTATTGCACCCGACGCGCAATCGGTCGGTGAAATTGAAGAGCCTAAAAAGCAGGTAAACGTCAGCATCAATATACTTCCCTTGGCGGAATGCGGAATGCTGAAAGTCAACGGCACGCTGTATGAAAACGCGGCAAGCTATAAAACGACGCACACCGAGGGCGAAAGAATCACCGTGGAAGCGATTGCGACAAGCGGACATCACTTCGGTTTCTGGGGTGAGGACGAAGTGCTTTCACGCGAACCTGTGTATGAGTTTACCGTAGGTGAGGAAAATATCAGTTTTGCGGCAAACTTCACGGGGCACGACGTGCAGTATTCGGAAATCACCGACGACGCACACACGGAAAAGTGCAAATTCGGCGATTATACGGCAACAGTGGCACACACGTTTGCAGATGAAAAAATCATTACCGAAGCCACTTGTCAGCACGCGGGCGAGAAAGAACTTTCCTGCGTTTGCGGAAAGACCAAAACCGAAGAAATCCCCATTACCGATCACGACTATCAGGACGGTGTTTGCACCATGTGCGGCAAAACGCAGACCTACGTCCGCGTCAACGCCAACGGCGTGGCAAACCCCAACGGCGCGTATATAAAAATGGGCAAGACCTATTGCGAACAGGTAAAAGACGGCAATCTTGAAAACGCGCTTATGGAAAAAGTCGGCAGTCCATATTTAACGCTTGAAAACTGGACTCCGTTCGACTTCGGCAACGGCGACAGCGGCGAAAACGCAACCACGTATTATTGCGACGTCGAATACAACGGTCTTAATTACCGCGGCGTGTATATCAAAGATTATCGTAAGGACAACGACAGCGCTCAAACGACGAACAGCCGCTACTGGACGGGTACCTATTGGTTTGAACAGCGCACCGCCATGTGGAAAATCGTGAAAGAAGAGGACGGCAAAGCCTATCTTGTCAGCAAAGAAATCTGGATCAGTCAACGCTTCGCCGAGTTAGACGAAGGCGAGCTCACCTACGAAAACAGTTGGATACGCAATTGGCTGATCAATACGTGGATAAACGAATTGTTTACACCCGCGCAACAGGCGATCTTACAGGGCAACGAAGACTGTTTCGGCGACAAGATATTCTTGCCGAGCTCGTATGAGATCAGCATTAACAATCCCAAGCCGTTCGGACTTTACAAGTATCCGTTCTGTCTGGGCGCATATAAAGAAGTTTTGCAAGGCTACGGCGACAATTATTGCCCGTATTGGTTGCGCGACGGAATCGAAAAAGGGGAAGACGGCAAAAACTACGTTACGTGCGTCACTTCCTGCCCGCCGTTCGACCAAACAACTCAATATCTTGCCACCAAGACCTTTGTCGGTGTCGTGCCGGCAATCATAATCGAGCTGTAATGGTAGCTTCTGAAAAAAACTTTTGCTCACGTTAAAACGTGAGCGAAACAAAAAAACATCTTTACGAGGTGAAATATGAATACAAAATCAAAGAAAAACGTAATAACAGGCTTGCTTTTGCTTGTCTGTATGATTGCTTGCATTGCAATCGCGACGGCAATAATGCCTACCGTCGTTTATGCGGATTCGGCAAATCCGTTTTTGCAAGTCACGTGCGGTTCGGCAGACAAAACAGGCCCGGGTTGGTCTTGGGATACCGACGAGAGTTATAACGGTACGCTCACGCTCAACGGCTACGACGGTGAAGAAATCGGAATCGGCGGAGTCAACAACGGCAAGGTGGATATTGTGCTTGTCGGCGATAACAAAATCACCGTCACCGCGCCGTATGGAAACAGGGCGATTTACACGTACAACGTTTCCACCCTTACGTTCAAGGGGAACGGTTCGCTTACCATTGACTATCAAGTAGTAGCATCGAACCAAGTGCATATGCATGGTATTTTAATGGAAGGCGAAAGCAGTTCTAAAAACAACGGCAATCTGACGTTTGACGAAAGTTGCACCGTCACCGTAAAAGTTGACGGCAAAGTGGCAGCAAAAAATGGTTCGGTTGACGCAATTTACATGAAGACGGACGACATCGGTTCGGGCAACGTGACCGTGGGCAAGAACGCCACGCTCAATATCGACCTGAAGTGCGACAAAGATTATCAGACGTACGGCATTTTCGCCAAAGGCAGCATTGCTCTCAACGGCACGGTTGCTATCAAAATGGAATATACGGGCTCGGGTTCGACTTACGACACATGGAGAGACGTATATACGTCTTCTTCGTACACAACCTGCTCGATCGGAACGAATGCAAAAATCACTTCCGTATGTCCCGGGAGTAACGGCTCGTCGCTGACCGCGTTTCCACTTGTTGCCAACGGCGGCGAAAAGATTTCTTCCTGGACAAAGGTGTTGACAGACGAACAGTATTTTGAAAACGACAACTGCCTCGTCCACGTTTGGGATAAGTGCGCCAATGGCGTAAGTTTCAAAAATTACTCTTATAACAAAATCGCAACGCCCCTTACGTTTGAAGACAAGGCGGAGTACGACGTTCCCGCCTCCGTTTACGGCGGTGACGTTGCCTATTCTTCGATTGCGCTTTCTGCAAGCGGTGGAAGCGGAGAATATACCTTCTCCGTCGTGAGCGCGGCAGACGGAAATAGAAACGGCGTCGGTATTATTTCAACCGAATCCGATTTTAATAAGATATACGTCAATCCGAATCTCAGGAGTGTTAGCGAAGCCACGGAAATCACCGTCAGGGTGAAGGACAAAGGCGGATATTCAAAGGATGTCACCGTACGTATCGGCGAGGTTGCCGCCCCCACGTACAGCGCAACCGTTGTTCCGATTGATTTCGGCACGGTGAGAGTGGGATATTCTCCGGTCACGCAAGTTCCCCTACGCGTTGCCAATACGGGTACGGGGAAAATCAACTGCAACCTTAATTCCATTACTCTTGAAGGTGAAAACGCAAGTTCTTTCACGTTAGGTTTTTATTCTAACCCCGGTTCCATCGGAGCTGGCTCTGAAAATGCTTCGAGTTGGAGCATAAAACCAAACAACGGTTTGGCAGTGGGCACATACGTCGCCACGATAAAGTTCAGCGGAACACCTGAATATTCCAAGTACGGCGGATCGAGCGTGGAAGCAACCGCAACCGTCAGGTTTGTCGTCACCGAGCACGATTTTGACACTACCACGTGGGAACATGATGAGAATACGCACTGGAATCCCTGCAAAGATACGGGATGCGCAGTCCACGGCAACGAAGCCGCGCACGACACCGAGGGTGAGTTGAAAAATGCCACCGCAGCCACTTTTGACGCGGACGGATACACCGGCGACAAATACTGCTCGGTGTGCGGTGCCTTGGCAGAAGAAGGCACGGTTATCCCCGCAGGCAAGTACATCAGAGTGAGTCAGGCAACCATGACTCCAGCCGCCATCACCGACAAGTTGACGGCAAACGACCTTGTCTTTGCGTCGCTTGACCCGTCCAAATACACGGTTGCGCTCTGGCGCGTGTTCGATCTCACGGATAACGCTTTGAACACCGCCAGCGGACAATATCCCAAGGATAGCAATTTCGTCGCAGATCACGAATATGCGATAGAAATAGAGTTTGCCGCCGTCGGTTCTTACGTTTATAACGAGATGGATAGCAAGTATTGGTCCACGTTTACGGTTAACGGAAATGCAACCGGATTGTCGGCGGCAACCACGCTCGGCGGCTCGACCTTGCGCAGAATCACGCTCGTTGCCGAGGACACCACCATTCCCGTCACCGTAACGGGCGTTCAAGTGGATTTCACTGGCGGCGAAACCATCGTCGTCAGAGACGGCGCGTACACCTTCAAAGCAACCGTTTCGGGCACCGGCGCGTTTGACAACACGGTCACATGGAGCGTCATAGGCGGCTCGGCAGGCACGAGCATTTCGATCGACGGCGTTCTCACCGTTGCCGCAAACGAAACCGCTTCCACTCTCACCATAAAAGCGATAGCCAACGGCGACAGCGAAAAGTATGCCATCAAGACGGTGGACGTCTATTCCAAAGTGACGATCAAGCAAGGCACAAATACCGAAGACCTTTACAAAAAGGCAGGAGAAACCGTCAGCCTCACCGCAATCGCCGCACCCGCAGGTTATCACTTCACAGGCTGGGCAAAAACGGGCGAAGGCGACTTTGCAAACAACGCCGCAACTTCAACCGACTTTACCGTGTCCACGACAAACGTGACGATACAGTCCAACTTCGAGTTGCACTCCGCAACCTCGGCAACCTGGCAATCGGACGGCACGAGACACTGGCACGTTTGTGCTTGCGGTGAAGAAGTGGACGTCGCTCCCCACGTGCCCGACCGCGCGGAAGCCACCGAAACCGAAGCCGTCACATGCACAGCCTGCGGATATATCATCACACCCGCTCTCGGACACGTTACTCACACCCCGGGCGAAGAATGGCTCTCGGACGATACCAACCACTGGCACAAATGCACGGGTTGCACCGAAAAACTCGGCGTTGCACCCCACACCTATGGAGATTGGACGGTCGTCACTCCCCCGACCGCGACGGTAGACGGTGAGCAGGAGCACATCTGCTCGGTTTGCGGCTATAAACAGGTCGAGAGCATTCCCGCGACGGGAGAACCCGCGCAAGTACCGGTGACTGTCACGGGCGGTAACGGCACGGGCAACTATACCGAAGGAGAAACGGTCACCATCACGGCAAACGCCCCCGAAGAAGGGAAGACCTTTAAGGGATGGAGAGACGCGAGCGGCAATATCGTCAGCACGGATGCCACCTATACCTTCACCGTCACGGGCGAAGTATCGCTCACGGCGGTTTATGAGGACATCAACGCGGGCGGCGGCGAGCAACCCGGCGGCGGGCAACCCGGTGGCGAACAATCCGAAAAGACGGGACTTTCGGGCGGACAGATTGCAGGAATCGTAATCGGTTCGGTGCTGCTTGCGGGAATCGGCGGATTTGCAATCTTCTGGTTTGCAGTCAAGAAAAAGAAGTTCGCCGACCTGATTGCATTGTTTAAGAAGAAATAACCGGCATTAAACAATAGGCATTAAACAATCACCCCTTGCCTTTCGGGGCAAGGGGAAAGCAAACGGAGATAGCAATAAGAAAAATCAAGAAATGTCTTAATAACGTTTCAGCGACGCATGTAATGGTTGATATTACGTTAGCGGAATAATCAAAGACAGCAATGAGCCGTTCGGTTTCCGAGCGGCTCAAATTGTAAAATAGGGGTATGATGCTTTATCTTATCGTTGGGTGGTGCTTTAATTGCACAAAATCAGCAATATGAGTTTTTTATAAATTCTTTGAATTTATAGGCACAGTTTAGTAGCAAAAAATTCTCGAAGAAAAAATAATACGAACCCATTATCTGAGTTTGTATTATTGTCATTTGGTGACCCTACCGAGGTTCGTAGGCAGCGCGGTTGGCGACTGCCGTAATAGTGGAACGAGCGAATTTATCCGCATAGTGAAACGTCAGTCGGGTGTCCCGAGTTCGGCACGCAAGGCGTGAGGATATGAAATATCCAAATCTTGGTAGAATAGAAAAAACCCGACTGCAATAGTCGGGTTTTGTGATGAACAAAATGACGCATCATTTGAATTGAAGTGTAATTTTAACGAAAAACTATGTTATTTGCTCTGAGTTTCTTGTTTGAGAAGAGTTGCATAGCGGAGCATTTGCTTGCGCGAGGACACGCCGAGTTTGCCTAAAATGTTGTGGTTGTGATATTTGAGCGTGCCTTGTTGTATGTGGCAAATTTCCATAATTTCGTTTGCGGATTTGCCTTCGAGATACAAGCCGAAGATTTGTTTTTCGGTTTTGGTGAGGGTTTTCAGTCCCGTTTTGAACATCTCATAGTCGTCGGGAGATACCTCGTTTTTACGAGAGTAGGCAAGACGGTCGATGTCCGCTTGTTTTTGTTCGAGAGAAAAACCTTGTTCGTTGCATTGTGTGCGGAGTTTTTCGGTTTCCTCATCTTTGATTCTATCCTGTTCGGCAAGAAAAGCAAAAAGGTCGTCTATTTCGACAAATTCCGACTCGGCGTTCTTGTGTTCTTGTTTCTGGATTTGCTCTATGCCCTTGAGAAGCGGACGCAAGAAACGTTTGCTGAAAAACACGCATACTGCAACGGTCATGCCGACAAGCAGCAACACTAGCAGTACCACCGAAATGACGTTGTTTGCAACGTTAATGTCGTATTCTTCCTTGGGATAGGACACGATAAGCACGTATTCGTCGCCGCAAATAGTGGCAAATTGCGTCTTGGAAACGAAAGAGGAATTGCCGTCGCGCGAATGCAAAGCGGTAAGTCCGCCGCCCATATCCTCAACGGTAAGTTCTCCCTGCGGAGGAAGATAGTAGCCGCCGTACACGCCTGCCGAAAATCCGTTGACGGTGTTGTACGTGCCGCCGTTTTTGGGGAAGAACATGCAGGTGAGGTGTTCGAGCTGTGTCGATTGTGCAAAATACTTTTTGAAGTAGTTTTCGGAGATTTCAAAGCCGCACACGCCGTAGACTTTATTGTTGTCACCGACGATTGGCACAACAAAGTTCATTGTGCGTTCGCTGGTGCCGTAAAGCCTTGAAATTTGCGTCAGACGCGGAGTTTTTTCGGAGGATTCTAACAGTGCAATCACCTTGTCGCCGTCGGGTAGATTGGATAGATTGAATTCAAGACGCCATTGCCGATGAGGCATGACGCCACGGTTGCGTCCTATGTCTGAAATGCCGCGGTAGAGGAGCAACGTCTCGTCGGTTTCGTCGAGAGAAGCGCGCTGGAAGTACATACCCGTTTTGGAGTGTTCCGCGCCGTCGATATGTGTGTTGACGGTGGCATTGAGTATCAAAAACGCGCCTGAACAGTCGGTTTTCATCAACTCTATGCCCAGTTTATCGAACAGTATATTTTGAAGCGCGGCAATGCGCGTCGAATCGTCGTTCAAGTCGTCAAATTCAATGCCCTCGGAGGCGAGATATGCGTCTGTTTTCTGGGCAACTGAGTAGGAAAGCGAGTTGCCCATTCTTGTCATATCTTCAAAGTATTTGGACACTTGACGCTCGTAAGTGCGCATCTGGAATGCAAGATTGTTTTCAACGCTTTCCTTTGCCGTGGAGAAGTGCCCGAAGAAGAACAGACCGCACCCCAAAAACGACAAAACGATAACCGCAAGCGCAAGCATGTACCAGAACAGTTTGTGCTTCATGGACGATTTTTTTGGTTTTATGATTTTCGGAGTGTTCATATATTGCTGTCGGTTTATGACGAAAAGCGTCGATTTCAAAACAAAAACGCGGGTTTTGCGTGTTTGATATTATTATGCCGTTTTTTGTGCGACGATTAAGCGGCGTGGATGGAGAGGAACATGTCAACGAGTTGGTCGGTGATTTCCTCTTCGGTTTTGCCGTTTTCGTACATCGAGGGCAGTTCCTTTTGCAGTGCGCGAATTTTGGAATAGAGCGTGTATGTGTTTGGAAAGTAGCCTGCCATCGACGGCTCGGATAGGAAGGTGCAGGATTCCACGGTGGACTTCAAGGCGGCGTAAGTGTTTCTGAAAGCCTCCGTCTTGAAAGTGTAAGATTCCAACTTGTCGAATGCGCCGTTTTTGACCGGCATATAACCTGTTTGAGCGACGAAGTCAAGGTTGCGTTTTTCCTCGGTGAACCATTTTGCAAAGGCAGTGGCAGCCTCGGCTTTTTGAGGCGTGGTCTTGTAGGCGCAAAGCCCTACGCCTGCTTGTGTAGCATACTTTTTGCCACTCGAAGTCGGCACGGGCAGGACTTTGAGGTTGGTCGGCTCTTGGGTGTTGTCGGGGTAGGTGATTGTGTCGTTGTAGTAGAGCACGGCGGCGGAGGATGATATACCAGCGATGGTTTGTCCCGTCATAACCTGAGTGTTTGAGTACAGGTCGGACACGACGATATGACCTTTGGCGATTGCCGAGGCAAACTTTTTGTAAGAGGCAATCAAGGCGTCGTTTTGCTTGTACCAGTCGTTTTGGTAGAAATCGGTTGCGCCTTGGCTTATGGCGTCAAGCTCGACGGAGCGCATGAGATAGTCGAGGGCGCAGAAGGGTTTGCCACCCGAATAGTTGTAATATTTTTCGGCAACGGAGAAGAAACCGTCCCATGTTGCGAGGTTGGCGTAGGTCACGTTTTGTTCTTTTGCGAATTTGTCGAACGCGCCGCCTGCCAAAAAGAGCAGGTGGGTGGACTTTGACACGGGAAGCACCGAGAGCGAGTTGTCAACCATGCCGTCGGATACAAATTCGCCAATGAAATCCGAAAGTTCGCTTGCCGAAAAAACGTCCTGCCAGTCGAGCAAGTTGTTTGCGCCAAGTTCTTGCGCATTTGAGTTGTGGCAGAAGAACAGGTCGGGCATCGCTGGTACGCCGGCGACTCCGTTTTGAGCATTGACGAGTTTTTGCCCGATTTGCGATGCATTGGACATGAGAGTAACGTTGACTATGATGCCCTTTTCCTTGCCGACGGTGCGGTTGAAATCCTCAACGTATCTGTTCATTGGCGAATCCGCTTGCTCGCCGTAGACGTGCCACATCGTGAGCGTGACCGGCTTTTGAGGATTGAGCAACGTTTCTTGCCTATCGCACCCGAAAAGCAAAAGCGCAAGCATACAAATAAAAACGATTATCGGCAAAGTTTTTTTCATAAAGAGATTCCTTGTTTTGCGAAGCAATCCGCAGGAAGTGCCCGACAAAAAATTTTGAAAAAAATCCAAACTTTTTTGAATTTTCCCTACCTTTTGGGGGTTTGGGTAGGGGACACGCGACACTTTAACCCATATACTTTTGATGATGATATAGTGTTGATATATTTTTAAGAAATATATCCTATACCTTTATTGTATAAATCACTATACCATAACAATGAGAAATTTTCAAGAATTGACGATAAAAATTTCTCGGCAAACCGAGGGCGAACCTCGCCCTAAAACAACATCGAAGGAAGGAACCTAATATGAAACAAACATTGACAAAAACAAGACTATCGATGACGCTTCTTGTGGTATGTTTTGTGCTTATGCTCGGCATTGTATTTGCAAGCCCGACTTTTGCAGCATATGCGGCAGGAGAAGACGGAACAGCGCCGACAATCGTCAAAACAGGCGGTATTGACGTTGATAGAGTAAACCATATGGGCAAACTTCCTAATGCATTGAAGGGCGTAGAATACAAGGCGAAAGACGGTAGCAACTACAAAATTGAGGCGACGGGAACAGAACCGTTCACTTTTCGTGCGAATAAATCGGGAGAAGGCTATGCTCCACTGCCTGAAGGACTTTCGTTAAACCCGACGACAGGCGAAATCGAAGGCACACCTACGGGAGATGCAGGTCGATACAATATCAGCGTTACCGTTACAAATAAATACGGTAGTGATAACATCTATGTGGGGATGTACGTTTACGGCGAAACCTCCAAACCTACAATCACGACAACGCAAGCAGATATTGCGGTAGGTTATGTAGATTCTTCATATTCGCAACGTATATTTTATGAGAGTGGCATTGGCGAACCTTCCGAGGCAAGTATTATAGGTAATTTATCTACCGATTTAAGACTTCGACAAGCAGGTTTTGGTATCTTCATAGAGGGAAAACCTACCGTGAAGGGAACTTTTCCTTTTACCGTGCGCGTTGAAAACGAGTTCGGATTTGACGAAAAACAATATACCATAACAATCCAAGAGGGATATCAAAGACCTAAAATTATAAACAAAGATGACATAAAAAATAAACATGCGATAAAAGGAAAATATTTTGAATTTCAATTTGAGGCAACCGGAACGAATGCGGCGGATAATCCGTTTTTGTTCTTTACGTATTTGAACCAATTCGAAGAATCAACACCTAATGCGCAAGGCGAGTATGAATTAGGAAACGGACTATTCTTAACAGAAGAAGGAAAAGTATATGGCACGCCCTATAGCACTGAGGATATATCCTTTAATGTAGGTGTAAAAACCAAAAATTTAAATGGCGACTACGAAGAAACTGGTTTCGGCACTGGCAATTGTTATGTTCCCGTTTATGAAAACGGACAAATAACTGGGGTTACTATTTCCCCTGAAAACACTTCCGTTCCAAAGGGTGGGCAAAGACAATTTACCGCAACCGTAATTGGATACGGCGATTTTGACAAGTCGGTTACATGGAACGTATATTACAATAGCTCCGACGATACAAAAATATCTCAAGACGGCGTCTTGACTGTCGGAATTGATGAAACGGCAACAAAAATAGGAGTTGAAGCAAAAAGTAAAGACGGTTCCTTGCGTGAAATACCGGTAACTATAATAAACCATATGCACACAACAACGCTTGTCCCTGCAACACCGAAAACCTGCACGACGGACGGAAATTTCGCACATTACAAATGTAACGTTTGCGGAGATATGTTTGCAGAAGCAGGGGCAGTTAATCAACTTACCGAAGAACAAGTAAAAATCCCTGCGGGACACGACTATACCCAAATGGTTGGTTTGGTATCACCTACTTGCTCTTCAAAAGGTATGAAGGCGCATTTTAGATGTCACAACTGCGATAAGTATTTTGAATTAGGTTCATATGCCGAAGTTTCAGCAGAAAGCCTTGAAATCGATATTGATCCTAATGCACACAACACTACCCACAATGACGGAAGTGAAGCAAATTGTTCGGTAACAGGAATTTATCCACACGAACATTGTTCTTTATGTAATAAGAATTTTTACAGCGACGGCGTAACCGAAATGACGGATATTGTCAAGCCGAAAAACGACAACCACGACTGGAACGCTTGGGCAAGCAACTTAGACGGAACGCATACCCGCACTTGCAAGAGAGATAGCGGTCATAAAGAAAACGGCACTTGCTCGGGCGGAACGGCAACCTGCACAACAAAAGCGGTTTGTGACGTTTGCAGAACAACGTATGGCGATACTGCACCGCATGACTACGGTGAGCTGATACCCGAAGTGGCTGCAACAACCACAGAATTTGGCGTGAAAGAACACAAAGATTGTAAGGTTTGCGGAAAGCACTTTGATAAAGACGGGAACGAAATCACCGAACTTAAAATTGCCAAAATCGGCACGCATAACGTAATAGTAAACGGCGAAAGCAAATTCTATGCACACGGTGAAAGCGTAACCGTAACGGCAAATGAGCCTGCGGAAGGTAAAGTATTCAAAGGTTGGCAGGACGCAAGCGGAAAAATCGTAAGCACCGAAAAGAGTTATACCTTTACCGTAAACGGCGAAACAACCATTACGGCTGTATATGAAGATAAGTCTTCGGGCGGTGGCGAAATCACTCCGACGCCTGATAAAAAGGACGGACTTTCGGGCGGACAAATTGCAGGTATCGTAATCGGAACGTTGCTGTTTGCAGGAATCGGCGGATTTGCAATCTTCTGGTTTGCGATCAAAAAAAAGAACTTCAAAGACCTCGGCGAGGCTTTCAAGCGCATGGGCGAGGCATTTAAGCGCAAGTGCGAGGAGTTGAAGAACAAGAGCAAAAAGAATAAAGACTGACAAAATCGGCACTTTATGTGCCGTATTTTGCCTTGAAAAGTACGCATTTTGCAATAATGCAAAATTGATTTCACATCGCCAATCCCAAACGCGATTTGAAATATATGAATCAAAAACAATCTAATCAGAAGGAGAAAACCATGAAAAGAAAATCACTGTTCACTATTTTGGCGATAGCGTTGATGCTTGTTTTGTCGCTCTCGGTGCTTACCGCTTGCAACAAGGACGGGAAACACAACTTTGCGGAAGAATGGAGCAACGACGAAACTCATCATTGGCACGCGTGCGCAGACAAGGACTGCAAGGAAACTAAAGACAAAGCCGAGCATTCCTGGAACGGCGGCAACGTGACTGTTGAGCCTACCACGGAAAAAGAAGGCGCTATGGTTTACACCTGCACGGTCTGCCGCAGAGAAAAGACCGAGAAGATTGATAAACTTGTTGCCGAAACAGAATATACTATAACTTTTGACAGCAAAGGCGGCAGCGCGGTACAACCCGTTAAGGCAAGCGCAGGCGCGGCGATTACGGCTCCTGCCGATCCCACCAAAGACGGTTTTGTTTTTGCAGGCTGGTATGAAAGCACGGATGGCGGCGTAACGCTTTCCGACACGGCATTCAGTTTTTCATATATGCCGGCAAGAGTTTTCACGCTCTACGCAAAATGGGCGACTGCCGACATCAAGGGCAAGACTTTCAATAAAGTCGACGCAACCGTCGAGTGGGAGTCCGAAGCCGTCAAGCAAGCGATTCTCGCGGAAATGGAAATGACGGAAGAACAGTTTATACAAACTCATAAGGCATCAATAATTACGCTCGTTTTTGCGGCGGATAAAGATTCCGTGTCGGTGACTTTTGATCAAAACCCGGGCGAAGAAGACGATAAAGGCAAAGGCATCGGAACGCTGTTGTACAGGATTAAAGGCTCTGCTATCGTGTTCTATGACAGCCAAGAAGATATGGAAAAAGAAATCCCCGCGCACAAATACGGATTGCTTGCCGGCTCAACGTTTGAGTTGTCAGCAGATAAAACAACCATTATACAGAGCAATATCCAATCGGGAATGGGAATGATTAAATATAAGTATAGCGTTGTGGTAAAATAATCCGACAAAGGCATACAAACACAATAAACAACGGTTTTAGAACGCAATTCTCGATTTGCGGTTTGAAATAAATAATCAATTTAGAAAAAAGGAGACAAAAACCATGAAAAGAAAATCGATCTTCACATTTTGTGCGATAGCGTTGATGCTTGTTTTGTCGCTTTCGGTTCTTACCGCTTGCAACAAAAATAAACACGAGTTTTCAAGCGAGTGGAAGTTTGACGAAACAAATCACTGGCACGAATGCACCACGAAGCAGCACACCGACACGACGGAGAAAACCCCGCACGTGTTCACGTGGACAGAAAAAACGCCCGCAGGCTTTCATACGGACAAAGTCGAAAAGGGCGTATGTGAATGCGGATACGAAACCGAAAGGACAATTTCCGACACCGCAACGCACACTTACGGCGAGGAATGGAAAAAAGACGAGTCGGGACACTGGCACGATTCGACCTGTGACGCAACGGCTCCCACGCATGACGTAATAAAGGGCAATTTCGCCGCGCATACCTTTGACGAAGGCGAAGTTACCAAACCGGCGGACTACGGCGTGGTCGGTGAAAAGAAATTTACCTGCACGAAATGCGGATACGAAAAGACAGAAACCATCGACGCACTTGGCGCAAAAGACAACGAAATTAAACTTGCAGAAGGCAAAACGCTTGGCAAGGAATATGACGGGGAAGTTCTTGCGATTACGAAAGACGATTTCGTAATTGAAGGCAATCGCGTACCCACAATTATGTTCATGGCAAAAGGCGCGGACGACAATACTTACGCCGCAACCGCCCCGAAGAATGCCGGCGAATATACCGTGAAAGTCAGCGTAGCAGCCACGGCAGAGTGGAAATCCGCGACAAAAACATTTGACTTTGCAATCACCCCCATGGTAATCAGCGTTGCTTGGGAGCCTACATACAATAATTCAAATACTTTTACGGGCGCACCCACCGAATTGCTTCCAGGCGACGAAGCAACAATTACCGTTACAATGAGTAGTGCCAACGTCGGAGCAGAAGTTCAAAGCTTTGAAATCACAGGAAAAGACGCGGGCAATTACAGCCTTGCAATAGAAGACATTAACGTGGACATCGTCAAAGCAGACATCGTCGACTTTACAATCAGCAATGCAGACGCATTCAATAATCTTGTTATCGGCGCACAGAGTATCCCCGATCCCACAACAAATTACGTTGAAATCGGCACCGGTTACGGCGAAAGGACTATCGAGTGGATAATGCACCTTGGTGACGGCGTTTGGAGTCGCACCCTTACAAAAGACGAAGTAATAGGAACAGCAGGCGAATATCGCGTGCGCATTAAATATGCGGAAGGCGACAACTACAATTTCGGAGCCACCCAGTACGTCAGCTTCACTGTAAAGAAAGAAAGCGTTCTTACCATAAAAAATATAATCGGTTCTGATGGTAATCCTATCGCCGGCATAACCGATAGTGCGTTAGGAATTAAGTATGGCGAAAATAGAATTAATATGCAGGCTCAGATAGACGGATTATGCGAATATTTGACAAACACAGACAATGCAGAGAAATACTTTATTATCAGAGTTCAGTGCGGAGAAACCGTCATTGCAAGATTTGAAAGAAGAGGCGTGCAGACCATGAGCGATTTACATTATGTGTACACGTATGGCGGTATGTCGTTCGATAATGACCGAGTGACCGGTATGCATTTCGATTTGTTTGGCGCAAACGAGTACGTTAACGCGGAAGGCAAATGGATTGGTAACGAAGATTTGGAAATTACGATAGAAATAACAGACTCCAAAGACCACCCCGTACTCAGCAAAGACTCTTTGCAGAACAGCTCATCGGTTGGAGGCGGTCAAATCGCGGTGTTTGAAGTGCAACTTCCCGAGGGAAATGACATTATTTGCACGTTCGACGTGAGTTGGTCGGGTGCGCCGAAGAATATCGAAATGGTATTGTACGATGCGGTTACCGGTTCCGAAACAAGCATTGTTGTTAATAAAGTCGGCGAAAACAAATTTTCGTTCACGGAAACTTCCGGCAGAAAGAGTTTTTACTTGTACGTAGAAGAGTTGGAAGCGACCAATAATGCTTCGGGGTTTACGATAACGGCTTCCTTTACATCGCCGACAAGGCTTGAATTTCCCGAGGGCGCAAATGAACTTTCGTCCGGAGAATTGACCTATGCGGCAGGCGAAGAAAAGAGATTTGTTATCAGTGCCGGTGCCGGCGTATCGTTTGGAATGAAGTACACGATTTCAAATATCCCCGCAGGCGCAACCGTAAAGGTTTATAGAGCAGACGGTACAGAGGTTACTTTGTCGACGGACAATTCTTTTGAGCTTCTGAGAAATGTGCCCGTAAGAGATTATACCATCGTTGTCACAAACACCACCGACAGCAATCTGAACATTAATTTCAGCATAACAAAAGAACAGACGCCCGGAACGATTGTAATTTCCTGATTGCAAGCATAGCAACAAAATAACAACAACAAAAGATCGGATAAGCGGGGTAAAACCCGCTTGTCCGAAAAACATTTTACTTAAAGAAGAAAATAATTAAATTTACATATAAAAAAATAACAACGGTTTTAAGTCGCGATTTTTGGCGATTTGGAATAAATCACTTAAATCAAAAAGGAGAAAGACTATGAAAAGAAAA
>OWIP01001344.1_pt1 | contig 15481 bp, 41 predicted proteins | sample 1732581 | NCBI WGS metagenome assembly OWIP01 (sample SAMN05065731, study PRJEB22554) | human gut metagenome | biome: ENVO:2100002; feature: ENVO:00000062; material: ENVO:00002003 | host: Homo sapiens | place: USA
CGTCGGCAGCGTCAGATGTGTATAAGAGACAGAATATCCCTTTATGCATAAAATCATTTATCTACTTAATAATTAATATTCCTATTTATTCAGACTGCAAGCAGATAAATCTATTTATGTTTATTTTGCATATTGTTTATATCAAAATGCACATATCAACCGAATATCTGCGACAGCTCCGGGCAATCCTCTATATAATAGATCATAGCAGATATCACTTGCAAGCAGTCCCGATTTACTGCTTAATCTCCAACACGTCAAAATAGCCCTTTAGCAAGCCCTACAACACGCATACATTTCAAAAGGGTATAACTATACTACCAGCGCACAAAAACGCCGTACAACGCATTTTAAGCACCATACAAGCGATATCTATTATTTATCGCTTATATCATCTACTATATCAGATATACAAGATGAGATATAGTATCCGCTCCAGATTGATTTAGCTTTATACTTCCTGAAATATCTATATTATTGTTTATGCAGTAATTTATACAGTTTGTAATCATTTTAGATATAGATATACCACATTTAGTAGCATATTCTTTACAAAAATCTACATATTGTATTCTATTATAACTTGCAAGAGTTCCATAATTAGCAGATTTATATTTTTTATCTGCTTTTTTTTGCGCTTCAGATCTCAATTCTAGCCCTCCATGTACAATATATTGTATTTATTATCTTTATTATCACCTATATATTGTATGATTTATATGTATTAGTCAATTTGCACAAAATCATATAGTATAAAGGCGATATATTTGTGTATAATACCACTAGAAAATATCACCTAAAGGTGATATAATAAGACCATGGCAAGGGAACAGCAAAACAAAATAAATCCCTTGCAGGGGGGGTGAACAAAATGGTTGAAATGCTTATCTATCTAATGACGCTTGCAAGCGTCGGAAGTGTTGCCGTCCTTGAAATTATCAAGCAGATTAAAGGCAAGGACGACAACGACAAGCACGACAAGCGGTAAATAATTACATATCGCTTGAAACGAAATGGGGTGATAAATGGGCGGTAGCCGCCGCCCACAACCCTATTAAATAATACCACAAAATCAACCAAAAGTCAAGTACAGAAAGGAACAAAACACCGTGTGTAAATATGATATTCCCGTATATATCGGAAAAGCTGACAGCAATACCCCTGAAGCAACAAACATCTGCAAGGTGCTTTATATCGATATCCGTTCCGGCGCTGCAGTTGTTTTCAATCGGGCTACAAAAAAATATGAAACAATACGCCGTACAGAAGCAAGATGTCTTGATAATAATTTACAGAAACTTGCAGAAGACACACAGCATCTTGACAAGAAATAATTACCAGTCGCCCGGCGGACTCAATCAGCCGGGGCACATCAGGCAATAAAGTGCATGAACTTTAAAGCCTGCACCAAAATCAAGAAAAACACAAACAGGCATACAAGGAGGATACACCATGAAAAGAACAATAGCAGAAGCCCGCAGAATGGAGCTTGAAAGACTCACCGCCAACTATACTTACGATAGCACAACATCTGAAAATCTTATGAATAGATTTTACCGCATTTGCGGAGCACTCAATCGACTTTTAATTCTCGAGAATACAGAAGCGACAGCAAACACCGTTTACACTCAGGATCTGGATAATAAAACGCAAAAAGCAATTAATCGCCTGAAAGCAGATTTCGAGGAATACGGCTTAACACTTGTATTTTATGGATATCTGCCCACAATAACAGACAAGCCCGGAAGCAATGATGTAATATTTACATTCTTTTACAACTGAATTCTCCGCCGTTTTTAGTGGTTATTTAGGCGAAAAACAAAACCACCACTAACGGCGATAGCCGTAAACACTTAACAAAAACAAAACAGGATGGAGATTGAAGCCATGAAATCAACAGATTTTTTTACAGCTGCTGAAATAGCTAAATTAAAAGCCCTGATTAAATCAGGAGACATCAACACCGCCGATATTAAGTTACTTGTAAAAGCTGACTTAATATCAGCAGTTGGAACGTTAAGAAATAGCCTTTACGCTGCTGAATTAATCAATAGTCTTTATGATGTTGATAATATATCAATAATCAGCCGTGAGACTATAAAAGATATTGCAGATCGTTTTAATATTCCTATGTGGAAGATCGGGATAGCTGTTGAAGAAGGCTATTTATCTATCTGCGGAAGTGGGTATATATTTGATACTACCTTGAAGACACTTTCCGAAGATGAACATAGTCGCCTTGACTATCTCACATTTGAAAAAGGATTAATCGCATGAAACGACTATTTAACCGCCGTAAGCCTTGCAAGCCCTTCAACCGTGAACACGCTGCGGAACGTGCTTTTATTAGTGCTTGTAATTGTATTCTGAACGGCTTTTCATTCCGCTATATGAACACGCACGGACTAAATCAAGAAGACAGTGCAACGATCTGGAATTTTGCACTTGAACAAATCCGGCTTGAATCCTGATAATACATCAATCGTTGTTTAATCGTTGCAACGTAAAATAAAACGATCTCCACGCCGGAGGGCGTTAAACTCAATACACCATATCAACGAACAGACGGAGGAATGGACAAAATGAAATTGAAATACCATAAAATCAAGAATACACCGTTGGATATCTGCACCGCTGAAGCGGTAATAGCTTACAATTATGCTTTTTCTAATGGTGACTTATTCAAACGGAGATACAGCGCTTGTAATTGTCACTTTCAACAAACGGACATAATCCGCGAAGCAGTCGCTTTCATTGTAAAGCAGATAAGCAATAATGATCGTGTAAAAACGAAATACAACGTTGATACAATATTCTGCTGCTTAAATGCTGGACTTGAAGAATACATTTCAAAAAAATGCCCTATTTTCACCAACTATGAAGATATCGGAAAAATTTTCAAGTCGAATTATCTTTAATTATTGCACTGCACCGCCCTTTTACGGAGTAGGCGAAAAATAAACCGTTTATATATCGGCTGAGAGCTTGAAACGCTTAAAGTCGTCATCAACACAACACAAACAGAACTAAACAGAAAAGTAAGGAGGATTTAACCATGTATTACACATTCAAAGACAATAGGGACGCTGTATTTTGCGCCTATTTGCCAAATAGCAAGGAAGCGGAGATTTTCGCCAACAGAAACGCCCTTGAAATAATCGGCGCTGCACTCACGGAAAATTATTGATTGAGGAGGTAAACAAGATGTTTACAGTAGAAGAAATTATTGAAATGTTTGTTGATCCTGAAATGCAGGTGTTTTCAATCTGGAGTAACGAAAAGGAAAAAGTTATATATACTGGTTTTATATCAGATGTTCCAGATGAATTATTACAAGCAGATGTCACAAGCATTGATAATGTGTTTGAGGACTGCAAAGGCATAATTACGTTTAATATTAATTAAAGTCCCTGATGAGTCTTTGAGAATTAAGACGAAACAAAAACGGCTGAAAAGTCGCTTTTGTCGGACTGAATAAGTCACTCAAAACCATTACAGAACGGGAATAGCTAAAAGATTTAATAGGAGGTTATAAAAGTTATGGACACTTACGGGAAAATTACATGGGAAAATGCGCTATATAAGGCAAGAAAATACCATGCAAAAAAGATGAACCGCCGATATAATGAAGGCATAGATTATGACGAGGACGGGAAAATTTATGATAATTTCCCTGAGATAATCAAAGATGCTTTAAATTATCTTTGTGAAATAGGCGAAATTAATTGACGGAGGTGTAAAGGGATGATTAAAATTGATATGTGGTATGGAGATAATCCAACAGAAGCGGACAAAATCGACATTACTTTTAATGATCTTGATGCACGGTACAGAGGCAACATATACAAGCAAGGGCGCATAATAGGTGACTATACTTGCATAGACTCAGCAGAACTTGAAAAGGCATTCCCGCAGCTTGTATTTAACTGGGATTAATTTACAATAAAATCCACATTTGATAGGAGGATTTACAATGCATATACACATTTATTATACTGTTGGTGGACTGAAAATCAATAATCAATTATACTTAGGCTACAGTAAGCGCGAAGCCCTGAAACGATATCGAGCAGATCACGGACTAGCCAGAAAACATTGTGATATATTTGATGAAGCCAAAAAGGGCGGTAAAGTCTACAACTGGTAATTCAATCATATCACCTATCAGCGGAGAAATAAAACCGTCTCCGCTGCATATCTCCCGATCATCCGCATGAGGATAAAAGGAGTACCAATAAAAACAGAAACAGAAAGGAATTTACACTATGAAGCTTAACATCAATGATATTTACGGAATCGGGCAGTCTATAGCAATTTCACGCGCAAAGGATATTTGCAAGCAGATTAGCGCGGAAGAACTGAATAGTATTTTCGCCGAACTCCAGCAGAATCCCGAGAAGCTGCGCTATTTTCTTGACGGAATGAAAGATACATTTGGTAACGCTTATTTCTCACTTGAGTACTAATCACCACTACCGAGCCGGGCAACGCTCCCGGCAATATATCCAGATTGAGTGCATGAACTCTTGACGGATCACCAAACACTAACGGAATAACTAAATAGGAGGGTAATAATTATATGGTTAAGTATATAGGAAGCTACAATATCGACAATGAAGGCGAAATATGGAACGGTAACACACGCTATATAATGGTTATTTTCTCACGCTTTGATGAGAACGAAAAAGAGATTGAGCGGAAGCAATTATATTTTCGTTGTAAAGTGCCTGATTTCAAAACTGAGGAACAGATCACGGAATTTCTCAGAGACAAAAAGAATAACCAGCGGATAAACAATGCAACTGTAGTCTATCATTAAGGAGGACAATAAACCATGACAACACATTATCTTGACACTGAACACGGCTATATAATCAACCGTGAATATTTGCGGAAAATTTTTGACGAGCTAACCGCCGAGGAACGACAGGAGTATAACAATAGCTTTGAGGATTATATATTCTCTTGTCTAGAGCGTAATAACGGCACGCTAAAGCCGTTGACAATGGAAGAATACGCAGCCATGATGAATGATATCATGGCTAGATGTTGAGGAGGGATTGAATCATGCGCAAAGTAACTTATACAATAGATGATAAGAAATATTTTGAAGCGGATTTACACCGCCAGAAGCCTAATATAACAGCGGAAGAGGTTGAAGCCATTCTTGCATATCTCCGTGACTTCAAAGCAATCTACACATTGTATGGCGATGAAAAATTCCCTGATCGTTATACGCTGACAGACTTTGACGGAAAAAAGATTAGTCTTGATAGCTTAAACGGTTTTCAAAAGGCTTGTATATTAAACGATTGCATGAGGCATTTTAGCGGGAAAAGCTGTGCATACGGAGATGTGCCCTGCGGAGTGATTTCTATTGAGGAAGGTAACAGTAATGAAGATAATACATAGTCCTTTAATGTGGACAAAAACAGACAATGACCGCATATTCCTGATGACGGAAAATCCCTACACAAAACGTCATAAATCAAGCCGAAAAGCTCCGACAATACTTCATACCGAGCCTAACACAACGGATGGTATGGAAGCAATGAAATAACAATTCTATGAGGAGGTTTTGCAATGATAACCAAAACAGGCGCTTGGATAGCTGAAACAGACTACACAAATTATCCAAAGGATAAAATGTGTTTTATGGACAGAATAGCACAGATCATTCTGCGAAAAATTAAGGAATACAATTACAAGGTTGAAACGACAGTGACAAATATCTGTGAAATGTGCCTTGCGTATGCTGAATGTTTTGCAGAAGATGAGCCTGATATGTGTGATGAACACGGAATAACCATTGAGGGCGTAGCCAACTACATAGAAGCAGAAGGCAGAATCGGATTATCAGAATTTGACTGCTATTGTTAAGGAGGATTTAACATGACTATTCTTGAATTGAGAAATATAGTAGAACAGGACACGGAAATTTTCGTTAAAGTAACTGATGATGAGAAAGAATGCACAATCCCGCTGACAAACGGATTATGTGGTACATCTTTTGCTACAATGGAAATCTGGGGTAAAGTCAAGCCCATAGCAAGGAATGCCGTTGAGGTTGAAGTAAATATCCCTTATTCAGTAGCAAGAGAATGGAAGAAATACAACGAAAAGAATTACATTAAGGAGGATTAAATCATGGTATCATTAAGAAAAACAGTAAATCTTACAAAGAAGCCACTACCCTGCTACAAAGTAGAGTTACGGAAGCTGCCGAGAGCTGACCTGCGAAAGAAGGTGATATCCTGATGTTTGGAATACTTTGCTTACTATTTGCAGTCTTTTGTGATTTCAAGGACATGTACATCGGTAAGGGAATGCCACCAGTAGAGAAGCGTTACGGAAAATTCGTAGCAGACAATGATAAAATCTGGTACGATCATCTCAACAAGTGCATGAAAGGTCAGGAGTCATGGACAAGTTGGAACGATCCTAGAATCAAGTGGGAGAACAAACTGAAATGATAAAGCCCAGATATGGTAACTATTCCGGTTGCGGAAGATGTTGGTATATCCGTTATGGAAACATAGCAACAGTATCATACATCAGCAGTGAGATGTGCAGAGAAAAGCACATACGGAAACTATTAAAGCTCGGTTATTCAGAGGAAGAAATCAGCCGACACTTCTGAATTAACTGTGCTGAAAATAGCACAAAAACACGTTGACTAAATGCCAAATATATGGTATAATAAGCATGAGGAATCATGCATGGGAGGACAATAAATCATGACATATATAGCAACATATTTTTACATAGCAACATATTTTAAAGGGAATCCGCAGTCGCGGAATGGTGGGTATAATACCACACGGATAATTGAAGCAAAAACATTAAGAGAAGCCACGAAGAAAGCAGAAGATCTTGTAAACTGTGTGCACGGAACAATGACTCTGCTTAACATCAAACCTAAAACAAAAGCAGAACAAAATCAATAATCTATGAGGAATTACATGAAAACTAAACAGGAGCTTTTGCAGATACTTTTTGCGAAGCTGGCCGAACTTCAAGACTTGAACAAAAAAGAGTTTACCACTAAAACGGTTTGGGAAACAGCAAATCTTACTGCTAAACTTCAAACAGAAGTTGCTTTACTCTATGATATCCTCGGTGAGGACGTTCCCGAAGAATACTGGGAGCAGATAGAGGAAGTAATCTAAAAGCTGACTCGGCAGCTATAAATACAAGAGATGAAAATTTCTGGTATAAGGTAATCGAAGTATGAGGAGGCTCTTGTGGGAAAAATAACAATACAAGGCAAAGAATGTAATGTCTTTGAACGAGTATCACGGAAACGAGTAAAAGACATTTTGGCTATAATAAGCCGAAAAGACAAAAATTATTGCCTTGTGGTGCATGAGCATTTAGGTAATGCTCAGCAGATGAGCTACAAATACTCAATTTGCGTTTATGACGATCGGAGAAAACATATCGAAACCGTGATAGACAATGTTTCTCTTAGAGAAGCGTACAAACAGGCTATAGAGCTAAATAATGTGTTACTTAAAACAACAGGAATATAGGAGGAGCGTACACATGAAACGTATATCAAACCTTTACAAAGACATAGACAACATTATGTCAGAGAATGAATATCATGACGATGACACAGGCGAGGATGCCTGCGAGATATCCGAGGACGAGGTTTACCGAATAATCACCACACGGAATGATTACAGGTTTCTGACCGCAGCCACAATCAAGGAAGAAATACATAAATGCTTTACGGGTTTTGCATACCGTATGAAGAAAGCATTATACTGAAAGTGAGGAATAAATTATGGATATTAGAGAATTCGTTGAACACATAATAAATCTTTCCGATGTGGAATTAAAGCTTGTTGCAAAGCAATCTTTAAAATTGGCTAATACAGGCATATGTACAGATCAGCCATTAAGAGGATTAATAGACAATTACCCTATGGGCGATATGTATGGTGCTTCGGCTGTCCCACAGCTTATAATGCAGGAATGTACAAAGAGATGGATAGAAAGCGAGGAATGAATTAATGACATATCCCGAAAATATACTCCGCATAGTGCGCCAGAACCTTGACCTTGAACCAACAGACACAATCAAAGACGATGATATCAATGCTATGAGTCAGTCAGAAATTCTTAACTGTGTTTGCGAATGGGAAGGGCTTATCGGCTATGGTAGAATCATCCGTGATTGGATAAAAGATATTTACGGAATAAATCTTGATGAGAAGTGAGAAATACATAATGTCAGGAAGATATATCTGCTTTCTTGTGCTTTTTGAATACGGCGATTACATTGAGGCGGTTTCTGAAGATGGAAGTTTCACTTTGTGCGTAGATTTTGAAAACTATGCAAAGCATTTTGATACAACTGAAGAAGCTATAACATGGGCTAAATCTCACAAGCTTAAAGACGGAAAATTTGGCGTTAGGTGTTATTGGGCAGAAACGGAGGAGCATACATAATGAATCCAGTAGTAAAAATACTGATGGAACGTGACAACATGACCGAGCAGGGAGCAATAGACCTCGTAAGAAAAACAAAGGAAGAGCTGATGAATAGACCATGTAGTGATGGTGCAGATATCATCATGGATAATTTAGGCTTAGAACCAGATTATATAATGGATATTCTGAAGATTGATCGAGGAGGATTAAAACTATGAAGCCTACAAAGGAAATGTAGTGGTGTATGAAAGACATTGCAGAGGGCAAATATAGCCGTGAACCTAATTAGTTGGATAAAACACCAGATTAAAGCCTATAAGCAAAAGAAACTCGAAGCATGGAAAATCAGACAATTGCCAGAGGATTGTCAGCAATGTGAGTTGCTAGGTATCTGCCGGGATAGAAAAAATGATTGGAAATGCAGACGTAGATGTTTGCTATGATAACTTGAGAGGAGAAATAATATGTTAGAATGGAACGACAATTTTACTAATAAAAGGTGGATTGGAGATACAAGTATTATTGTAGGAGAACAAAACTTTGATGATAATTCAATTATGATTAAAGAAGAAAATGGCAATGTTATATCATGCCCTATGTATATTGATAATAACGGCGATATATTCTTTATTTATAATGATAATGGCGTTTACATAAGTGATTATATGGGGTGCTTCGACATTCACGAATTATTGAAAGGATGAGTTTTATGACAGCAAGACACCAGAGAGCAACAACATCAAAGACTTATGCTATGGATATGTGCTATACAAAAGTATTGACTGATGCTAAGAGAATCCACCGTGATGATGGAAAATTCTATATAGATAATATTAATGGGGTTTATACATCAATTAACGAATGGGATTATGACCGTATACCTGCATATTCAGAAAGAAATCTTGAGGAATGGGTGTTCAGAAATGGTAGATGGCATAAGACGATAAAATAAACATTTCATCGGGAAATATGCTCAAAAGAATGGCTTAACAAAGCCATTTATCAGGGCATTTATTATAAGTCATACCCAGATAACGGATAAAATTCATTTTTAAAGAATATAGGAGGATAAATTATGAGAATGTGGCTGGTACAGCGTGGAATAAGAAGAGAAGGCGATTTTAAAGGACTTACAGGGAAAGACGGTCTTGTTGACCTTGATTATATGGGTTCATCTGAATTTGAATGGGGAGCAATACCTCGTGCATTCAGACGAATAATGGGTCAATTCTCCGATTATGTTTTTCATAAAACAAACCTTACTAACATAAATAATTGCCCTTTATGGATATATGTCCGCAAAGATAAGGTAGAGGATGTTGAAAATTGTATCAAGGAATATCTTGAAAAGAAATATCAGCTTCAGGAATGGATTGCGCTTGAACATCATTTTGATAACAAGCTTAATATCTCATCATCATTTGGCAGACATTTTTATCTCAGATTTAATTTTTGGTGGGATATACAGAATGATTGGATTGCCTTTGTTGGAGCAGATGATGTTAAGGAACAATATAATATGGCAATTAATTATGACTATCGGAATTGGTGGTTAGCAAAGCCTGAAGAGGAAAGAAAATCTGAACTCGAGGCAGCGTATGCTCAAAGATAATAAGAAAGGAATAATTTATATGGAAGAAAAACGCCCAAAGTTCCTTACAGATTCAGAGGAATCACATAGAATAATGATAGAAGCTTTAGAAATGGTAGGGTTTACTGTCCGCAAACCAAACCCCGGCAAAGAAGGCGGTTTCTTTTATAAAGACGAGAATGGAGAAATCAAGAAATTAAGCCTTAAAGATCTTAAAAATCTTAAAACTGATAAACCTATTCAATCCGAAAACACAGCAGAATGGCTACTGGTTATTGGAAATAAATTTGGTGATTTAGTTATCACTTATGATTCAAGAGCATATAGGTGTTCTCATTGTCGTAAATTTTCCCGACACAGATTCCCCTACTGCCATTGGTGTGGATTTAGTATGAAGAACGGTAATTATGAAGGAGATGGAGATTAAGCATTATGAACTGCATGAGCAAGAAAGTCAAACGCAACAAAGAAAAACTCATACAAAAGGAATATCAAGAGAAACTTGTTGACCTTACGCCGGAAGAAAAGAAAGCAAAAGATGAACGTGATTTAGCAATGAGGAAGGAAATTGAACAGATACTCGGCGCAATGACTGCTTTGGAAAATATCACGGGCAACATTTACTCTGATAAAAGAATATGGAGGGAATAAAATGACAAGTCAAGAAATGCTTCGGGCATGGATAAAAGGTAAAACATATCAAGAAATTGGTGATATATGCGGAATATCAAGACAGGCGGTTTATTTACGAATAAAAACACTTTCAAAGGGAAAAATGAGCAAGATAGTTTATAAGGGTATTTATGATTATTTTGCTAATAACGATAACATGAATTTTTCTAAATTTGCCAGTCAAGTAAATGATAATGGACAAATTATAGAATATGGCTCATTAAAAAGGTTTCTTTGTGGAAAAATAACGAGAGCCCCATTAAATGTTGTAATGAAAATTTGTGAAATTGTTGCAAAGCCGATTGAAGAAGTCTTTGAAAGGCGTATTGTTCAAACAGATACATAAGAAAATGTGGCACTAAGATGAATAAGGAGGAAACCTAACAATGAATAAGGTTATTTTAATTGACGATTGTGGCGGGTATAATGAGTATGGAGTAGATATTACAAAACACATGAAAAATATATTCCCAGCTCTTAAAGACGCATATGGATGCTTTATGGCTGAACAAGAGGATTTAGCAGATATCACTTCCTATTATGAAACGCATGATTATTTCAAAGATAAGTATATTCAAGAAAACGATTTTTTAATTGATGGCACTGCTATTTTGCTTGAATTTGATAATGGGAGAAAAGTTAGGATATCTGTTTCTGAAACTGGTTGGATTCAAGTGGTAAATTAACAATTCATAAAACTATAATAAAAACTCCGTTTTATCGGATAAATTTTGAAAGGCGGTTACATAATGAAGTATCGAGAATTTTTATCTCTAACAGACGAAGAAATCAAATTTATCCTTACAGATATTTTTAATCCTACTAAGATTGAGAATATTCAAAGAGATAAAAATTGGAATAAAATCACAGCAGACATTACCACTAATATTACCATTGATGAGCAGGACTTTGAAATTACTAGACAAGCAGTTTTAAGCCCATCGGCTATTGCAGTAAACGATTACTATGAGTATGAAAACCAGCTTAAATGGAGAAAATTTCTTCTCGCTAAAGGTTGTGACGAAAGGTTAAAAGACAATCCTTATTTGGAGGAATGATATGTTTAACGAAGAAGAAATGATTAAACTATGTCAAGAATTAGGGATTGACCTTGTTGAATCCGAAACTAAAAAACCTCAACTAAATGGGAAAGACTTAGAAATTGAAGATATTGTTTCGATTTTTAAAGGGAAAGAAGGCAAAATAATTATGAAGTATCTGATGATAACACTGCATGACAAAGATTTTTACGAGGAGCTAATATACCTCGGGAGATATATAGCCGACAGAGTAGAAAATTGTTTGTTTGATGCTGACAAGATAGACGATGATTTCAGAAAGTCAGTAATTAGTTACATTATATCGGTTTATATGCTACAAACTGGAAATTGGGATAAAGATCATCTGTATGACTTCCCCAATGACAAGGAACTGTCCGACATAAGAGAATATATTGACGAGCATCTACAAATAGAAATCGTTGATAGTGATGAAGTTCATTCTGATAATGACGATACGCTATATGTTTTGCTAGGCTATAATTATAATTTAATTGAACAATGGTTTATTGTATAAGATGAAAGGAGAATTTCATTATGAAACCAAAGAATAATTTTAAGAGAAATCATCTTATTAATTTAATTATCAGGTTTATCTCGAAAGATAATTTATATATCTGTGAGGGATGTCATCATATTCATAAAAGAGATGGAAGAAAAGAGAGGCAATGTTTTATAAATCTAGAAAATGAAGTTAAGAGATTGCGTGAACAAATAGTTTGCACTGGCTTTTGGAATGGATTTTTTATTGATTAAGGAGGAAGAACTATGAATTTTGAAGACCTCTCCCCTGCCGAGCAGGAAGAAATGAAGGAGACATTCGCAATGTGGAGAAAACCGCCAGAGTATTTTGACAAGGTTGTTAATTCTGGGATGTGTAACAGTATCATTAATGGATACATTCTCCTTGCTTTTGACGTAGCAGGTGTTAAGCCACCGAAAGGAATATCGCATCTACTTGATGAATATTCAGCAGATGAAGCAAGAAAGAGATACCAAAGCTAAAATCAAAAACATTAATAAAATCCATCTTCTATCCGAAGGTGGATTTTTTATTTTTGCTTAAATCACGAATTATTTTTATAAAAATCGGAATAAAATACTTGACACAGGGAATAAATTATGATAAAATAAATAATTAGTAAATGGTATATATTTCTTAATTTCAAAACGGAGCATGGAGGTTAATATGGCATTTGAAGATGAGCAGGTAACATTTGATGAAACCACACAGAACACAGAGCCGGGGAATCAGCCTGAAACAATAGATGAAAATTCTGTTGTGGGAAATAACCGCGAAGAAAAGCCTAAGAGCCACAGAGGCAGACCTAAAAAAGGAGAATCCTCGACTAAGCCAGCCGGCTCTAAGAAGGCTAAAATCAAAGATTGTGAGGTTGAAATTACCGAGGATAGTCATATTCTGTCCACGGATGATTTAAAGCTTAATAGTGACACATGGAGTGTCAGAGATATTTATATCAAATACACAAATAGTAATAAACTTCTTGATTTTGAAATCCCACAGCAGAGAGCCGTTGTATGGAAGAAAGATAGAAAGTCGGCATACATTCATTCCATTCTCGCCGGACTGTATAAGTTCCAGCCTGCATTCATAGTAAATCAGGTCGGCAAGGGGAAGATGAAGCTTTATCAGGTGTATGATGGTAAGCAGAGAATGCTCGGCTCGATTGTTTCTTATCTGAATGACGAGTTTCCCTTGTGTGGATTAAAGAATGATCCTCTGATTGAGTGCAACGGGCATTACTACAACGTTAATGGTTGCAAGTTTAGTCAGTTACCTGAGGAACTTAAAGAGAAGCTCAGAGGGGCTTCCATGAACGTTCTGATAGCAGATAATGCTTCGGAAGAAATAATGCGTTTCATCATGCTTAGAATCAATTCTGGTGAGCAGATGACCCCGTTTGATGTGGCAAGAATAAGACGTTCCGACATGGACGATTTTGAAGCATTATCAAAGCATGGAATCTTTAAGGCAATGCTTACAGCAAACAAGTTCAACCAGAAAAAGTATCATGAAATCATTGCTAAGACTTATATTGCTCTATATGAGGACGAGCCGAAATTCTCCGGCAAACACATCAACGAGATAATCGAAAACCTTGAAATTTCTGAAGATAAGCAGGAAGAAATCAACGGCATTTATGACAAACTGCTCGGAGCATATAACATCCTCAATGATAAAGGCTCTGCTGTTGCAAAGATGATGTTCAACATAACCAATTTCACAAGCTATCTTCGTTATGTAAATGAATTTGACAATTCCGAAAAACTTGCCGATTGGTTGGATTATTTCTTCTGGAGCATACCTGAAGAATATAACAGTAACCATTCTACAACAAAGAATGAAATTTTAACCAGAATGAATATTATCAAGAATAGTATTGATGAGTTTCTTAGCAAGCAGTAAACAGGCATAAAAATAACACAGCATCACTATTAAGTAATGCTGTGTTTACTTGTATCATATGGCTAACAAAATAGCTGAAGAGATGTCATGAAATGAGTGTTTCATCGTAGGATTTATAGGTCGATTTGTAGAAAAATATGGCTCACTAAGAAAGAAATTACCCTATTCGTAACGAATAGGGTAAAATTATTATGGAAAATAATTAATAAATAAGAGAAATGTCTTTAGTTTCTTCATATTCATCGACAAGTTGGAGAACGGTAGCATTATCTACATCATCATATTCATCTAATAATCTTGTCATTTCACTATCGACTATAGTATTATCTTTCATTACTCCCATTCCCGTCTCGGTTGTAACAATTTCTAACCCCCATTTATCAACATTGTCGGTTACAAACAAAGTGTCTCTATTAGAACCTCCAAACCCATTTTCAGAAGTAACATCTAAATTTACGGATTCCCCATTATCTGTTTTACCATAGTAAAAGCTGTGGACAACCATTGAATCAGGATTCTTTAATGCCCGCTTGACAGTAATAATGGCTCTGGCGCAATATTTCACTTCGGGTGTATAAGACGCAAGTTTTTCTTGTCTTTCTTTTTCTAATCTTTCTTCTTCGGCTTTACGTTCTTCTTCCGCAAGACGTTCTGCTTCCTCGGCATCTTTTTTAGCCTTTTCTTCAAGTAACTTATCTAATTCATCTCTGGCATTGAGCAAATCAGCATAGTTATTGACCTGCTCCTTTTGCTTATCGGTAAGAGTGGCATATAAATTTTCAGCCTTTTCAATAGCTTCTTCATCAGAGATTTCTACCGTTCCGATAGCGTTGATATCGTCCATCATCTTTTGTGATACTTCATCTATCTTGCTTGCACAGCCAGATAACAGAACTGATGAAAGGATTAAGGACATTGCAACGCATTGTTTGATGTACTTTGTGTTTGCTCTCATAATATACCTCCGAATTTAACCAAATGTTTTATATGACATATTATAACATAAATCGTGCTGATTGTCAATATTAATTTTATAAATGTTATTTATAATAATAAAAGAGGACTACCATAAAGTAATCCTCTTTCTTTTGCATTTGGACTTATGATTTCTCTGCCCTTCTGCCAGTATTTAAGAAATTTTGTATTTACATTAGCAAGATATTGTGTTGCTTGCAATTCAATCACAGCGTTTTATACAACATCTTGACAAAATCAAAATTTTGTAGTATAATTATATTGTACCAGATCTGTCTCTTATACACATCTGACGCTGCCGACGAAGCTAGAAGTGTA
>OWIP01001381.1_pt1 | contig 15217 bp, 7 predicted proteins | sample 1732581 | NCBI WGS metagenome assembly OWIP01 (sample SAMN05065731, study PRJEB22554) | human gut metagenome | biome: ENVO:2100002; feature: ENVO:00000062; material: ENVO:00002003 | host: Homo sapiens | place: USA
GGCGACGATCGCATGAACAATGCCTTCAACGCCAACCTCCGTTACTCGTTCTAAAACGCGCATCGAATTGAGGACATTATTCCTCAGTCGTGAGCTCCAAGCCTCCGCCGGCCGTACTCCAAGGGTCGGCGGAGGCGGGTGAACAACCAATGAACTGAGGTGAGACGGACTGCCCGGCAGTTCGATCCCGCCTCTCATCTCGCGCCCGTCTGCCGCCTGTGCGGGGGACGGGCTTTTTTTATCTTGAATTCGGATTGCGAGGTTCAAATGCCGTTCTCAGCTCCCTCATCTCCGCCCGAACCGTCCGTACGCAACCGGCTGCGTCCGAAGTACTGCAACCCCGCCCAGCTTCGCGGAAGCGCCGTTAAGCTCTTTGAAGCCGGGTATGGCTACGTGCGCGCGGCGAGGATGCTCAATATTCCGGCCAATACCGTGAAGGACTGGTCAAACGCTTGGAAGAAGGGCACTTTCAAAACGGAAATTTCGCCGTCGCTCTTTCGCTATAACCGCTACATCAAAGAGAAGGCTGTCCGTTTGCGGCTGACCGGCCATACCCTCAAAGAAGTGTCTGAAATGACAGGCGCATCACAGACAAGCGTGAAGCGGTGGGTAGAAGCCTATGTTGCCAAAAAAGGGCTGCAGGGATCGGTGTTTGGTCCCAGAGCGCAGGAGGAGGGCGGCATTAACCAGTAAGCCGCAGCTCCAGGCGTTGCGGCCATTGCGCGGACAAAACGATTTGCGGTTGAGCGGCAGCCGTAAGAATGCCGTCGCTTTTAAGCGCCCGAACGGTCTCCCCAAAAGCGCATTGATGCATCAAGCGGTCAAAGACGGCCGCAAGGACGACGAGCCGGCCATTATCGACCTTTCGCAAGTCCCTGAAGCACTCTTCTTACGGCCCATGCGGGCTGCCGATCGGAGCCGATATTGGACTACTTTTAGTTAGTCTGTCGGTGGCTGAAATCATTCCCGCCCGTTCCTGCCGAGGCAGACATCTGCGGTACCGCTGAAGCCGTCTTTTCAGCTCATCACTATTCGAATCAAGCAGGTATTGACGACTTCATTTTCAGTGCAGAATGCATTTCTGCTCAAGAATATTTCTGAATTAAAACGACCATTCGAATAAAAAGAGCGCGTTTGGCCAATAGCCCGTTCCTCAGTGTTTGGTGCTCTTCACTTTCAAGATGACGGACAGAAGAAGGGCAGCCGACATCAAACCGGCAAAAACCAGCATCGTTTGGTGGTAGCTCCCGGTCGTTTCCTTAATGACGGATAAGAGCATCGGCCCGGCAATGCCGGCCAGAGCCCAAGCTGTCAGCATGATGCCGTGAATGGAGGAGAGCTGGCGAACACCGAACAAATCCGAAAGGAAGGCGGGCATGCAGGAAAAACCGCCGCCGTAGCAGCTGATGATTGTGAGAACGAGGATATAAAAAAAGGCTTCCGACGGGGTTTGGGCGAGCGCAAAGAAAGCTGCCGTTTCAATCACAAAGAAAAGCACATAGGTCGCGGCACGTCCCATCCAATCGGAAAGCGTGGACCAGGCGAGCCGGCCAAGACCATTGACGATGCCGATGGCGCCCACGAGGGCGGCAGCACCGGCAGCATTCATGCCGACGGCTTCCTGAGCCATCGGAGACGCTACGGCGAGGAGTCCGATGCCGCAGGTGATGTTGGTGAAGAAAAGCCACCAAAGCGACCAAAATTCCCAGGTCTGGACGGCTTCGCGGCGCGTGTACTGTCTGCCGGTTTGGGCGGCAGCGGCTTTCTTCAGTTTTTCCGATGCATCGTCGGAAAGCTTGGTGAGATCTACCGTTTCACCGGCTTTTGGAGGCATCAAATAAAGCGATGAGAGCGTCATGACTACCGCGTAAGCCCCTCCCATGATGAGAAAGTTCGCTGATAGACCATAGAGGGCTGTGAGCTTTTGCATCAGCGGCCCGCCGATGAGCGAAGCAAAGCCGAACCCCATAATGGCCAGGCCGGTTGCAAATCCGCGGCGAGCGGGGAACCATTTGACTAAAGTTGAAACCGGCGTGATATAGCCGATGCCGAGCCCAATGCCGCCGACAGCACCGTAAAAGAAATAGAGGAGCGCGACGCTCTTCATCGAAACGGCCAGCGCAGTGCCGATCAGACCGGAACAGAAAAAGAGCATGGAAAGGAGGCCCGAAGCACGAGGGCCGATGCGTTCAACGAACTTGCCGAGGAACGCCGCAGACAGCCCGAGAAACAAAATGGCGATGGAAAACGCCCAGGTCGTGCTCGAGAGCGAGATGCCCATCTCTGCCATCACAGGCTTCGTCAGTACGCTCCAGGCATAGACGCTGCCGATGGACGCATGAATGCCTACAGCGGAAAGGGCAATGCCGACTCGGTTTCGCTTCATTAAATACTCCGGCTGAGCCGCAAAGAAAGCAGCATTTTTATGGGGTCTTTTGGACGGCAGAGCAGACATCAAAGCAATGGGAAAGGATCCTCTTAAAGATCGGACTTCGATGTGCCTGCTGCCGCTTGGGGGGCGAACAGATGGTTTACAAAGCCTAAAAGAGTCCGCCGTTTAAAGTCAATGACATTAGATCTTGTTTCTTTTATGTAAATGCAAAAAAAGGAGAAAATAGATATTTCAGCCTAGTTATTTTGGTGATCAAAACGCAGGAATTTTCGTATTCCGATGTCGCTCTCTGCCGGCGTTTCAGGAAGTCAGTACTTTTCTGATTGAGCGAACACCATAAACGGATGCGGGAGATAACCAGCCCAATCGCGCCGTCAGTGAGGAGGACAGTAATGCTCCAAGGCATGGATCTGCGGCAGACCGCACGATGCCAACGCGAATTTTCAGCTCTTGAAAAAAGCGTTCCAGATAACGCTCACCGCAAGGAGCCAGAAAAGAACGGCGCTGATGCGGTTGAGCCAAAAGGAGAACCTTGGGCCGGCGAGCCGCTTGGCGCCGGCAGCGGCGATCCAGCTGTAGCCCAAATGCACGACGAAGCAGACGAGCACAAAAAGCGCCGAAAGCATGACCGCCTGGGGCAGGTAGGGCTCCTCCGTGCGGATGAAGGGCGGCATCAGTGAGAGCAGGAACACAATCAGCATGATGTTGGAGGCCTGCAGAACCACGGCGCCCCAAAAAATCTTCCGGAATGTGAAGCGCTCCTGGCCGGAGCCCAGCCCCTCACGCGCGGCCGAATCACTGGCTGCAGAGAGATCAAGCGCGCCCGAGCGCCAGCTCTGAAGGCCGAACCACACCAATACCAGTGCGGAGACCACCTGAAGCACGTTGTATGCCGCAGGGGAATTGGCTATCAGGGCGCCAAGCCCCGTAGCGGAAAGCGCTGACATTAATGAACACCCCAAACACGTGCCGAGCGGAGACGCCAAAACGCACTTCATGCCGCCGCGGAATCCGCTTGCAATCGTGTAGAGCACGCCAGATCCCGGCGTGATGCAGGCAACGAAAGAAACGAAGAGATATAGCGCAATGCTCTTGTCCATGGCTCTCGGGGGTCCAATTCGATGGTTCAGGTTCGAGCGTTAAATGCCGGACGAAGAAAGCGAAAAGATGGACTTAATTTCGTCGTCTGTCAGGTCACCGATCCAGGATTCGCCGACACCGACGGCAAGGTCGGCCAACTCACGCTTTTTCTTAAGCATTTCGTTCACCTTTTCTTCAAAGGTGCCGGCCGTGATGAAGCGATAGACCACCACATCCCGGCGCTGACCGATTCGCCATGCCCGGTCCGAGGCCTGATCTTCTACAGCCGGATTCCACCAAAGGTCATAGTGAATGACGGCGGAGGCGGCGGTGAGGTTCAGACCCGTGCCGCCCGCCTTGAGCGACAAAATGAAGATTTCCGAGTCCGGGTTGTTCTGGAAGGCATCTACCATTTCCATGCGCTTGGCTGCGGGCACGCCGCCATGGAGAAATTCGGGCTTGCGGCCCGTAGCGTCTTCAATCCATCGAACCAGGCGTTCCCCCATTTCGCGGAACTGCGTAAAGACAAGGGCCTTGCGTCCGGACTGGCGGCAGCGGCGAAGGAGCTCGAGGAGCGCTTCAGCTTTGCCGGAGTCGGGTTTATCGACAAATTCTTTTTGGAACTGCGAGGGCGAATTGGAGATCTGCTTAAGGTTAAGAATCATGCGCAGAATCTGTCCGCGGCGTGAGAGCCGCGCCTGCGCCGCATGGAGCCTGTCGCCCGCGGCTTCCTGCTCCCGGGATTCGCGGTCAAACGTTTCGAGCGACTCCAGATTGGCCTTGAGGCATTCTTCATAGAGCGCCACCTGCTTGGGCGTGAGCGTCGTGAAGTAGTCAACCACATTCTTTTCGGGCAGTTCATCCAGAATTCCCGGATCCGTCTTCACGCGGCGGAGGAGAAATGGCGACGTAATGCGGCGGAACCGGTCAATCGCTGCGCGGTCGCGGTGCTCTTCAATCGGCATGACAAAATCACGTCGGAACTGCGCGGGCGACCCCAAGAGGCCGGGCTCCACAATAGAAAAAATGGACCAGTACTCTGCGAGCCGGTTTTCAACCGGCGTGCCCGTGAGCGCGATGACGGAATCAGCAGGAAATTCCTGTGCGGCTTTTGCCTGGCCGGTTTTGGCGTTCTTTACCGCCTGGGCTTCGTCGAGCACCAAGAGACGGAACTGCATCTGCGAGAGCTGCGGGAGTTCGCGTTTCAAAATGCCGTAAGACGTGATGATGACGTCAGGGCGGCTGTGGTCGAGCGCAAAGATCGTGCGGTCCTTGCCGTGATAGATCTGCGCCGTGAGGCTGGGCGCAAAGCGCTCAATCTCACGCTCCCAATTGACGAGAAGAGACGCGGGCGCGGCGATCAGAACTTTGCCGCGGTCCAGTTCTCCGCGGGCTTTAAGTTCTGCAACGCAGGCGATGACCTGCACGGTTTTGCCTAGGCCCATGTCGTCAGCCAAAAGGGACCCGAGCCCAAGCATGGCATTCTGAACGAGCCACGAGAAGCCGCGGATCTGATAGGGGCGAAGAACCGCATTGAGTTCCACTGGGGGCGGCAGTTCCTTGACGGCAGCCGATTCGCGAATGCGCTCAAGGAGCGCCTCGGCGGCTTCTACCCGTCGGCCGTTGGAGGACCCTGAAAGCAGGGCGCGGAGCTTGTCCCAGTTGGAAAGTTCCTTCTTCTGAGCTTCCGCCCATTCGGCCACCAAGCGGTCCAGATCTTCCTTAGTGAGGTGAAAGAGCGCGCTCCCGGAGGTGAGGAGTTCTCCCTCTTGATTGATGCGTGCGCGAAGCTCAGCGAGCGTCATGCGTTCGTCGCCCACCGCGATTTCCCAGCGGAAGTCTGCAAGCGCTGCGGCATTGAGCATGCCCTGAGTGGCCAAGCGCTTTTGCATTCTGGCATTGCCGGGCGCCGCCGCCGTGAGGACGATTTCGGGTTTTTCGATCCGCCGCATGCTCTCAGGCAGCACCGCGTCGACACCGCAGGCAGAAAGCTCCGGGAGCTCGGTAAAGAGAAAGTATTCCCAGCGGCTGCGCTCAATCCGGCTCGGCAGATCGAAGTTCGGACCGAATTCAGCAAAAAGCGGGTAATCCGCCGCCAGAAGCTTCAGGGCCTCACGAACAATGCTGTTGGGGCCGGCCGTAATCCCATCGGGGCCATCCCAGTCGGCGAGCGTGAGCGGTTCACCCTTGCGCGGACCTTGCCGCGGGGGAAGACTGAGCGTGAGCTTCAGTGCGCCGTTTTCGAGTACGCCCGTCAGGAGGAGCTTAGCCGGAAGCGCCGCGCCGGCGATGGGGAGTGCGAAAAACCCCGCCAAAACGTTTTTCAGGTCCGGCAGCGATGCTACATTAGGCGCAAACCCTTCGCCGGTGAGCGTACTGCGCACGCGGCGCCCGACGAGGTGACGCGCGATCTCCCGATTTCGCTTGGACGTATGCCGCATGAGCGAAGTAATGAGGAGCGTGAGCGCAAGATAAACGCCCGCATAGGGCGCGTCGGGGTGAGTGCTCAAGCCGGCAAAGGCTCGGCACTGCGGTGCGAGCGGCTGCAGGGGGAGGAGCGGTCCGATTAAAGCACTCACCTGCGCGAGGAGGTTCTTTACGCCCGGCGCATTCAGTGCCGGATGCCAATAGACACACATGCCGTCGGCGGACTGATCCGCAGCGTCGGATTCGTAATGCGCCGGGGCAGGGAGCGGCAGCACAGCGCGGGCCGCCAAAATCTGCGCAGCCGCTTCAGCGAGCGCGCGCCAGACGACAAACGAGGCATCCGCCCCCGCCAGATCCCGGCGGGTCGGGATCAGAAGCGCCATGATCATGTCGCCGCTTTCCTCGGCCCAATGGATCGACTGGTCTTCCGTCTGCAGGGCAAACACAATGCGGTCCCAGGTGTGGTGCCCTGAGAGGAGCTTCAAGGAGGGGAGTTCCGCGGACGGCTCCTTCTCAATGGTGGTGAGCAGAAACCGAGTCCATTTGCTGTTGGGAGAAGCGGTACCGAGCCGCTCCTGGCGAGCCTCGCGGCGGGCGAGCATTTTCAGGGCTTCGTCCGCCGTGAGCGATGCTGCCGAGAGGAGGTTCTGCATGAAGGTTCGCGCCTCAATGTCGCCGAACGCGCACCAGGAACGCTTAGCCTGAACAGCAGAGAGCCCAGAGGACGGCAATGCGGAAACGATCGTGGGCGAGAGCATCGGTACACCCGGAGCCTGCCAAAGCCGCAGACGCGTGAGATTAGCCTCTGCGCCCAAGTCCGGAATATCAGCTGGCGCAATGTCTGCGCTCAGCCGAAGCGCATCGTCCTCAAGATTGGCAAAGGGGAAGGTGCCTGTGAGCGCTTCGCCCGCAGCAAAAAGCGGCTCTTGAGCATGGGCGGCCGACGCCGCGTTCGTTTGAGCTTCTGAGAGCGTTTCCGCAGCGGGACCATTGGGAGACTGAGCTGCCGAATGGTTATCGCCCGCGGCTGAAAGCGCTTCATCGGCGCTCTTTTGAAAGTCGATGCCGATAAATTTGAACCAGCGCCCCGGATCGAGCTCCAAATCATGCATGAAAGCGGCAATGAGGAGCGCGCATTCGCTCGACATCATTCCGGGATCAAATTGAATCGAGCCGGGACGGCGCATGAAAATGTCGAGCCCAGAAGCATTAATGGCTTCAAGGAGCGGCGCAGGCAGGTCGCCCGCCCGAAGGCATTCCAGAAGGCCCGGAATCTTGGCTGCAGCTTCAACGATCGGGGCGGCAGCATGCACGGCACCCGGATAGAAATGCATGGCAAGCGTATAAGGCTGTCCGCGTGAATTTTTAAGCTTCAGGCGCACTGTTCGGGTAGTGGCATCCCATTCGAGCTTAGCTCCCCGAAGCGAGGCAAGGCGCTCCTCAGCTGCTATCCAGATGCCCGGCTGGGTGTATTGGGGAAAGGATTCCGAAAACGTGCGGAACCACTCATCCGTTTCCCAACTGATGCCGCTCGTGAAGGTCGCCATGCGCGTCGTCCTATGCCTTGGTTTTGTATTTACATTTTTGCTCAGGCGCAATCGGCGTTTCAACGCACTGCCCGGCTGCTGAATCTGAAGCAAAGAGTGCAATTTTAAACCAGGCGCTTCCTCTTGGGGCCGCTCAGCGCTTTGAGTCGGGCGCATTGGCCTTCATGCTTTGATTGTCTTTATGCGTCTAAGATCGACGCAGGCGTGCAGATAATGATCTTGTCAGAAGGAAATAAATCAAAACACGGAGTGAGGAGAGACGCTCTGAGCAGTCGTCTCACCCGACATCCGGAAGGAAAAAAGCAATGCGCAAACGCAGAAGAACGTGTACCACTATTTATCTGGGCAGCAATGACAAGCGCTTTGAGTACGTTACCGACGGCAATGTCAAATTGGCTGATTCGGTCACCATTGAGCGTTGGGTTGTGCGCCTCATGGCCTGCACAAAAGCATGGATGCGGCTCGATGCCGATGGAATGCGGACGATTCACGGCACGCGTATCGAGGGGCTTCTCAATATCGAACTCCAATGGCTGGCGGAACTCACCAAGGCCCGAACCATCGAAAGTGAAGCTTTCAGCGTAGATGACGATGACGACGACGATGACGGCGACGACAAACTCAAGCTGCGTCCGCTCACGGCCCGGGCCATCGTCGCTGCTGAAAAGGATCTCGATAAGCGCTTTGCCGATTTTGAAGTCGCCGGGGAAGCGGTGACATGCGTCTGGGAGGATGAAGATTTTGGTTCGCTCGGAAAAGATATCCCGCAGCGCTTGAAGCAGCTGGGCTTTAAACGCACGGCACCGCGGGCGCTCGAATTCTGCCGAAAATTGGTCTTCGGCAATGGCGATATCTCAACAGCGGAGGCGTCTGCGGAGGACATGGTTGCCGGGCTGCCTTCCACTTTCGGCCGGAACATCCGTCTCATTGCCGAAGCTTTTGATCTGACCCGTGATGAGCTTGAAACGCTGGCCTTTCTGGCGGTCGTCAAACATTTTGCCGGACTGCGCTCTATTTGCAATGCCTATGACTATGAGCGCCGCGGACTTGACTTGGTGGTTGAAGTGCTTTCGGCCGCATTCGGCCGCAAAGTCAGCAAAACTGTTTTTTCAAAATCGAAAACATTGTGGAATACCGGACTGATCAGCGGCATTAACAGCAGGACCCCGGATTTTGAAGATCAGATTAGCTTTCTCGATGACGGGGATTTGCTCGACACCATCTTTACGATTCCGCAGACGCTCGAGGAGATGTTTGCGCATGCCGTCACCGCGGCGCCGCAGTCCATCTTGACGCTCAAGGACTTCAGCCATCAGCCGGAAATTGAATCCTACCTGCTGCCCTACCTTAAAAAAGCTTTGGCAGAGCACCGGCAGGGCGTCAACGTGCTCCTTTACGGTCCCCCGGGAACGGGCAAAACGGAGCTCGCTCGCCTGCTGGCCAAAGAAACGGGGTCGGCGCTCTATGAAGTGAGTCCCAAAAGCGGGCCGGACAACGGTTATCGCAGCGACAAAAACAATCGCCTGACGCGGTGGCACTGCGGGGAACGACTCTTTGCCAACACGTCTCAGACGATGCTTCTGCTCGATGAGGCTGATGACGTCTGCAATGCAGGACTCATTTCCGTCTTCGGCATGGCAACGACCGCCCGCACCAATAAAGCTGAGCTCAATAAGACGCTCGAGACGGCGCCGGTGCCTACGATTTGGGCCTGCAATTCCACCGAGTCCATGGATCCCGCTCTGATGCGCCGATTCGATGTGGTGCTCGAAATTCCGATTCCGCCCGAAAGCGTGCGCCGGCGCATCTGCCGCAAGGCGTTTGACGGCGCCGTGTCAGAACACTTCATTGACCGCTGCGCGGCCTGCGAAGAACTGTCACCCGGCGTTGCCGCCAGAACGGCCGGCGTAGTGAAGACTTTGTCGGGCGAGGTGGATGCGGATGAAACAGCTGAAAAACTCATTAACGCTACCCTCATGGCGCAGTTCGGCAAGGAGCTCCCCGCAGCCTTAAACAATGTGTCAGACATGTACAGCACTGCGTTTGTCAATACCGACGCTGATCTTGACGCCATCGCAGAGGGACTCAAACGCACCCGTTCGGGGCGGCTTTGCCTCTACGGGGCGCCCGGGACAGGCAAGTCCGAGTATGTCCGGTGGCTGGCAGCCCGTCTGGATATGCCGCTCGTGATTAAACGCGCGAGCGACCTCTTGTCGCCCTATGTCGGCATGACGGAAAAGCTCATTGCCGCCGCGTTTCACAGTGCTCGCCAGCAGGGGGCGGTGCTCCTCATTGACGAAGCCGACTCGTTCCTTCAGGACCGAGCGAACGCTCGGGCTTCCTGGGAAGTGTCTCAGGTCAATGAGCTCCTCACCCAAATGGAAAGTTTCCCCGGCATCTTCTGCGCCACGACGAATCTCTTCAAAGAGATCGACCGTGCTTCGCTGCGCCGCTTTGATCTGAAGGCCGAATTTCGTCCCATGACGACGAAGCAGACGGTTGAATTTGCGAAATGCTGCGCGGGAAAGCTTGCTCTTGGTGAAATCAGTGCCGCGGATCTTGCCCGGCTCGAGCGGCTCGACGGACTGACCCCGGGCGATTTTGCCGCGGTTCGCCGCGGCGGGCGGTTTAATCCATTAAAGAACACGGCCGATTTCGTGACTCGGCTCGAGGGCGAAGTTGAGATGAAGGAGGAGGGCCGCAAGAAGCCGCAAATCGGTTTCTACTAATAATGGATGGACTGCAAGAGGGGATTACACAATGTAACAAATATTAATAAATGCGGCTGGGAATGATTCGTATTTGTGATAATAACATTCAGTTACGTTTGTATTCGGGATTGTATGCATTCGCAGTCCCGAATGAAATCCCTCGAACTATCAGCAAACTACAACATCATGCCTGTCCGTTATCAGACACTCTCAAAATCTGCTCTCGCCGCAGCAGTTGCAGCTGCCTGTGTTTCTTTTCCCGCATGGGCTGAGGAAGATCCGGTCGACCTCGGCGCCGTCACGATCACTGCCACTGACATCAGTACCCGAACCGAACGCAATTCGACCTATAAGTCATCTGCCATGAGTACGACTACCGGGCTGGCGCTGTCGCCTCGGGAAACACCGCAGTCGGTTTCCAACGTCACGATGACCCGAATCGAGGATGAGGGGATTACGGACATGAGTGAAGCCATGCGCAAAACCACCGGCATCACCGTTATTCAGAATTCCGGTACGACTCGCTTTCTCTCGCGCGGTTTTTATGTCGACCAGATTCAGGAAGACGGCGTTTCGTCCACAGTGAGCGGCGGCGCCAGCGGGAACCCATACCGCGACGCCCAATCGCTCACCGATCTGGCGATTTATGACCACATTGAAGTGGTCCGCGGACCGACGGGACTGACGCAGTCAAACGGAGAACCCGGCGGCACTATCAATGCAGTCCGCAAACGCCCGACAGCAGATTTTCAGGCTTCGGCGAGCGCCGAAGTCGGGAGCTGGGATACCTATCGTACCGTGGGCGACATCTCCGGAAGTCTCAATGAGGCTCAGACGCTTCGCGGCCGCTTTGTCGGCATCCTCAGCAAAAAAGGCTCCTTCAAAGATGATGTGGGCGAGCAGTCCGGCACGGTGTACGGCATTCTTGAAGCCGACATTGATGAAAACACCTTGGTGACCTTCGGCGCCATTTATCAGAAGAAATCCGAAACCCCCGATTTTTTCGGACTTCCGCTCGACGTTAACGGGAATTCACTCAACCTTCCGAAGGAAACGTATCTGGGGCTGGACTGGACAAAGACCCACTACAACAAAACCAATCTTTTCGCCGAATTGGAGCACTACTTCAATGACGAGTTGCGCATTGTCGCCAAAGCAAATTATCTGCGCTACGACTCTGACACCGTTCTCGGGGCGCTTGTCGGTCCCGCTGCAGGCTGTGATCCCGAGCATCCGTTGGGCCAAATGAATAATCATCAAAATTATGACAATTCCGGATGGCAGGCAGCCGGGGTCCTCAATGTGAACGGCGTCTATCCGCTTTTCGGGCGCAAACATGATGTGTTTATTACTGCCAACCTGAATCGAGAACACAGTGATTCAACCTGGCGGCGAGTTTGGGACGACACTCCTTTTGACATCACGGATTTCACCGGCAGCGAAATTGCGGAACCCGATTGGGGCAACGATTCAATTCTCAAGAATCGTACAAGCTACGACGCGGATCGAACCGATCTGGGTCTGCTGCTCGGCACCCGCTACAACCTGACGGACGAGTGGCACATTATTGCCGGCGCCCGTTATGCCAAATTCAAGTCGCGCGGGCACACATACTGGCAGATTTGGAATGGCAAGCCGGATCCCGACGGTACAACAACTTCCGAACAAACCACAACCCACCTGACGCCGTACGGCGGCGTCACATGGGATTTCGCCAAATCCTCGAGTCTGTATTTCAGCTACACCGAAATCTTCAAGCCTCAGTCGGATCGTGATGCTTCCGGAAACTTCCTCGATCCTTTGGTCGGCGAAAACTATGAACTCGGGCTGAAGTCCGAGTGGTTTGACCGCAAGCTCAACACCTCGATTGCGATCTTTCATTTGTCGCAGAAAAACCGCGCGTATTACCCCGATCCGAAGAGCGACATTGCCATTGCGCTCGGCGAAGTCGTGAGCCGCGGCGTAGAGCTTGAAGCCAGCGGGGAAATTCTGCCCGGCTGGAATGTTTTTGCCGGATACACCTTCAACACTTCATCATACGAACATGATCCTTCTAAAGAAGGCGACACCTACAGTCCCTATACAGCCAAACACATTCTGAGGGCTTATACGACCTTTGAGCTCCCCGGACCGGCCTACCGCTGGACGGTCGGGGCCGGCGCGCAGGTTCAAAGCCGAACCAAAAACACGATTAACAAATACCCCTACACGCTGGAGCAGGGCGGCTTTGTTGTTTACGACGCTTCGGTCCACTACAAAATCACCGACAAGATCAAAGCAAGCTTCATCGTCAACAATATCTTTGACCGTCGGTATTTTCTCAACGTGAACAACCGCGCCCTCAGCATGAACAGCTATTACGGTGATCCGCGCAATTTCCTGCTGCGCATCTCGGCCGAATACTGATGAACCCTCCTGCCTAGGGGACCAGAGCCCGTGATCCCAAAAGGATTGCGGGCTCAGCGTGTTCCCTGCAACCGTCACCCGCCCTTCGTTTATGAATCTGCTGCGCAACTTTTACCGACTCGCCGCTCCGTTCTGGCTCACGCGTCAAAGCTGGAAAGCCTGGCTGGCTTTGGGATCTGCGATTGCATGCTCGCTCTTATTTGTTCAGGTCGTCGTCCTGGTGGCGCGATGGCAGAAGGCCTTTTTCGATGCCTTGTCCAATTTCGGCGCCAAGGAAATCCCTCAGCTGCTCCTTGAATATCTCCTTTACCTCGCGGCAATGACGGCGCTCATTGTCATTGGCAACTGGATTCTCAAGCGGCTCAAGTTTGCCTGGCGTGAGCACATGACCGTTGCGTTCGAACGCCGCTGGCTTTCTGAACATCGTCAGTATCGTCTGCAGCTCTCTGGAGAACCGGACAATCCCGATCAGCGAATTGCCGAGGACTTGTGGCTGCTCTCGGAACTGACGCTCAATCTCGTCAAAAGTTTCTGTCAGACCATGGCGCGTCTCATTTCGTTTATCGGACTGCTGTGGGCTGCCTCAGGCGTACAGAAAGCCGTCATCGGCGGAGTGGAAATAGAAATTTCCGGTTATCTCGTCTGGTGCGCTCTCGGTTTTTCCGTCGTCTCTACTTTGCTGATGCACTGGGTCGGCAATCCCTTGAGGGCGCTTAATGTGACGCGTCAGCATACGGAAGCGGACTACCGTTCTGCATTGCTGCTCATTCGAGAAAATGCTGCCGAGATCGCCTTTATGAACGGAGAAGAGACGGACCGCATGAGGCTGCGGGACGCGTTCCGGCATATTCGAAAGAATTGGCGCGCGCTGATTAAGCGGGAAGTGAAGGTCGAAACTTTTACGGCGCTGCAAATGCGGCTGACGTGGTTCATTCCCATCGCTGCAACCCTGCCGCTCTACCTGCAGAAAAGCATCACGCTCGGCGGCATGATGCAGGCTCAGACGGCATTTTCAAATGTGGTCGACGGATTCGATTGGTTCATCAACTCCTACCGCAATCTGATTCTGCTGGCCGCTGTTGTGGATCGTCTGTCCGGGTTCCAAAGCGCTATGGATAAATTGCCGGAGGCGCCCGAAAGCGAACGTGTTGATGACGCCGTGCTGAAGCTTGAAAATGTCACGCTCATGAGACCGAATGCGGGCGTCCTCGCCGCCGGCATTCAAGGCGAATTCCGCCGCCCCGGCTGGGTGCGGATCAGCGGGCCGAGCGGCACCGGCAAAACGACGCTTTTGCGAAGCATCGCCGGCCTGTGGCCTTGGCGTACCGGGAAAATCACGCTCTCGTGCGGCGCCTTTTTTGTTCCCCAGAAACCCTACCTGCCTAAAGGCACGCTGAGATCCGTTCTGAGTTACCCGAACCCTAAGGTGAAGAACGGCGCTGAGCTCAAGCGCGTATTAAGGCTGGTTGGTCTCCCTCAGCTCGAGAACGAACTCGACAAGCCCATGGATTGGGGCAAACGGCTTTCCGGCGGCGAAACACAAAGAGTGTCCGCAGCGCGGGTGCTTTTGTGCCGGCCCAAAATGGTTTTTCTCGACGAACCGACTGGTCAGCTCGACTCACGCTCAGCAGAGGCACTTTTGCGGGTGCTTCAGAGTGAACTCCCGGATACGCACTTTTTTGTCATTGCGCATCAGAATGAGGTCGATCAATTAGGCGCTCGAACGTTTGAACTTCATCCTGCAGCGGGTGCTGCCGGTTAAATGAAACAACTGCAGGGACGCGAAATGAAATTGGGGCGCCCCGAAGGATGCCTTCGAGCCGCCCCAGTTTTTTTGGAATCAGGAAGCTTCTGATCAGATCACATCAGGTAAATCGCGGTCGACATGCAGATGATTGCCATCGCAACGGAGAGCGAATTCAAATTAGCCGCTTTGCCAAGATCTCCCTCAAGGGCTGCGGTGTAAATCAGGTTCATGGCCGGAACCGGCGCAAAGGCAACCAGCACCATGGCTCGGCGAACGTCGTAATCCCAAGGCAGGCAGTACCAGAAAAAGAGTGCGAGCCCCACCTGAATCACCAGACGCACGGCGAGGATCTTCAGAATGTAAAGAAGATCCTTGAATGTCACCGACAAATTGATCGATTCGCCGATCATGATCATGCAGAGGAACGTGTTGGCGGCAGCGCCGAACCCTGTAACGGTGGTAACCACTTCGGGCAGTTTGATCTCCAAGAGGCAAAGCACCACCATAAAGAGGAAAGCGACGATCGGTCCGGAGTGGAGGAGGTTGTAGCAAATGCGCTTAGCCATTGAAAGCCAGGACGTTTTCGAACGCATGCTTTCAATGATTGCGTAGGTGCCGCCGGCCGCCATCACCGCGTTGCCGACGTCGGCCATTAAGGTCGTCACCAGTCCGCTCGTCGGGAGAAACGCCTGAACATAGGGCACGGCAAAAGGTCCGATCGAGAGGCCGCAGGTATTGAGCCGGCGAAAATCCCGCTCATCTTTATCCGCAGCACGCATCGTCCAAAGAAAGGCCACAATGAGAAAGGCGATGTTGGCGAGAAAGCCAAAGAGCGCAATCAAGGCCATTTCGCCGCCGATGGTTGTGCCGTTAAGTCCCGTAATGGTTGTGCAGGGCCTGTCTCTTA
>OWIP01001406.1_pt1 | contig 15036 bp, 14 predicted proteins | sample 1732581 | NCBI WGS metagenome assembly OWIP01 (sample SAMN05065731, study PRJEB22554) | human gut metagenome | biome: ENVO:2100002; feature: ENVO:00000062; material: ENVO:00002003 | host: Homo sapiens | place: USA
CGAGATAGGCTCCGGTCTCGTGGGCTCGGAGATGTGTATAAGAGACAGGAGGATAACGTGGCGCTCACCCGCCAGGTGGTTGAATATGCTCACGACCACGGCGTTGTGGTAGAAGGCGAGCTCGGCCGCCTTGAAGGCGTTGAGGACGACGTTAAGGTTGCCATAGGCCAGGGCAGCTATACCGATCCCGATCAGGTTTACGATTTTGTTACCCGCACCGGTGTGGATTCCCTTGCCATAGCCATAGGCACCAGCCACGGCGCATATAAGTTCAAGCCCGGCACCAAGCCGCAGCTCCGCTTCGATATTCTTGAAGAGGTTCAGAAGCGCCTGCCCGGCTTCCCCATAGTGCTGCACGGTGCAAGCAGCGTTATACCCGAATTTGTTGAAAAGATAAACAAATACGGCGGCAATATGCCCGATGCCATAGGCGTGCCGGAGGATATGCTGCGCCAGGCCGCAAGCATGGCAGTCTGCAAGATAAATATTGATTCCGATCTGCGCCTTGCCATGACCGCAAGCGTGCGCGAGCATCTTTATACCCATCCCGACCATTTTGACCCGCGCCAGTATCTAAAGCCCGGCCGCGAAGCCATAAAGCAGATGGTAATGCACAAAATACAGTATGTGCTCGGCTGCGAGAACAAGGCGTAAGCTTCGGTGATAAATATGGAAATAGATCAGAATGACCTTATCGCCCTTGAGGACAGGGACGGAAACGAGCTTGCCTATGAAATAATGGACGTTGTGCCGTTCCTTGGCAAGGAATACGCCGTGCTGTTCCCCGTGGACGATGAAAGCGACGAGCCGGAGCTTGTTATATTGGAGCTTATGGCCGGCGCCGATGATGAAGAGGAAGAGCTGCGCGGCGTGGACGACCCAAATGTGCTGGACGCGGTTTTCAAGCTGTTCCTTGAAAGGGAAAAGGAAGCGGAGCGGGACGGCGAATAGGAGACTGAATGCTGAAGGAATATATACAGGGCGTGCGCTCGCTTTCCATAATAGGCATGTGCAAAAACGCCGGCAAGACCACCGTGCTCAATAAGCTGATTGCGGAGCTTAACGAATCCCGCGTCCGCCTTGGGCTTACCAGCATAGGGCGGGACGGTGAAAGCACGGACCTTGTTACCCGCACGGCAAAGCCCGGCATATACGTTTATGAAGGCACGCTCGTTGCCACGGCCGTGGACATGTTCCGCCTGAGCGATATCACGCGGGAGATAATCTATTCCACCGGATGGCCCACCCCCATGGGGGAGGTCGCGGTTGTCCGCGCCCGCAGCGACGGCAGCGTGCAGCTTGCCGGCCCCAGCATGACCGCGCAGCTGAGCGCGCTTGTGGACGTTTTTTCTTCCTTCGGCGCGGATATGACGATAATAGACGGCGCGCTCAGCCGCAAAACGCTCTGCGCGCCCACCGTGAGCGAAGCCACCATACTTTGCACCGGCGCATCCTATTCGCGGGACATAAACGTGGTCATCGAGGATACCGCCTTTTCAACCGCGCTTTTGACGCTGCCGCGACAGGAATCCTTCAGCGACGCGGAGCTTGATATTCCCATGAACGGCAAGATACGCTTCAAGCGCGCGGACGGCACCGTTGAACAGATGAAGGACGGCCTGACCCTTGCCGAGGCGCTCCGCAGCCGCGAATACGCGGACGTAAAAAGCGCGTATATCACCGGCGCGGTAACGGACGCAACAATAAAGCCCGTGCTCATGGGTGGGGCAAAGCTGAAGGGTTTCGAGCTGAGCGCGGAGGACGGCAGCAAGCTGCTGCTCAGTCACGATTCATATGAAAAGCTGCTCATTCGCGGCGTGCGCATTGGCGTAAGGCGGCCGGTAAAGCTGGCGGCAATAACGGTAAACCCCGTTTCCGCATACGGGTTCCACATGGACCCGAAGCTGCTGCTCGACAGCATGCGCGCCGCGGTAAGCGTGCCGGTAGTGAACGTGGAAAGCAAGGACGAGGATTGATAAAAGGAGACTATTACAAATGGCAATGACATTTTCCCAGCAGGAGAACATAGGATTCAGATACGTTATCAATTCGCTTTCCTGTTCAAGTCCGTATGGTCAGGCGCGGGTGAGCAAGCTGCGCTTTTTTGACCCGAATGAGATAGACGAACTGAAAACGCAGCTTTCAAACGTATGCCGCGTTAAGGATACGCTAACCACGCTCAGCTTTGAATACGGCAGGCTTCAGCGGCTTATGATGCCCATGAAGGATATCCGCAGGAGCGTTATGAACCTGAGTGAAGGTGCGCTCAGCGAATTGGAGCTTTTTGAATTGAAGCGCTTTTTGCTGCAAACCGAGCTTATAGCCCCCGTGCTTGAGGACGTTATAGCCAAGGCGCACATAGAGGGCATAGCGATACCCGCGCAGACGGAGGCGCTGAAAATAATAGACCCCGAGGGCAGCCGCGCCGCAACCTTCTTCATTGCGGATAACGCATCGCCCGAATTGAAGCAGGCGCGCCGCGAAAAGCGGGAAATAGAGGAGCTTATCCGCAAGGAGACAGACAGCGCTGAACGCGCGCGGCTTATGGCGCTGCGCAGTGCTGCCGCAGGCAAAGAGGACGCGGAGGAGCGCCGCATCCGCAAAGAGATTTGCCTTAACCTTACGCCGTATACCGCTTCAATAATAGACTGCATGGATAACGTGGCGGAGCTTGATTTCACAATCGCCCGCGCGGAGATTGCCGTGCGCTACGGCGGAGTTATGCCGCATTTCAGCGACGGTCCCGTTGAAATGGAGGATATGGTCAACCCCCGCGTGGCGGATGCGCTTTTCGAGCGGGAGCGCCGCTTTACGCCTGTTTCCCTTTCCGCACCCGTGGGCGCAACGGTAATAACCGGCGCTAACATGGGCGGCAAAAGCGTTGCGCTCAAAACGCTTGCGCTCAACGCCATGCTTGTCAAGGCGGGCATGCTGCCCTTTGCAAAATATGCAAAGCTTCCGCTTTTCGGCGGCATATTCATAGTAAGCGAGGATTTGGAGGACATGGACCGCGGCCTTTCAAGCTTCGGCGCGGAGATAGTGCAGTTCAACGAGGTTGAGCAGGCCGCCGCACAAACCGAAGGCATAAGCCTTATACTGCTGGATGAATTTGCCCGCGGCACGAATCCGGAGGAGGGCGCAATGATAGTGCGCGCCGTAACACGCTACCTTGATAAGCAGCCCAGCGTAAGCGTGCTTACCACGCATTACGACGGCGTAGCCGCGCTTGCCTCCGCCCATTTTGAGGTGAAGGGCTTAAAGGATATGGATATGGCCAAGGTTGCGGAGGAAATAGCCGCCTCCGATGGCCACATAAAGGGCGCGGACATAATAGCGTCCCATATGAACTACGGCCTTTACCGCGCACAGGGTGCGGAAAGCTGCCCGCGCGACGCCCGTAATATATGCGCATTGCTCGCGCTGAAGGATGAGATATTGAGGGATATATAAATCCCCCATCCGCCGATTCGCTAATGCTTATTGCAACCTCTCTTTATAGGGAGGTTTTTGTTGCGCCGCACGGTTAATCCCACCTAACCTATTTTACACACTATCGCCCCCGAGCGCGTACATCGCCAAAAGGCTCCCTCTTAGAGGGAGCTGGCAAACCGAAGGTTTGACTGAGGGAGTCCAAAAGGCTCCCCGGACGGGGAGCTGTCGCCGTCAGGCGACTGAGGGGTTGAAACAGACAAAGAACTGCAAGCTTCTTTTTAACCCCTCCGTCTGCTCATTTCATTCGCAGCCACTTTCCCGCCCGCGGGGACAGCTTTTTAGGGTTGGCGGCGCAATACCAAAAACCTCCCCTATTCTATTGGGGAGGTTCATTAAGCGATGATGAATTGACTGGGGTTGGCCGAAATAATGTGCTGCTCCTCCTACGCGGCCTTGCCCTTTTTCTTCCTTGCCGCAGCAATAAGGTCGGGAAGCTGCGCCAGCACTATCGCCGCAAACATTATCGCGCAGCCCAGCATTTCGCGGCCGGAGAATTTCTGGTTCAGCAGCACCCAGCCCGCCAGCGCCGCAAACACGCTTTCAAGGCTCATCAGCAGCGATGCCACCGCAGGCTCGGTGTTCTTCTGGGCAATTATCTGCAGCGTGTAGCCCACGCCGCTGGACATTACGCCCGTATAAAGAATGGGTATTATCGCTTCCCCTATGGCCTGCCATGTGGGTACGCTGCCGTCTATCAGCATGAACACGGCCGAAAGCGCAGCGCATACGAAAAACTGTATGCAGCTCATCTTAATGCCGTCAACCTTGGGTGAAAAATGGTCTATCAGCAGTATGTGCGCGGTGTAGCCGAACGCGCAGCAAAGTATCAACGCATCGCCCTTTTGCAGCGTGAAGCTGCCGTTCATCGATAGGAAATAAAGCCCAACCACGCCCAGCGCCACGCTTATCCATACCGTAACGGGCAGCCTGCGCCGCTGGAATATTCCGAACACCGGTACGAATACTATGTACATTGCCGTTATAAAGCCCGCCTTGCCCACCGTGGTGAACCCTATACCAAGCTGCTGCAATGCGCTTGCCACCGCGAGCGCCGCGCCCACAACAATGCCGCCCACTATAAGCGTGCGCCTGTCCTTGGGGTATGTTTCGGCCGCACGGCCGCTTTTCTTCTGCTTAGCGTTATTGAACGCAATAAGCGGCAGCAGCGCAATACCCGCCGCAAGTGACCTGAGCGCATTGAATGCATACGCGCTCATGGAGTCGCCGCCCATTGCCTGGAACACGAAAGCCGTGCCCCAAATGAGCGCAACCAATACCAACATCAAGTTACTTTGTATCTGTTTCCTGTTCATGCGCTGATTATATCATATATTTGTTTGCTTTTCCATTGCTTTCAGCGCGGACATATACGCTTTAAGATACTTTTCTTCTTATGAAATATGTAGTATAATCGATTCGGATCGCGCAGATACCCATTATATATTAGACGGAGGAAATATGCTGAACATCATTACCAAGCTGATGAGCGAAAACGACTGCTATAAAGCAGGGCGCACCATAACCCCCCGCGGCATAACCATACACAGCACCGCCGAACCCGGCATGCGGGCGGGCGTATGGTACGAGCTGTGGAACAAGAGCGCAAGCGAGCATGGCGGGCGCGAGGTCTGCGTGCATGCGTTTGCGGACGACGAAATAATTATGCAGTATCTGCCCTGGACAATGCGCGGCTGGCATGCGGGCGGCACGGATAACAACGACCATATAGGCATTGAGCTGTGCGAACCGGCGGGCATGATATACACCGCTGATTTTGATATTGCGGATTACGACACGGCGCGTTTTCAGCCGTATTTCGACAGGCTATGGAGCAACGCCGTGCAGCTTTGCGCTTACCTTATACGTCAGTACCCCACCATCGGGATAAACGAAATAGTAAGCCATCACGAGGGGTTCCTTCGCGGCACGGCAAGCGGGCATCACGATCCCGAGCATTGGTGGAAATTCCACAACAAAACCATGGATGATTTTCGCGCGGCAGTTGCGCGGGAAACGGAGGATAAATAAATGACTAAAATGCGTTTTATAGACCTGCACTGTGATACCGTAGTATGCGAGGTCATGGGGAACGAGGATAGCAAAAACCTGCGCTCCAACCCCACCGGCATGCTTGACCTGCTTCGTATGAAGGAGGCGGGCTGCCTGCTGCAATGCTTTGCGCTGTATATTCCGCCCATGAAGCGGATAGCAAGCACCACCGGCGAAGCCGACGAGTGGGATTTCTTCAACGATGCAGCTGATTGCTACGACCGTCAGATAGCCGCCAACACGGACCTTATCCGCCCCGTCGGTAAATATGCGGACATTGAAAAGAACATGGCGGACGGCATAATGTCCTCCATGATGACGATTGAAAACGGCGAACCGCTTAACGGCAAAATAGAGCGGCTGGACGAAATGTACCGCCGCGGCGTAAGGCTTATAACCCTTACCCATAATCAGGAAAACACGCTCGGCTACCCCAACTGCCTTGAGCCCGATGCGGGGCTTAAGCCCTTCGGCATAGAGGCCGTAAGGCGCATGAACGAGCTTGGCATTATAATAGACACCGCGCATCTCAGCGACGGCGGCTTCTGGGATGTTGTAAAGCATTCCTCAAAGCCCTTCGTCGCCTCCCATTCCAACGCAAGGGAGCTTTGCCCCGTTATGCGCAACCTTACGGACGATATGCTGCGCGCCGTTGCGGATAAGGGCGGCATGGTCGGACTCAACTACGCTGCCGATTTCCTTGTGGACAAGACCCGCTATACCTACTGCGCCGATATAGCGCGCCATGCGCGTTACATGGCCGATAAGGCGGGCGTGGACATAGTTGCGCTCGGCAGCGATTTTGACGGCATAAGCAGCACGCTTGAATTCGGCGGGGTAGAGGGCCTTGGCATGATAGAGGAGGCGCTGAACCGCTGCTTCACCGCGGACGAGGTGGATAAGATAACCCATCTTAACGCGCTTAGGGTAATAAAGGACACCGTTGGTTAAACCGAAGAGTTTGAAAGATATATATTATAATAGAAGGAGACACGCTTATGGATGTATTTGAGGCGCTATCCGCTTTGACCACCACCCCGGGCGTAACCGGCAATGAGGTTGCCGTGTCCGAGGTTGTCAAGGGATATTACAAAGCCTATACGGACGATATATTCATCGATCCAATGGGCAACACCTATGCGCATATAGGCGACCACGGCCCCGTGCTGCTGGTGCAGGCGCATATGGACGAAGTCGGCATGATGGTGACCGATATTGAGGAGGACGGCTTGCTCCGCATACGCTCCGTTGCGGGCGTTGACCCGCGGGTGCTGCCCGGCAGCGAGGTACTGGTGCACGGCAAAAGGGTGCTCAATGCCGTTGTGGGCGCAATTCCGCCGCACCTTCAGCAGGCGGGCGACAATACAAAGCCCTATTCGATAGACGATATGGTGTGCGATACCGGCCTTGATGCAAACGAGGTGCGTCAGCTTGTGCGCGTGGGCGACAATGTAACGTTCGCGCTGCTGCCGCCGATGAAGCTGAAGAACAACATAGTTGCCGGCAAAACTTTCGATGACCGCGCCTGCATAACCGTTATGCTCGAGGCCATGGATATACTTAAAAAATCCAAGCTGGACTGCCAGGTCATATTCTGCGCCACCGTGCAGGAAGAATGCGGCGGCGGCGGCGCGCGCGCCAGCGTATGGAACGCCAAGCCCGATATGGCAATAGCCATGGACGTTTGCCATGCGCCCACACCCGGCGTGAAGCCGTTCGACGCAATAGACATAACCAAGGTTTCCATAACCTGCGGCCCGAACATACACCCCAAGATGTTCAAAATGATAACCGAAGCCGCGGACGAGCAGAACATCCCCTGGGATTACGACGTTGCCCCCGCGCATACGGGAACCGACGCATGGGATACCCAGATACAGATGGGCGGCGTGGCGACGGGGCTTATATCGCTGCCGCTCAGGTATATGCATACAAGCGTTGAGGAAATATCGCTCACCACGCTTAAAAACTGCGCCAAGGTAATAGCTCGCTTTGCCCAGAACATAGGCGCGGATTGGGAGGAAAAGCTATGCATAGACGATTAGAAGAACTTTCCAACTTGATTGGCGTAAGCGGCGATGAGGGCCGCGTGCGCCGCTATATAAAGGCCGAGCTTGCCAATATAGACGGCCTTGATATGAAAACGGACTCCATGGGCAACCTTATCGTGCATAAGGCGGGAAAAGGCCCCAAGGTGATGGTAGCCGCGCACATGGACGAAGTCGGCATGATAGTTATAGGCGCGCTTGACAACGGCCTTATAGCCTACGGCCAGCGCGGCATAGATTCCCGCGTTGTGGTATCCAAGCGCGTGCTTGTGGGCGACGAAATGATAGAAGGCGTTATAGGCGCAAAGGCGATACACCTGCAAACCGCCGCGGACCGCAAAACCGTGCTCGGCCACAGCGAGCTTTTTGTTGACATTGGCGCAAAGGATAAGGACGACGCCCTGAAATACGTTAAGCCGGGCGACAGGATAGGCTTTGCCACCAAATTCAAGCGCCTTGGCGAAAAGCGCGTTATGGGCAAGGCGCTGGACGACCGCGTGGGCTGCGCAATACTGATGCAGCTTTTGGCAAACGATTACGAATGCGATTTTTACGGCGTGTTCACCGTGCAGGAGGAAGTCGGCCTTCGCGGAATGTATGCCGCGGCGTACAGCGTTGCGCCGGATGTTGTGATAGTGCTTGAGGGCACCACCGCAAACGATATGCCGGAGGTCAAAAACGTTGGCTTCGTTACAAAGATGAGCCACGGCCCGGCAATATCCTTCATGGATAACGCAACCATAGTTTCGCCCGATATGTTCAAGGCGCTTACCGAAACCGCCAACACTGCGGGCATAAAGTGGCAGCCCAGGCAGGGCACCACCGGCGCGAACGACCAAGGCCCCGCGCAGCGTATGCGCGCCGGCTGCAAAACCGGCTGCATCTCCGTGCCGTGCCGCTATATCCATTCCCCCGCCAGCATTGCCGATATAGACGATATCATGGGCGCATACGCATTGGCGGACGCTTTCCTAAAGAACAAAAAATTCAACGAGGTGCTTTGATTTATGGATACAACTATGATAAAGAACATACTCGGCGCATACGGCCCCTCCGGACGCGAGGATAAGGCTGCCGAGGCTATAAAGCAATACGTCGCCCCCTATGCGGACGAGGTATACCGCGATACCATGGGCAACCTTATAGCCCATAAGCGCGGCACAAGCGGAAAGAAGATAATGCTCAGCGCGCACATGGACCAGATTGGCTTCATAGTGGTCGCAATAGATGAAAAAGGCTTCCTGCGCGTTGCCCGCGTGGGCGGCGTTAATCCGATAATATCCACCGCGCGCGAGGTGGTGTTTGAAAACGGCGTAAAGGGCGTTACCTATTTTGAAAACACCGCCAAGCACGGCGTGAACGAAGCAACGTTCAACGAACTGTATATAGACATTGGCTGCGTAAGCCGCGAGGAAGCCGAAAAGAAGGTTGCCATAGGCGACATGGCTGTTTACGTTACCAACTATGTGGAGCTGGGCGAGCGCGCGGCCTGCGGCGCAATGGACGACAGGATATGCTGCGCAATAGTGGCCGAGGCCATGAAGGAAATGAAGAGCGAGCATGACGTTTACGCCGTGTTCACCGTGCAGGAAGAGGTCGGCTGCCGCGGCGGAAGCCCCGCTGCATACGCCATAGAGCCCGACCTTAACATAAGCCTTGACGTGACCGGCGTTGGCGACATTCCCGAATGCAGCCGCATGGCGGTGTCCTTAGGCTGCGGCCCCACGGTAAAGGTTATGGACAGTTCCGTAATAGTTCCCCCCGTGGTGCGCGCGTTCATAGAAGCCGCGGCGGAGGAGGACGGCATCCCCTATCAGCGCGAGGTGCTTCGCGCAGGCGGCACGGATACCGGCGCCATACAGCGCACCCGCGGCGGAATACTCTCCGGCTGCATATCCGTCCCCACCCGCTATATACACACCCCCGTTGAAACCGTGGACATGAAGGACGTGGACAACGCCGTGAAGCTGCTCTGCGCCTGCCTTAAAAGGAAGGAGCTGCCGCGCAGATGATTGCCGAAAGACTGAATAGCCTTCGTGCGCTTATGCAGCGGAAGGGCGTGGGCGCGTATTATGTTCCCACGGCGGATTTCCATCTTTCCGAATATGTGAATCCGTATTTCAAATCCCGCCAGTATCTTACCGGCTTCACAGGCTCAGCAGGCACGCTTATCGTAACCATGACGGAAGCCGCGCTGTGGGTAGACGGGCGCTACTTCATTCAGGCTGAGGAGCAGATAAAGGGTACCCCCGTAAAGCTTATGAAGATGGGTGAGGAGGGCGTGCCTACCACCATGGAATACCTTGCCTCCCTGCCCGAAGGCACCGTTATAGGCATGGACGGGCGCACGGTATCCGCCGCAACGGCAATGCGCATGGAAAAGACGCTTGCCGCAAAGAACATGACCATCGAGGAGGACATGGATCTTGTCGGCGAAATTTGGAAGGATCGCCCCGCCCTGCCCTCCGCGCCGGTATATGTGCTGGGGCTGGACAGCGTTGGCGTAAGCGCTGCGGATAAGCTTGCGGACATACGCCGTGTGCTTGCCGAAAAGGATGCCGATGCGCACGTTTTGAGCACGCTGGACGACATTGCATGGTTGTTCAACCTGCGCGGCGGGGACGTTGAATGCAATCCCGTGTTCCTCTCCTATGCCGTTATTGAGCGCAACGCGGCCTATATATTCGCGGACGAAAGCAAATTCCATTACTGCGTGAAGGAATATCTGCGCCAGCTCAACGTTACGCTGCTGCCGTATAACGATATTTACTCCTTCGCCGCCCGCTATGACGAGGGCGACGCCATTCTGCTCAGCTCTGCCGCGGTGAACTATGCGCTTTATGAAAAGTTCTCCGAAAAGGCCATAATAGTGGACGAGGTGAACCCGGAGCAGCTCAAGAAGGCCATAAAGAACCCCGTTGAGATAGAGAACATGCGCAAGGCGCATATAAAGGACGGCCTTGCCGTAACGCGCTTCATGCGCTGGGTAAAGGACACCATTGGCAAGGAGAAGATGACAGAGCTTTCCGCCGCGGAAAAGATAAACTCCCTGCGTTTTGCAACTCCCGGCAACCTTGGCCTCAGCTTCGGCACAATATCGGCCTATGGCGAGCATGCCGCCCTGCCGCATTACGCCCCAAATAAGGAAAGCGACCTTACCGTTGAACCGCACGGCTTCCTGCTTGTGGACAGCGGCGGGCAGTATTACGAAGGTACCACCGATATAACCCGCACCATAGCCGTAGGCCCCCTGACGGAGGATGAAAAGAAGCATTTTGCGCTGGTGCTGCGCAGCATGCTGCGCTTGGCGAACGCCAAATTCCTCTATGGCTGCCGCGGGCTGAACCTTGATATACTTGCGCGCGGCCCGTTATGGGACGAAGGGCTTGATTATAAGCACGGCACAGGCCACGGCGTGGGCTATCTTCTTAACGTGCACGAAGGCCCCAACGGCTTCCGCTGGAAGGTGGTGCCGGAGCGGGTGGATTCCTGCGTATATGAAGAGGGCATGATAACCAGCGACGAGCCGGGCATTTACATTGAAGGCAGCCACGGTATCCGTACCGAGAACCTTATTGTCTGCCGCAAGGGCGAAAAGAACGAATACGGCCAGTTCATGTATTTTGAAACGCTGACCTGCGCGCCAATAGACCTTGACGCGATTGACCCCGACCTTCTCAACGCGGACGAAAAGCATATGCTTAATGAATACCATCGCTTTGTGTACGATACGCTTTCCCCGCTTATGGATGCGGAAGAGCGCGAATGGCTTGCCAAGTACACCCGCGCAATATAACAAAAACAACCTTCAACAGGGCGGGATCACCTCCCGCCCGTTATTTATACTATGGAACAGGGCTTTTTTGAAAGGGTATATGCCGTTGTACGCCGCGTACCGAAGGGCCGCGTTATATCATACGGCGAAATTGCAAAAATACTCGGCTGCCCCCGCGCGGCGCGGCAGGTGGGCTGGGCCATGCGCCAAAGCCCGGACGATATCCCCTGGCAGCGCGTTGTAAAGGCGGACGGCGCCGTTGCCGGCGGGGAACATGCAGAACTTCGCCGCGCCCTGCTTGAAGCCGAAGGCGTAGGCTTTTTGCCCGACGGCAGGGTGGATATGGGAAAATACAGCGTATAACAAAACCTCCGCACGGGCTTTACCTATGCGGAGGCTTTTTTGCGGCAGTTATGCCGTTTTCTTATTTTAGCCGTCTATAATGTCCTTAAACAGTTCCTTGGCAGCCTTTATCTTTTCGCTGTTGCCAACGGCGCAGATATAATGCTTTTCGCATATTGCGTTGGCAAGGGCAGCCTTGGCGCGGATAGCCTTTGCGTCGGCGGCTATGGCCTCAGCACGAAGCTTCTGCTGCATAGCCTTTGTGAAGCCCGTCATGTAATTGCCAAGCGCCGTGCTGTGCGCAAGCTGACCCACCTTGGGCGCGTCAAGCTCCTGCAGTGTGCCGAGTATGTATTTATCCATCTCCCTGCGGCTGGGGTCGAACTTTTCAAGATATTCGGCCATGCCGTCATATACCTTATATGTGTTTTCAAGGTTGGGGTCGCGGTAGCTGCTCAGAAGAAAGGTTCCGTTCGGCCTTATTGTTAGTATTGCGCCGTATGCACCGCCAAGCACGCGTATGCGGTTCCACAGGTAGTCCGTTGCAAGTATGGTTTTCATAACGGCGGTTGCGCCATCGTAGCCAAAGCCCAGCTCCGCCATGTTGTAGCCTTCGGCGCAATACTGCACGTCTCCCGGGGTCATTACGCCTTCGTTTTTGGCATTCTTCACGAACGCGGGACGGTTATCCTGCTTTTCGCCCGCTTCAAGCGCGTCCATAACGGCGGGCAGCGCAAGCCTTGCGGCGCTGTACTGCTCATCCTCGCCCGAAAGCATAACGCTCATGTTCGCGCGGGTGAAAAGCTTCTTAGCCACGGTTTCAAGCATTTCAATGTGCTTATCCGTCTCCGCCTCGTTCGCCGCGGCAAGCTTTTTAATAAATTCAAAGAAGCTCAGCCCCGCGGTCCGCTCGCCATACATCGTTGCCGCGCTGAAATAAGAGCCGAGCCTTGTCATGGCGATCATATGCCCCTCGTTTGCAAGCATGGAACGGTTGTTGGCGGCAATCATGCTTATGGCCTCGTTTAGCCTTGCGCGCTCGTTATAATGCGTATCCTTCAGCATTGCGCATATTGCGGGCATGGCGTCGCCAAGCTTTGCGGTAAGCGCCTTTATGTTCATAAGTATATACGGCTGCGCCTGCTCCTCTCCCGCCTTTTGGAATGCGGAAAGGCTTGTTTCCACCGCGCCCGTATTGAGCATAAGCTCCGTGGAAAGCTGCTCGAAGCCGTATTCGCCCGCGCTCAGCTTGCCCATAAGGCGGCACACAAGGCCGGCATAGGGAATTTCCTCCGCATTCAGGCAGGATGCATCGAACATCAGCGTCAAATAGGATATGCCGCCGGTGAACATATCGTTTGCGTATGTGGGAACGCTCAGTATGTCCCTTCCCTCCGCTTCAAGGGGCTTGGGGCCGTCTCCCGCTTCGCTCAGCTTAAGCTGCGGAATGGTTTTAAGCGCTTCCTCGCTATCCGGCGTGGACTGACGCTTTTTCAGCCTTTCCTGGTTTGCGATTATTTTCGCCCTTTCATCCTCCGTCATTGCGGCGTAAAGCGCGGCCATCTTTTCGGCGTTCTCCGCTTCCCTCTTTTCGCCAAGGCCGGGCTCGGGCACCAGCCTCATCTCTGCCTGCCATGTGTTTTGGGCAAAGTATTTCTTTATAAGCTGCTCATAATAATCGCTGTTCAGCTTTTCGCGCAGGAATGCAAGCGTATCCTCGTAGCGTATCATGGAAAGCGGGTCGCCGTCATGAATATAGCCCGATGCGGCGTTTATACACAGCTCTATTCCCTTGGGATAATATGCGGGCTCCTCGCGGCGGCCGAATTCATAGCGGTTCAGGCACGCCTCAAGCAGCTTTTTGTCAAGCCCCTTTTGGGCTATATCCTTTATTGCGGAATCGATAATCCCGCTCAGTTTATCAAAACCATCGGCCTTAACATCGCTGAGCATAAGATAACATGTGGGATACTTTATACCGGGGTCGCCGTAGGCTTCCGCGTTGCCGCAAAGCCCGCTTTGCATAAGCGCGCGCTTAACGGGGGCGGCTTCGGCATTGAAAAGCGCATCGGCAATTATTTCCATTGCGCTTATCTCCCTCATGCAGCGGTGATCCATTACCCAGCCGCGCATATAGAACGCCTTGCCTTCGGGGTCGTCGCCCACGTTTATGGGATATGCCTTGGTTACCGACTTAGGCGCGGTCAGCTTTGTGGCGTCGCCAACGTGCTCGCGCGCGGAGGGTGTGTATTTACCAAGATAGCTGTCCGCAAGGGCAAGCACCCTGTCCAAATCCATATCGCCGTATAAGCACATGAGCGCGTTTGACGGATGATAAAGCTTTTTATGGAAGTTGCAGAACGCTTCATAGGAAAGCTCCGGTATAACGGCAGGGTCGCCGCCCGAGTTCACGCCGTAGGTATTATCGAACAGCGCGGCGTTTATCTCCTCCGCTATCACCCTGTCGGGAGCGGAGAGTGCACCCTTCATCTCGTTGTAAACAACGCCGTTTACGCTCAGCTTGCCGTCGTTTATTTCATAATGCCAGCCTTCCTGCCGGAATATTTCCGGCACGGAATGGATAAGGGGATTGAGCACCGCATCCATATAAACATCAACAAGGTTAAGATAATCCTGCATGTTTTGGCTCGCTACGGGATACACCGTCCAGTCGCTTGCGGTTAAGGCATTGAGGAAAGTGTTGAGCGAACCCTTCATCAGCTCCACAAACGGCTCCCGCACGGGGTATTTGTCGCTGCCCGCAAGCACGCTGTGCTCCAGTATATGCGGCACGCCCGTGCTGTTTTCGGGCGGGGTGCAAAAGCTCATTGCAAAGGCCTTGTTGGTATCCGCGCAGTTAAGATGCACCATTGTAAGGCCGCTTTTATCGTGCTTATAAATATCAGCCGTGCCTTTTATTTCTTTAAGTTCGCTTGAAGAAACGAGTCTGAAGCCGTGCATAGTCGTATCCATATTCATCCTCCTTGTTCTTTTTTCTTTATAATGCCATCGTTTGGCGCATTATGCAATAGCCGCGCCGTTATTTCACAATAATATATCTTTTTCGCGCTCTGTTTGACACGGCGGCATGCCTTAGCGTATTATATTGCCATGCATAAACGAAAGGACGCTTTATAATATGAAGCTGAGCATAGCTCAGGCCGCGAAGCTTGCCTCCGCCGCCCTGCCAACAAGGATAATACTTTCAAAGGCGCCTAAAGCCGCCCAATACCGCCGCTGCACGTTCGAACTTAAAGGCGGCGCATACCACATAAGCCGATACCTGTCTCTTATACACATCTGACGCTGCCGACGAAGCTAGAAGTGTAG
>OWIP01001421.1_pt1 | contig 14904 bp, 10 predicted proteins | sample 1732581 | NCBI WGS metagenome assembly OWIP01 (sample SAMN05065731, study PRJEB22554) | human gut metagenome | biome: ENVO:2100002; feature: ENVO:00000062; material: ENVO:00002003 | host: Homo sapiens | place: USA
CCATGCTGATGGATACCGCCGGCAACTGCGGCAACCAGATCAGCACCCTGATGGTCCGCGGCCTCGCTCTGGGTGAGGTGGAGCCCAGCGACTTCCTCAAAGTTCTGGGCAAGGAACTGCGGGTCTCCGCCATCGTCGGCGCGGTGCTGGGCCTCGTCAACGGTCTGCGCATCTACCTGATGTACACCTACCTCTACGCCGGCCAGTATGACAATGTCATCGGCTACGCAGTGGTCGTCAGCGTGTCGCTGTTCTTCAGCGTCATCCTCGCAAAGCTGGTGGGCGGTATGCTGCCGCTGGCCGCCAAGAAGCTGGGCGCCGACCCGGCCATCATGGCGACCCCCTTCATCACCACCATCGTGGACGCCTGCAGCTTAATCTTGTATTTCCAAATCGCACAGGCTGTCTTCCGCGGCATGATGTAAATACACAAAAACGCCCCTGCTCAGGAAGTGCTGAGCGGGGGCGTTCTGTTTCCCAGATACAACAAGGCCCCCGTCTGGCGCTTGCGGCGACGCCAGAGGGGGCCTTGCTGTTTGGGGTATTGCTTTGGTGTGAGGAGGAATCATGTGCAAGGGGCGGTTGCGGCCCCGCACCCTTGTGAGCTATAGTATACCCGAATTACCGGCCAAAATCATGTCTTTCCTGTGAAAGATTTGTTAATCGGCCTATGAAATTTTTGGAGCGGAAATGCAGCGCTTTGCTTACAGCGTCTCGATGTCGCTCACGATGCGCTTACGAGAGGCGGTGTCAAAGGTATATGTCACGCGCTGGCCGCCGCAGGTGAAAGCAACGCTCGCAGAATGGCTGGTTTTCCACAAATTCTCATAGGTTGGCTGGTCGGTGACATATTCGACCTCGATGGTACGCTCTTCACCTGGCCTGATGGTGAGGTTGCCATAAGTGCGCCAGATTTCGGAACCTCCAATATCCTGTGCGCTGAATTTGGGCTGAGTCAGGCGGGTACCGTCCAGTACGGTGTCGAAATTATCGCCGCTGAGCGTCACGGACTTGGAGCTGACATTGGTCAGGACGATTTTAGCGCCGACATAGTAGATAGGTACGTCGGAACTGGCACTCCGGAATCTGCTGGTACCAAGTATGCAATCCTTTGCCACGATGCCGCCAACTGCGCCCTCGATCAAAGCCTGATTGACAGCTTCATTGGTGGAAGAGCAGGCCGTCAGTGCAGCGGCAGCGGCCACGATGCCCAGACCTCTCAGGAATACTCGGCGGGAAAACATCTCAGACATTCTTCATACCTCCGTGCGGGCGGGACGCGCCCTGTTTTGACTCGATGATAGCATAGAAAAGCCAGCGGTACAAGCGATTCGACGTAATATACAACGTAGCATCTCACAGCGCCGCGTGCTGACGACCCATCTCCACATAAGCTTTTGCGTTCTCGATGTTGTGGGCCAGCTGGTCGTCCCGGATGGTCTTGATGACCCGGGCAGGCACGCCTACCGCCACCGAGTTGTCGGGGATGACCATTCCTTCAGGCACCAGCGCCCCGGCCCCGATGATGCAGTTTTTGCCCACGACGGCGTGATTGAGGATGGTAGCATGCATCCCGATGAGGCTGTTGTCCCCCACCGTGCAGCCGTGGACGAGGGCGCTGTGGCCTACGGTGACGTTTTTGCCCAGAACGACCTGCCCGCCGGGGTCGCAGTGGAGCACGGCGTTGTCCTGCACGTTGCTGTTTTCGCCCAGTATCAGTGCGCCCTCATCGGCCCGCAGTACAGCCCCGTACCAGATATTCACGCCCCTGCCCAGTGTCACGTCGCCCAGCACCGTCGCATTCGCTGCCACAAAGACAGCACCCTCATCCCGGGGCATTTTTCCACCAAAGGAGAGCATCATTGTTGAAAAACCACCTTTCTCTTTTGCTTCATTTATGGTATTCTTTATTATAGCTCTTATTGTCGGAGCAAGGAAGCCCCCAGGCTTCCGAAGGAGTATCAATTTATGCAGTTTCATCCCTTTGCGCAGCGGTTTCTGGCTCTGGCCCTGACCGCTGCATTCATGACTACAGCGGCACTGTCCGGTTTCGCCGTCTACGCGATGCCTATTCAGGCCGCCTACCCGCAGGAATCCATCTATCTCTTCGATGCCGACACTGGCGAAGCTCTCGTGGAGCAGAACCCCGACCTTCCCCGCTGCGTTGCCAGCCTGACCAAGATGATAACGGCCCTTCTCGTGCTGGAAAGCGGCACCGACCTCAATGCCAGTATCACCATCCCGGCCAGCCTCACGCCGGAACTTCAGTCCATCCGGGCCAACCGGGGCCACACCATCGGCCTGCAGGCCGGCGAGACGGTGCGCCGCATCGATATGATGTACGCCATGCTCTTGCCCAGTGCCAACGACGCAGCCAGCGTGCTGGCCGTCGATACCTCCGGCAGTCTGGCCGCCTTCGCGGCCCAGATGAACGTCCGGGCCAGTCAGCTGGGCTGTACGGCCACCCATTTCACCTGCCCCCACGGCCTCTACGACGGCGGCAACTACTCCACGGCCCGTGATATGGCGAAGATCGCGCTGGCCTGCTATGCGGACCCGACCTACCGCCAGATAGCGGACACAATGTCCTATAAACTGCCCGCCACCAACGTGCATCCGGCCCGGACGGTCACGACCACCAACAAGCTTTTGCAGCCCGGCAGCGGCTATTACCGCAGCTATGCCCACGGCATGAAGACCGGCTTCACCACCCAGGCCGGGCGGTGCTTCGTTACCTTTGCCCAGCAGGACGGCCATACTTATGGGCTGGTCATTCTGGGCTCGAACTCCCAGAATATCTTCCGGGAGGCGGCAGAGCTGTTCGACTGGGCCTTTACCAGCCCCGAACTGCACCCCGCCCCGGCAAAGCCCGAGGCCGAACTCGAGAAGCACGGGCTGAGTGCATTCTGGCACAAAGTGTTTGGCTGATGTTTGAATGTTAAGGAGGACAAGCCTATGAATCGACCCACCTTCCTGCGCCGGAGCACGGCGCTGCTGCTCACGCTGGTGCTGATGGTCTGCGCCGCCCTGCCCGGGTTTGCCGCTTATCAGATGCCCATCCAGACGGCCAGCGACACCGAGTCGGTCTATCTCTTCAATCTGGATACCGGAAAGCCCATCCTCAGGCAGAACTCTGACCAGCAGCGCTACGTCGCCAGCCTCACCAAGATGATGACGGCTCTGCTCTTCCTCGAGAGCGGCAAGGACATGAACGCTGAAATCACCATCCCCACCAGCCTGACCCAGGAGTTCAAGGACATCCAGAACGCCAACGGTTCCACCATGAACCTCCGCATCGGCGAGACGGTGCGCCGCATCGACCTGCTCTACGGTCTGCTGGTGGCCAGTGCCAACGACGCGGCCAGCGTCATCGCCAGCGACGTCTCGGGCGGCGACCTGACGGCCTTCGTGGCCCAGATGAACGCCCGCGCCAAGGAGCTGGGCTGTACGGATACCACCTTCACCTGCGTCCACGGCCTGTACGACTACGGCAACGTCTCCACGGCAGAGGATCTTGCAAAAATTGCCGCTGCCTGCTACGCCAACGAGACCTATATGCAGGCCGCGAACACCCTCACCTATACGTTGCCCGCCACGAACCTGCACCAGAACGAGCGGACCATCAAGTCCACCAACCTCATGCTGGACCCGGAGTATGCCTATCACCGCGACTATGTCCGGGGCATGAAGACCGGCTTTACTACCCTCGCAGGCCGGTGCTTCGTCACCTTTGCCCAGCAGGACGGCCACACCTACGGCCTCGTGGTGCTGGGCAGTGATATGAACAACATCTACCGCGAGTGTGCGGAGATTTTGGATTGGGCCTTCTCGAGCTTTTCTGACCGTCAGCTCGTGGACACGGAGACGGTGCTGACCACCATCCCGCTGACCAAGTGCCGCACGGAGGAAGCCGTGGAGCTCTATGCCGCCAGCGACCTCAGCGGCTACGGCCACGCCGACGATGAAGTGACCTTCGAGTTCTCGGTGCCGGAGAGCACTTCGGCCACCGTCAAGGAGGGTGCTGTGCTTGGTACGGCCACCGTCTACCTCGACGGCTACGAGATGGGAACGGTGGACCTTGTGACCCACAAAGAATATGTGTCGGACTTTCGCACCGACACCAAAACGACTCTTCTTCTCATGGCCGCGCTCATCGGCATCCTCATCGTGCTGGGCTTCCTGACGATGGTGGCCGGCGGCGGTTCGCTGAACCTGCGGCGGCGGAGTCGGTCCCGCAGAAGATAATAGAATCAAATAGCAATAGTAAAAGCTCCCCGGAAGGGGAGCTTTTGCTTTATCCAAGCTTCGCTGCAAGAACGGAAAGCGTGATTTTGGGGTTCACCTGCGCGGCGAGCCGCTGAATAGCCGCATCGGCCAGCGAGAGGGCGCGGCGGGCGGCGTCACCCGTCAGAGGGGTGCTGGCACATCCCCGGAGTCCGGCGGCGGCCACGGCCCGGAAATCGCCCAGCAGGGCCGCTGCTGCGGCCTTGTCCTTCTCGTACCCGGCCAGCAGGACGGCGGCGGCATAGCTGTCGTGAGCCGCCGCGGCCTTGGCCAGCGTCAGGGCCTTTTCCACCTGTTCCCGGCGGGCGTCGTCCCGGGCGGCGGCGAGCACTGTGCCGATGTGACCGTCGAACAGCTCACTGTAGAGCCGGGCCTGCTTTTTGTCCACGCCCTGCCCGATGCACCACTGGGCGCATTCCTCGGGGCTGACCGGGGCCACGGCGAAGCTGATGCAGCGGCTGCGGATGGTGGGCAGCACACCGGCCAGCGAATCTGCCGTCAGCAGGAAGAGCACGCCTTCCGGCGGCTCCTCCATCACCTTCAGCAGGGCGTTGGCGGATTCCTCGTTCATCCGCTCCACATGGTAGAGCAGGACGGCGCGGCCCTCGGCGGAGAGGCTGGTATTGAAAATTTCGGTGCGCATGGCCTTGACCTGACTGACGAGATACCGCCCGCCCAAGCCCATGCCGGTGACGGAGATGGCCTCCCGTACCACGCCGGTCTCGATGCGGCCGCTGTCGCGGTCACCGGCTTTGCCCACGGCACGGCAGCATTCGCCCCGTAGAAGGGCCTCAGCAGGTGCGCCGCCTGCCGGGTAAAGATAGTCTGCCGCCACGCACCGGGCCGCGTAGCCCGCGCCCAGGCCCGTCTCGCCCACCAATAACACGCTGTGGGTCAGGCGGCTGCTGCCCAGCATCAAGCGGACGCTGTCTTTCAGGGCCGCATTGCCCGCAAGGCGGTCTATCATCATGTGCGGCTCACCTCCGGTTCTTCCGCTTCCACTGCTCCCGACGTATCCACGCCCGGACGCTGCGCAGTGCCTGCGGCCCGAAGAAGAGCACAAACCCCAGCATACTCAGCAGATAGCTCACCTTATACAGCCACCCGGCAGTCAGGAAGCTGAACAGCCACATGGCAGCGGCGAAGAGGCCGAAATACTTCACCCTTACCGGGATGACGAAGAACAGCAGCACCTGCACCTCGGGGTAGAGCATGGCGAAAGCCAGCAGCAGCGACAGCGACAGGCAGTAGGTGTCGGCGGGGATGCCGGTGACGAGACAGCCCAGCGCGGTGCCGATCATCCCCAGCAGGAAGTAGAGGTTGAAGCGGAAATCGCCCCACTCCTTTTCCAGCGCCGTGCCGATGAACCATGTGAAGTAGATGCCGAGGATGACGCTCAGCGGCCCGCCCCCCGAAAACGGGATAAAGACGAAGGTGATGAGCCGCCACACCTGCCCCATCAGCAGCAGGCTCCGGCTCAGGCCGAGATAGACTGAGATGAATTGGTTGACGAACAGTTCGATGGCGTAGACTAAAATCTGTCCACCTACGATGATAGAGATGAGGTTGGGGATGCAAAAGCGGCCGTATTTCCGCTCAAGGCGGGAGATCCAGTTCATAGGCAGACGCCTCCGTGAAAAGAAATTTTTGCGGCCCATGTCCGGGGCCATTTTCTGTCTTTCATTGTATCATGTTTGCCCGGCCCATTCAAGAAAATCCGTGGGAAGTGCGGGGCTCCATTTTGGGGCGGGTATCGGAAGAGTATCCCATCTGGAATGATTTTTTAACTTTTTCCACTGGGTTTTCCACCGATTTTGTGAAAAAGAAGCGGGTTTTCCCACAGTGTTTTCCACTTTTTCCACCGAGTTTTCCACAGAAAATTGAGTTTTGGGTTATACACGATGTATTCCAAAACGGGAAAAGAGGGAAAATCTGGAGAGAAAAGGGGTCGAAGAGCCTTTTTTTGAAAAGAAAGTCGAGGTCAAAAATTTATTTTCTGCGGCGTTTCGCACTTGGGGCAAAAGCGCCTCTCCCCTCTGGAATTTTTGACATCCGAGTTTTCCACAAACGCTGCCCGGCAAAAACCATGTGTGGAAAACCGTGGGAAAACCCGAGTTTTCCACAAACTTTGCAGGGAGGAAAGAAAAGCGCCCCCGGGGCCGGACGGCCTGCAGAGGCGCTGGAATGCTGAAAAATTTATACGGCCCCGTAGATGCCGTGGACGGAGACTTCGCCGGTGAAGACCTTCTCCTCGCCGCTGTCGGTGCGGACGATGAGCTGGCCGTCGGCGTCCACGTCGATGGCTGTGCCGCTGCCTGTGCCGCCGCCCGGCAAATCGAAGGTGACGTGGCGGCCCAGGTTGACGCAGGCTGCCTTGTACTCGTCCCGGAAGGGAGCGAAGCCCTCCCGTGCGAAGGTGTAGAGCGGACGGTCAAAGCCGAAGTCCGTCAGCGCCTCGGCCAGCCACTGGGGGTCGGCGGCAAGGTCCACTTTCGCGCCCTGCAATTCGAGGGAGGTGCCGTTGGGCAGGTTTGCGGCGTCGAAATAGCTCTGGGGCTGTGCCAGATTGATGCCGATGCCGCAGACGATGCCCCGGCCCTGCATCTGGTAGCCGTAGCTGACGCTCTCGCAGAGGATGCCCACGATCTTCCTGCCGTTCAGCAGCAGGTCATTGGGCCATTTTATCTGGCAGTCCACGCCGTAGCGCTGGGCCAGCTGATCGCGGACGGCAAGGCTTGCCAGCAGCGGCAGGGTGGCAGGCTGGGCCAGCGGCTCCCGGATGACCGCCGTATAATAGAGGGCGCGGCCCTCGGCGTTCACCCAGCTGCGGCCAAGACGGCCCCGGCCTGCGGTCTGATTGGTGGTGTATACCGCGCCCACCGGGCCGAACTCTTCAAAATGCTCTTTTGCGTAAGCGTTGGTGCTGCCGCACTCGGACAGCCAGCGCACCTCGTTGATGCTCATGCTTTGGGTACCTCTTTGTGCTCGTGGCTGACCACCTTGCCGTCGGCAAGGGTCAGGATGCCGTAGGTGTTGGGGCCGGTGTAGCACCGGCCGCAGGAGCCGGGGTTGAACAGGAACACCCCGCCCCGCTCTTCTGCCACCGGGATGTGGGTGTGACCGAAGAGGGCGACGTTTGCGCCCCGGGCTGCGGCTGCGTCAGCCAGCGTGTCGAGGTCGTATTTCACCCCGTACATATGGCCGTGGGTGTAGAAGACGACCACCCCGTCAAAGGCGGCAAGCCCGTCCAGCGGCTCCAGCGCACCGAAATCGCAGTTTCCGGCTACAGCATAGGCCCGCAGAGAGGGGTAAAAGGTGAGCGCCTGCTCGAGGTCGCGCAGGCCGTCGCCCAGAAAGATGAGCGCGTCGATGCTGTCCGCCTCGGTGGCCAGAATGTTTTCGAGGGCCAGACGACTGTTGTGGCTGTCGCTCAAAATCAGAAGTTTCGTCACGGGAAAAGGATCCTCCTCAAATTTTATTCCGGGTCGCGCTGCTGGATGGTCAGCAGTGCCTTATATACTTCGCTCTTGGAGTAGGGCGTCCCCTGGGCTGCGGCCTTGGCGGCGGCAGTGGGGCCGAAGCCCTGTCCGGTCAGCTCGAGGGCGCGCTGTGCGGCCTGTTCGAGGGTCATTTCTGCTTCCGGCTCTGTGGAAGCTGGCGCACCGGCCATGACCAGAACATACTCGCCTCTCGGCTCGTTGGCGGCGTAGTGGGCCTGTGCCTCCCCGAGGGTGGTCTTCCAAATCTCTTCGTGGAGCTTGGTCAGTTCACGGCAGAGGGTGATGCTCCGCTCCGGACCGAAGGCGTTCACGAGGTCGTCCAGCGTCGTGCGCAGCTTGTGGGGTGCTTCGTAGAAGATGACGGTCCGCTTTTCACCCAGAAGCTCAGCAAGACGCTCTTTTTTCTGCTTCCGGTTCACAGGCAGAAAGCCCTCGAACACCCAGCGGGAGGTGTCCTGGCCCGAGACGGCCAGCGCCGTCACGCAGGCGGACGCCGCCGGGACAGGCACGACTTTGATGCCCCGGGCCAGCGCGTCCCGCACGATGACCTCGCCCGGGTCAGAGACGCAGGGCATTCCGGCGTCAGAGCAGAGGGCGCAGTTCTCGCCCGCCTCAATGCGGCGCAGGATACCCTCGCCCTTCTGCAATGCGTGCTCGTAGTAGCTGACCATCGGCTTTTTCAGGCCCAGATAGTTCAGCAGCCGCATGGTCACGCGGGTGTCCTCGGCGGCCACGAAGTCCGCCGCGCCGAAGGTGGCGGCCACGCGGGGCGGCATGTCGTCCAGATTGCCGATGGGGGTTGCCACGATATAAAGAATACCGGCCATGATTGACCTCCCTGATGTTGTTATTTTACTTCTCCGTACATCGCCGCCCCGGCGGTGATGAGCACATCTGGTTCGATGCGCAGGCCGGTGCGGCGGTTTTTCTGGGCTTCCACAAGAAAAAGACACGGCGCGGCGTCAGGCTTATTCTTCACAAAGGCCAGACGCTTCGGCTCGAGGCGATGCGCCCGCAGCACAGCCAGCACCTCGGCCAGACGCTCGGGCCGATGGCAGAGGGAAAGCTTTCCGCCGTCCTTCAGCAGGCGGAAACCACAGGCGCAGACATCCTCGAGGGTGCAGTCCGTCTCGTGGCGGGCCGTGGCACGGCCTGCGTCGGTGCTCTGCGGCCCGGCGGTAAAGTAGGGCGGGTTGCAGGCGCAGACATCGAACTGGCCCTCCCCTTCCCGGAAGGTGCGCAGGTCGGTGAGATAAGGGGTGATGTGCTCGATGCCCTGCGCGGTCACAGCCTCCTGTAAGAGCGCACTGGCTTCGGGCTGCAATTCCACGGCAGCGCAGAGGCCGCGATGGCCCCGGTCGTGCCACTCAAGGCTCACGATGCCGCAGCCGGAGCACAGGTCTGCCGCCTTCTGGCTGCGCCGCGGCTCGCAGAAACGGGCCAGCAAAAGCGCGTCCGAGCCGAACCGGTGGACGGCGGAGCAGTATACTTCTGTTTTATTATACAAAATCTCGGTAGAATGTTCCATACGCCCAGCCGAAATCCTCCGACAAAATATTGTGTCCCGAAAGATGAAAAAATTATGCAAGAAAGAAAAGCAGCAGACCCGCCTGGCAGGTCTGCTGCTTTTGATGCGTTATTCGCGCGCTATCTGCTAAAAATTATTCAGCGGTGATAGCACCGGTGGGGCAAGCGCCCTCGCAAGCGCCGCAATCGATGCAAGCGTCTGCGTTCACAACTGCAACGCCGTTCTCAACGGCAACTGCACCAACCGGGCAAGCGCCCTCGCAAGCGCCGCAGCCAACACATGCGTCAGAAACCTTGTGTGCCATAATAGAACTCTCCTTTATCTCCCCGTGCTCAGTATTTATGAAGAAATCTGCCCCTGCACGGCTCTGGCAGACCCCTCGGAAATCGTATCCTTGACTGCATTCTAACAAAGCCGTTTCAAAAAGGCAAGACTAACCGTACCCGCCCAAAGGCAATTTTTCGTTTTTTGGTGGGTTGCACAAAAGCACGGGCTAACTTTTGGAGAAATTTGAAGAGGTTTTTTGGCGAAAATCACGAAGCAAAGTTAGTTTTAACAGACTAACTGCTCGGAGACTCCGCCATTTCCAGCCTCTTATTTTTTATCTTTTCTGCCGCAGCCGGGGCAGGACGAGGTGCCGTCGGCGTTGGCCGAAGCCACCACCGGGGCAGGGTCGCGCACGCCGGAATAATCGTCGTCCGGGTCGGGGCGGCGGGGTGCGCGCTTGCCGCCGGAGATATACTCGCAGACGCTCACCTTATAGTACCGGGGCGCGAAGGCCTCGGTGCCGCAGCGCACCCGCAGATAGCCGGAGATGGGGTTGACCTCGAGCACAGTGCCAAGGCCGTCCGGCGTGCGGACAGTGCTGCCCACCATGGGCATGATGCTGTTCAGGTACTCGTAGGCGCTCTCCTCGTAGGCCAGACAGCACATCAGACGGCCGCAGGCACCGCTGATCTTGGTGGGGTTCAGGGACAGGCCCTGCTCCTTTGCCATCTTGATCGAGACAGGCTGGAAGTCCTTTAAAAAGCGGGAGCAGCAGAACGGCTGGCCGCAGATGCCCAGGCCGCCGATCATCTTGCTCTCGTCGCGCACGCCGATCTGGCGCAGCTCAATGCGGGTGTGGAAGATGCCGGCCAGGTCCTTGACCAGCTCCCGGAAGTCCACGCGGCCGTCCGCCGTGAAGTAGAACATGATCTTGGAGCGATCAAGGGTGTACTCGGCCTCCACCAGCTTCATTTCCAGGCCATGGCGTGCAATGCACTCCTGGCAGGTGTGGTAGGCCCGTTTCTCGTCCTCACGGTTCTGGCGCATCCGGCGCACATCCACGCTGTCGGCCATCCGGGTAATGGGCTTGAGGGCCTTGGGCACTGCCGTGTCGGCGATCTCCCGCACGCCCTGCACCACCTCGCCGCACTCAATGCCGCGGGCAGTTTCCACAATGACGTAATCCCCGGCCTTGATGTCAGCATCGGCGGGGTCAAAATAATAGCTTTTGCCGTTGTCCTTAAAACGGACAGAGATGACTTTTTTCATAGCATTCCTCTTTGGGGTGGTTGTTGTTCTCGTTGTATCTGAGTCGGGCTCCAAATGAGCCTGATATTCCATTCTGATGTTAGTATACCATAATCAAAACCACATTTCCACGAAAAAAATAAAATCGCCGCGTCCGGGCCCCGTGTTCGGGCCCCCAAAAATTTGGCGGCGGGTGCAATGATCGGCCCGGCTTGTTCGTATACAACCTGATTTCGGCATGAAAATTCTGGAAACGGGTCAAAAAATTGAGGAATTGAGCGGAGAATTCCCCGGTTGCGGAAAAGTATCTTAAGTTTTATAAAAGATTCACCAAGGGACTATTGCAACCCCCTCCCCCTCGTGTATAATAAGGGTATTAAAGGAAATTTAAGCCCCGCTGCTTTGGGGGCCTAAGAGAAACGGTAGGAAGAAATGGAAAAATTCAGTGTCAAAAAACCGTTTACGGTGCTGGTTGGTGTTGTCATGGTCCTGCTGCTGGGGTTCGTGGCCCTCAGCCACATGCAGACCAACCTGCTGCCGGACATCAGCACGCCGTACCTGATGGTGGTCACGGTTTACCCCGGTGCCAGCCCGGAGCGTGTGGAGAGCGAAGTCTCCGACGTGATGGAAAACGCCCTGGGTACCGTGGCGGGTGTGGACACCATCACCGCCACCTCGGCGGAAAACTACAGCCTGCTGCTGATGAAGTTCTCCGAGGGCACCGATATGAACAGCACCATGGTCAAGGTGTCCAACAAGGTGGACCAGACGGTGTCCAGCCTGCCAAGCAGCTGCCTGACCCCTTCCATCATTGAATACAGCATGAACATGAATGCCTTTATGACGGTTGCCATCAGCCGCGAAGGCAGTGATGTCTACGACCTCTCCGATTTCGTCAGCGGCACGCTGGTGCCCTATGTGGAGCGCAGGGGCGGCGTGTCCAGCATCTCGGCCAACGGCCTCATCGAGAAGATGGTGCAGGTGCAGCTGAGCCAGTCCAAGATCGACGTCATCAACGAGAAGCTGCTGGAGACCATCGACGTCCAGCTGGCGGCGGCCCATGAGCAGTTGGAAGCCGCCCAGGCCCAGATCGAAGCCGGCCGCAAGGAGTACGAAAAACAGCTGAAAAACTACGGCGACATGGTCTCCGATACCGTGATGGCTCAGATGGGCACCGAGGTGGGTGCCGCTGTGACCACCGTCCGGGATAAGGCGCAGGCCCTGCTGGACAGTGTGAACCAGCTGATCGCCGTGGTCAACGAGCCGGAGATCCAGCAGGCGCTGATCGAGGTGCGCGATGGCCTGCAGCATGTGGTGGACCAGTTCAACGAGACGGGAATGCGGGACATTGACTCCCTCATTTCCATCATCGGCGAGCTGCGCGATATCACCGATAAGCTCACCGTTGCCCTGCAGCAGCTGCAGAACCGCCTGAACCTGGAAACGGGTGCCGACGGCAGCACCGCCGGAGATCTGGCGGGCGACCTGGAAGTGCAGCAGAGCATGAGCACCATCTATAAAACGCTGGAAGATACCATCAAGGCCATGGACAATGTGCCCGAGCTGATGAACACGTTCTCCCAGGCGCTGGGCAGCTATTCCAGCCAGCAGCTCTCCGCGTACATGAAGTTTACCGAAGCCCGCGAGATGCTGAACAACTACCAGACCCAGTACGACGAGGCCAACGCCCAGTATGAGGCGGCCAAGGAGAAAGCCCTCGCCAGCGCCGATGTGGCCAAGCAGCTGGATATCGACACGCTGGCCACCCTCATCTACGCCCAGAACTTCTCCATGCCCGCCGGCTACGTCAAGGACTCCAGCGGAAAATCCTGGCTGCTGAAAGTTGGCGAGGAGTACGACAGCGTGGCCGATATCGAGGGCGCGCTGCTGCTCCATGTGGATGGCTTTGGCGACGTCCGCCTCTCCGATGTGGCGGATGTGGAAGTCATTGATAACGCCGAGGCCAGCTATACCCGTCTGAATGGCGAGCGTGCCGCCGTGCTTAAAATTTTCAAGAGCTCCACGGCCAGCGCCAGCACGGTTTCGGATAACTGTCTGGAAGCGTTCAAGGAGCTGAAAGCCCAGTACGACGGCCTGAAAGTGGTCGTTCTGTCCAACCAGGGCAACTACATTACCGTTATTGTCAAGAGCATCCTCACCAGCATGATCGTGGGTGCCGCTCTGGCTATCATCGTGCTGGCCATCTTCCTGAAAGATATCAAGCCCACCCTCGTGGTCGGCATCAGCATCCCGCTGTCCGTTCTGTTCGCGGTGGTGCTCATGTACTTTACCGGGCTGGACCTGAACGTGATGACCCTGGCCGGCCTTTCCCTCGGCATTGGTATGCTGGTGGATAACTCGGTCGTCGTCATTGAGAACATCTACCGTCTGCGGGGCCGGGGCGTCCCTGCACCCCGCGCGGCCGTGCAGGGCGCAAAGCAGGTGGGCATGTCCATTGTGGCCTCTACCCTCACCTCGGTCTGCGTCTTCGTACCCGTCATCTTCACCTCCGAGACGGTGCGCAACCTGATGCAGCCCATGTCTCTCTGCATCGGCTACTGCCTCATGGCCTCCCTCATCGTGGCCATTACCGTTGTCCCGGCGGCGTCCTCCACCGTGCTGAAAAAGGCCGCGCCCAAGAAGCTGGCCTGGTTTGAGAAAGTGCAGGACAAGTACGGCAAGAGCCTGGAGTGGTGCTTCCAGCACCGCGCCATCCCGCTGGGGGCTGCCATCGTTCTGCTGGCTTTCTGCGGCTGGCGGGTCTTCTCCATGGGCATCACCCTGCTGCCGGAGATCACCAGCAACGAGGCCATTGTGGAGATCTCGACCACGGCGGATATGAGCAAAGAGGATTCTTACGATGTGGCCGGGCAGGTGGTGGAAGCCCTGATGGCGGTGGACCATGTGGAAGAGGTGGGCATCACCACCGATACCAGCGTGGCCGGCATCGACGTTGGCCAGCTGGGCCTTCCCAAGGCTATTACCGACCTGCTGAACGCGGCCAACAGCTACGGCAGCTATAAGATCAATGTCAAACTGGATGAGAGCCTCTCCTCCACCCAGATCGAAACCGCCCGTCAGGCGCTGGAAGACGCCCTGGGCAGCGTGGAAAACTGCACCGGCACCGTGGAGATCAGCGGAATGCAGGAGCTCACCAGCATGATGTCCAACGGCCTCAGCGTCAAGGTCTACGGCCCCGACACGGCCACCATCACCCAGCTGGCCGATAAGGTCGTGGAGATGGTCAACAACACCGAGGGCTTTACCAACGCCACCACCGGCCTGGGCAACGGCGACGCCACCATTGAGCTGCAGATCGACCGTGATAAGGTCCGTGCCTATGGCCTGACCGTCGCGCAGGTGTATCAGCAGATCGCGGCGGACCTGACCACCACCACCACCGCCAAGACCCCCGTTGTGGTGGACGGCACTTCCATGACGGTCCAGATCACCGATAACCTGGACCCCGTCACCAAGGAAAACATGATGGGCATTGCCTTTGAGACCACCACCATGTCTGCCGATGGCACCACCACCACGGGCACCTGTCAGCTCAGCGATATTGCCACCTGGACCGTGGGCACGGCCCCCGACTCCCTGACCAGCGAGAACCAGACCCAGTTCGTCACCGTCACGGCGGACACTCTGCCCGGCTACAATACCACCGTGCAGGCCCGTCAGGTCAAGAAGACGCTGGACGCCTACACCCTGACCGATGAGATGCCGGAGGGCTGCTCCTTTGACGTGGGCGGCGAGTCCGGCAACGTCAACAAGATGACCAATGAGATGGTGCAGTGGCTGGCACTGGCCCTGCCGTTCGTCTATCTGGTCATGGTGGCACAGTTCCAGAGCCTGCTGTCCCCGTTCATCGTGCTGTTTACCATCCCGCTGGCCTTTACCGGCGGCCTGCTGGGAATGCTGCTCACGGGCCAGCAGCTGACCATGATCTCTCTGATGGGCTTCATCGTCCTGATGGGTACCGTCGTCAACAACGGCATCGTCTTTGTGGACTACACCAACCAGCTCCGTCTGGGCGGCATGGAGCGCCGCGCGGCCCTCATCGCCACCGGCAAGACC